>ERZ780052.4-NODE-4-length-317125-cov-17.209449_pt1 | contig 317125 bp, 272 predicted proteins | sample MGYA00511845_ERZ780052 | MGnify/ENA primary metagenome ERZ780052 (study PRJEB29588, sample SAMEA1970897) | human gut metagenome | biome: human gut; feature: human-associated habitat; material: faeces | place: Denmark | collected 2008/2010 ...
GAATACCTGCCTGTCACGCAGGGGGTCGCGGGTTCGAGTCCCGTCCGTTCCGCCACTTATTAAGAAGCCTCGAGTTAACGCTCGAGGTTTTTTTCGTTTGTATTTCTATTATTGCCAAAATCGCAAAAATCCTCTGCGTTTTACGCCATTTTTCCGCAACAGTCTGAAGCCCATAATCACCTCAGTTAACGAAAATAGCATTAAAAGAGGCATATTATGGCTATCCCTGCATTTGGTTTAGGCACTTTTCGTCTGAAAGACGACGTTGTTATTTCATCTGTGAAAACGGCGCTTGAACTTGATTATCGCGCAATTGATACCGCACAAATCTATGATAACGAAGCCGCAGTAGGTCAGGCGATTGCAGAAAGTGGCGTGCCACGTCATGAACTCTACATCACCACTAAAATCTGGATTGAAAATCTCAGCAAAGACAAATTGATCCCGAGTCTGAAAGAGAGCCTGCAAAAATTGCGTACCGATTATGTTGATCTGACGCTAATCCACTGGCCGTCACCAAGTGATGAAGTCTCTGCTGAAGAGTTTATGCAGGCGCTGCTGGAAGCCAAAAAACAAGGGCTGACGCGTGAGATCGGTATTTCCAACTTCACGATCCCATTGATGGAAAAAGCGATTGCTGCTGTTGGCGCTGAAAACATCGCTACTAACCAGATTGAACTCTCTCCTTATCTGCAAAACCGTAAAGTGGTCGCTTGGGCTAAACAGCACGGTATCCATATTACTTCCTATATGACTCTGGCGTATGGCAATGCACTGAAAGATAAGGTTATTGCTCGTATTGCAGCTAAACACAATGCGACTCCGGCTCAAGTGATTCTGGCGTGGGCTATGGGGGAAGGTTACTCAGTAATTCCTTCTTCTACTAAACGTGAAAACCTGGAGAGTAATCTTAAGGCACAAAATTTACAGCTTGATGCCGAAGATAAAAAAGCGATCGCCGCACTGGATTGCAACGACCGCCTGGTTAGCCCGGAAGGTCTGGCTCCTGAATGGGATTAAGCCTCTCTGACAGCTCCTCCGGGAGCTGTTTTTACATGCTCGCTAAGGAAATCGATAAAAGCCCGGATGCGCGTACTTACCGCACGGTCGCTGTAATAGACTGCACTGAATGGCATTTCCACTGGCAACACTTTATCTGCCATTAACTCCACCAATTCTCCGCGAGCGATTTCTTTGTCGATCATGTAGTCGGACAAACACGCAATCCCGTTGCCACTCAGGCAAAGCTGCTTCAGTGTTTCCCCACTATTGGATGACAAACCGTACTTCACCTCATGTAATTGTCCATCGCTACAGGCTATCGGCCAGGTATTGAGGGAAGCGGGTTCAGTGAATCTCAGGCAAATATGTTGCTTTAAATCGTCGATCGTTTCTGGCTTCCCGTAGCAGGAAATATAATCGGGGGAGGCGATAATTTTTCGATAACTGTTAAATAACGGCCTGGCACGTAAGCTGGAATCCGTTAACGTACCGGCGCGTATCGCGACATCCACTTTTCTTTCGATCAAATTAATAATCGTTTCGGAGGAGACTAGCGATAAAGTGACTTCCGGATAGCGTTCACGAAAAGGCTTAATCAACGGCATCAGAAAGTGCAGCACCACTGGAGTTGCGGCATCGATCCGTAACAGTCCACGCGGTGTATTACGCGTCTCCATAATTTCTGATTCTGCCGCTGCCATCTCCTGCAAAATTGACTGTACGCGACGAAAATAACGCTCGCCTTCTTCCGTCAGGCTAAGTTGCCGCGTGGTCCGATTAAGCAGGCTAACGCCAAGTTTCATCTCCAGCTTTTTCACCGCCCGGCTTACCGCTGAGTTTGCTTGCCCTAATTGTTCCGCTGCCCGGCTAAAGCTGCCGCTTTCGACGACCGAAACAAAAATGGCGAGTTCTTCCGACGTGGCTTTCATTTTTGCTCCTGTTGCAAAATAGATGAGATATTTTGAATTTATTTGTCATTAAACCATCAGGATGCGTGATATGTCATCCGATTTAATGTTCTCAATAATGAGCAAATTTCTGACCGGTGTAAGCACTTGCTTACATAACAATATACAATTGCTCGTTGAAAGAGTGAGCTAAAATCCCTATAACAGTAGAAACCTCCCGAGTGCGGAAGGGTTGATGTAATAGAGGTTTCAAAGTCAAAAGTGCGAAAAAACACCTATGCCATGCGCTATGTTGCCGGACAACCTGCGGAAAGGATCTTACCGCCGGGGTCTTTTGCGAGCATTGGCCAGGCATTACCGCCCGGGGAACCGTTGAGTACTGAAGAACGTATTCGGATCCTGGTGTGGAACATATACAAACAGCAGCGCGCTGAATGGTTGTCGGTATTAAAGAACTATGGCAAAGATGCACATCTGGTGTTATTGCAGGAAGCGCAGACAACGCCAGAGTTAGTACAGTTTGCGACCGCTAACTATCTTGCCGCCGATCAGGTACCCGCTTTCGTGCTGCCACAACATCCTTCCGGTGTAATGACCCTTTCGGCGGCGCATCCAGTATATTGCTGCCCGTTACGTGAACGAGAACCCATTTTGCGTCTGGCGAAGTCGGCACTGGTGACGGTCTATCCATTACCTGATACCCGCTTGTTGATGGTGGTTAATATACACGCCGTCAATTTCAGTCTGGGCGTGGATGTCTATAGTAAGCAGTTACTTCCTATTGGCGATCAGATAGCTCACCACAGCGGCCCGGTCATTATGGCGGGAGATTTCAATGCCTGGAGCCGTAGAAGGATGAACGCGTTATATCGCTTTGCGCGGGAAATGTCGCTGCGCCAGGTGCGTTTTACCGATGATCAGCGCCGTCGGGCGTTTGGTCGCCCGCTCGATTTTGTTTTCTACCGTGGTCTGAACGTCAGCGAAGCTTCTGTACTGGTTACGCGCGCTTCCGATCACAATCCGCTACTCGTTGAATTCAGTCCCGGCAAGCCTGATAAATAAGGTATGTCAGGTCTGCCACAGGGCAGACCAACGTTTGGCGCTGCCCTTTTATACTCAAACAACAAAAGGACAGCGCAATGACAACACAATCCCACCATGACCACGTAGAAAAGCAGTTTAGCTCGCAGGCCAGTGAATATTTGACCAGTACCGTACATGCCTCAGGGCGAGATTTACAGCGTCTGGCAGCGCGGCTGGCTGATTATCCTGATGCCAGTGTACTGGATATGGGCTGTGGAGCCGGTCATGCCAGCTTTGTTGCTGCGCAAAACGTTCAGGCTGTGGTGGCGTATGACTTATCTGCCCATATGCTGGATGTCGTGGCACAAGCTGCCGAAGCCCGGCAACTGAAAAATATCACCACCCGCCAGGGTTATGTCGAAAGCCTGCCATTTGCCGATAACGCATTTGATATTGTTATCAGCCGTTATTCTGCCCATCATTGGCATGATGTTGGTGCAGCATTGCGTGAAGTGAACCGGGTATTGAAACCCGGTGGTCTGCTGATTGTGATGGACGTAATGTCTCCGGGTCACCCAGTGCGCGACATCTGGTTACAGACGGTAGAAGCATTACGCGATACATCTCACATACGGAACCACGCCAGCGGTGAGTGGTTGACGTTAATCAGTGAAGCCAATCTGATAGTTGATAATTTAATTACAGATAAGTTACCGCTGGAATTTTCTTCATGGGTAGCGAGAATGCGTACGCCAGAAGCGTTAGTAGACGCTATTCGCATTTACCAACAGAGCGCATCGACAGAGGTGAAAACGTATTTTGCCTTGCAGAATGATGGCTCTTTCACCAGTGATATCATCATGCTAGAAGCACATAAAGCGGCATAAATAAAAAAGGCACCGGGGGAATCGGTGCCTTTTTTATTATCTGGTTTGTCAGGAATCTGGCATGTTGTTGTTTTTCACAAACAACGTCAGCTTATCGCCTGGTTGCAGATTCGCAGTGTCGCTGTTCCAGCGCATTACATCTTTGATGTTCACGCCGTGGCGTTTAGCAATGCTTGAAAGCGAATCGCCTTTGCGCACACGATACGTAATGCTATCGCTGTTGTTTGCCAGTCGCTGTGCGCTACTGCCTGCACCAATCGTCAAACTTTGGCCTGGCTTCAGCTTAGATCCGCGCAGTTTGTTCCACTGCTGCAAATCTTTGGTGCTTACGCCGAGACGTGAAGCTATACTTGAAAGCGTGTCGCCAGAGCGTACGGTGTAAACACGGCTGTTAAGTGGCGTATTGTCGGCAACCAGCGTCGACTGTACAGCAGCAATTTCGCCTGAAGCCAGAGATTCACGCAGTTGATCTGCATGCTTCTTTGGCACCATCACGTACTGCGGACCACTTGCGCCCAGCGTGGAGCCTTTCACGCCTGCGTTGAATGTCTTCAGCTTGCTGACGGAAATCCCCGCCATATCTGCAACCTTCGCCATTTCAACCGGGCTGCTCAGGTGCACACGTGCCAGAGCACGGCTTTCATCGGTCGTTGGCAGACGTACGCCATAACGCTTGCTGTTTTTGAGAATATCACTCAATGCCAGCATTTTAGGCACATACTGCTTCGTTTCCTGCGGCAACGGTAACGACCAGAAGTCCGTGGATTTCCCACGCGCTTTGTTCGTTTTAATTGCCTTCATGACCCGACCTTCGCCGCTGTTATAAGCCGCTACGGTCAGAAGCCAGTCGCCGTCAAACATCTTGTTCAGACGCTGCATCATGTTCAGCGCGGCAGTTGTTGAAGCAACAACATCGCGACGCGCGTCATAATTGCGGGTCTGTTTCAAACCATAATTGCGCCCCGTGCTCGGAATGATCTGCCAGATGCCCGCGGCATTGGCGCCAGACGTTGCGTGAGGATCAAAAGCGCTCTCCACTATGGGTAGTAGTACCAGTTCCATAGGCATGTTACGTTTTTTAACTTGCCCGGCTATCCAGTACATATACGGCTCTGCCCGTAAAGTTACATCGTGGAGATAGCTCTTATTGCGTAAATATTTCTGTTTCTGTTCGCGAATCCGGTCGTTTTCCGGAATTCCCATCTTTAGCTCGTCGCCAATGAAAGCCCACAAGTCACCATCTGGCGCGATAGACGTCCCATCGTCCATCCATCGTGCCTGACTTGTAAACTTTGCTGCTTCCCCTTGACCAGCTGCAGAAAGGCTCTGTGCGTGCTGTTGAACGTTGCCGGTGCTCTGGCAACCCACGAGCAGGACAGAGGCGAGTAATATCGCTTTTGCCTTCATGTGTGTGTCAATAGTTGCTTAAAAGACGACCGATCATAACGGCGAACGGAGCCGATGACAAGAAAGTTTTATCAGAACCTATCTTTCTTTGACCTTAACCATGCAAAACGTTCTTCAGGTTGTTGCAATAATGTTTCTTCATTAATTACATTAATTAAATCAATATCTTCCGTTCTTAAAAAAACATTAATTTGCCGCTCATTTTTCAGAATTACGGGTAGTGTTATTTGATTTTTTGCCCGTAACTCCTTAACTTTACGATAATAATCATTTATGGACAAATCGTGCGGAAGAATACTCAAAGCAAACTTCATATTTGATAAGGTATATTCATGAGCACAACATACCAATGTGTCGTCAGGTAACGCACTTAACTTTCTAAGTGATTGATACATTTGTGATGGTGTCCCTTCAAACAACCGACCACACCCACCAGAAAACAGCGTGTCGCCGCAAAATAGATAAGGTTTACTGAAGTAACAGATATGTCCTAAAGTGTGACCCGGTGTGGCAATTACACTAAATTCATGCCCCAAAACGAAGGCAGTTTCGCCATCTTTGACTACCTGTGTTGTTCCCTTATCTTGTGTCTCTTGTGGTCCATACACCACAATTTGCGGAAACTTTTCCACCAGTTCTTTTACGCCGCCAACGTGATCGTGGTGATGGTGGGTGAGAAATATGGCCTCCGGTTGCCAGTTATTGGCGGAAATGGCGTTTAATACTGGCTCTGCGTCCCCGGGATCGACAATCAGACAGCGACCTGCTTCATCATTCAAAACCCAGATGTAATTGTCATCAAAGGCGGGAATACTGTTAAGATTCATAGATTACCTCTCAGTGTGAAACGGAAGGTTGTGATGAAACCGGCAAGAGTCCCTCAAACTGTCGTGGCTCCTGATTGCTGGGGCGATTTGCCCTGGGGAGAGCTTTATCGCAAGGCGCTGGAGCGTCAGCTCAACCCGTGGTTCACTAAAATGTATGGTTTTCATCTGCTTAAGATTGGCAATTTAAGCGCAGAAATCAATTGCGAAGCGTGCGCGGTTTCTCATCAAGTGAATGTTTCTGCGCAAGGAATGCCCGTCCAGGTGCAGGCGGACCCACTTCATCTTCCTTTTGCCGATAAATCCGTTGATGTTTGTCTACTGGCACATACATTGCCGTGGTGCACTGATCCGCATCGTTTATTGCGTGAAGCCGATCGGGTACTGATTGATGATGGTTGGCTGGTGATTAGTGGCTTCAATCCCATCAGTTTAATGGGATTACGCAAACTTGTGCCGGTATTGCGCAAAACATCGCCCTATAACAGCCGGATGTTTACTCTGATGCGGCAGCTGGACTGGCTCTCTTTGTTGAATTTTGAAGTGCTACACGCCAGCCGTTTCCACGTTCTCCCGTGGAACAAACACGGAGGAAAACTATTGAATGCGCATATTCCTGCGCTTGGTTGCTTACAACTTATTGTTGCCCGGAAACGGACTATTCCTTTAACGCTAAATCCGATGAAACAGAGCAAGAATAAACCGCGAATTCGCCAGGCGGTTGGTGCCACCCGGCAATGTCGTAAACCACAGGCTTAAACTTCGACTTGATAGCCTGTATCTTCCAGTGTGGGATTCATTGCCGCAGCACGAGCCAGTTCATCACAGCGTTCGTTTTCCGGGTGTCCGGCATGGCCTTTAACCCATTCCCATTTGATTTGATGCTGCCCCAGAGCAGCATCAAGACGTTGCCAGAGATCGACATTTTTTACTGGTTTTTTGTCTGCTGTTTTCCAACCACGTTTTTTCCAGTTATGGATCCACTGGGTGATACCCTGGCGGACATACTGGCTGTCGGTACTCAAAATGACTTCGCAATGTTCTTTTAACGCCTCCAGCGCGACAATAGCGGCCATCAACTCCATACGGTTGTTGGTGGTGCGGGTGTAGCCAGCGCTAAAGGTTTTCTCGCGTCCGCGATAGCGTAAAATAGCGCCGTAACCCCCAGGTCCAGGATTACCCAGACACGAACCATCGGTGAAAATTTCTACCTGTTTAAGCATCTCTGGTAGACTTCCTGTAATTGAATCGAACTGTAAAACGACAAGTCTGACATAAATGACCGCTATGAGCACTGCAATTACACGCCAGATCGTTCTCGATACTGAAACCACCGGTATGAACCAGATTGGTGCGCACTATGAAGGCCACAAGATCATTGAGATTGGTGCCGTTGAAGTGGTGAACCGTCGCCTGACGGGCAATAACTTCCATGTTTATCTCAAACCCGATCGGCTGGTGGATCCGGAAGCCTTTGGCGTACATGGTATTGCCGATGAATTTTTGCTCGATAAGCCCACGTTTGCCGAGGTAGCCGATGAGTTCATGGACTATATCCGCGGCGCGGAGTTGGTGATCCATAACGCAGCGTTTGATATCGGCTTTATGGACTACGAGTTTTCGTTGCTTAAGCGCGATATTCCGAAGACCAATACCTTCTGTAAGGTCACCGATAGCCTTGCGGTGGCGAGGAAAATGTTTCCCGGTAAACGCAACAGCCTCGATGCGTTATGTGCCCGCTACGAAATAGATAACAGTAAACGAACGCTGCATGGGGCATTACTCGATGCCCAGATCCTTGCGGAAGTTTATCTGGCGATGACCGGTGGTCAAACGTCGATGGCTTTTGCGATGGAAGGAGAGACACAACAGCAACAAGGTGAAACAACAATTCAGCGCATTGTGCGTCAGGCAAGTAAGTTACGCGTTGTTTTTGCGACAGATGAAGAGCTTGCAGCACATGAAGCCCGTCTTGATCTGGTGCAGAAGAAGGGCGGAACCTGCCTCTGGCGGGCATAAATACCTGTAAAGGGCGCTAAAAATAGCGACTTGGGCGATTTTTGCAGCAAACGATTCAAAAGATGAGAAAAACCGTTGACGAAGGGTGAGGCAATCCGTAATATTCGCCTCGTTCCCAACGGAACACAACGCGGAGCGGTAGTTCAGTCGGTTAGAATACCTGCCTGTCACGCAGGGGGTCGCGGGTTCGAGTCCCGTCCGTTCCGCCAAATTCACTCATGAAAATGAGTTCAGAGAACCGCAAGATTTTTAATCTTGCGGTTTTTTCATCTAAATCCCGCTATTTCTTTGGTCTATGATTTTGTTATGCTGTAAATGTGTTAATCACATATGATAGACCATATCATTAATATTTAATCATGCTATCGAATCATTCAATTTAAATATATTTGCATGTTATGATTTTCATTTTTCTATTGATTTAATGAATTTATATTTGCTGTTATTTTTTGTTTGTTCTGATTCAAGTGGAGTATATAATTAAAAATCGTTAGCTAAACATCACCATGATTATGACAGGCGAGGGAGTGTCCGATTATGAATTTAAAAAAGGTTTGTTGTATATGTGTATTATTCTCGCTGCTTGCAGGATGTGTCTCTGAATCACCTATTGATGAAAAAAAGAAAAAAACTCAAACCACACAAATTTCTATTAATAAAAACGTTCCCCAGCAACTAACAGACAAAGATTTATATGGTAATGAAACCACACTGGCTGTATCCGAGGAGGATATTCAAGCTGCGCTTGAAGGAGATGAGTTTCGTGTGCCCCTCAATTCTCCTGTAATACTTGTTCAGTCTGGCAGTCGCGCACCGGAAACCATTATGCAGGAGGAGATGAGAAAATATTATACAGTTGCCACATTTTCTGGCATTCCTGACAGGAAAAAAACTGTAACCTGTAATAAAGACAAAAACAAAGATGAAAGCCTGGATATTGTAGATGCCGAAAATATGAACTGGATGCAGGCATTGCGTTTTGTTGCAGCAAAAGGCCATCAGAAAGCGATTATTGTTTTCCAGGATACGTTGCAGACAGGAAAATATGACTCTGGATTGAAATCAATAGTTTGGACAGATTATAAAAATCAAAAATTGACTGACACGATGTCACTGCGTTATTTGGTTCGATTCACGTTGGTGGATGTGGCTACAGGTGAGTGGGCTACCTGGTCGCCTGTGAATTATGAATCGAAAGTGATTTTTCCGCAGATAGGGAATAAAAATTCTGACAGCCTTGATGTGGCAGAACAGCAGATTTCACAACTTAAGCAGAAAACGTATGCAGCAGTGGTTAAAGACCTGGTGAATCGATATCAGTAGTGAGGTTTTATACCAGACGTTTTAGTGGTACTTAGCAAGAAAGAGCATTTCTCTTTTCTATTTTACACTATGGAACAAGTCTGCTAATTAATTTTACATATATTTTTTAGGAGTGGTAAAAACTTTCCTAAAGTTATTTATTGTCCTCTCAACATATAAGCTGTAATTCGAGTTTTCGGTTGAACTGTCAAAAATACATCATATACATCTATAAAACAGCAGGTACGGTTAATTAAGAATTTTTATTCGTGATTAACCGTACTTTGTCATTTTATCCTATAATGTTAAATTGCCTTTTTAAAATATAACAATAATGCAGATGAAAGACTCCCTGGTAACTTAGAAAATCCGTTCACTCCAAAGGCTGTATGCACTGGTTCCGGCGACGCTGTGCTCCCAATTGATGCTCTCATAGGTAAATGACACAGACTCTTCCGCCTGCCCAGGACTGTCGTTAATGGTATGGGGAACGGTAAGGCCGATGTTTGAGAGCCGGGCGTTAGCCAGTTTCAGCTTGTAGTACGGTTCATTAATTCCAAAGCGGTTGGTGCGGTAGAATACAAAATCACAGGTCAGACATTCATTCTCTGAAATGGCCTTGCCCAGCAGAGGGGAGGATTTGTCCACCGGTTTCGTGATGGTCAACTCCTGATGGTTGACATTCTGCGCACGGCTCAGACCATGGGACAGTGACGTCACCATGATCTGATCCTGATGTGCAATCTGGGCTTTGTTACCGATGGACGGCATTGACGAGCATCCGGATGAAATCAGCCCCTGAAGTTCTCCGTTCAGTGTCAGATAGACGGGATTTGCCATTGTTATTCTCCTTAATCTCAATGAGTTGGATGGACAGGTTCGGTTCTGTTATCCGTTGCCATATCCTGTTCGGTATTTTTCAGCAGCAGCCAGCGGCTTAACAGCCCGTCCAGCCGTTCGTTGATCTCTTTTTCCAACGCCTGTGTGTCCTGCTTCTGTGTACGGGTCTCCTGGTACTGCGTCAGCAGGTACTCCAGTGGTGTTTCTTGATTCAGTAACCGTTCGGCCTGCCAGGTCACCGTTTTGATATACGATAGGGTGAAACCTTGTTTCTCCGTCTCCTTCTTCATCATCAAATCTGCAAAATCCCGCAAATTCTGCCGCGCTTGTTGCCAGCCCTTCATCTGCGGACTGGCTTGCGCCCGGTTTCTCAGCGTGTTGCTCCACATCCTGCTGGCTTCCTGCTGTTGCAGGCTTTCCGGCCAGAGGGTGTCTGCGGTGCGCATCATCTGCATTCCGGTTTCCAGCGGCTGTAGTGGCGGGGCATTCAGAAGCTGTTGCAGGTACTGTTCATATTCTTTCAGTACCGGGGAGGCCAACCAGACGGTGGCGGCTCCCTGTGTGGTATCCCTGACCTGTGTAAGCTGCTGCTGCATCGGATACGCCTGCCACCACCAGAGTGCAGATGCGATAACGGCAGTACAGGCGGCACCGGCAACAAAACCTTTTACCGTGTCGCCCTGTTTTGCTTTGTCGGCGTTATCTGCCACACCGCGCACCCCCACCCGCATTTCCGGCAGGTCGGGTAGGGGGGGCATGGTTTCCGCTGTGGCGGAAGCCGTGCCTTCAGGCGCATAGACCAGCGTTCTGACCATGGTCTGTGCCGCCGTATCAGTACGGTTTCTGGGCTGCGGCTCAAACCGCTTGCGTGTGTTCTGCACAAAATAAAGCAGATTTTCCACGCGCGGCTGGCGCTTCAGTTTCACTTGCTGGAGTTTGTCGCAGATAAGCTGCAAAGCCCGTTCCGTGCGGTAGAGCAACGAAAGATCATTTTCGGAAAAGGAAACCTGCTGGCGCAGGATATTCCCGGTGCGGGTGTTGAACCAGTCCAGCATCTCAGTCCGCGCCGGGCCACTCTGCGGCCAGAATTTATCCCATTCGTGGATGATCATCGCAGCCAGCAGTTCCGCGCCTTCACAGAACCCTGCCAGTCCCTGATTACGTGTACGTGCCAGCGTATAGTAGGTGGCGGTATGCAAATCCACCCCGTTGGCCTTAAAAATCGACAGCGCCAGCGATTCCACCAGTTTCCAGTTCAGCTCCGGCTGTGACGGGTGGTTAGCTTTGTTAATTTCTTCGCGGATGGCGCTGAACTCCGGCAGGGCGCGCGGATCGCTGCCGGTAACGATAGTTTGTGTCAGTGCGTTATTGCTCATCACTATCCCCTTAATACAACGTATCCGGTAAACGGAACTGGCTGAACAGACCGCCGGTGAACGGGTTATCTTCGGTATCCACATGCACCCGGTAAACCATCGCGCCGCCGTCCACGTTAAAGCGCACGTTAAAGGTGTCACTGGTCACATTGGTCAACTGGCCCGCGCCGAACAGGCGGAACTGCGCCCACGGTCCGCTGAACGCGATACTGCGCGGTGCTCTGCCGCTGGTGCCAATCAGCGTCAGCTGGCTTTCATTGCCTTCACGCATGTTGTTCGGCCAGACCAGATGGGCGGTGTAGTTGCGTCCCTGGCTGTAGTCCACTAACTGGCCGTCCAGGTTAAGTACGCTGCGCCGCTTATTGCCGGAAAGCGATACGGTTTCCACGGCAAACTGTGCGCCCAGCCCGTTCTGCTGGCTGAAGAAGATGTTGCGGATTTTCTGCGCAGTATCCAGTTGCTGCCGGATATCTTCACGGATTAACATTCTGCCGTCGTCGCCAAAGGTCAGATCGTTTTCAAGGAACAGGCGCAGGTTGTTCTTGTAGAAATTGTCCAGAATGCCATCCGGTTTAAAGAAACGTTCAAACGAATCCAGTGAGGCATCCTGTGTGGCGTGCGGATTAAACGGATAGTTATCGGCAAGCTGCTCGTTGAAGGGTTTCACTACATTGTCGCGCCAGTCCACTTCCATGTAACGAACGGCTTCCACCATCACTACATGCCAGGCCTGATCCGCCTGCTTACCTACCCAGCGGTTAAGAGGCGCAGGCAGGGTTTTTGCCATCTGACGGGTGGCGAAGATTGGATCGCTGCTGTTTTGATCCAGCCGTAGCTGTACTGCTTTCAGCGCCGATTTCCCAGACACTGGCGAGTTCTGGATCGCCAGCAGGTAACGGTGCAGCTCGGTCAGTTGCTGATACACGGCCTGTAGAGTACTCGCCTTGTCCTTTTGCTCCTCCAGTGCGCTATTTTCCGGCGCGAACTCATGCCCCAGCCGGGATAACAGGCGGTAATCCATCTCATTTATCGCCGCTTCCTTCGCCTTATCGTCCAGTTTGCCGGAGAGCGTCAGCGCGTGTGTATTATCGCGCAGCGCCGTCAGAGCACGCAGGAATGGCTGATCACCGCTGATAATCTGCTCCAGCGCGTCGGTCAGCGCCAGCATGGTCTCATAGTCACGGACGTTGAGATTATCCATTCCGGCACGCCATGTAGCGGTATAGTCACTGAGGTACTGTTCAGTGATATGGCGCTGGATCTCTTCACGGTCGGCCTCGCTGTAGGCGACGCTTTGCGTCAGGTTCAGCACCCACGAATCCAGCGCGGTCAACTCAACGAGACCGTCGTGTTGTTTGATAAAATAGCTTTGCAGGCCATAGCGGGTGAGAAACTGCGGGATCACCAGTTTTTCATCATTACCGGCGACGAACACTTTGTCGAAGGTGGGACCAACCTGGTCGCGCAAATTCAAATCGGCGGGTAACACGCTTAATGCTTTGGTGCGAAGGGTCTGGTAGACACGCTGGTATATGGGTAGCTTGCTCAGTTCATGTTGCGCATTAATGACCGGTTTATTATAGGGGGTCCAGCGGCTTACAGCATCGCTGTCGCTGCTTTGGCGCTGCGCGTGCCAGTCGGTGTGCTCCAGCGCATAGTCCAGATGCACCATCAGTTGCGCCTGAATATCGCGCTGGCCGTGAAATTCATTGCTCCAGCGCCGCGCCATGTACTGTTTTACCGCCTCGTTGTTGCGCCCACTTTTGTCTTCCATCATGCGCACTACGCGCAGCACAGCGAGCTTTTCTTCGCTCTCTGGCGGGGCAATGTTTAGATCCCGGATCAGGCCGTTCATTAACGAGGGGAGATAACGCTGCTCAAGAAGCTGAATGTAGGTTTGCTCCACATACGGCCCTACGCGGGCGCCCTGGTACAATCCCATATCCGCCAGAAAACCGTGATCGCGATAATCACCATAGGCCAGGGTGGCATCGCGTACCGGGTTAAGCAATGGCAATTGCAGATTGCCGAATTCATCCGTTCCCTGCGGTGGTGGTACGTCCATAAAGGCTTTAGCTTGTGCCAGTACGTTAACGCCAGACTGCCAGTTCTGATTGTAATAATGGTGCCAGCTTCCGACCATCAATGCCGCCAGTGCCGCGCCACAGGTGGAAAAGGCGGTCAGCCTGCGCCGGGAGCTGTTCAGCCAGACGCTGTTTTCACCCGCCAGGTTCGGCTCAGCCAGCAGGACTTCCGGGAAGAGGCGGCGAGTAAAATACGGCGTCGTCTCCACCAGAGGCCAGGTTGCCAGCGAGCTGTTACCCAGTCCGTACTGGCGGGCGGCGGACTGCGTGAAAATATCATCCACCTGGCCACGCTGTAGCGAGGATGTGAGCCAGACGCCACGCAGCATTACATCCATGTTCTCACCGTCCAGCAATGCGGCGAGCAGTGCGGTGACGATTTCTCCTGTTCCCTGCATCTGACGGGAGAAGCTGAACACAGCGCTGCGGGGAGCTGCACCGGTTTGTGCGAGCACCAGATCCGACAGCGCCAGGTTCACCTGTTGTACCCACGTCTGCCAGAAAGCCCCCAGTTCGCTGCGCCAGCCGTCACTTTCATGGGCGCGGCGGGTAAATGTGACGCCGAGGATCGCATCGCGGTCTTTTTTATCCAGTGAATGGAACAGCGCGGCAAAGCCGTTCAGCAGATCCAGCCGTGTCAGCACCACGTAAACGGGCAGACGGCAGTGCAGGCTCTGACGGATCTCCTGAAGTTGCTGGCGCAAATTTTGTACCAGTGTCTCACGGCGGGATTTATCCGCCGTCAGCAGATCGGGAAGATCGAGCGTCAGGATAAGACCGTTGAGCGGCTGGCGAGCGCGCGTTTGCATCAGCCAGCCCAGCCAGTGTTCGCGCAGGCGGCGGCGGAGCAGATCATCCCCGCCGGGAGTGGTCAGTACGCCGTCAACATCGAAAATTACCGCCTGGTTGCCCACTCGCGGTGTGATCAGCGGGTGGTATTCCACACCCCGGATGCTTTCCGGCGTGTAAACAATGTCAGACGGAAAGCCCTCGCGCAGCAGCGTGCTTTTGCCGCTACCCGCAGGACCAATGACCATATACCACGGCAACTGCCACAGATAACGGCGGTTATCCAGATGGCGGCGCAGGCGCAGCAGCCAGTGATCCAGATATTGCTGCTGGCGGTGGAGTTCCACGGTCAACGGATCTTTTTCTTCCTCCCGCTGCTGTTTCTGCTGTTTTTCCAGCTTTTGCAGACGCTTCATCACCCGCCAGGTGAGCCAGACCAGAGCGATAAGTCCCCAGACGGCGGTCGCCAGCCAGCGGTTTGCCAGCGGAGCCAGCCAGTGCTGCTCATAGAGCGTCCATTTTGGACCCTGCCACCAGATCCACACCAGCAGAAAAATCCATGCCAGCGTCAGTAGCCAGGTGGCGGAAACTTTAAACCGCGGCATCGCTGGCCTGAGCGCAGATTTCAACGTGCTGAACAGTCGGGATGTGGGAAATTTGAACACAGTAACTCCTTGTTATCTTTTACTGTTCTGCCGTGAGTTTTTGTTCCAGTGCTTTCAGCAGGGAAGGCTCCCATTCGGATAGCATCATGTGTAATCCTGTTCTGAAGAGCATCCGGTACTGCTGTTGTGCAAGCTGAACCATACCGGCCTCTTCCAGTAACTGCGCGCCGAAAAACTGGCGGTGAAACTGGTGGCGGGGATCACCTTCGGGCAGGTTTTCCAGGTACCGCAGCGCGGCTTCCAGCCCGTTTTCATCGAAGCACGCCTTGGCCGCCTGTAATTCTTCATCGGTCTGTACAACCGGGACGGTCTGGTTGACTGAGCCGGATGATGCCAGCCACTGTTTCGTCTGTTCGGACACAAACGGAGTGCGGTCGTTAAACAACAGGTTGATCAGTGCGGGCAGGCGGGCCAGAAAATCGGTAACTTCATCACGGATAGCATCCGCCACCTGTTTATAACCGAGGCGCAGCGCGGTCTGTGCTGAGAGGTAATGACCGTCCAGCCAGTACGGGGCCAGCAGCAGGCTTTTTTCCACCTGCTGCCACAGCGCCATGTCGGCATTGTTCAGCCGCGCCATGTAATCATCCATCATATCGACAGGGAAGGCTGCCAGTGGGGTCCGGCCATCGCTTTCTGCCTGCGGGGTACTGGTGATGGTTTGCCACAGCGCATGGCGGCGCAGTCGGTAACCCTGCGGTGACTCCGGCTGGCGCTCACAGAGAATGGCGGCCACCTTTAGCAGGGTGTCGCGCCATGCTTTATCGTCGTGGCTTTCAACGGTGACCTGCGGGATTGGAGTGGCTGCAACAGGAGGCTGAGCGGCAACCGTGTGCGGTGACATATCCGGTACATATCCGGTCGTGGCCTGCGGTGCAATGGCGGCGCTTCGTGCAGATGATGTCATTTCAGGCGCTACATCACGAAACGCGCGCTGAAACAGGGAAAATAAATCGTCTGTCGCCTTTGCCAGCTCAGACGCGTTGTGCGCCTGCCAGCACTGTGCCAGTTTTGCCAGCTCTCCCAGCAAAGCATCGCGCTGTATTGTCGCAGCATTCCCGGCAAAGTCCTGAACGGCAGACTCAAAGCGTTTTATCACCTGGGCGGCAAAGCGTTTTTTGTGGGCCATGTTCTGCGGTGCGGCGCATGTCCAGTAGTGCTCTGTATATTGTGCCAGCATCCTGGAGGCCAGCAGAATATCACCGGCATGTTGCAGGGTACGCAGCAAGTGGGCCAGCAGGCGAAAATCTTTGGTTTCTGAGGCCAGAAGCATCAGGCCCCGGCGCTGAAGTTCCGGGATATCAAGCTGGCTGTGCGCCAGTGAACCGAGCTTGACGATTTCGCTGTCGACAAACTCCCAGTCTGCATTGCCATCATCAAGCGCGGCGGACAGCTTATCTTCTGGCAGGTTTTCCAGCAGGTGTGCAAGCCATACATCGGGATTACGTAAGTCCATTGCCATATTCTTATTCTCCCGCCCAGTGGCAGGCGTCGCGTAGCGGCGCAATAACCCGTGCCAGCCCGTCAATGTTAAAGGTCAGCTTTCCGGCGGCGTTGTCTGTGCCGGTATCCACCGTCAGCGTTTTTGCGCCGAACAGTTGCTTAATTTCATCGATACCGGATAACCCCCGGCTGGACTCCAGCAGGGTGCCGTTCTCGCGCACAAACCAGTGGCTGCGCAATGCCCGGCTGTCGGCATTCAGGGTGACGGCGATATCATGGACATCCAGAGGGTGCATCAGCGCCACCTGCATCCGGGTGATATTGTCCACGCAACTGAACATCAGCACCGGGCGTGGCGGAACATGGCCGATAGCCGGGGTGGTTATCACCACCGTCGGGCGTTCACCCGGTACTTGCGTTACCAGCAGCTCCGTGGTGTTGCCCTGGCGGCGTTTTTCCTGTTCTGTCGCGCGGGCCCAGGCTTCACCCTGGTAACGAGCTTTCACCAGTGCGGCACCACCAAAGCCAGCCTGTTCCGGCGCAAGAATGCGGTCATAACAGTCAAGCCGCTCCAGCGCCGCCGTCTCCTGGCGGCAGGACTGCATGGCCTGTAACGTGGCTGTCGCATCCGGCGGTGTCGCTGTGGCGACACCCCCCGCCGCACCGGCCACTGACGATGTTTCTGTGGGCGCGGCACTGGCGGGTAAGCCCGCCATCAGGCCCGCGATAAACCATCCTGTCTGCCGGAAAACGCACAACCTGCTCATAAAACCGTTTCATCCTCTGTTTGCGGTGTCACGGCATCATCAGGCAGCGCATCTTCCACATCTGCCGTGAACGCACCGTCTGCCGCCGACAGGCGAATCCGGGCAATCGCCGTGTTGGCCGCCATTTTCTGCAACAGCAGCAGCGAGAGCGGCGGCAGCATGTCGCCGTCGATAACCGATTCCAGCATCCTCGCGCCGTTTTCCGCGCGGGTGACGCGGCTCATGATTTCGTCCGTCACTTCCGGCCCAATAATCACGTCCGCGCCAAAGCGGCTGCGCAGCACGTTATCCAGGCGGGCCAGTTTCCCGGCAATAATGGTAGCGAGCGTCTCTTTCGACAGCGGTAGGTAAGGCACCACTTCCATGCGCGCCAGCAGAGCAGGTTTAAAGAAGTCCGCCAGCACCGGATAGAGGGCTTCCTGCATGGTTTCCGGGTCATCGGCGTGTTCGACAATCACCTGGTAGCCAAGGTTGGAGGTCAGGAAGAAAACGATATTTTTACAGTCAATCAGGCGGCCTTCACCGTCTGCCATCTCGCCCTTGTCAAACGCCTGGTAGAACAGGTTGAGTACATCCGGGTGCGCTTTTTCTACTTCATCGAGCAGCACCACCGAGTACGGTTTCTGGCGAATCGCTTCGGTCAGTACGCCGCCTTCACCGTAGCCGACATAACCCGGAGGAGAGCCAATCAGCCGCGAAACGGTGTGTTTCTCCTGGAACTCAGACATATTGATGGTGGTCAGGTATTGACGTCCGCCATAGAGCAGTTCCGCCAGTTGCAGGACGGTTTCGGTTTTACCCACGCCGCTGGGGCCAGCCAGCAGGAACGCACCAAGCGGGCGTCCCGGACGGCGCAGGTCGGCGCGTGCGGTAAGCAGGTGTTTATGCAGGCTGGCAATCGCCAGGTCCTGGCCTTTGATGGTGCCGCCGAGCCATACCGGCAGGTCGGTGATGACCGACATCTCATTCTGTGACAGGCGGTTAAGCGGCACGCCGGTCCATTCAGCAATCACCGCTGCAATCTGTTTTTTATCGACATGCGGGGAAACCAGCAACTGGTCGTTATGCAGGGCGTCCAGTTCGGCAGTGAGTTGTGCCAGCCGTTGTACCGGGGAAACTGTTTCAGCGGTCTCTTCCGGCTGTACGCTGCCTGCATCATCAGCCGATTCGGCATCGGTACTATCCTGTTCTGCCTCTGGCGGCGTATCCTCCACGGCATCTGCGTCCGGCAACGACGCAACGTCGTCTTCTGCCACGCCCAGTAACTGCTGGCGCAGCGCGATAATTTCCTGTACCAGCGTCTGCTGCTGCTGCCAGGCGACTTCCAGTTCGTCCAGCGCCGACAGCGTTTCATCATACTGCTCCAACACCTCAGTCATTCGTGAGGTGTCGGTACGCAGCCCGATGCGAAGCTCGCGCTCAAGCTGGCGAATTTCTGCCTCCTGCTGGTGGCTCAGGGTGGTCAGTGCCGAGATTTGTTTTGGCGGCGATGACAGGTTGATGGCCACACGGGCGCAGGCGGTGTCCAGCACATCAATGGCTTTGTCCGGCAACTGACGCCCGGAGAGATAACGCTCGCTCAGTGTCGCAGCGGCCTGCAAGGCGTCATCATCAATCAGCACGCCGTGAGATTGTTCATAGACCGCCGACAAACCGCGCAGAATAATGGTGGCTTCGGCAGCGTTGGGTTCGCTGACCTTCACTAACTGGAAGCGGCGCGACAAAGCTGCATCTTTCTCGAAATATTTTTTGTACTCGCTCCAGGTGGTGGCGGCGATGGTTTTCAGCTCGCCGCGCGCCAGCGCTGGTTTGAGCAGGTTGGATATATCCAGCCCGCCCTGCTGGTTGCCCGCGCCAATCAGGGTATGTGCTTCGTCGATAAACAGAATGACCGGCACCGGGGAGAAAATGACCTCCGCCATCAGCCCATTGAAGCGTTTTTCAAACTCACCTTTCACCGACGCACCGGCCTGCAATGCGCCCAGGTCAAGGGTCATGATATCGGTGTTTTTCAGCTTGTCCGGCACCAGGCCTGCCACGATGCGCAGCGCCAGCCCTTCAATCAGCGCGCTTTTACCCACGCCTGCTTCGCCCACTACCACCGGATTGTTTTTACGGCGGCGGCAGAGAATGTCGATCATCAGGTCGATTTCATAGTCGCGGCACAGTACCGGGTCAAGCCTGCCGTTACGGGCGTCTGCGGTCATGTTTTTGGCGTAGCGGGCAAGCAGGGTGTCGCCGGTTTCCGTTGCGCGGGGCGTTTGCCCGCCAGCCAGATCCACGGATTCGGCGGATTCTTTTGTCCATGCTGCGAAATCCTGCTGTAACTGGTCGCGGTTTATGGCCGTCAGCAGACGGGCAGCAGCGGGTGGAATATAGCGCAGCGGTGAATGCAGCAGAGTAAGCAGCAGGACGCCGCTGCGCAGTTCGCTGTGCTGCATCTGGGCTGAGGCCAGCAGCCATGACTCCTTGAGCCATTCGATCAGCATCGGGGAGAAGCTGGGATAGCCTTCGGCGGAACGTCCACCGGGATAACTATCCACGGTCAGCGCCTGGCGTAAATCCTCTGCACTGATGCCTGTGCGTTCGGCAATCACCCTTACGTCGTTGCGCGGGATTGCCAGCATCTGTAACAGCACATGGGCAACGGTGATCTCACTGGCCTGCTGGCTCATACACTCCGAGGCAGCCATTTCCAGCGCCTGTTTTGCAAAGGGGTTAAGCCGCTTTACGAGCGTGGCTAAATCAATCTGGATCATAAGATGTCCTTATCGGAGTAATTTATTGAGCTGATGCAGAATATCCTGTGTCTGGCTGTCCAGACGCAGCAGATAAAACAGATAAAATACGGTCAGCACAACAAGACCGCCGCACAGTACATGCTTGATGGTCAGTCGTCGGATTAACTGATAACGCCCACCCTGTATGTTGTTCTTCTGATGAAGTAGCGGAAATGGCGCGTCACCGCGCAGTTTGTGCAGGGCATGGTGCAGGCGCTGGTAGATCCGCTCAAATTCATCCTGTTGCTGAATGGCAACCTTGTAGCGCCCGCGAAAGCCGAGCGAAAAACAGAGGTATAAAAATTCCAGCAGATCCTGGTAACGTACCGGCTCCCGGATCAGGCGTTCGAGCAGGATAAACACTTTCTCGCCGCCCCAGGCTTCGTTATGAAAATGAACCAGCAGCGACTGTTTGATCCATTCGTTTTTGTTGGACCAGCCGTTGCCCAGCGCCGCTTCATCAATAAACGTGCAGAGAATGTAACGGAACGAAACAATGACGCCCGGTTCGTATCCCTGTTCCTGGAGTAGTTGCTCTACGGCCTGGACATCGGTTACTACCTGGGCAAACAGATGTTCCGGCATGGCCTGACTGTTCATAGTGGACAGACGCATCACCATGCCGAGCAACGGCGTGGCGGCGTCAATCATTGGATTCAGGCTGTTGCCGCGAAGGGCGAGACGGTACTGGCGTCCTGGTGTTCCGCTCTCCGGCTCCACGGGAAAAACCGACGCTTCACTCATATCGCTCATTCACTTATCCCCTTATAGCCCAGAGCTGGAGGTTCAGATCGGGGAAGCTGCCGGAGATATGCAGCGCCAGTGCGCCCGCTTTTATCACGTCCTGCCAGGCCGGGGTGCCTTTTTCCAGTTCGAAGTAAACATAACCTTCGTGGTATGGCAACTGACGTGGCGCAGCGGTAAGCGTGTGCAGCGGAATACCCGGCACCTGCACGCTGACCACGCTGCGGATTTTGTCGGTAGCGGCCACTTTTGACTGCTGGATGAACTGGCGTTGTACCTGGTCGTAGGGCATCCTGGCGCGCACTGCCAGTACCATCTTGCAGGACTGCAACAATGTGGGATCGTTGATGGTGGCGATCCAGGTCCCCTCTGAAAAGAACAACGGCAGATTCTGCGCACGCGGCACCAGTACGGTATTGAGCGCGCGCCGCAGTTCCGGGATCACGGTTCTGGTGAAGGTCGCGGTAAGATCCCGGTGATTATACGGCTCCACGGTGCAGGGCAGGCGATTACCTTCGGTAAAGGTCATCAGTTCTCCCAGCAGCCCCACCAGATCCCGGTAGAAGGCTTCCGGATGCAGCGTGTGCAGTTGGGAACGATGCGTGAACTGCATTTGATAGCGGTTAAGCATCTGCAACATCATAAATTCGGCCACATCGGCGATCCCGCTCTGTTCAGGCGAACCAATGCGCCCGGCCAGGTCAGCGGCGCGGGTGGCAAGCAGTCCCTGCACCTCGCCGGAGAATGCCCCGAGCAACCCGCTGACACGGACGGCCTGAATGGTGGGAATAAAGGTGTTGTCCAGCACCAGCGCGCCGGTGGCATTTTTATTGAGGATACGGCACAGGGGGAGAGTCACCATCGCGCTGAGATCATCTGCGCCGCTGACTATCCTGGGGATCAACTGCCCCAGACCGACTGGCTGTTCGTCGCCTTCGTCAGTGTGAAAATCACGGACGCGGGTATGGGTGAGGCGGTAACGCTCCGTACCCTGACCGGCGCTGTGCAACCCCTGGATTTCATTGATCACGTCGCTTATCACCGGCAGCGCCAGATAAATATTGTGGCTCTCTTTCGATGAAAGGGTTCCCGGCTGGAAAGGTTCCGGCAGCAGATCCTGGTCGGGAATGCTGAATACGGTGCCGTCAGGCATACAGCCCGCCGCACGGTCAATCATGATTTTGCCCTGGGCAAGCAGTTCTGTATTGATGGAGAGTTCCGTAAAACCCCAGAAAAAATCACCCAGTGCATCCAGACGACGGGTCAGCAGGTACTCGCAGTGACGCTGCTGTTGCTGAAAATGCTGCGGCAGGGCAAACAGCCCTTCCTGCCAGATCACCTTGTTTTTCATTGTTGCCATCGTCAGTTTTCCTCTTTTTTCATCTCAATCGCACTGGCGCGGATATGCACCAGCAGGCGATAGTGGTGGCCGATACTTTCTACCGACTCAATTTGTTTCCATTCTGTGGCCTGGTCGTCTGAAAAATAGGCAATGACACCGATATAACCGGTTTTCTCATCCAACTTGATCGGCGGCAGTGTTTTTACGGTATCCGGCAACAGGTTGAAGTCCTGGTGATCGATATAGTTTTTCCCCAGCAAGTCGGGCAGCGCGGTGGTGGCAACCTGGTCGTAGTCGGCGGCATGGAATTTTGAGTCGTCGCTCAGATAAACCAACTGGACATCCACCGGAGCGGCTTCGCCATCCGCCGTCAGGTTGCTGTCCGGCTCGGTCAGCAGCGTGACGGTCAGCTCGGTTGACTGATCCATCAGCTTTCCGACCTGAATATCCGGATTGCGGATCACCTGGCTGATTTTTTTCGCTGTTTCACAGCCAGTTAATACGACGCTCATCAGAACGCAGGCCAGAAACGCTTTGCCGTTCATGCTTCCGGCTCCCGCTGTTTTTCGCGCAGCACCCGGTCATAGACCTGGGCATAAACTTCATTGAACAGCATTTCAAATCCCTGCTGTCGGCTGGAGGCCAGCTCATCGTAATAGTTGCTGTACATCTGCCATGCCCAGGCGTCGTCCATTTTCTGGCGCAGTTCATGGCTGCGGCGGTATTGCGCAAAGCGGCGCATCAGGTTGCCCGGCGAAAAGGCCTCTAGCATGACACGCAACGCTTCCACAATCGCCGCCCGGTTAGCCTCTTCATGATGCCGGATGTTGCGCAGGCTTTCGCCGATGGCCGCAGGTGCTGCGAGATGTACCGGGCTTTTACCCTCGGCGAACATGACGTTCAGCGCGGTGGCATAGTCCATATCAAGGCGCAACGGGTTGTCTTCTAGTGGACGCAGGTGTTTATCCGACAGGCTGTTCTGTTGTTGTTGCAGACTCAGCAATCCCTTAATGGCGGCCTGCAACGCCCGTCCGGCCTCTTCGAGAAACTCATCCGCATCCTGAGAATCGTGCAGCGTCAGCGGGCACTCCATACCGCGCAGCAGCGGGGTCACGGCCAGGTGGTACTGCGCCATGGCAGAAAATTCATCGTCGTCCTCATAACGGGCATTGCCGGGCGGCAGATCCATAAACGGCGTATTGATCCCGTTTGCACCGGTCAGATCGGAGGCGGGGGCTACGGGCCGGGAAACGCGTGGGGCGATCGGATCATCTGCCACCATCAGGCTTTCCGTCTGAAGTGCCTGAAGAGGATCGCTGGAAAAACCGTGCGCCACGGTGGGGGCAAGCTGATGCTGGAACGGCATTCCCGGATACGCCGGTTGTCCCTCGGTGGTCAGCAGGGTGTCCGCCAGACTGTCGCAGTTCATTACAATCGTTTCCGGGGTTGCCATCCGCTCGTCGTAGGTAACCGCCGCGCCGTCATGCAGAAACACTTTCAGCGCCAGTGCGCCGAGCTGGATCTCATCCCCCTGGCGCAGGCGGATGAGCGCATCGGAAGAGGCCGGGGCCAGATTAATCATCAGTCCCGGCGTCAGGCACCGCAGGCAATAGGCTCCGTCGTGCCGGATAACGGTACAGGCACGCGCAGCAATGCTTCCCGCCCGGTCCTGTACCTGCCAGTGACATTCCGGCGTATGGCCAATATCACCGCCGTTTTCGCTGAACAGGCATTTTGCGGCGCGTCCGCTTTCCAGTTCGTTGCCATTCATCACCTGTAAAGTCAGTGAGGCCTGGCGGGATTGCTGTTTTTCCTCAGCCATAAGTGGTTCCATAGAATTATTCCCTGATTCGGATTGTGATGGCGGGCGGTACTTTCGGCTGACCAATAAAGCTGGTTCTGCCGAGGCGGGAGTTGGCCGGATCGCCAAGGCGCATCCCTTTAGCCTGCTGTAGCGCCAGGCACAGCCGTAAATCCCAGGCAAACTGGTCGCGCAGAATAAAGGAAAGGAACATGGTCAGCGGCAGGTGATTTTCGCCATCGGGTAAAAATGAGAGATAACGCTCCCGCGACAGGCCGCCAATCTGCAACAGGAATTTTCCGCTGCGATCCGGCACCCGTGCGCCGAGGGTAAAATTAACGCCGAGTATGGAGCGTCCCGGAATATGTCCAGCCGTTTTTCCTTTCGGATTACGTACACCCAGCCGGTTCTGGTGTGCCGGATCAATGGCGACTTTACGCAGTTGCCAGCGTTCAATGGTGACATCCGGCAAATCAAAACAGTGCGACACCAGATTACAGATAACCTCCGGCGCGCGGCCTGGTGTTGCCAGAATTCCGGCGTAGGCCAGCATTTTGCTGTGGTTAATGGCAAGTCTGTCACGCACGCTCTGATTACCCAGCCCGACCAGTGCGTACATGCGCTGTGAAAAGGTGTCAGTACCGCCGTTACGAAAGCAAATGTAGTAGCGGTATTTGCGCCAGGCATGGTAGGCAAACTGCGTCCAGCGGTGGCTGAACAGATCGAGAAATTCTTTCAGGCCGTCTTCGTTCTGTGCGGACTCCTGCGCCATCTGATCCAGATAATAGCCCGGTAGCGGCGACTGGCTGCCGGAAAAACCCAGGAACCGGGTTTGCAGTACATACTGTCCGTTCTGGCTACGGGAAAGCGCACTCAGGTCCGTACCCGGAAAACCGATACTGGCGTCAGAGCTGAAACGCACGATCTCCCGGGCAGGCTCGGTACGCAGGGAAATGTCCTGGCCCGGCGCGCCATACCGACGGTACAGCGCCTCCATCAGCACATAGAAATTGCAGTTGCGCACATCCGCCGGTAACGGCGGTTTTGTCGCTATATCAGGGCGTGCTGGCCCATTTTCTCCTGCCATTCCCAGGACTCCTGACTTTCCGTGTTAATGATTTTCAGACAGTGGTACGAATTGATGCTGGCGTAGAGGGCAAAGAAGTGCGAGAGCACGGTACCCAGAAGATAAATTTCACCTTCGCAGATAAACGGATCGGGATGTATCCACAGCGTGGTCGCCAGCCCGCGAACCGGTACGCCTTTAAACAACCTGTCAACAGGTTTGGTTTCGAGTTTTTCTATGGCATCCAGTTTCTGGCGTGACAGTCTGGCCCGCTGCGGATGGTGAGCGCCTGGCAGGTCGAAGGTCCGCAGGATCTGGATCAGTGTCTCCCTGTCCAGCAGGGAGAGGTAGTTCAGGTTCATCGCGGAAATCAGCGACCAGTGCATGTCGCCGTCCGTGACTGGCCAGAGCGGCTGTGTCGGGCGCGTGACATTACGAAATGAGGCCACTGCCGGATTTTTGTTGACGGCCACGCAGATATCACCGGTATGCAGCCGGGCAGGGATCATACGGTTGGTACAGATTAATGACGTGGTGATCACGTCATCGTTAAACCGTGAGCTGCCCGGAATGCTACCGTCTGCATGGACAAAGGCGATACTATGTTCAAGCCCGTAGTGAAACAGGGACGTTTTAGTCCGGTGATGCCAGTAGACGACTTCCCGCTGGCGGCTGTACTCCATCTGGTGCTGGAAACTTTCAAATTCGGGCCAGACACGCACCTGGCTGCCGGGGCTGGAATCAGTCCCTGACACTTTGATTTTACTGGTGACTGTACTGACCTGAAAAATGTCATAGGCGTCCGGATGCTTATGGCTGGCGCGCAGCGGGTATTCCGCCATCCGCCCATCCGGCCTGACGGGTTCCGCATAATGCGTAAACAGGTTAATGGCTGGCGTACAGTGCAGACGCAGCGAATCTTGGCGCAGCTTGATGTCGGCAGGTAACGGGCGGTTAAAGTGCAGGCGCAGCGTAAACGCACTCACCGGGAAATCGTCTGGTAGCGGCGCAACATCGCGCAGATGGAAAAAGAAGAAGGCTTCGGGATAGCAGAAATACTCCTGAAGCACGCGGTAGCCGCTGTGGACATTTTTCGGCCACGGCAGCAGGGCATCCTGGTTGTCAAAACCCGCAGCATCCAGCCACAGATCCGGCAGCGGCAGGCTGTGCTCTCCGGCAATCAGTTCCGCATCCATCAGGCATTCGCAAAACCACAGATAAAGCTGGTGTCGGGTATAATCGTCTTCATTACCCAGCCAGAACGTGATTTTGTTCAGGTCAAGCATGGCGGGGGAGACATTGTTATCTGCGGTAAAACTGATATCTATGATGCCTTCTTTCAGACTGCTGGCGTTGCGGGTATCGAGAATGCGCAGTGGTTGCAGCCAGATATCGCGCGCCAGCGTGAAATGGCAGGCTACGGAAGAAACGATTTTATCATGATTGTCAGGCAGCACCTTCTGAGCAGTCAGGGAGGACTTTTCTGAGCGGCTTCTGATCAGTTCATTACGACAGACCTGAACAGGGACTTTTAACTGATCGGTTTTGGGTTCATAGGCAATAACCGTCATGGCCGGAACCGGGCGTAAATAGTTTGCCCACAGCATACGGATTAGCCCATGGGTGAACTCGGGGAATTCGTCCTCAAGTTTCTGGCGCAGGCTACCGGACATAAAGGCAAAGGCTTCCATCAGACGCTCCACGTCCGGATCACCCTCTTTCTCGGCCAGAAAATGGGCCAGATGCGGTTTTTCCTGCGCCAACAGTTTGCCAAGCTGGCGCAGATAATCCAGTTCTTCGCGGTAGTAACGTTCTTCAAAAGCCACAGAGATCACTCCACACAATAGCGTTGATGGTTGTCCAGCAAAATGTCAAATTCAAACACTCCCCTGATCTTGCTGACATCGATCGTAGCCACAATATGAAAACGCAGTTCCACAGGGGCGTATTCATCCGGTGCCGCAGCCGTAACAACAACATCGGTAATACGAGGTTCGTAATGTAAAATGCACTGGCTAATGGACTTACGGATTTCTCGTCTGAAATCGCTGGAGGCCAGCGATTCATCATTTAAATCAGTAATCCCCAGCTCCGGTGAGCCATAACAACTGCCGGAGCGGGTATTCAGGACCTGTCGCAGGTTACGTCTGATGGAACGTATCAGTGCTTCTTTTGGATTCTGATATGAAGGCGGATTTGCCGCCTCACGGATACGTTCAAAAAGACTGCCGGTTGGTCCTGAATCCCGTCTTTGCATCGGATTATTCCTTATCCAGTCGTCCGACCAGGCTCAGGTCGAAACTGGCACCCATGTATTTAAAATGCGGTCTGACAGAAATCGCGACCTGGTACCAGCCCGGCTCACCATCCACATCCAGTACCTCGATCTTAGCCTGACGCAAAGGCCGGTGGCTGCGGACTTCGGCAGGCGGATTTTCCTGGTCAGCAACATACTGGCGAATCCAGGTGTTCAGCTCACGCTCCAGGTCACTACGTTCTTTCCATGAGCCAAGCTGTTCGCGCTGAATTACCTTGATGTAATGCGCTAACCTGCTGATAACAAACAAGTATGGCAGCTGGGTGCCGAGTTTATAGTTGGTCTCCGCAGCCTTGCCTTCGGGGGTTTTGGGGAATGTTTTGGGTTTCTGCACCGAGTTGGCCGAGAAAAAGCACGCATTATCAGACCCTTTACGCATGGTCAGTGTGATAAAGCCCTCTTCCGCCAGCTCATACTCTCTCCGGTCAGTGATCAACACTTCAGTCGGAATTTTTGCCTGCATTTGCCCCATGGATTCATACAGATGCACCGGGAGGTCTTTGACTGCGCCGCCGCTGGAAGGGCCAATAATATTTGGGCACCAGCGATACTTAGCAAAACTTTCCGCCAGGTTGGCGGCCAGTAAAAACGAGGTATTCCCCCACAGATAAGACTCATGACTCTGGCTGACATCTTCATGGTAACGGAAGGTTTTGACAGGGTTTTCATCCGGTGAGTAAGGGTGGCGCAGCAGGAACCGGGGGGCGGTCAGGCCCAGGTAACGGGAATCTTCCGATTCACGCAGGGCGCGCCAGCGGGAGTAGGCCGGGCCTTCAAAGATGGCACCCGGTTCTTTGATCCCCGGTAACTCTGTCCATGAATCCAGACCGAAAAATTCGGATGATACTGACGACAGGAACGGGCTGTGCGCCATCGCGCTGACCTGGCTGATATATTTCAGCAGCTTCATATCCGGCGTGGTGTTCTTAAAGGCAAAGTTGCCGATTACCGCCGCCACTGGCTCACCGCCAAATTGTCCGTAACCGCTTGAATATACATGCTTGTAATACGCAGACTGCGTGATTTCAGGTGCAAATTCGAAATCATCCAGCAGTTCTTCCTGAGTGACATTCAGGAAATGGACTTTGATGTTTTCCCGTGTATCCGCGCGTTCAACCAGCAGCTTCAGCGAGCGCAGCAGGGATTCCAGTTCCTGAAACTCCGGGGCATGAATAATGGCATCCATCTGCCTGCTGGTTCGGGCATCAATATCAGCAATCATGGCGTCAACGGCCAGGATATTGATAGGTTCAGCGCTACTGTCGCCCTGTAACATGGCGGCAATAAAGGCGCTCACGCCCTGGCGGGTGATATCGTAGCTTTCTGATTTAGGCTGGACGCGGGTTTGCGTCATGATTTCATCAAGCAGAGATGGGGGCGCGGCGGTTTGAGACGCGCTGACGGGAGCAATTTCTTCCTTTACTGACATACTGAATATCCTTCTGTGAAAATTATTTCTGAACGGCGATACCCAGTTCCTGGATCAGCTGCTCGCGGGTGTCTTCGTTTTCCAGTAGCGCCTGAAGTTGTGCGCGGAAGGCCGGAATATTGCCTAGTGGAGACTTAAGTGCGACCAGGGCTTCACGCAATTCGAGCAGACGTTTTATTTCTGGTACCTGGCTGGCAATATGGTCAGGAGAAAGGTCATCCATAGATTTGACTTTCAGGTTGACGTACATTTGCTCATTGGGAGCGTCACTGAGTTCAGCCGGAACAACAAACTCCCGTTCAATGTCAGCTTCTGAAATGACTGCGTTGAGGTTATAGCGGTTGATAGCAATGGCAGTTCGCTCATCCAACGGCGTGTTATCTGGTTTCCCTTTCAGATTGCCGGTGATCAATAAATTCAGCGGCAATTCGATATCAGCAGCCACCCCATCAACTTTTGGTGTATACCGAACGCTGATTCTTTCTTTCGGCGCGACACTGCCGCCATTGTTGTTCATTTTGCTCATAAAAATGTTCCCGTTCAGGCCATGAGCACAGCATTTTCGTACTGCATACAAATACCGACAATACCGTTTCAGTGGCAGTTAGATAATGTAACCTTCCTTCTGTTGTGATCGGTATTCTACTCATGAAATAAAATATTAAAAGAACTATTTATATTTTTGAAAGAGATGTATCCTTCATTATTAATACATGAGAGTTAAATCAATTTGGTATTTATAGACTTGGTGAATATGATTTTACGGCTAATAAAGTTACATAATGCATTGATTTATATGTGTTTATTAAATTGATTAATAAGTTTTATGTATGGTTTTATAAATAAATTAATTAATTGCAAGAAATACATCATAAGAAATTCCTTTAAGGAATATCTTAATTGCGTGCCGGAACGATGGTGAAGTAAGTGTTGTAATAATTGATTTTTGAAGAAATTGTAGGTTTTTATGGGGGTAAGGATACGTTATGGATAATTCTACTGTTGATGTTGATATATTTTTAGCTTATGTGGCCGTGTTCTGAAATTGACTAAAAATATATTTAAACACCATAAAAGAGTTTTTCGGTAGGTGCTAATTACGTGTGCCTGTAACTCGAATAAAGAAAAGGGTGTGGTTCCTGATGTGAGCCGCATCACACTCTAACCTGTCGGGGATTAACGACGGGTTGTTCGTAAAACAGCAGTTGATAATTTCACAAGGAGTTCATAAATGCCAACCCCATGTTACATTTCAATTACAGGTCAGACCCAGGGGAACATCACTGCCGGTGCTTTCACCGCAGATTCTGTCGGCAATATCTACGTGCAGGGACACGAAGATGAAATGCTGGTGCAGGAGTTTCTGCATAACGTTACTGTTCCAACTGATCCGCAGTCTGGTCAGCCTTCCGGGCAGCGTGCTCACAAACCGTTCATTTTCACCGTGGCGCTGAACAAAGCCGTTCCGCTGCTGTACAACGCGCTGGCCTCCGGTGAAATGCTGCCGAAAGTGGAGCTGCACTGGTGGCGTACCTCTGTTGAAGGCAAGCAGGAGCACTACTTCACCACACGTCTTACTGACGCGACGATTGTGGACATGAACCTGCATATGCCGCACTGCCAGGACCCTGCACAGCGTGAGTTTACGCAATTGCTCGCAGTATCACTGGCCTACCGTAAGGTTGAGTGGGAGCACATCAAATCCGGTACTTCTGGTGCCGATGACTGGCGTGCACCGCTGGAAGCATAAATCTGAGTCAACAACATCCTGCCTCCGTGCAGGATGTTGTTTTTGTACGTGTAAAAAATGAGTGTCAGTAAGGAGTTACGCTTTCATGAGGGAGATGGTGGATGCCGGAAACCCGGGCGGTAGCGTACCTGAAAATGTAAAGATGAGTGTAACGCTGCACTGGCACCCTTTGCTGCATGGTGGGAATCATTTGGTCCGTGAATGAATCAGGGAGGTCATTATGTCCTTAAAAGGTCTTCGCTTTACGCTGGAGGTTGACGGCCAGGAGCCGGACACCTTTGCAGTGGTGAATTTCAGGTTAATCCAGAACCAGTCTTATCCGTTTGTGATGAGTGTGGATGTCGCCAGCGACTCTTTTATGCAGACGGCGGAGATGCTGCTGGAGAAGAACGCAACGCTGACCATCTGGCAGGGCGTCATCCCGCAGCGTTATATCACAGGCGTGGTGGCAGGGTTTGGTATGCAGGAGAACAACGGCTGGCAGATGCGTTACCACCTGCGTATCCAGCCGCCGTTATGGCGGTGCGGGCTGCGGCAGAACTTCCGCATCTTCCAGCAGCAGGATATCCGGACGATATCGGCCACGTTACTGAACGAGAACGGCGTCACGGAGTGGACGCCGCTGTTTTATGAGGACCATCCGGCGCGGGAGTTCTGTGTGCAGTACGGGGAGTCGGACCTGGCGTTTCTGGCGCGGCTGTGGGCGGAGGAGGGGATTTTCTTCTTTGAGCGGTTTGCGGCGGACAGTCCGGAGCAGAAGCTGACGCTGTGCGACGATGTGGCGGGGCTGTCACAGGCGGGGGAGTTTCCGTTTAACCCGGACACATCGGCAGGAGCGGAGACGGAGTGTGTCAGTATGTTCCGTTATGAAGCCCATGTACGGCCGTCATCGGTGCAGAGCCAGGATTACACGTTTAAGGTGCCGGACTGGCCGGGGATGTATGAGCAGCAGGGTGAGAGCCTGAACGGACAGCTTGAACAGTATGAGATATTTGATTATCCGGGAAGGTACAAGGATGAACAGCACGGCAAGGATTTCACGCTGTACCGGATGGAGAGCCTGCGCAGTGATACGGAAAAGGCCACAGGGCAGAGTAATTCGCCGAAGCTGTGGCCGGGAACGCGGTTTACGCTGACGGGGCATCCGCAGAAGATGCTGAACCGTGAATGGCAGGTGATACAGAGTATTCTGTCAGGGGACCAGCCGCAGGCGCTTCATGGCAGCCAGGGGAGAGGAACCACGCTGGGAAATCAGTTAGAGGTGATACCGGCGGACCGGACCTGGCGTCCACGGGTGCAGAGCAAACCGAAGGTGGACGGGCCGCAGAGCGCCATTGTCACCGGTCCCGCAGGAGAGGAAATCTTCTGCGACGAACATGGTCGGGTACGGGTGAAGTTTCACTGGGACCGTTATCACGGGATGACGGAGGAGAGTTCGTGCTGGGTGAGGGTGTCACAGGCGTGGGCGGGGCCGGGGTTCGGTAACCTGGCGATACCGCGCGTGGGCCAGGAGGTGATTGTTGACTTCCTGAACGGGGACCCGGACCAGCCGATAATCATGGGGCGGACCTACCATGAAGATAACCGCTCCCCGGGCGACCTGCCGGGAACGAAGACGCAGATGACCATCCGGTCAAAAACCTATAAAGGAAGCGGATTTAACGAGCTGCGGTTTGAAGACGCCACCAGTAATGAGCAGGTGTATATCCATGCCCAGAAGAACATGGATACGGAGGTGCTCAACGACCGGACAACGGATGTGAAACATGACCATACGGAGACCATCGGGAACGACCAGAAGATAACGGTGGTGAAGGGGCAGACGGTTCAGGTCGGGACCAGAAAAGAAGGGGGCCACGACCAGAGTATCACGGTGGCGAACGACCGGTGCATCACGGTACGTAATGACCAGACGCTGCAGGTGACGAATGACCGGACGGTGAGCGTGAGTAATGATGACGGCCTGTACGTCAGAAATGACCGTAAAGTGACGGTGGAAGGGAAGCAGGAGCATAAGACGACGGGGAACCATGTCAGCCTGGTGGAGGGAAAGCACAGCCTGGTGGTGAAGGGGGACCTGGCGAGGAAGGTGAGTGGCGCGCTGGGGATAAAGGTGGACGGGGATATCGTGCTGGAGAGCAGCAGCCGGATAAGCCTGAAGGTGGGTGGCTCGTTTGTGGTCATCCATTCAGGGGGCGTGGACATCGTCGGGCCGAAAATCAATCTCAATAGCGGCGGTAGTCCGGGGACGCCGGTGCCGGCGCTGCAACCGGCGGTGCTGAAAGCGCTGGCAGATGATAAAAGTTTAGCGGCTGAGCAAAATGATAGTAATGCATCGTCCGATCAGAATGATAACAACGATGAGGGTGAGGAAGCGCCAGAAAAATCGGTGTGTAAGGAGTGCCTGAAAAGGGCGCAGGAAGCCGCCGCCGCTTTTGCGCCTCGTGGATAAGGGAGAAAGACAATGATAACAGTATCGCCACACGCTACCGATCAAGACAAATATATTATCTGGCTGAAGCAGGCTGAATCATTCTGTTCTGCCGCTGGTTTGGATTACATAGATGTGCTTGTTGACCAGGCTGGAACAGACCAACCTTTGCAAAATGATATGCTTCATCTGTGGCCAGCCATTCACTGGTATGCCTTGTTTGAAGGAACGCCTGAAGCTGAGACGATGGAGTATTCCCCTGTAGTGTTACGCCTGTACTTTGCGCTCAGTAGCCATCGCAAATTTCTGGCACAACTGATGGCGTCATTTGCTGATACGCCGCGTCTTACTTTGTTGATATCCCCTCTTACATTCGACCTGCTGGGGCGGCATCTTCAGGTATTGTCACAGGTTCAGTGGGAAGAACAGACCGGATTGCTGCGTTACTATGATAATCGGGTGTTCCCTTTACTGTTCACTCATGTTTTGACCAACGAGCAGCAAGCGACATTTACGGATATTGCATTGTTCTGGAGCTGGTTAGACCGTGATGGAGAGATTAACTGGAAATCAGGAAGTTTTTCACCAGAACGCAGGCTTACTGACAACCCGGAGATGAATCGGGTGGATGATGTACAGGTGGGATTGATGGGCTGTATCTGCGACGCTGAAGCCCTGATGAAGGAGAAAGCAGTCAGTGAACTCAGTCAGGAAAGCTATTTTTCGCACTGTCTTGATATTGCTATCAGGGCCAATGACGCGGGATATTTCGGGGCTTTGCGGGACTTCGAGGGATAATATTGTGGTGATGTACAGGGGTATACACAAAATCATTCAAGTTGCATCAAGGCGGCAAGCGGGCGAATCCCCAGGAGCGTGCATAAGTACGTGACTGGGGTGAGTGAACGCAGCCAACGCAGAGTCAGCTTGAAGGACGATGTGTATATTTATCTTTTTAAAATTCCGTAGCTGTTAATATCAAGAGATAATCGTGAAATAAACGGAAAATCAAGCTCGACATGTAATGGTAGTATCCATCATGTTGCATTTGTGTTCGATCGTAATGTCAGTTCACGTGGTTGCAATATATTTTGCGTAATATCATCAATGCTCTGTCGATATTCCAATGTGTGACAATCGAAAGATATGTGTTTTATTTGCTTCTTTGTCAAAGCTTTGTTGTCGTAGAAATAATACCAATTAATCAAAATCTCGCAAAGTAAAGGAACCAGCAATATGCCCGTCGAAATAAAGAATGGTATTGGTGTGAGAGCGATTTTTAAATATTTTCGCTAATGGTTTTATTTGCAGTGCCAGGCTGTTCAATGACGAGAAATAGCGGTGATTACACTGCTGGAGATATTAAAGGTATGAACCATACCGATGTTGCTATTAATTATTTCAGTATCAATGGCTATGGCGGGAAAAATATAGTTCCGTTCGGGGAGCGGGGGGGTATTGTTGCGTTATGTTGCCAGATAAGTGGCATTCTGGATTAAAAGCCCGGATTGAGTGGGGAATTACACCAAATACAGTCCCTCTGCCACCACTCTATAAGGATTGGGATAAATATCAGGCCTGGGAGAAAAAACTCAAAGAAAGTTACATTCAACATACCGCAATTGTTGATATCCCGGAATACGGTGCTGAGCGTTGTGGCATGACCGTTCATTTTCTGCCATGCAATCAGATAAAAGTGACAACAGTCTGCCAAGGGTATGGTACACCAAATTATCCCATCAAAGAACCCCGCGAGATGAAGGAACCAGCAACATGTCCATCAAAATAAGGAAAAGTATAAGTATGAGAGCGATTTTCAAATGTTATTCTCTAATGATTTTATTTGCAGTATCAGGCTGTTCAATGGCGAGAAATAGCGGTGATTACACTGCTGTGGATATTAACGGGATAAATCATACGGATAAGGCTATAAATTATACACACATCAATGGTTACGGCGGACCAAATATTGGTCCATTCGGGGACGGTGGAGGATATTGTTGCGTTATGCTGCCAGATAAGTGGCATTCTGGATTAAAAGCCCGAGTTGAGTGGGAGGTTGATCCAAATACAGCTCCTCTGCCTCCAGGCTATAAGGACAGGGAGAAATTTGAAGCATGGAAGAAAGTTGCGCTAAACAGTTTTAGAAAATATTCAACAATTGTTGATATCCCGGAATATGATGCTGAGCTTTGTGGCCTGACCGTTCATTTTCTATCGTGCAATCAGATAAAAGTGACAACCGTCTGCCAGAAATATGGCACACCAAATTATCCTATCAAAGAACCCCGCGAGATGAAGGAACCAGCAACATGTCCAGCAAAATAAGAAATGGAATGAATATAACAAAAGTAGTTAAAGGCTGTCTGGTATTAATTTTGATGGTGATTTCGGGTTGCTCAGCAGCTAATTACGACGATTATACTGCAGGTGATCTCCGGGCAATAAATCATATTAAAGGTATCAGTATTAATTGGTTCACCGTAAATGGTTATCGGGTCCATGGATTGGGCGGTGGATATTGCTGCATAATGTTACCAGAGAAGTGGCATTCTGGATTAAAAGCCCGGATCGAGTGGGAAGTAGACCCGACCCCCCTTGAACCTATTGCAATGAAAAAAGAAGGTTTTGGCTATGAAGAAGATGCTTATGCTAAACATGCTGCAAATTATCAAAAATATAAAGTAATTGTTGATATCCCGGAATACGGCGCTGAACGTTGTGGCCTGACCGTTCATTTTCTGCCGTGTAATCAGATTAAAGTGACAACCGTCTGCGAGGGCTATGGTACACCGAATTATCCTATCAAAGAACCCCGCGAGATGAAGGAACCTGCAACATGTCCAGCAAAATAAGTGGTCTGGCTTTTCCGTGTTATGCCCCCCCGGTGTTCCCTGAAGATGGGCGATTAATATTATCTGAAGCGCAGGTAAACGCGAACTACCTAAAACAAATCAATAAAACAGAAGAGCACAAAACCAACTGTAGTAAACAGGCTGGATTTAGAATTGGCTTTACGTGTAATCAAAGTCTGCATATTAGTCTGTTTTTTGATGGTACAAATAATAATGAATATAATGACACTCCTGGACACCCAACCAATATTGCCAAACTGTTTCATACGACCTATCAGAACGCAGAAGAACAGGGATATTTTAACTACTATATACCGGGTGTAGGCACACCATTTCCCAAGATAGGTGAAATGGATTACAGCAACAGCGGGCTGGAGTTCGCTACTGGTGGTGAAGATCGAATTAATTGGGCATTATTACGCCTCGTGGATGCCCTGAGCTATTCCATTGACCCTTCCCATAAGCGACTGGATGATAATGTGGCAAAAGAGCACATTCCTCTTATGCGCGCTCCCTGGCCTATGACTGGTGAAGTGAATCGTCGCAATGTGATTAACCCCTACCTGGAAAAATTACAGGGACTGTTAGAGCAAGCCAGTCCGCGCCTGCTAAACGTAAAGCTGTTTATCTACGGATTTTCCCGTGGCGCAGCGGAAGCACGAACTTTTGTTAACTGGTTGACTCAGTTAGCTTGCCCGCAGGAGCAACAGGTGATGCTGGCCGGGTTAGCTGTCAGTATTGAGTTTTTGGGGCTGCTGGATACCGTAGCTTCTGTGGGGGCGGCGCATGTTTTACCGGGCGCTGCCGGTCATATGGGATGGGCCGATAGTACTCAGCAACTCCCTGATGAGAGGCAGTTTCCCGGCCTGATTAAATGCTGCCGCCACTTCGTTGCCGCGCATGAGCAGCGGCTGTGCTTTCCGCTGGATTCAATCCGTCGTCCAGACGGAAATTATCCTTTAAATGCAGAGGAAATTATCTATCCGGGGATGCACTCTGATGTCGGTGGTGGCTATCCCGTTCGCGATCAGGGGAAGTCCTGTGGTGACTCAGGCGACATTCTTTCTCAGATAGCCCTGCATGATATGTATCTTGCTGCATTTGATTCAGGAGCACCACTTGCTGTTTATTCTAAATTTGTTACTCCATTAATAAAAGGTGTGTCGCCTCTGCGAATTATGAGTCCTTCTAGCGTAAAGGAATTTACGATTGCTAATTCATTAACAAAACGCTTCAACATCTGGCGACAAACGCTGCTGAACACCACTTTGCAGGGCACAGAAGAAATGATTGATACGAGGGAAGGTTATCACCCCTATCAACTTGCCCAGGTTCTTGAAAGCGCAATTAGTGACCAGATCGGCTGGATCACCGCCTGGCGTATCGGTCGCTATGCGAATAACAGTCTTCTTGTACAACCTTTTTATATTAAGGCGCCACAACTGGATAAAGATGGACTTGATAAAGAGGCCCAAGCGCGCGAAGAACAAATGGAAAATATCGAAAAAGAGCGGGTGAACAAGCAGAAAGGCAATGGCACACTTGATGAAAGTAATCAGGGCATACCTATCCTTGACCCGACGAACGCTCAGTACCAGTTGCGAGAGGCAGCCCGAGAATTTCAGAGCGATTATAAAGGATGGACGCGCGATATTAACGGCAGCGTCACGGAGAGAGCCATTCAGATTCTTGTGGATGTCATTCCTAAATATCCGGTGTATCTGATTAATGGCGATGATGAAGCAAAAGAATATCAGCAAATTAAGGCTATGGGAGACGGACTCTATCCACAATTTTTTATTGATTCACTGGGAACGGGAACGCGAACTCAGCCCTGCGCTGAATTACTGGCTCTCTATGATGACCAGGTTCACGACTCCCGCGCCTGGTTTATGCAAAGTTCGCTGGGTGGACGCGAACCCTGGGGCGGTTATTTTCGCTACCGCATGATTTACTTCGGTGATGAGGCTAATAAAGAGCTGAAGCTAATCTCTGCAGATGGCGAAGTTGTTGGCGATCAGCCCACATCCAACCGGGTCATTTATTGGATGGAATCGAAAACGGTGAGCCGAGGTTAAGTTCATAAGATTGAGGGGTTGGAGACCGGGAAAATGTAGACATGTAGTGCCTAATCACCCCAGTTCAAACCCATCCGCATCCCGCCATGCCGGAAACTTCACTCTGTACTCCCAGGGAAAGGTCAAGTAATCAGGGAAAGATCATCAGGAGTACACTTTTTGTACTAAATAATTCGCATTTTATGTTCAATAATTGAGGTGTTCCTTATTACCTAAAGCTGTTTTTCATTGCTTATGCATGATCAAATACTCATTGCATAATTAAGGGGGGCAAAATGGATCTTAAAAAATTGATGGAACATATTTCTATTATCCCCGATTCCAGGCAAGCCTGGAAAGTGGAACATAAATTGCCAGATATTCTATCTGTTAACTATTTGCGCCGTTATTTCTGGTGCATAAGGCTGGGAAGATATAGAGGATTTGGGGAAACACATCTCGATTTTTTGAAGTGATATGGTGATTTTGAAAATGGTATTCCTGTTCACGATATCATTGCCAGAGTTGTATCCTGTATCAGTCCTGCAAAATTTTACGAGTGCTTTATTAACTGGATGCGTGACTGTCATTCTTCAGATGATAAAGACATCATCGCAATTGATGGAAAAACGCTCCGGCACTCTTATGATAAAAGTCGTCAAAAGGGAGCAATTTATGTCATTAAAATCCGTCTTCATATTGTTTGCATGTCTCTGATGAATTTATTGATTTTACGTTTGAATGGAAAGGGCTGAAGAAATTATGCATGGCAGTCTCATTTCGCTCAATAATAGCAGAACAAAAGAAAAATCCCGAAATGACGGTCAGATATTATAGCATTTCTGCTGATTTAACCGCAGAGAAGTTCGCCACAGCGAACCGAAATCACTGGCAAGTGGAGAATAAATTGCACTGGCATCTGGACGTGGTAATGAATAAAGACGACTTCAAAATAAGAAGAGGAAATGCAGCAGAATTATTTTCAGGGATACGGCACATCGCTATTAATATTTTAACGAAAGATAAGATACTCAAGGCAGGGGCAAGATGTAAGATGTGAAAAGCAGCTGCGGACAGAGACTGCCTCGCGTCAGTCCTTGCGGGGGCGGGCTTTCGTAATCTTGCTCTGCAAGGGATGATAAAAAGTGCAACTTTATTCCACGCAGCTATTTAGACAGCGTACAGTAAACAAACGAAAGTTGTTATTTCAATGGTCAGGGCAAGAGCATGAAGTGTTTACTACACACTATGCTCTTGTCCTGGAGTCAGGTCTTGTTTGGAGGGATAAATGGTAGATATTGTCGAGGCCGATAAAACGGATATTTATTTCATTCAGGAGAGTGTTTATGGCAAAATCGGGTTGCCAGCTTTTGGTAATACAATAGGACCATCCGCACAGCAAGTTGTTAAAAAGGTATTCGCTGTCGTTAAAGAACGAGATAAGACACATGCAAAACAGAGATTATTGTTGGAATATAATGGTAACAAACTCTGGATGAATGCTATTGATGGCAGTGAAGCTATCCTACCAACAGAATTTTCTAAGCGATACGAACTTTCATTATTCAATACTACTAATTTTGGAGAAGATCCTTTTCCTGATGTTAATTTATATAATAATATGAAATCAAGTTTTTTTGTAAGGTTTGGTGGAACATCCCATCCCGAGGCTTGGGCTATTTATAATGCAAGTACGAAAGAGGTTAAATATATAGAAACTGCAAGAGAAATTGATAAAATATTCAGTGATTTTAACTTGAGTGGTACATTGCCAATTCACATTGGTCAATGATTTTTTAAATTGTGTGATTAAATAATTGAACATTAATGATGATTTATAGCATTATTATTCTATAACATGAATAAACGGATTGAATGTGTTATGTTAAAAATGAGTTTATACGTAATAATATTGTTATTTTCCCTTCAGTTTAGTGCAGCCATTACTGGCAAGGAAAGTGAGGTTGTTTCACCATTATTAATGGATGTTAATCCTTCACTAACAATGGAAAATATTTCTGAATTATCCACATCATCGGAACCATCGCAACAGGGGGTATTTCCTGTAATATGTACTCGACTTCATCCTGGCTCCGTAATGAAACGCCAGTTATTAACCGGCTGGGGGCCTGTTTTTATAATTGGTGATGATCCTTTTTCTCTGCGCTGGATGAGTGAACATCTGGAGATCCTTAAATCGCTAAATGCCCTTGGTTTGGTTGTTAATGTTGAATCAGTAGAACGAATGGAGGTATTACAGCAGCGGGCTGATGGGTTATTGTTATTGCCAGTTATCTGCGATAATTTTGTGCAAGCTCTGCAATTAAATGCTTATCCGGTATTAATCACAGAGATGGAAATATCACAATGATTAATAACATAATTACTGCTAATAATATGGTGATTTTGAAAATGGTAATCCTGTTCACGACACCATAATCAGAGTTATGTCCTGTATCCGTTCAGTAAAATTTCACGAATGCTTTATTAACCGGATGCGTGAATGTCATTCTTCAGACGACATAGACGTCATTGCGATTGATGGAAAAGCACTTCCACACTCCTGTGATAAAAGTCGTCGCAGGAGAGCGGGCTTTCGTAGTCTTCCCCGACTCTCCCCAGCCCTAAACACAACCCCCACTCACCACAACCTAAACTCATCCGCATCCTGCCATGCCGGAAACTTTTCTCTATATTCCCGCAATGCCATCATCGATAGCTCCGCATCAATGCGCGTTGCCTGATGCGCGTCGGCAGTAGCGATAATCTCGCCTTGTGGATTAATCACCCGGCTGTCACCGCGATAATGGCAGCCGTTGCCATCGCTGCCGACGCGATTACATCCCGCTACATACGCCTGATTCTCAATCGCGCGGGCTGTCAGCAATGCCTGCCAGTGCAGAGAGCGCGGTGCAGGCCAGTTGGCAACGTAGATGGCGAGGTCATAATCGTTGAGATTGCGCGACCACACCGGAAAACGTAAGTCGTAGCACACCAGCGGTAAAATACGCCAGCCGCGCCATTCCACAATCACTCGCTCATTGCCTGCTTTATAATGCAGATGCTCATCTGCCATGCGGAACAGATGACGCTTATCATAAAAATGTACCGTGCCGCCCGGCTCAACCAGCAAAAAGCGGTTAACCGAATCAGACTCCGTTTGTAATGCAACACTGCCTGCAATCAGCGCATTGCACTGCTGCGCTTTAGCGGTCATCCAGTTCACTACGTCATCTTGTGCTAGCGACGAAGCTGCCGCTTCCATGGCAAAGCCGCTGGTAAACATCTCCGGTAGAACGATCACATCGCGCCCGGTAATACCTTCCAGTTGACGATCAAAATGGCGCAGGTTGGCAGGACCATCCATCCACACCAGTGGTTGCTGCAAAAGCGTAATCTTCAAACCAGGCACGGTGTACAACTCCTTTATGCGAAGGGTTTTATAACTCTAACACCTTATCAGGCAGTTGCCTTAGCGCAGAATAAATTGATAACAAATGCTGATATTGGAAATATCTGATTTGCAAATTATCGTGTTATCGCCAGGCTTTAGGGAGTTAATCACATGGGCAGGATAAGCCCGGGAGGAATGATGTTTAAGGCAATAACGACAGTCGCCGCTCTGGTCATCGCCACCAGTGCAATGGCGCAGGATGATTTAACCATTAGCAGTCTTGCAAAGGGCGAAACCACCAAAGCGGCGTTTAATCAGATGGTGCAAGGGCATAAGCTGCCTGCCTGGGTGATGAAAGGCGGTACTTATACTCCCGCACAAACCGTGACATTGGGAGATGAGACGTATCAGGTGATGAGCGCGTGCAAACCTCATGACTGTGGCTCGCAACGTATCGCTGTGATGTGGTCCGAGAAATCTAATCAGATGACGGGGCTGTTCTCGACTATTGATGAGAAAACGTCGCAAGAGAAACTCACCTGGCTGAATGTGAATGATGCGCTTTCGATTGATGGCAAAACGGTGCTGTTCGCGGCGTTGACCGGCAGCCTGGAAAACCATCCGGATGGCTTTAATTTTAAATAATTAGCCGATAAAAAAACGGAGCCTTTCGGCTCCGTTATTCAATTACGCGGCTTCAACTTTCCGCACTTTCTCCGGCAACTTTACCGGCTTCGTCGCCAGCTCTTCCGGATCAAAGTCATCAACGTTAATACTGCGCAGACGGCTTTCTTCAGCTTTCACCAGAATAGCGGCTTCATCTTTATCAATCAGCCCCTTCGCCAGCGCGTTGTGCGCCAGTTCATCCAGACGGGTAAACGGCAGGTTTTTACCCTGCTCTTTACAGATCCGCTGATGAATCGGGTCGGCGGCAATCACATCCACTAGCGCCTCTTCCAGTAAACCAACCGGGTTATGCTCGCTCGGCGTCAGGTACTGACCGCGACCAATGCGGGAACGGGTGGCGTTCGGCACTTGTAAAATCTTCGCCACCTTATGATCCAGCTTGTCAGAAGGTGCCAGATAATGACGTCCGGTCGGGAAGATCACCACATTCAGCAGCCCGGCAACCACGCGGTTCGGGAAGTTTTGCAGTAAATCGTCCATCGCCTGTTCTGCCTGATACAGCGCATCCTGTACGCCCCAGTGCACCAGCGGCAGGTCGGCTTCATTACGGCCTTCGTCGTCATAACGCTTCAGAACGGCAGAGGCGAGGTAAAGCTGGCTTAAAATATCCCCCAGACGGGCCGAGATGCGCTCACGACGTTTCAGGCTGCCGCCCAGCACCGCCATCGAGACATCAGAAAGCAGGGCGAGGTTGGCGCTCAGGCGGTTCAGGTGCTGATAGTAGCGTTTAGTGGCATCGCCGGTTGGCGTGCTGCTGGTTAAACCGCGCGTCAGGCCCAGCCAGAAGCTGCGAACTTTGTTGCTACCGACGTGACCGATATGTTTGAACAGCAGTTTATCGAACGCGTTTACGTCATTGTTCTTCGCCGCTTCCATCTCTTCCAGCACGTACGGATGGCAACGAATCGCTCCTTGTCCGAAGATCATCATGCTGCGGGTCAGAATATTTGCCCCTTCAACGGTGATGGCAATCGGTGCCCCCTGGTAAGCACGGGCCAGGAAGTTGCTCTGCCCGAGCATAATGCCTTTGCCCCCGGTGATATCCATCGCATCAATAATCGACTGCTGCCCGCGGTGGGTACAGTGATACTTAACGATAGCCGACAGCACGGCAGGTTTTTCACCGAGCATAATGCCGTAGGTAATCAGCGATGCCGCAGCATCCATTACATAAGCGTTCCCGGCAATACGAGCCAGCGGCTCTTCAATCCCTTCCATCTTACCGATAGAGATTTTGAACTGACGGCGAATGTGCGCATACGCGCCCGTTGCCAGCGCTACCGATTTCACGCCGCCGGTTGAGTTGGAAGGCAGGGTGATGCCGCGGCCTACCGAGAGGCACTCCACCAGCATCCGCCAGCCTTGCCCGGCCATTTTCGGCCCGCCGATGATGTAATCGATCGGCACGAACACATCTTTACCGCGCGTCGGTCCGTTCTGGAACGGTACGTTCAGCGGGAAGTGGCGACGACCAATTTCCACGCCCGGCGTGGTGGTCGGGATCAGCGCACAGGTAATACCTAAATCTTCTGCACCGCCGAGTAATTTCTCCGGGTCGGAGAGTTTAAACGCCAGACCAAGCACGGTCGCAATCGGTGCCAGCGTAATGTAGCGTTTGTTCCAGGTCAGACGCATCCCCAGCACCTGCTGGCCCTGCCATTCGCCCATGCAGACAATCCCGGTATCCGGAATCGCGCCCGCATCGGAACCCGCTTCGGGGCTGGTCAGTGCAAAGCAAGGGATCTCCTGACCACGCGCCAGACGCGGCAGATAGTGATTTTTCTGCTCGTCAGTGCCGTAATGTTGCAGCAGCTCGCCCGGGCCTAATGAGTTCGGCACGCCGACGGTAATTGCCAGGATCCCGCTCACGCCGGAGAGTTTTTGCAGCACACGAGACTGGGCATAAGCCGAGAACTCCAGCCCGCCGTACTCTTTTTTGATGATCATCGCGAAGAAACGATGCTCTTTAAGGTACGCCCACAACTCCGGCGGCAGGTCCGCCAGCTCATGAGTAATCTGGAAATCATTCGCCATCCGGCAGGCTTCTTCTACCGGACCGTCGAGAAACGCTTGCTCTTCAGCGGTCAGGCGCGGCTGCGGATAGTTATGCAGCTTTTTCCAGTCCGGCTTGCCCTGGAACAAGTCGCCCTCCCACCAGGTGGTGCCCGCATCAATCGCTTCTTTCTCAGTGCGCGACATCGGCGGCATCACCTTACGGAAACCGCGAAATACCGGTGCGGAAATCATCGACTTACGCATAGGCGCAAAGTTAAATGGCACGAGGATAATGGCCAGAGGCACTAGTACCCACGCCGACCACAGACCAGCAACGCCGAGGACGGCTGTCCAGGCGAGCAAAATCAGACTGCTGATAAATAAGCTCACGCGGTGATAGAACAACGCGCCGAGCAGGACAACCGTAGCGAGAATACTCAAAATCATCATAACGAAAAGCCCCTTACTTGTAGGAGGTCTGACCACTTGTGATGATATGGTTGTAGTGGATGTAAAAACATTTAGCAATGTGTTTACAATATAATTACAACAAAGCTCACATTGTTGCTGTTTTTATCCGCACTTCAGGTCAAAAAGTCCTGGTCATAGCACCTGCCCGTACTTCTCGCTTTTGGCGGTATCCGGTACACTGCATTTTGTCTATTACATTTATGCTGAAGGATATCCTCATGTACCAGGATCTTATTCGTAATGAACTGAACGAAGCGGCGGAAACGCTGGCTAACTTTTTAAAAGATGACGCCAATATTCACGCCATTCAGCGCGCGGCGGTCCTGTTAGCAGACAGCTTTAAAGCCGGTGGCAAAGTGCTTTCCTGTGGCAACGGCGGCTCCCATTGCGACGCCATGCACTTTGCCGAAGAGTTGACCGGTCGCTACCGTGAAAACCGTCCGGGCTACCCGGCGATTGCCATTTCTGACGTTAGTCATATTTCCTGCGTCGGTAACGATTTTGGTTTCAATGATATTTTCTCCCGTTACGTTGAAGCGGTAGGTCGCGAAGGCGATGTACTGCTGGGGATCTCCACCTCCGGTAACTCTGCAAACGTGATCAAAGCGATCGCGGCGGCGCGTGAGAAGGGGATGAAAGTGATCACCCTGACCGGTAAAGACGGCGGCAAAATGGCTGGCACGGCGGATATCGAAATTCGCGTACCGCACTTTGGTTATGCCGACCGCATTCAGGAGATCCACATTAAAGTGATCCATATCCTGATCCAGTTAATTGAAAAAGAGATGGTTAAGTAAGTCTGGCGTAGGCCGGATAAGGCGTTTACGCCGCATCCGGCATTTGTGCTCTGATGCCTGATGCGACGCTGACGCGTCTTATCATGCCTACAATCTGCACCCGAACCGTAGGCCGAATAATGCGTTCACGCCACATCCGACCTGAAAATTCTTAAATCAATCTTCGCCGGGGGCCATGCGCTCCCGCTGTTGTGGAGGTTACCCATGTGCGAATTGCTCGGGATGAGTGCCAACGTCCCTACCGATATCTGCTTTAGTTTCACCGGACTTGTACAGCGTGGTGGTGGAACCGGGCCACATAAAGATGGCTGGGGCATTACCTTTTACGAAGGTAAAGGCTGTCGCACATTTAAAGATCCGCAACCCAGCTTTAATTCCCCCATCGCCAAACTTGTCCAGGACTACCCGATAAAATCCTGTTCGGTGGTGGCTCATATTCGCCAGGCTAATCGGGGCGAGGTGGCGCTGGAAAATACTCACCCGTTTACCCGCGAGTTATGGGGGCGTAACTGGACTTATGCCCATAATGGACAACTGACGGGCTACAAATCACTGGAAACCGGCAACTTCCGCCCGGTCGGTGAAACCGATAGCGAAAAAGCCTTTTGCTGGCTCCTGCATAAATTAACGCAGCGTTACCCGCGCACACCGGGCAACATGGCGGCAGTGTTTAAATATATCGCCTCACTGGCGGATGAACTGCGGCAGAAGGGCGTTTTCAACATGCTGCTTTCTGACGGGCGCTATGTAATGGCGTATTGCTCGACTAATTTACACTGGATCACCCGCCGCGCGCCGTTTGGCGTGGCAACGTTGCTGGATCAGGATGTGGAAATCGACTTCAGCTCGCAGACCACACCGAATGATGTGGTCACGGTGATTGCGACACAGCCGCTGACGGGCAATGAAACCTGGCAAAAGATTATGCCAGGTGAATGGCGCTTATTTTGCCTCGGGGAGCGTGTAGTTTGATGCCAGTTGTGGCTGCACAACTTCGTGGCTTAACGGCTTGCTGACCACGTAACGGCCATTGACCACAGAAACGGTCGGTGGCTTACGGGTTTGCTCAAAGTAGTCGTAGCCCGGCTTCAGTTGCTCCCAGAAGTCCTTAAAGTTGGAATATTTATGGCGCTTCATATTGGCGTCGGTCATGCGGAACGGATAAATACTCACTTGCACGCTCGGCTGACCAAACACCAGCGCACCAGTAACGAACTGGAAGATCTCATCAATACCCTGATTGGTCATCGCGTAGCAGCCGATGGAAACACAATCGCCGTGAATCATCAGGTATTTCCCTTCATAACCATGCGCACGGTCATAGGCGTTTGGGAATCCAATATTAATCGCTTTGTAGTAACGGCTGTCTGGTTTTAACTGATTACGCTGGACGCTATAAAACCCTTCCGGGCTTTTGAAATCGCCCTGACGCTGTTTTGGCCCTAAGCCGCCGGAATATTTACAGATTTTATAGCTGTCGAGCAGTTGATATTGCTCGCCCATTTTGACGTAGAGATCGAGCGTACGTTCTTCCTTGAAGATCTGGATGTAGACAGGGGATCCCATCAACTGCTGCTTATACTCTTTGCTCACTGGAGTGGTCGAGCTACTGCTGCCCAGCAAACCGGCAAACGAAACGCATGGGATCAACAACATCGCAAGAATTAATGCGATTTTACGCATACTGCTTATTCCTTGATAAAACGGTTACACACGCCAGGACGGCAAAATGAATCCCAAATCGGAATAGTCTGGATTTGGAAGGCTCACATTATCACCAAAAGAGTTTTACGCAAGCCTGTCGGCGCAGGGTTTACAAATTTAGCACAGGTGCAGTTTTCAAGAGTCCGAAAAGCGCATGGATTGTAGATTTATTTCTTATTTCCTAAGATTATGAAACCGCAATAGTAATATGCAAATAAGCAATTAATAATCCCGTTTACTCCTCCGGTCTTTTAAAATTCTCACCTTCATTCAGCTGGTTTATGTCCTTCATGTCTTCGTTCTTGCACGGCAGATTTCTGCATCCAGGCGTGTTTTCGTTATGCGTTTTGCTCCCTTTACTCGCCAGCGCCACCACATCACATATCTCTTTTAGCTACGCCGCCCGCCAGCGGATGCAAAACCGTGCGCGTTTATTAAAACAGTACCAAACCCATCTGAAAAAGCAGGCCAGCTATATTGTGGAAGGCAATGCTAAAAGCAGAAGGGCGCTGCGCCAGCATAATCGGGAGCAGATAAAACAGCATCCAGAATGGTTTCCTGCGCCGCTCAAGGCGAACGACAGACGCTGGCAGGCGCTGGCGGAAAACAATCATTTCCTCAGCAGCAACCACCTGCATAACATCACCGAAGTGGCGATTCACCGCCTGGAACAGCAACTTGGCAAGCCTTATGTCTGGGGGGGCACGCGGCCTGATAAAGGTTTCGACTGTAGCGGGTTGGTTTTTTATGCCTACAACAAGATCCTTGAGGCTAAGCTCCCGCGCACGGCCAATGAGATGTACCACTACCGTCGGGCAACGATTGTGGCGAATAACGACCTGCGCCGGGGAGATTTGCTGTTTTTCCATATCCACAGCCGTGAGATAGCCGACCATATGGGCGTATATCTTGGAGACGGTCAGTTTATCGAGTCACCGCGCACCGGGGAAACCATTCGGGTAAGTCGGTTAGCTGAACCTTTCTGGCAGGATCATTTTTTGGGCGCGCGGCGAATTTTGACGGAAGAGACGATTTTGTAGGCCGGATAAGGCGTTCACGCCGCATCCGGCGATTGTGCGCCGGTGTCTGATGCGACGCTACGCGTCTTATCATGCCTACAAATCTGTGCATTTTTTGCGAGCCGCTTTCCCGATTTAACACAACATCATTGCCGACTTTTCCTTTTCTTCTTACCGTTGAGAAAAAGGAGTCGTTATGTCTGAATATCGTCGTTATTACATCAAGGGGGGAACCTGGTTTTTCACGGTAAATTTACAGAATCGTCGAAACCAACTTTTGACCACCCAGTTTCAGACGCTCCGTAACGCTATTATTAAAGTTAAGCGAGACAGACCTTTTGAAATTAACGCTTGGGTAGTTTTGCCGGAGCATATGCATTGCATATGGACATTACCTGAAGGCGATGATGATTTTTCCTCGCGCTGGCGGGAAATTAAAAAGCAATTTACCCATGCTTGTGGATTGAAAAATATCTGGCAACCGCGTTTTTGGGAGCATGCCATTCGCAATACCCAAGACTATCGCCATCATGTTGATTATATTTATATAAATCCAGTAAAACATGGTTGGGTAAAGCAAGTGAGTGATTGGCCATTCTCAACGTTTCATCGCGATGTCGCGCGAGGGTTATATCCCATCGATTGGGCGGAGGACGTAACGGATTTTAGTGCCGGGGAGCGTATCATTTTATAGCTGTGCACTGGCACCGGATGCGCTTACGCTTATCCGGCCTACAAATCTGTGCTTTAACCGTAGGCCGGATAAGGCGTTCACGCCGCATCCGGCAATATGCACCGATGCCGGATGCCTATATCAACGCCCCCATTATCTTCAACTCCAGCTCATCCGGCACTTCGTTATACGACAGCACATGCAGCCCCGGCGCAAACAACCTTGCGTAGCGCGCCAGCAAGGGGCGCAGTTGCGGCGGCACCAGCAGCACCGGATCTTTCCCCGCCGCTTTCATCTGCTCCTTCACCTGAGGCATCGTGCTCTGGAACTGGTTGAGCATATTCGGGTCCACTGGCACGCTATCAAGCATCACTTTCCCGCCCTGTTGCGCCTGATTCACCACGTTGGTCAGCAGATTTTCCAGCTCATTATTCAGCGTATACACCGTCAGCTCCTGCTTGCGAACGAACGGATGGGTAATGCTGCGCCGCAGCGCCAGGCGCACATCTGCCGCCAGCAGAATATGATCTTTGGTCACCGCACTACTGGCGACCAGCACGGTGGCGATGGTGACGATATCGCGCAGGGAAACGCCTTCAGTCAGTAGCGCCCGGTACACTTTCAGCAACTGGCTGTAATTGAGTGCCGCGCTCAAATCTTCCGCCAGTCGCGGTGCCATCGACGACAGGCGGTTATGCAACTGCGTAATATCGTCATAGTTAAAGAGGTCAGGAATATAGCTGCGCACAATCTTATTCACATGGGTGGCAATCACGCTGGCGCTGTCGATCACCTGATACCCCATATTCAGCGCCTTCGCTTTCTGCGCAGGCTGAATCCAGGTGACCGGCATCCCATATGCCGGGTCATTCCCCAGTACGCCGTCAATCTCGCCGTAGGTTTCGCTGGAGGGCAGGGCCATCAGTTTATCCGCCGGAATATCCGCTTCATCAGCCTTAATGCCGTTGATGAAAATGGCGTACTGGCTGGGCTTGAGGCGGAAGTTTTCCCGAATACGGATCTCCGGCAGCAGAACTCCGTTACCGTCGGATATCACCTGCCGTACACCGCGAATCCGCTGGGTGAGCGGATTACCCTGCGCTTTATCCACCAGCGCCACCAGTTTGTAGCCGAGGCTTAAACTGATAGGCTCGATCAGCGGAATAGTTTCCCAACTGACCTGTTGCTCGCTGGTTTCTGTCATCGTACGGGTTAGCGTTTCGAGGCTTTTCTCTTCCGCCTCCGCCGTTTGCGGGCGCTTGCTCATCCGCCAGCCGGTAAAACCAAGCAGGGCGCTGAACATCAGGAACGGGAAATGCGGCATTCCCGGCACCACCGCCAGCACGAACATAATTCCAGTGGCGGTGTAGAGAACAGACGGGCTTGCCAGCAGCTGATTACGCACGTCATGGGCGATATCGCCGTTGTCGCTGACGCGGGTGACGATAATCGCCGCCGCGGTGGAGAGCAGCAGGGAAGGGATCTGCGCCACCAGGCCGTCGCCGATGGTCATCAACACATATTGCTGGAAGGCAGCATCGGCGCTCAGGTTGTATTTGAAGATCCCAATACAGACGCCGCCGATCAGGTTGATCGCCAGAATCATCATCCCGGCGATGGCATCCCCGCGCACAAACTTCGATGCCCCGTCCATCGCGCCGTAAAAATCGGCCTCGCTGGCAACATCTTTGCGCCGGGTCTGCGCCTGTGCCTGGTTGATCAACCCGGCATTAAGATCGGCGTCAATTGCCATCTGTTTGCCGGGCATCGCGTCCAGGGTAAAGCGGGCAGAAACCTCGGAAATACGCTCGGCCCCTTTGGTGACGACGATAAAGTTGATTGTCAACAGCGTCAGTAAATCCGAGCGTGAAAGCATTATCGCCGCGCTGCACGGGCAGTCGATTTTCAATGGTGGCGGGCTGTCGCCGTTAAATAAAATCAGCCCGTCTCATCCGCCAAAACCTGCCACCGTGGCGGTGCCGGAAGAGACGGAGAAAAAAGCGCGCGACGTCAACGAGAAAACGGCGCTGCTGAAGAAGAAATCCGCCACCGAGCTTGGCGAGCTGGCAACCAGTATCAATACCATCGCCCGTGATGCGCATATGGAAGCGAATCTGGAGATGGAGATTGTTCCTCAAGGATTACGCGTGCTGATTAAAGACGACCAGAACCGCAATATGTTCGAACGCGGCAGCGCGAAGATTATGCCGTTCTTTAAAACGCTGCTGGTGGAGCTCGCGCCAGTGTTCGACTCGCTCGATAACAAAATTATTATTACCGGACATACCGATGCGATGGCCTATAAAAACAATATCTACAACAACTGGAACCTTTCGGGCGATCGCGCGCTTTCGGCTCGTCGGGTGCTGGAAGAGGCCGGAATGCCGGAAGATAAAGTGATGCAGGTAAGCGCAATGGCGGACCAGATGCTGCTGGATGCCAAAAATCCGCAAAGCGCGGGCAACCGGCGCATTGAGATTATGGTGCTGACCAAAAGTGCGTCCGATACGCTGTATCAATACTTTGGTCAGCATGGGGATAAAGTGGTGCAGCCGCTGGTGCAAAAGCTGGATAAGCAGCAGGTGCTTTCGCAGCGAACGCGTTAAATGCTGAATCTTTACGCATTTCTCAAACCCTGAAATCACTGTATACTTTACCAGTGTTGAGAGGTGAGCAATGCGTAAAATCATTCATGTGGATATGGACTGCTTTTTCGCAGCGGTGGAGATGCGCGACAATCCCGCCCTGCGCGATATCCCTATTGCTATTGGCGGCAGCCGCGAACGACGGGGGGTGATCAGCACTGCCAATTATCCCGCGCGTAAATTTGGCGTACGTAGCGCTATGCCGACAGGGATGGCGCTCAAATTATGCCCGCATCTCACCTTGCTTCCAGGGCGCTTTGACGCCTACAAAGAAGCCTCAAATCATATCCGCGAAATTTTCTCGCGCTATACCTCGCGCATTGAACCGTTATCACTGGATGAAGCCTATCTCGATGTCACCGATAGCGTCCATTGCCACGGTTCTGCGACCCTCATCGCCCAGGAAATCCGCCAGACGATCTTCAACGAGCTGCAACTGACGGCGTCTGCGGGCGTTGCGCCGGTCAAGTTTCTCGCCAAAATCGCCTCCGACATGAATAAACCCAACGGTCAGTTTGTGATTACTCCGGCTGAGGTTCCGGCATTTCTGCAAACCTTACCGCTGGCAAAAATTCCCGGCGTCGGCAAAGTCTCAGCGGCTAAACTGGAAGCGATGGGGCTACGAACCTGCGGTGATGTGCAAAAGTGTGATCTGGTGACTCTGCTCAAACGTTTTGGCAAATTTGGCCGCATTTTGTGGGAGCGTAGTCAGGGCATTGACGAGCGCGACGTTAACAGCGAAAGGTTGCGAAAATCCGTCGGCGTGGAACGCACGATGGCGGAAGATATTCATCACTGGTCTGAATGTGAAGCGATCATCGAGCGGCTTTACCCTGAACTGGAGCGTCGTTTGGCAAAGGTAAAACCTGATTTGCTGATTGCCCGCCAGGGGGTGAAATTAAAGTTCGACGATTTTCAGCAAACCACCCAGGAACACGTCTGGCCGCGGCTGAATAAATCTGATCTAATCGCCACCGCGCGTAAAACCTGGGATGAACGCCGCGGCGGGCGCGGTGTGCGACTGGTGGGGCTGCATGTGACGTTGCTTGACCCGCAAATGGAAAGACAACTGGTGCTGGGATTATGATGTATACTATTATGTATATTCTAGTGTGCATTATTATGAGGGGATCACTGTATGCATCGAATTCTCGCTGAAAAATCGGTCAATATCACTGAGTTACGTAAAAATCCAGCTAAATACTTTATTGATCAACCGGTTGCGGTTCTTTCTAATAATCGCCCCGCAGGATATCTCTTAAGTGCCAGCGCATTTGAAGCATTAATGGACATGCTTGCAGAACAAGAGGAGAAAAAGCCCATAAAGGCGCGCTTCCGTCCGAGTGCCGCAAGATTAGAGGAAATTACACGCCGCGCTGAACAATATCTTAATGATATGACGGATGATGATTTCAATGACTTTAAGGAATAAGGATGCGGGTATTCAAAACAAAACTTATTCGCCTGCAACTTACAGCAGAGGAACTTGAAGCGTTAACGGCGGATTTTATTTCCTATAAGCGTGACGGTGTTTTGCCAGATATATTTGGTCGTGATGCACTCTACGACGACTCGTTTACCTGGCCATTAATCAAATTTGAGCGAGTTGCTCATATTCATCTGGCAAATGTGAATAATCCATTTCCGCCACAGTTGCGCCAATTCAGCAGAACGAATGACGCAGCGCATTTGGTATATTGTCAGGGCGCGTTTGATGAGCAAGCATGGTTGCTCATTGCCATTCTGAAACCTGAACCTCATAAACTGGCTCGAGATAACAACCAAATGCATAAAATTGGGAAAATGGCAGAAGCGTTTCGCATGCGTTTTTGAATTTATATTATGAATAACATACAAATAAGAAACTATCAGCCTGGTGATTTTCAGCAACTATGCGCTATTTTCCTTCGAGCTGTTACGATGACGGCGAGTCAGCACTATTCTCCACAGCAAATTGCCGCCTGGGCGCAGATTGACGAATCTCGCTGGAAGGAGAAACTCGCGAAATCACAAGTGCGGGTTGCAGTTATTAATGCACAACCGGTTGGTTTTATTACCCACATTGGACATTATATCGATATGTTATTTGTTGAACCGGAATACACCCGACACGGGGTTGCCAGCGCTTTGTTAAAACCATTGATTAAGTCTGAATCCGAACTTACGGTGGACGCCAGCATAACCGCAAAACCCTTTTTTGAACGTTATGGTTTTCAGACAGTTAAGCAGCAGCGCGTTGAATGCCGGGGAACGTGGTTTACTAATTTTTATATGCGATATAAACCGCAACATTAAATCCAGCTTGCAATGAAAATAACGCCCGTCTAGTATGTGCGCGTTTTCTTATTCCACAAACTGCAAGGAGGTAAATCATGACAAATCCTTTATCAATGACTCTTTGCAGACCTTTCCAGGATTAATTCTTTTTTCTTGCCCTGGATTCGTCTGCCATTTCCTGATTTTTATTCATAAATGGAATGGTACATGGGCAAATATATTCGTCCCTTATCCGATGCGGTATTTACCATCGCATCTGATGACCTGTGGATCGAGAGTTTAGCGATCCAACAATTACACACCACGGCAAATTTACCCAACATGCAGCGCGTTGTGGGGATGCCAGATTTACATCCCGGACGCGGCTACCCGATTGGCGCAGCGTTCTTCTCTGTTGGTCGTTTTTACCCGGCACTGGTCGGCAATGATATCGGCTGCGGCATGGCGCTATGGCAAACAGATATTCTCGCTCGCAAATACAACGCCGATAAGTTTGAAAAGCGATTATCAGATCTGGATTACGTTGCTGAAGAAAGCTGGCTGGAGGAAAACCTGCCGTCAGCATTTGCACAGCATCCGTGGCACAACTCGCTTGGCTCCATCGGTGGCGGTAACCACTTCGCAGAACTGCAACAGATTGATCAAATTATCGACGCGGAACTGTTTGCACGGGCTGGTCTGGATGCGCAGCATCTGCAACTACTGGTTCATAGCGGCTCGAGGGGATTGGGGCAGTCTATTTTACAGCGGCATATTGCCTCGTTTTCGCATCATGGTTTGCCTGAAGGCAGTGACGACGCGCTACGGTATATTGCGGAACATGACGATGCGCTGGCGTTTGCGCGTATTAATCGCCAGCTGATCGCTTTGCGCATAATGCAACAAGTTAAGGCCACCGGAAGTCCGGTTCTGGATGTGGCGCATAACTTTGTTAGCGCGTGCCAAATCGGCGATCAACAGGGCTGGTTGCATCGTAAAGGCGCCACGCCGGATGACAACGGTCTGGTGATTATTCCCGGTTCACGCGGCGATTACTCCTGGCTGGTTAAACCTGTTGCGAACGAAAAAACGCTCCACTCGCTGGCGCATGGGGCGGGGCGTAAATGGGGGCGCACCGAGTGTAAAGGGCGTCTGGCAGCGAAATACACGGCGACGCAACTCTCGCGGACTGAACTTGGCAGTCGGGTAATTTGTCGCGATAAACAACTCATCTTTGAAGAACCGCCACAAGCCTATAAATCGGCTGAAAGCGTGGTGCAATGTCTGGTGCTGGCTGGGTTAATTATTCCTGTCGCGCGACTGCGCCCGGTGCTGACGCTCAAAAACAGTGGAGGGAAAAAAGGATGATCTTGCTACAACTCTCCTCTGCTCAGGGGCCGGAAGAATGTTGTCTCGCAGTGAAAAAAGCACTGGACAGGCTGATTAAAGAAGCTACCCGACAGGACGTCGCGGTAACGGTGCTGGAAACAGAAACGGGTCGCTACTCTGACACACTGCGTTCGGCGCTGATTTCTCTGGATGGCGATAACGCATGGGCTCTAAGCGAAAGCTGGTGCGGCACTATTCAGTGGATTTGTCCGAGTCCGTATCGGCCTCATCATGGGCGCAAAAACTGGTTTCTGGGCATTGGGCGTTTTACCGCTGATGAGCAGGAACAATCGGATGCAATCCGTTATGAGACGCTGCGTTCGTCGGGGCCGGGCGGTCAACATGTCAATAAAACCGACTCGGCGGTACGCGCCACGCATCTGGCATCCGGTATTAGCGTGAAGGTTCAGTCAGAGCGCAGTCAGCATGCTAACAAACGGCTGGCGCGATTACTGATTGCCTGGAAGCTGGAACAACAGCAACAGGAAAATAGCGCGGCGCTGAAATCGCAGCGGCGAATGTTCCATCACCAGATTGAACGTGGCAACCCGCGACGAACGTTTACAGGGATGGCTTTTATCGAAGGATAATGAAGGATGAAACTGCCGGAAGGCGTTAAACGCTATCCGGCAGCAAATCAAATAATTACTTCGCCGGAATTTCTTTCAGCAGTTCAGTCAGCAGTGTCCAGTAATGGCCAACGCTTTCGATATGAACTTGCTCATCCGGAGAGTGTGGACCGGTGATGGTTGGCCCGATAGACACCATGTCCATTTCCGGATACGGTTTTTTGAACAGACCACATTCCAGGCCCGCGTGGATAATCTGGATGTTCGGCGTCTTGTTGAACAGACGCTGATAGGTTTCACGTACCAGATGCATTACCGGAGAGTTAGCGTCCGGCTGCCAGCCAGGATATGCGCCTTTTGCTTCGGTTTTCGCACCTGCCAGTTTACCCAGCGAATCCAGCATGCTCACTACGTAGTCTTTACCGCTGTCGATCAGAGAACGGATCAGGCAGTGAATTTCTACGTTATTGTCGGTCATGGTCACCACACCGACGTTCAGGGAGGTTTCAACCACGCCTTTGGCTACATCGGAATTACGGATAACTCCGTTCGGAGTTGCGTTTAGCAGACGAATAAAGGTATCGCGAGATGTCGCCGTTAATGCAGCTTTGTCGTTCGCTACGGAGTCCAGCAGCAATGCCAGATTCTTCTCTTTTTCTGCCAGTTCGTTTTTCAGGATCTCCTGATAGGTATCCACCAGAGATTTCAGGGCGTCGACTTTATCAGCTGCGACAGCAATGGTCGCAAAGGCTTCACGCGGGATGGCGTTACGCAGTGTGCCGCCGTTGAAATCAATAAGACGCAGGTCCAGTTCTTCTGCATGACCCGCCAGGAAGCGCACCAGCAGTTTGTTGGCATTACCCAGGCCAACGTGGATTTCACCGCCGGAGTGACCGCCTTTCAGACCTTTTAAGGTTAAATTGAAGGTTTCAAAACCAGCTGGAACCGCTTCACGATCTAAATGCAGGTTGGAGGTGAAGTCGATACCCCCCGCACATCCCATGTAGATTTCACCTTCTTCTTCGGAGTCGGTGTTAATCAGAATATCAGCCTGCAACCAGTTGCTCTGTAAGCCGAACGCACCGTCCATACCGGCTTCTTCAGTCATGGTCAGCAGAACTTCCAGCGGGCCGTGAACCACGTTTTCGTCAGCCAGAACCGCCAGTGCAGAGGCCATACCAATGCCGTTATCCGCACCCAGCGTGGTGCCGCGTGCTTTAACCCATTCGCCATCAATATAAGGCTGGATAGGATCTTTAGTGAAGTCATGCACGGTGTCGTTATTTTTTTGCGGCACCATATCGAGGTGGGCCTGCAAGACGACCGGTTTACGATTTTCCATACCTGCGGTAGCAGGTTTACGAATCAGGATATTACCTACCTGATCGCGTTCGACATGGAAACCTTTCTCTTTTGCCCAACCAACAATGTATTCAGCGAGTTGCTCTTCATGATAGGACGGGTGAGGAATAGAACAGATTTTGGCAAAAATATCCCACAGCGGCTGTGGAGATAATTGAGACAGTTCAGACACGTTAAGTCTCCTTGTCGATCACCCGCAAAACAGTATTGCAGGTCACAGGGTTAGCAGAAAATGTTGTCAACACAAGACAGGCTTGCGAGATATGTTTGAGAATACCACTTTATCCCGCGTCAGGGAGAGGCAGTGCGTAAAAAGACGCGGACTCATGTGAAATACTGGTTTTTAGTGCGCCAGATCTCTATAATCTCGCGCAACCTATTTTCCCCTCGAACACTTTTTAAGCCGTAGATAAACAGGCTGGGACACTTCACATGAGCGAAAAATACATCGTCACCTGGGACATGTTGCAGATCCATGCACGTAAACTCGCAAGCCGACTGATGCCTTCTGAACAATGGAAAGGCATTATTGCCGTAAGCCGTGGCGGTCTGGTACCGGGTGCGTTACTGGCGCGTGAACTGGGTATTCGTCATGTCGATACCGTTTGTATTTCCAGCTACGATCACGACAACCAGCGCGAGCTTAAAGTGCTGAAACGCGCAGAAGGCGATGGCGAAGGCTTCATCGTTATTGATGACCTGGTAGATACCGGTGGTACTGCGGTTGCGATTCGTGAAATGTATCCAAAAGCGCACTTTGTCACCATCTTCGCAAAACCGGCTGGTCGTCCGCTGGTTGATGATTATGTTGTTGATATCCCGCAAAATACCTGGATCGAACAGCCGTGGGATATGGGCGTCGTATTCGTCCCGCCAATCTCCGGTCGCTAATCTTTTCAACGCCTGGCACTGCCGGGCGTTGTTCTTTTTAACTTCAGGCGGGTTACAATAGTTTCCAGTAAGTATTCTGGAGGCTGCATCTATGACACAGGCAAACCTGAGCGAAACCCTGTTCAAACCCCGCTTTAAACATCCTGAAACCTCGACGCTAGTCCGCCGCTTTAGTCACGGCGCACAACTGCCTGTGCAGTCGGCCCTTGATGGTAAAACCATCCCTCACTGGTATCGCATGATTAACCGTCTGATGTGGATCTGGCGCGGCATTGACCCCCGTGAAATCCTCGAAGTCCAGGCGCGTATTGTGATGAGCGATGCCGAACGTACCGACGATGATTTATACGATACGGTGATTGGCTACCGCGGCGGCAACTGGATTTATGAGTGGGCTACCCAGGCGATGGTGTGGCAACAAAAAGCCTGTGCGGAAGAAGATCCGCAACTCAGCGGTCGACACTGGCTGCATGCGGCTACGTTGTACAACATTGCTGCCTATCCTCATCTGAAAGGAGATGACCTGGCCGAGCAAGCGCAGGCTTTGTCAAACCGCGCCTATGAAGAGGCCGCTCAGCGTCTGCCGGGCACGATGCGGCAGATGGAGTTTACCGTACCCGGCGGTGCGCCCATCACCGGCTTTTTGCATATGCCGAAAGGCGATGGCCCGTTCCCGACAGTATTAATGTGTGGTGGTCTGGATGCGATGCAGACAGACTATTACAGCCTGTATGAACGTTATTTTGCGCTGCGCGGCATTGCGATGCTGACTATTGATATGCCGTCGGTGGGCTTTTCTTCAAAATGGAAGCTCACCCAGGACTCCAGCCTGTTGCATCAGCACGTTTTAAAGGCGTTGCCTAACGTACCGTGGGTGGATCACACTCGCGTCGCGGCCTTTGGTTTCCGTTTCGGCGCTAACGTTGCCGTACGTCTGGCATACCTTGAATCGCCGCGTCTGAAAGCGGTTGCCTGTCTTGGTCCGGTAGTTCATACCCTGTTGAGTGATTTTAAGTGCCAGCAACAGGTGCCGGAAATGTATCTTGACGTTCTGGCGAGTCGTTTGGGGATGCATGATGCTTCTGACGAAGCGTTGCGCGTGGAGCTGAATCGCTATTCATTAAAAGTGCAAGGGTTGCTGGGACGTCGCTGCCCAACGCCAATGTTATCAGGCTACTGGAAGAACGATCCGTTCAGCCCGGAAGAGGACTCACGCTTAATCACGTCGTCATCTGCTGACGGTAAATTATTAGAGATCCCATTTAACCCGGTGTATCGGAATTTTGACAAAGGCCTTCAGGAAATCACAGACTGGATCGAAAAACGTTTGTGTTAAAAATTTGCTAAATTTTACCAATTTGGTAAAACAGTTGCATCACAACAGGAGATTGCAATGACGTTACCGAGTGGACACCCGAAGAGCAGATTGATCAAAAAATTTACCGCACTAGGCCCGTATATTCGTGAAGGTAAGTGCGAAGATAATCGATTCTTTTTCGATTGTCTGGCTGTATGCGTCAACGTGAAACCGGCACCGGAAGTGCGTGAGTTCTGGGGCTGGTGGATGGAACTGGAAGCGCAGGAATCCCGTTTTACCTACAGTTACCAGTTTGGTCTGTTCGATAAAGCAGGCGACTGGACGAGTGTTCAGATAAAAGATGCCGAAGTGGTTGAACGACTGGAGCACACCCTGCGTGAATTTCACGAGAAGCTGCGTGAGCTGCTGGCGACGCTGAATCTGAAGCTGGAACCGGCAGATGATTTTCGTGATGAACCGGTGAAGTTAACGGCGTGAATGAAATGTGCCGGATGCGATGTTAGAGCATCTCTTCCGGCCTGAAATATTGGTTTTCGTAGGCCGGATAAGGCGTTCACGCCGCATCCGGCAATATTCATTAAAACTGATACGTCATCCCAACCGCGACAATATCATCATTATTAATATTCAATTTGTTATCGCTATCCAGTTGGTTGATTTTATAATCAACAAACGCTGACATATTTTTGTTGAAATAATACGTAGCACCAACATCGACATAATTGACCAGATCTTCATCACCGATGCCCTCAATATCTTTCCCTTTCGATAAGACATAACCCAGCGATGGACGCAGACCAAAGTCAAACTGGTATTGAGCGACCGCTTCAAAGTTCTGCGTCTTATTGGCAAAGCCGCCAGAGATTGGCGTCATTTTACGTGTTTCAGAATAGAAAGTTGCCAGATAAATATTATTGGCATCGTATTTCAGACCTGTTGCCCATGCTTCTGCACGCTTGCCTGTGCCACGGCTTTGCAGGTTCTGCTCGTTGGTGCGATCAGAGTTGGTATAGGCTCCACTGATAGCGAAATCGCTGCCACCAAAGTCATATGTCAATGACGTGCCGAAGCCATCGCCGTTTTGCTTTTTAACGTCGCGGTTTTCGTTTTTCCCTTGATATTGCAGGGTTAAGTTCAGGCCATCGATAACGCCGAAGAAGTCGGTGTTCCGATACGTCGCCAGACCGCTGGCGCGTTTGGTCATAAAGTTGTCGGTCTGCGCCGAGGAGTCGCCACCAAATTCCGGGAACATATCGGTCCAGGCTTCCACGTCATACAACGCGCCCAGGTTACGACCATAATCGAAAGAACCCAAATCTTTATATTTCAACCCGGCAAAAGCGAGACGCGTTTTTTGCTGTGCAGTATCACTCTCCGCTTTATTACCGGCAAACTCAGCTTCCCAACGACCATAACCAGTCAGTTGATCGTTAATTTGTGTTTCGCCTTTAAAACCAAAACGGATATAACTCTGGTCGCCATCTTTACTGTCATTATCACTCATATAATGCATGGCTTTAACTTTGCCATAGACATCCAGTTTATTACCGTCTTTGTTATATATTTCTGCGGCCTGTACGGATACAGATGCCACAATGCCCATCACCACTAATGCCAGAGTGCTCTTTTTCATTTTCATTCCTGATTTTAATTAACGCGCGAATATTCAGCGGGAGAGTCCCGTTGAAAACAGGAAAGTTTTTAACCTGAGATTGTTAAAGATATATTACAGATTAATAATATTCTTAAAATGTGGTAATTTATTAAATCTGTAATAAAAGCGTAAACAACTGCCGCTACTCTTGCTGATCCCGCGCAACAAAACGCCATGCTTTGCTCGCGGATGGTTGGCAACCGACGACAGTCCTGCTAAAACGTTCGTTTGATATCATTTTTTCCTAAAATTGAATGGCAGAGAATCATGAGTGACAGCCAGACGCTGGTGGTAAAACTCGGCACCAGTGTGCTAACAGGCGGATCGCGCCGCCTGAACCGTGCCCATATCGTTGAACTTGTTCGCCAGTGCGCGCAGTTACATGCCGCCGGGCATCGGATTGTTATTGTGACGTCGGGTGCGATTGCCGCCGGACGTGAGCACCTGGGGTACCCGGAATTGCCAGCGACTATCGCTTCAAAACAGCTGCTGGCGGCGGTAGGGCAGAGTCGACTGATTCAACTGTGGGAACAGCTGTTTTCAATTTACGGCATTCATGTCGGGCAGATGTTGCTGACCCGTGCTGATATGGAAGATCGTGAACGCTTCCTGAACGCCCGTGATACCCTGCGTGCGTTGCTCGATAACAACATCGTTCCGGTAATCAATGAGAACGATGCTGTCGCTACGGCAGAGATTAAGGTCGGTGATAACGATAACCTTTCTGCGCTGGCGGCGATTCTGGCGGGTGCCGATAAACTGTTGCTGCTGACCGATCAAAAAGGTTTGTATACCGCTGACCCGCGCAGCAATCCGCAGGCAGAACTGATTAAAGATGTGTACGGCATTGATGACGCACTGCGCGCGATTGCCGGTGATAGCGTTTCAGGCCTCGGAACTGGCGGCATGAGCACCAAATTGCAGGCTGCGGACGTGGCTTGCCGTGCGGGTATCGACACCATTATTGCCGCGGGCAGCAAGCCGGGCGTTATTGGTGATGTGATGGAAGGCATTTCCGTCGGTACGCTGTTCCATGCCCAGGCGACTCCGCTTGAAAACCGTAAACGCTGGATTTTCGGTGCGCCGCCGGCGGGTGAAATCACGGTAGATGAAGGGGCAACTGCCGCCATTCTGGAACGCGGCAGCTCCCTGTTGCCGAAAGGCATTAAAAGCGTGACTGGCAATTTCTCGCGTGGTGAAGTCATCCGTATTTGCAACCTCGAAGGTCGCGATATCGCCCACGGCGTCAGTCGTTACAACAGCGATGCATTACGCCGTATTGCCGGACACCACTCGCAAGAAATTGATGCAATACTGGGATATGAATACGGCCCGGTTGCCGTTCACCGTGATGACATGATTACCCGTTAAGGAGCTGGCCGATGCTGGAACAAATGGGCATTGCCGCGAAGCAAGCCTCGTATAAATTAGCGCAACTCTCCAGCCGCGAAAAAAATCGTGTGCTGGAAAAAATCGCCGATGAACTGGAAGCACAAAGCGAAAGCATCCTCAACGCTAACGCACAGGATGTTGCAGACGCGCGTGCCAATGGCCTTAGCGAAGCGATGCTTGACCGTCTGGCACTGACGCCCGCACGGCTGAAAGGCATTGCCGATGATGTGCGCCAGGTGTGCAATCTCGCCGATCCGGTGGGGCAGGTAATCGATGGCGGCGTACTGGACAGCGGCCTGCGTCTTGAGCGTCGTCGCGTACCGCTGGGGGTGATTGGTGTGATTTATGAAGCGCGCCCGAACGTGACGGTTGATGTTGCTTCCCTGTGCCTGAAAACCGGTAACGCGGTGATCCTGCGCGGCGGCAAAGAAACCTGTCGCACTAACGCTGCAACGGTAGCGGTGATTCAGGACGCCCTGAAATCCTGCGGCTTACCGGCGGGTGCCGTGCAGGCAATTGATAATCCTGACCGTGCGCTGGTCAGTGAAATGCTGCGTATGGATAAATACATCGACATGCTGATCCCGCGCGGTGGGGCTGGTTTGCATAAACTGTGCCGCGAGCAGTCGACAATCCCGGTGATCACAGGCGGTATAGGCGTATGCCATATTTACGTTGATGAAAGCGCAGAGATCGCTGAAGCCCTGAAAGTAATTGTCAACGCGAAAACTCAGCGTCCGAGCACGTGTAATACGGTAGAAACGTTGCTGGTGAATAAAAACATCGCTGATAGCTTCCTGCCCGCATTAAGCAAACAAATGGCGGAAAGCGGCGTGACGTTACACGCTGATGCAGCCGCGCTGGCGCAGTTGCAGGCAGGCCCCGCGAAGGTGGTGGCTGTTAAAGCCGAAGAGTATGACGATGAGTTTCTGTCATTAGATTTGAACGTCAAAATCGTTAGCGATCTGGATGACGCCATTGCCCATATTCGTGAACACGGCACGCAACACTCCGATGCGATCCTGACCCGCGATATGCGCAACGCCCAGCGTTTTGTTAACGAAGTGGATTCCTCCGCTGTTTACGTTAACGCCTCTACGCGTTTTACCGACGGCGGCCAGTTTGGACTGGGGGCGGAAGTGGCGGTAAGCACACAAAAACTCCACGCGCGCGGCCCAATGGGGCTGGAAGCACTGACCACTTACAAGTGGATCGGCATTGGTGATTACACCATTCGTGCGTAAATAAAACCGGGTGATGCAAAAGTAGCCATTTGATTCACAAGGCCATTGACGCATCGCCCGGTTAGTTTTAACCTTGTCCACCGTGATTCACGTTCGTGAACATGTCCTTTCAGGGCCGATATAGCTCAGTTGGTAGAGCAGCGCATTCGTAATGCGAAGGTCGTAGGTTCGACTCCTATTATCGGCACCATTTAAATCAATAAGTTACACATCATTAGTACCTTCCTTATTTTTTGACTGGGACAAATTTGGGACCGATGGGTTCAGGATCGAGTCTATTTGCCGTGCGTGTTCGGTAAGGTGATTAGGTGCAAGGTGAGCATATCGACGAACCATTTCGATAGACTCCCAGCCTCCCATTTCCTGTAACACTGACAACGGGACTCCGGCTTGAACCAGCCAACTTGCCCAGGTGTGTCTCAAGTCGTGAAATCTGAAATCATCAATACCAGCCCGTCTCAGCGCCGCTTTCCAGGCTGTGTTTGCGTCATACCGCATCTTCCTTACTGTTGGCGCTTTCGTTCCGTCTGGTTTGGTACAGCTTTCCTTGTACACAAATACCCAACGGTGATGATTCCCGATTTGTTTTTTCAATACGCGACATGCAGTATCATTCAGCGCAACGCCAATTGCGCGGTTTGATTTACTCTCTTCCGGGTTTATCCATGCCACCCGGCGCTGCATATCTATTTGTTGCCATTCAAGGTTGATGATGTTCGAGCGTCTTAAACCTGTTGCCAGTGCAAATTCAACAACAGACTTTAATGGCTCCGGACATTCATCAATCAGCCTTTGTGCTTCATGGGGCTCCAGCCAGCGGATCCGTTTATTCTTTGGTTGAGGCACTTTAATAATTGGTGCCTTATCCAGCATTTTCCATTCACGCTCTGCGGCTCTTAGTAGGGCCTTTATAAATGAAAGATGCGTAGCCTTCGTTGCAACGGACGCTGGTTTTGGCGTGTATTCTGGAACAGGTTTCCCTTTTTTTCTGCATGCTTCTGCCCTGAGTCTCCAGTTTTCCTCATGACGCCGGTTCGTCATTTTCTGCATTGCTGAATAAATTTTTGATTCAGTAATGTCTCTTAGTTGCATTCCTGCGAAATGTTGAAGCCAGAATCCGATCCGGCTTTTGTCATCGTCCAGTGATTTTTTATGTGCTTTCTCTTCAAGCCACCTGACACACGCTTCCTCGAACGTTATATCAGGTATTTCACCAAGTTTGCTGACCCGCCATGCTTCAGCCTTTAGCTTGTCATGGAGTTCTGTCGCCTGCCTTTTGTCCTTTGTTCCAAGAGACTGTTTAAATCTTTTACCGTTCGGCAATGTGAAACTGGCGTACCATATTTCACCTCTGCGGAAGAGTGACATTTTCTTTCCTCTGTTATGCCATCACCCGCGCTCACCTGGACAGTATGCAGCGGAGACTGAAGAGCCGCAATGCAGGCTTGTCGTGTTGTGAGGTAAGGAGATTTATTCTTAGTGGGATCTTTGCGTGTTGCCTGAAGACGCCCTGTGCGTATCCAGTTAATGGCAGTCGGTCTGGATATCTTGAGAAAATGACAGGCCTCATCGAGTGTGAGGCTGTATGGCTCCATTATTTCACCTCTTGCTGTGACATTGTTGAAAAATGGATACCAGCTCGTTGCTGCCAGACGATCCAACCGAGAGCCATATCCCATGCCATGTATTCGTTATCGCCGTTTTTTGCTCTCCGACGATCTACTAAGTCACCGAAACGCTTTTCCATGAATAATTCATAAGCTTCGCGTTCATCTGGTTCTACTTCCAGAGATAGGAGTGCGATTTCATAAGCACGGCGCTCAATATCGTCTCGCACGTCAAGGCTGCTGATACGTTCTTTAATTTCTTTAATCAGTTCTTTGTCGGTAAAAGTGGTCATTATGCTCCAGCCTCCGGTGCTTTTGGCATTACTGCCCAGTGAGTGATATTGACGTTTTCAAGGTCCCCGACCTGAAATGTCCACTGCCATTCTCCGGTTTCTTTTTGTCCCCAGGTGTACCAGAGAGAACGCCAGCCAATTAGCCAGCCTTCTCCGTTAGCATCGAATAACAAAACACTTTCATTTGCTGGTGGCAGTTCAGCTGACACTGGTATTACTTTGTTTTCCTGTGCTGCACATTTAGCTTCAAGCGCATCGAATTTACGCACCAGGTATTCAGCATCTGTTTCATTTACTTTCAGATCTCGCGGTACACATCTCCCACGAAGAAACCCTTCCATTTCGAAAACATTCATGCGCATTTGCGTAACTCCGATAACTCGTTAAAGCGTTCCATAAACATCCCGTAGGCATGGCCCGGTGCCAGTGGAATCACGTTGAACATCTCTGTTGCCGGGATACCTTCCAGTACAGGCCAGAAAGAGCCATCATCAAGCCCGAGATCGCGGCGTTCGGTTGCCAGCATGATGAGATCGGCATATTTCACGGGCGTACTCATAACTGGGGGTAATCCGTATTTCTCACGGATTACGGAGTCTATTTTTTCTTCCATTTGTTTATAGTCAGGAAGAAGGCGTTTCAGTGGTGCGGGAATGTCCTGGCAATACGCTTCTGTTGCATCATGCATTAACGCTTCAAAAGCAAATTCCTGCGGCACCAGCTGGCTGCAAAGAACCGCATGTTGGGCGACGCTGTAGAAGTGCGAAAGATGACCGGCAAAGCGACAGATATTTGAAAGGGAAACCGCGATATCGTTAATATCGATGTCGTCTTTATTTATCCTGTCATAATAAAAATGCTTCCCGGAAAAAGTTTTAATAAATGACATTTTGTTCTCCACGTATATGCGCTGCACCGCGCTGAATTCTGGTAAAAAGAATCCCTCACCATCCGGCGATTATTGAGTAAATTACGTTTCCATAAATGCCCCCGCAGGGGCATTTGCAGTAATGAAATCAGGCGGTGAAAGTACCAATAAAGGTTTCTACTTTGCTGTCCTTGAATTTCTCAACAAGCAGATCACGAAATTCGTTAGCCATTTCTTCCTGCACCGCCTCCAGCTGAATAATGCGCAGAACCAGTACCGGACGATCGCCAGTGATAATGCTGAGGCGTAATTTAAACGGACGTTCTTTCAGACCTTCAAACGGAATGCATTTAAATTGAAATGCCACTGGCATAATGTCTTTGGTCTTCGCTTCGACAGACTCCATCAGGGAGCGTTTGCCGCTGAAGTCATTGTCTTCAAAATCAGCGGTCTGGTTTGCTTCAATCGTGATTTTACGGACCGCCGCAGCCGCTTTTGTTGCCTGAATGGTGTCACCATTAGCATCAAAGCCCACAAGGTAGTCGGCCCAGTCTTCAATCCATTCTGCCAGTGATTTCTGGGAGTTACGCTCGCCATTAACAGACAACAGAGCAGAGAACGGTGCTGTCTTTTTCAGTTTGAGAGTGGCGGTGTTATCTGCGTGACCTGGTTCATCAATAGTACCCAGGTTAAGCACACTGACGGCACGCATATTATCAGCATCGATAAAGCAGCGGGTGCCTTCATCTGCAAGATCTTTAGAATAACGGGTAAAGTCATCGATGCTGGCAGTGGAAAGCGCACCACGGAAACGGAAGCGATTTAAATTAAATTTTTCCAGATCATGAATGCGGAAATTCTCAGGCAATGCCACAGCATCGGCACCAATCTTACTGATAATTTCATTAACACCCTGAGCAGAAATAAGGGCATGGATTTGATTAATTGCGGTTGCGTCTAAGTTCTGAGACATAATAAGTCCTCACTATATAAAGATATTCAGTGATGAGATAAATAATCAGTTAATTAAGAACGATATTAATGACCTGCTGCGCGGAGTTTTCCGTCAGGTTCACCGGCAAGAGTCAGTAATTGTCCCTGGTCTTCCTGCAGAATAGTCAGGCGACCACCGCGATTGACATACATCGGCGTTTCGGTGGTGTCTTCTTCGGAAATTTTTCCGCGGTTAGTCGGGCGAACATATGAGAGTTTGTGTTTGATTTTCACACGGTTCTCATCAAATGGTTCGATTTCCAGGTTGAGTGAGACCTTACCTTTGGTTTTCGTGTTCATCACACCGGAAGCGACTTCACTGAGAACTGCGCCGATTTTGGTTTCAAATACGCCGCCGTCCAGCTCCCCGATAAATGCCTGCACATCAGTACTGCGTTCGCTAGCCATTTTGCTGCTCCTCATCATATCGACCCTGCAAGGCCGATTAGTTTCTCCACAAAACAGAGAAGAACACCTGCGGTGGCAGCCGCCCGGATGGATTGGGTTATGAGCCCGTCGTCCGGTGATGCTCTTCTCTGTTTTGTAAAAAGGACGGTACCAGCCGGAAGCAAGGGTACAAACTGGTACCGCCAGGACTACACACAGCATAAAGTTGTGGTGCCGGGTGCCTCCCGGTGCCTGGCGAAGGTTGCACACCAGACGGGTGGGTATCCACAGAAGGTCGACTGTCAGCCTCAACCTTAACCCGCGTGCGCTGAGCCGCATTCACCACAACGCTAAGGATTCTCTTTGGTTGAAAATACTTAGCTGTTATGTGCCTGTCTTTTCACCACTTCAGGCTCGGTGGTATCTTGGTGTTTTCATATAGCCAAGAAGGAAATAGTTATGACCAAAGAAGAAAAAATTCTTTATTTATTCCAACTATCGGTTAAGACTCACACTGCATATCAGACTGCTGCCATGACATCAGATAAAAATTACAGTACGTCAGAAAACCCGATAGACGACATAAGCAAGCTTTACGATAAGTTCGAAGCACTACTCGATAAAAAGTTTGCTGAGGCTGGGCTTGAGTGATTGTTGAATAATCGACAAAACCCAACTTAAATTTTCGTCAGTGGGCTCGATGCCATGTGCGGTGAGCTCACTTTTCAAAACTCCAAGTAATTCAGAGCTGATTTTCAATATATCTGCTTGATTTCTAACTATTCCCACTTTTTCCTCCCTTGGTCTACGCGCGGTCATGTTTTACGCCCAAACGACTTCACAGTTATTGTTTAAAATCTGGACTTTCATTTCATACACCTGCTTTAACATGAGTGCCTGGTGGCACAACATGACTCAACGAATCATCCTGGACTTCATATGCCCCAGGCGGCTACTTCGTGGGCGTCCTGCCTGTTCGTTGTCGGTAAAATGATATTGCTACTCAAAGTTGCAAAAATCAACTACAAAAAGTAGAAGTTAAGGGCATAAAAACGCATTTTGAAATTAATTCATTGAATTTACAGGTAAAATATTTTGGGGGCTATGATCAAAAAATTATATTGTGAAGTTAGCTGAGTTGTAGAACGTGATGGATTGTTTCATTGTGGCTGAGATCAGTATGTGATCTAGTTAATCATCAAGTGGGGAGAAGTCAATCATGAGAGTATTGTTGAGTTTTTGGAGGCTAAGTGTAAAACGGTAGGGAATTTACTACTCAATGGATTGTGTGATTTAGCCTCGATAGTAAGAAAACTAGGGCAGGTCATAGTCAAAAACTTATCAAAACATAAATTTGGCGAGACCTAAAATCGCCAAGCCTGTTGCAACAGTCCATGCGATCTGTTTATTTACGGCTGATGAAATAGCGCTGTTGACTTCACTTAGGCTAGGTTTTTTTGACAACTTTTCATCTATATCTATTTGTTTTTGAAGGATAACAGCGACATCGCGTCGGGTGTCGGAGAGAGCGTTTCGCAAATCACGAATGTCAGCTCTCATCTCTGCGAGATTTGTTTTTATATCCTCAACATTCGCTTCTAACTTAGCGACTCGGGCTTCAAGCATGTCATCACCTCCGCCATCTCCACCGTGTCTTCTAATTGTGGGAAGTTCACTATTAAATGGTACTACATTATTTTGCGGCGTCGGCATTTTTTTCATCTTCCGTTTTTGCTGGGAACTTTTCATTTACCCAGTTCAAAACTGAAAACGCATTTATATGAATTTCATTTCCACAATTGTTGCATATTAGTGAAAAGTAATACTGGTTAGCAGTATCAGAATAAATGCTTTTTTCAGTAAAAACATTCACATAACTACCAAGTTTCATAGTACATGGCATGCCCACATTCGCGCTGACTTGAGGCACAGTCAATCTGTCGTGTCCACATAGTGTACATTTTAGATATATATTCTTTTCTGAGAAATAAGAGACCAACATATCCATGTTAATCTTTTCGAATCCCTGCTCACTAGCCATTATATGCCCTTAGAACTATAACCGATTGTATTTTATTGACTCATGAATCAACGCCTTGCCCATTACATAAAGCTGATCCTGCGATTTTTCATCGATGTACCATTTCTCATAGGCAGGGTTATCCGAAAGAACGGCTAGCTTGTCACCTTGCATTTGAAGACGTTTAACATGAAAAGTCTTACCGTAAACGAAAGAGTAAATTCCATCAGTCTGGAAGTGACGAACAGAAATGTCGACAAACAGTCGATCTCCGGAAACGAGAGTAGGGGACATACTATCGCCATTTACAGTCATAACCTTAATATCATCCTGAGAACGGTTACCGAAAAGAGAACGGGCATGTTCTGTTGTGAACTCAATGGCGTAGAGCACATCAACATAGTCTGAAAGCATATAGGTTCCAGGTCCTGCGCTAACGCTAAGATCTAAAACTTCTATCCTGTATACGTCGGGTTTTGTTGGATTGGGGATGCTTGCCATTTCCTTACATCCTTCTCTCTCGCCAACACCATATTCTAAATATGAAGCCGATACCCCCAGAGCCAACGCAAGTTTATTCATGACAGAGGCACGAGGCTTCGCTGCGCCGATTGTGTATCGCCGCGCCATTTCATATGTAACGCCAACAAGACTTTTGAGTTGGGTGACAGAAATTCCCTTGTTTGTCATTAACTCGTTTAGTCTCTTGGCGAAATCTGGATACTTCTGTTCTTCTACCATAGGTAGAAGATTACTCACATCACATACGCTCGTCATTTCTATTTTAAGTAGTTGCAATTCGCTACTTTAAGTAGCATTATCCCCTCTGGATTTCAGAGGAGAAAGATATGTCATCTCAAAACTACACCGAGAAAGCAGTAAAGGCTGCGGGAAAGTCTTTATCTGAAGTAGCTCGTCGCTTTGGTTTTAAATCTACTCAATCTGTCGCTAATTGGGTAATTAACAATCAAGTCCCGTCGGAACGAGTTTTACAACTTTGTGAGCTGGGGAACTGGTCCGTAACCCCCCATGAGCTGCGTCCTGATATTTATCCAAATCCAAATGATGGATTACCAGAGTGCTATTCAAAAGTTAGCGGTTCAGTTGCGTAAACGTAACCACAGAAACGAGGAGTTAACCGTGGGTAAGCATCACTGGAAAGTAGAAAAACAGCCTGAGTGGTACGTGAAAGCTGTCAGAAAAACTATCGCGGCGTTGCCGGGTGGTTACGCTGAAGCTGCTGACTGGCTGGATGTAACAGAGAACGCATTATTTAACCGCCTTCGTGCCGATGGCGATCAGATTTTCCCGCTGGGATGGGCAATGGTTTTACAGCGCGCAGCTGGCACTCACTACATTGCGGATGCTGTCGCGCAGTCTGCTGGTGGGGTGTTCGTATCGCTTCCTGAAATTGAGGAAGTAGAGAACGCCGATATAAACCAGCGCCTGCTGGAAGTCATCGAACAGATCGGGAGTTACTCAAAGCAGATTCGTTCGGCAATCGAAGATGGGGTAGTGGAGCCACACGAGCAGACAGCAATTAATGATGAGTTGTATCTGTCAATTTCGAAGCTCCAGGAGCATGCAGCACTGGTCTACAAAATCTTTTGCGCTCCAGAAAAGAGTGACGCCCGCGAGTGTGCAGCTCCGGGCGCCGTGGCGTGTCGTGACTGTGGAGAAACTAACGCATGAACAGTTTAACAACACACTACCGTCGCTCGCAACTGATTGCGCTTCCTGTACCGGGTGGAAAAGCGAAGGTGGAGTATTGCTATGCAGTAAATGTACCAGGTGACAGGGAAATTGTAACCCACAGCTTTGCAGAGTGGGCTGTGGGTGATTTCAACCGGCAGAAGGAGACAGTCCTTTGCGACAAGTTAACCGCTGGTTCAAAGATCACTACGGAGTGCCCGTCAGAGTCATTCGTTGGGAGCCGGAAACACAACGGGTTATCTACCTCCGTGAAGGCTATGAGCATGAGTGCTTCAGCCCGCTCGAACAGTTTCGTCGTAAATTCAGGGAAATAGAGGTCGGTCATGAGCACTAAATTAACCGGCTATGTATGGGATGGTTGCGCTGCGTCAGGCATGAAATTATCCAGCGTGGCAATTATGGCCCGCCTGGCTGATTTCAGTAATGACGAAGGTGTGTGCTGGCCATCAATTGAAACCATTGCCCGTCAGATTGGCGCGGGGATGAGTACCGTCAGAACGGCTATCGCACGGCTGGAAGCAGAAGGCTGGTTAACGCGTAAGGCGCGTCGCCAGGGTAACCGCAATGCGTCGAATGTTTATCAGCTTAACGTTGCGAAGCTTCAGGCAGCGGCATTTTCTCAACTGTCAGATTCTGACCCGTCAAAATCTGACGCATCAAAATCTGACCCGTCAAAATTTGATGCGTCGAAATCTGGCAAAAAAGCGGGTTTTCACCCGTCAGAATCTGGCGGGGATCCGTCAGTAAAATCAAAACATGATCCGTCAGATAAAAAAACTTCTCGTCCGGACGCTTCGCAACCGGACACGCAGACGGCTGAACAGGAGTTTTTAACTCGCCATCCTGATGCGGTTGTATTCAGCCCTAAAAAGCGCCAGTGGGGGACGCAGGATGATTTGACCTGCGCACAGTGGCTCTGGAAAAAAATCATCGCCCTGTACGAGCAGGCTGCCGAATGTGACGGCGAGGTGGTTCGTCCCAAAGAACCGAACTGGACAGCCTGGGCAAACGAAATTCGCCTGATGTGTGTGCAGGATGGTCGTACTCACAAACAAATCTGCGAGATGTACAGCCGCGTCAGCCGCGATCCGTTCTGGTGCCGTAACGTGCTCAGCCCGTCGAAGCTGCGGGAAAAATGGGATGAGCTTTCCCTGCGCTTATCGCCGTCCGTAAGCACGTACACCGAAAAACGCGAAGACCCGTACTTCAAATCCAGTTACGACAACGTGGACTACAGCCAGATCCCGGCAGGATTCAGGGGGTGATTATGAGTCTTTTGAATGAAGTTCAGAAATTCATTGAAGCCCATCCGGGGTGTACTTCCGGAGACATTGCGGATGCTTTTGCTGGTTACTCACGGCAGCGCGTTCTGCAGTCAGCAAGCAAGTTACGTCAGAGTGGGCGTGTGGCTCACCGTTGTGAAGGAGATACACGCAGACATTTCCCGCGCCTGACTGAGAGAGCGCAGGAGCCGGAACCACAACCAGTTCGTGAAACCAGACCTGTGCGCAATTTCTATGTCGGCACTAACGATCCCCGGGTGATTTTGTGCCTGACCCGCCAGGCGGAAGAGCTGGAGTCCAGGGGCTTATACCGTCGTGCTGCAACCGTGTGGATGGCGGCATTCCGTGAAAGTCACTCCCAGTCAGAACGAAACAATTTTCTGGCGCGCCGTGAGCGGTGCTTACGGAAAAGCAGCAAGCGCGCTGCATCGGGTGAAGAGTGGTATCTGTCAGGGAATTACGTGGGGGCTTAATGAGTAATAAATATTGTCAGGCACTGGTGGAACTGCGGAACAAACCAGCCCATGAACTGAAGGAAGTGGGCGATCAGTGGCGCACGCCGGATAACATTTTCTGGGGAATTAACACCCTGTTTGGTCCGTTTGTTCTGGATCTGTTCACTGACGGTGATAACGCCAAATGTGCTGCGTATTACACGGCGGAAGACAACGCGCTGGCGCATGACTGGTCAGAACGTCTTGCGGAGCTTAAAGGTGCTGCCTTTGGTAATCCCCCATACAGCCGCGCCAGTCAGCATGAGGGGCAATACATCACCGGCATGCGTTACATCATGAAACATGCCAGTGCCATGCGTGATAAGGGGGGGCGCTATGTTTTCCTGATCAAAGCTGCCACCAGCGAAGTGTGGTGGCCGGAAGATGCGGACCATATTGCTTTTATTCGCGGGCGTATTGGTTTTGAACTGCCTGCCTGGTTTATCCCGAAGGATGAGAAGCAGGTGCCGACAGGCGCTTTCTTCGCTGGTGCTATTGCTGTTTTCGACAAGACCTGGAAGGGAGCGGCAATCAGCTACATCGGGCGCGATGAACTTGAGGCATGTGGTGAGGCGTTTCTGGCGCAGGTTCGCCTGCAGGCGGAAAAACTGGTCAGGGAGATGGCGGCATGACGACATTAACTCAATGCCAGCAGCAGGTGCTGGATATGCTGATTTCTTACCAGAAAGAACGGGGCTTCCCGCCAACCAATCAGGAGGTGGCAACCATGCTGGGATATCGTTCGGTGAATGCAGCGGTAGAGCATCTTCGCGCACTGGAGAAAAAAGGCGTCATCACGATAAAGCGTGGCGTGGCCCGGGGGATAACGCTTCATACCGCGGTCAAGGACGACGACAGCGAGGCGGTCGGGATTATCCGCGCACTGCTTGCCGGTGAGGAAAACGCCAGGCTGCGTGCGACCCACTGGTTACATGAGAGGGGCATGAAAGTATGAAGCTGATTCTGCCTTTTCCGCCCAGCGTGAACACGTACTGGCGACACCCCAACAAAGGGGCGTTTGCAGGTAAAAGCCTGATAAGCGAGGCGGGGCGAAAATTCCAGAGCGCGGCGTGCGCAGCAATAGTTGAGCAGTTACGTCGTCTGCCGAAACCAACGTCGGCACCTGCTTCAGTGGAGATCGTGTTGTTTCCTCCAGATAACCGGATCCGCGATCTGGACAACTATAACAAGGCTCTGTTTGACGCCCTGACCCACGCGGGTGTGTGGGAAGACGACAGTCAGGTGAAAAGAATGCTGGTGGAGTGGGGACCGGTTATCCCGGAAGGGAAGGTCGAGATCACTATCAGTAAGTACGAGAAAACGGCGGGTGCAGCCGCCTGATCAAGAGGAGAAACGAAGTATGAATAATCTGATGGTCATTGATGGTATTGAAGTTCGTCGTGATGCTTATGGGCGTTACAGCCTGAACGATCTGCATCGCGCAGCAGTAGCATCTGGTGCAAATGCCAGAACCAAGGAGCCAGGAAAGTTTCTTTCCAGCCAACAAACTGTTGAACTTGTTCATGAATTGACCAACACCCAGAATTTGGGTGTTGACCCGGTGAGTGTGATTCATGGGGGAAATGAACGGGGAACGTATGTCTGCAAAGAACTGGTGTATGCCTATGCAATGTGGATCAGCCCGTCATTCCATCTGAAGGTGATCCGTACTTTCGATATGGTAACCAGCGCACCGGAAAAATTATCCGGACAGGCTGCTGACAAGATGCAGGCTGGTGTGATTCTGCTGGACTTTATGCGCCGGGAATTAAACCTGTCTAACTCATCAGTGCTTGGAGCCTGTCAGAAGCTTCAGGAGGCTGTTGGCTTACCGAATCTGGCACCGCGCTATGCCATTGATGCTCCTGCTGATGCACTCGATGGCTCAAGCCGCCCTACGCTATCATTGAGTGCACTGCTGAAGCAGTATGGTATCCGCCTTACGGCTAATCAGGCATATCACCAGATGGTGAAGCTGGGGATCGTCGAACAGCGCGAACGATACAGCCGTACCGCGATTAACAACATCAAAAAATTCTGGTCGCTAACAGCGAAAGGCTGCATGTTCGGCAAGAACATCGCCAGTCCCGCAAATCCGCGCGAGACGCAGCCGCACTTTTTCGAATCCCGATTCCCTGAGCTGTTAAAGCTGCTCGATACCGTTCATTGAGGTGACCGTGAGAGCACTACTGACCCCTGAAATTGCCCCGCGTATGGGGATCGTATTGTTCAGACCAGGTTCAGAGCTGATGCCCTTGTTTATGCAGGGGCGTGTCCTGCTGGAGCCTGAGCCGGAACGTTATTCATCTTTCTCCAGTGGTGCCGTTCCGGCGGCATCACAACCGCTGGCGGATGATCCTGCCGTTCGGGCCGTGTTCCGCAATGAGGCAGTGATCCGTCGTGCTGGTGGCGTGGAATGTCTTGAAAGCTGGTTACTTCGTGAAAAAGGCTGCCAGTGGCCTCATTCCGGCTGGCACAGCGAGAACATGACCACAATGCGACACGCGCCGGGCGCAATCCGTCTGTGCTGGCACTGTGATAACCAGCTGCGCGATCAGTTCACGGAACGGCTGGAATCAATGGCAACGGATAACTGTGCCCGGTGGGTGTTATCTGTCGTGCGTCGGGATCTCGGTTTTAATGATAGTCACGTTGTGACAATGCCGGAACTGTGCTGGTGGCTGGTTCGTAATGACCTGGCGGATGCCTTACCGGAAAGTGCAGCCCGTAAGGCACTGAGATTACCGAAGCCTGTTGTGCCGTCTGTCACCCGGGAAAGTGACCTTGTGCCTTCGGTTCCTGCCACCAGCATCATCCAGGATAAAGCGAAAAAGGTGCTGGCGCTGAAAGTGGATCCGGAGTCGCCGGAGTCTTTTATGTTACGCCCAAAACGTCGCCGCTGGGTTAATGAAAAGTACACGAGCTGGGTTAAGACGCAGCCGTGCGCATGTTGTGGAAAGCCTGCTGATGATGCCCACCACCTGATAGGTCACGGTCAGGGTGGAATGGGTACAAAAGCGCATGACCTTTTTGTGTTGCCTTTGTGCAGAAAGCATCACGACGAGCTGCATGCGGATACCGTGGTATTTGAAGAGAAGTATGGCTCCCAGTTGGAGCTGATATTTCGTTTTATCGATCGTGCGCTGGCAATAGGCGTACTGGCCTGATTTTGTGGAGAAAGTTGATGCGTGATATGTATGAAGTGATGGATCGTTGGGGAGCTTGGGCTGCTTCAGACAATAGCGGAGTGGACTGGCAACCGGTAGCCGCTGGCTTCAAGGGGCTTTTACCTCATGGCAAAAAGTCCCGGATTCAGTGTGATGATGACGAAGGCATTATGATAGACAGTTGTGTGGCTCGGTTGCGTAAATATAGGCCTGAAGAATATGAGCTGATAATCGCACATTTTGTTATTGGGGTTTCGCTCCGTACAATTGCAAAGAAGCGGAAATGCTCAGATGGTACGATCAGAAAAGAATTGCAAACTGCTTTAGGTTTTATTGATGGTGTTCTGAGAATGGTTTAAGAGTGCTAACCCAAGCTTGGATTACTTCCCAAGCTTGGATAATGCAGATTTTTTACGCTTATTTAATGTTTTTCGTGTTTTTATTAACCCTTCAAAATCAATGACTTCCTTTACTCCTAGTAAAACAGGGATTAATGAGTATAGTGAAAAAACCAAAGCACAAACAACGAATTTACTTATAGTATGAATGTGCTGTTGAACAAAAGAGGACTCATTGCCAAGGCTAATCAATGCCACAAAAATTATTATCGAAATTTGTAGCGTAAGCATGAATAATGTTGCCCGGCTTTTTTCTTTAATAAGCCTTGTTAACCTTCTTTGTTCATTGCGAGATAAATCCTCAGCAACGTTTTTTTGGGTTTCAGATAACTTATGAAACAGGGTTGCGCTACTTGCAATTGGTAAGATGAGGATAGTTAATACGCCCCAAGGAATGGATGTTAAAATGATGTACTTATTGGCGATAAACCAGGCTGTAAACATAAGCAATACTACAACAACCAAGTGGAATGCTCTACTTGGTTGTTGGTAGGATATGCACTTAGCAGCCTCTCTATTCATCGGTCTCTTCTATTTCTCCATTGTTGATCAGAGCGACCATCCAATCATGCATTTGGCCATATAGTTCATGTTCATCAATTAAGCTATTGTAAGTTGTGAGTTTAACAGTATTCCATAAACGAATCTCTTTACCAGTTAAACGCGTCCCACCAACCATTTCAACAACGACGTCATCATCCGGGTAGTGTCTGGTAGCGTCAACAAGATTTCTTAACATCCTTTCTCCTGAATCAGAAGTTTTCCTCTTGTATGTGATTTTCAGCGTTACTTCAAGATTAGCGTCATCAAGACAATCTTCAAGCTTGCTACTACGTAAGAAGCTTTCCCATTTCTCTGCTAACATAGCTTTAAGGAGTTCAGAGGCAGTTCCTGCGGGAACCCAGCCTGGGCTTTTGCTTCCTTGACTAAATTCGTTAACGGCAGTTACAGGGGCACCTATAGAAACTGATTTTACAGGTCGTTTTAGAACTTCCTCAATGATCTCTTCTTTGGGCTTATCGGAAACTTTTAAGATGTTTTCTGCGCCTAAGTAATTGCTTAAAGAGCCAAGTAACCATTTCAGATGTGTTTCAAGTTCTCTTGTTGTAAGAGATCTGGATTGCATTACTACGATGCTGTTACCAAATACACCGAAATAAAGAATTGAATCTATAAACTCACGCACAACCTGTTCCCTCTCTGTGCGTGCTTCTTCAGCTTCTTCAACAGTCATTTTAGAAAGTTCATCTGATGTTACGGATCTTATTTCATAAGATTCAGCATCATTTTTAAGCTGTATATAGCGTTGAGAATGGCCTGGTTCGAAGGCAACAAGCTGGCAAAACAGCATTCCCTGGAACTCTTCATGTTTATTAATTAATCGGAATAAGTCTTCCTCTCCTGGGTTGACCATTTCCTTGCGAGAATCTGCTTTAGTGTGTTTTTTGAGCAGCTCCATTAGCATCGACTGGAGCGTCTTTGACACACCTGACATTGTGACTTCTTTATAGATTATTTTTTTAGTTTTGATTTCACGCTTGCTCATCTTATTTTTCCATAAATACATAGGATTAAGCTGAATATACAAAAGCGCTAACGCGTACGCAAAAATTATTGTATCGTGTTAAGAGTGGTTACTTCGCCACACAGCTTAAACCCGCCGTCGAGCGGGTTTTGTCATTTCTAGGCCTTGGTATTCGTTGGGCTTGGTCTATCTGGTACTTATCCATTGGCTCGACTTCTTTTACGTTTCCGCTTCTGATTTGCGGTACATGATGTTCCCTCAATTTGCACCTCCTGTATTGCGAGGTGAGAGATAACTACAAATGCCTCATAACCCAAATACCTGGCTGGAGTTGTTCCAGAGCTGGTGGCGTGGAGACACACCGCTGGGCGCAGTGATTATGTCGATCGTTATGGCTGGCTTGCGCATTGCCTATTTTGGCGGTGGTGGTGGCTGGAAACGAAAAACGCTCGAGATTTTGCTCTGTGGTGCTCTGACGCTGACTTTTGCATCCGCTCTTGAGTATGTCGGGTGGCCTAAATCGCTTTCTGTTGCCATTGGTGGTGGCGTTGGGCTGATCGGTGTTGATGCCATTCGTGGAGCTGCAATGCGAGTAATCGGTAATAAGTTTAGTGGCTCTAAGGAGTAATTTATGCAGATACTAAATTCCCAGCGTAAAGCTTTCCTCGATATGGTGGCATGGTCAGAAGGAACGGATAACGGACGGCAGAAAACCAGAAATCATGGTTATGACGTCATTGTAGGCGGAGAGCTATTTACTGATTACTCCGATCATCCTCGCAAACTTGTCACACTAAACCCAAAACTAAAATCAACAGCCGCCGGACGTTATCAGCTTCTTTCACGCTGGTGGGATGCTTACCGTAAGCAGCTTGCTCTGAAAGACTTCTCTCCGAAAAGCCAAGACGCTGTGGCATTGCAGCAGATTAAGGAGCGTGGCGCTTTACCGATGATTGATCGCGGTGATATTCGTCAGGCAATTGACCGTTGCAGCAATATCTGGGCTTCACTGCCGGGTGCTGGTTATGGTCAGTTCGAGCATAAGGCTGACAGCCTGATTGCAAAATTCAAAGAAGCAGGCGGAACGGTCAGAGAGATTGAGGTATGAGCAGAGTAACCGCGATTATCTCCGCTCTGGTTATCTGCATCATCGTCTGCCTGTCATGGGCTGTTAATCATTACCGCGATAACGCCATTACCTACAAAGCCCAGCGCGACAAAAATGCCAGAGAACTGAAGCTGGCGAACTCGACAATTACTGACATGCAAGTGCGCCAGCGTGATGTTGCTGCGCTCGATGCAAAATACACGAAGGAGTTAGCTGATGCGAAAGCTGAAAATGATGCTCTGCGTGATGATGTTGCCGCTGGTCGTCGTCGGTTGCACATCAAAGCAGTCTGTCAGTCAGTGCGTGAAGCCACCACCGCCTCCGGCGTGGATAATGCAGCCACCCCCCGACTGGCAGACACCGCTGAACGGGATTATTTCACCCTCAGAGAGAGGCTGATCACTATGCAAAAACAACTGGAAGGAACCCAGAAGTATATTAATGAGCAGTGCAGATAGAGCTGCCCATATCGATGGGCAACTCATGCAATTATTGTGAGCAATACACACGCGCTTCCAGCGGAGTATAAATGCCTAAAGTAATAAAACCGAGCAATCCATTTACGAATGTTTGCTGGGTTTCTGTTTTAACAACATTTTCTGCGCCGCCACAAATTTTGGCTGCATCAACAGTTTTCTCCTGTCCAATTCCCGAAACGAAGAAATGATGGGTGATGGTTTCCTTTGGTGTTACTGCTGTCGGTTTGTTTCCAACAGTAAACGTCTGTTGAGCACATCCTGTAATAAGCATTGCCAGAGCGGCAGAAAACAACATTTTTTTCATCTTATTATCCTGCATTGTTAAAAACGGCAGAATCCTATGTAACAACAATTAAACGATAGTTAAATGGATTGATGAAAATTAAAACTATATAGGTGTACGGTCAGACTATTGGAGGTAGTCAGGATTTGAATGTCAGTCTGTTGTCGGCATTCTGGCAATGCAATTTGGATAAAGCGGGGATTAAAAAGATAGAGGCGAGCCGGTCAGGTAGAAATGAATCAGGCTCAAAGTGAAGCGGAAAAGGTCTGTGGCACAAACTGATGCAGCCATAATTACAGCCTGATGATTTGTGGAATGAAACATGTTGAACCTCCTTAATTGATGTTATTCGAGTGAGGAAGGCATTCTGTCCTTCTATAGTGTCCAGTAAATCAAACAGGAAACTTGTCCAACGTGTTGGACAAGCCTCTCCATTAGTGAGTTGTATTGATCACAACTCTACAAAGAATTCATGACTGCGTAGATGAAAATAGTTTCACGATGAATGGAGGAGGCTATGTCGGTGGCTTCTTCATTGGAGTACATATGCCATCACGAATCCCAAAAGCCTGCCGTGTTCGCGGCTGCCGCCATACCACGACTGACCCGTCAGGCTATTGCGAAAGCCACAAAAGCGAAGGCTGGAAACAATACAAGCCGGGCCAGTCCCGACACCAGCGCGGTTATGGTTCGAAATGGGATGTTATCCGTGAACGTGTGCTCAAGCGTGACAAAGGCCTGTGTCAGTTATGTCTGCGTGCTGGTGTGGTGCGTGAGGCGAAGACCGTTGACCACATCAACCCTAAATCGCATGGCGGCACTGATGTCGACAGTAATCTGCAGAGTTTGTGCTGGCCGTGTCATAAAGCGAAGACGGCCCGTGAACGGCTGAAGTAAGAACCAGTTCCCACTGCCAGAGGGGAGGGGCGGGTCAAATCCCTGTGACCTGACGTCTTCCGGACTGCCTGCCCCATCGTTTTTTTATACCCGCGAAAAATGAAATTTAACCAGGAGTGCCGCATATGGCTGGAACGGCGGGGCGTTCCGGGCGTCGCCCCAAGCCAACGGCGCGCAAGGCGCTGGCCGGAAACCCCGGCAAGCGAGCCCTGAATAAAGATGAACCTGTTTTTACGCCCATCAAAGGTGTTGAGCCACCGGAGTGGTTCGCTGAAGAAGATCTCCCTCTCGCTACGATCATGTGGCAACTGACAACTAAAGAACTCTGCGGTCAGGGCCTGCTGTGCGTGACTGACCTCGCGGTGCTTGAGCGGTGGTGCGTGGCCTACGAGTTCTGGCGACGTGCCGTGAAAAATATTGCCAGACAGGGCAACACCATCACCGGTGCAATGGGCGGTATGGTCAAAAATCCGGAGCTGACCGCCAAAAAAGAACAGGAGTCCGAGATGAGCAGTACGGGGGCGATGCTCGGACTCGACCCCAGCAGCCGCCAGCGTCTGATTGGCCTGGCGGGGCAGAAGAAAGCCACTAACCCGTTTCTGAAAATTATCGAATCATGAGCCGGAAATCTTACCCCAACGTAAATGCTGCAAATCAGTATGCCCGGGATGTCGTGCGCGGAAAGATTGTTGCCTGCCAGTTTGTGATTCAGGCCTGCCAGCGCCATCTTGATGACCTGATGGCGGAAAAAAGTAAGTCGTTTCGTTACCGCTTCGACAAGGACCTGGCTGAACGGGCCGCCAAATTTATTCAGCTGTTGCCGCACACCAAGGGTGAGTGGGCATTTAAACGGATGCCCATCACGCTGGAGCCGTGGCAGCTATTTGTGATCTGCTGTGCGTTTGGCTGGGTCAATAAAGGCACCCGGTTGCGCCGCTTCCGGGAGGTGTATACCGAAATTCCCCGTAAGAACGGCAAATCGGCAATCTCTGCCGGTGTTGCCCTGTATTGTTTTGCCTGTGATAACGAGTTTGGTGCGGAAGTGTATTCCGGTGCCACGACGGAGAAACAGGCATGGGAAGTCTTTCGTCCGGCAAGACTGATGTGTAAACGCACACCCATGCTGACGGAAGCGTTCGGGATTGAGGTTAACGCCTCAAACATGAACCGTCCGGAGGATGGTGCGCGTTTTGAACCGCTGATCGGTAACCCCGGTGATGGTTCATCACCCCACTGTGCGGTGGTGGATGAATATCACGAGCACGCCACAGATGCGCTTTACACCACGATGCTTACCGGGATGGGGGCGCGACGTCAGCCACTGATGTGGGCTATCACTACCGCCGGGTACAACATTGAGGGGCCGTGCTACGACAAACGGCGGGAAGTCATCGAGATGCTCAACGGCTCGGTGCCTAACGATGAACTGTTCGGGATCATCTATACCGTTGATGAAGGTGACGACTGGACCGACCCGCAGGTGCTGGAAAAAGCCAATCCAAATATTGGCGTGTCGGTTTATCGCGAATTTTTGTTAAGTCAGCAGCAGCGTGCGAAAAATAACGCCCGTCTGGCAAACGTCTTTAAAACAAAACACCTCAATATCTGGGTGTCGGCGCGTTCGGCGTATTTCAACCTGGTGAGCTGGCAGAGCTGCGAGGATAAATCACTGACCCTTGAGCAGTTCGAGGGCCAGCCGTGCATTCTGGCCTTTGACCTGGCGCGTAAGCTGGATATGAACAGCATGGCGCGACTTTATACCCGCGAGATTGACGGTAAAACGCATTACTACAGTGTGGCCCCGCGTTTCTGGGTACCGTATGACACGGTGTACAGCGTCGAGAAAAATGAAGATCGACGGACAGCCGAACGCTTTCAGAAATGGGTGGAAATGGGCGTTCTGACCGTTACCGATGGTGCGGAGGTGGATTATCGCTACATCCTCGAGGAGGCCAAAGCGGCGAACAAAATCAGCCCGGTCAGTGAGTCACCCATCGACCCCTTCGGGGCGACCGGGTTGTCACATGACCTTGCTGATGAAGACCTGAACCCCATCACTATCATTCAGAACTACACCAACATGTCCGACCCGATGAAAGAGCTGGAAGCGGCAATTGAATCGGGGCGCTTTCATCATGATGGCAATCCCATCATGACCTGGTGTATCGGCAACGTGGTCGGCAAAACCATTCCGGGTAACGATGATGTGGTGAAGCCCGTCAAAGAGCAGGCGGAAAACAAAATCGATGGTGCAGTTGCGCTGATTATGGCGGTTGGCAGAGCCATGCTGTACGAGAAAGAAGACACGTTGTCTGACCACATTGAGTCCTATGGGATCCGCTCGCTTTAACTGAGGTAATTATGATCATGCTGATTCTCGCGCCTCTGGTGGGCGTGCTGGGGGCGCTTTTGCTGGCGTATGGTGCCTGGCTGATTTATCCCCCGGCGGGGTTTGTTGTTGCCGGGGCGTTGTGCCTGTTCTGGTCGTGGCTGGTGGCGCGATATCTCGATCGTACACAGCTGTCTGTCGGCGGAGGTAAATAGTGTTCTTTTCGGGATTATTTCAACGAAAAAGTGACGCGCCGGTGACCACGCCAGCAGAGCTGGCGGATGCCATCGGGTTGTCCTACGACACCTATACCGGAAAGCAGATCAGCAGTCAGCGAGCCATGCGACTGACGGCGGTTTTTTCCTGCGTCAGGGTGCTGGCAGAGTCGGTCGGGATGTTGCCCTGCAATCTGTATCACCTGAACGGCAGCCTGAAGCAGAGAGCCACCGGCGAACGTCTGCATAAACTGATCTCCACGCATCCCAATGGCTATATGACGCCGCAGGAGTTCTGGGAGCTGGTGGTCACCTGTCTGTGCCTGAGGGGAAATTTTTACGCCTACAAAGTGAAAGCATTTGGCGAAGTGGCTGAACTGCTGCCCGTCGACCCCGGTTGTGTGGTACCGAAGCTTAACAGTAGCTGGGAACCGGTTTACCAGGTCACATTCCCGGACGGCTCCACGGATGTACTGAACCAGGAAGATATCTGGCATGTGCGCACGCTGACGCTGGACGGTCTGGTGGGACTGAATCCCATCGCCTATGCCCGCGAGGCAATATCGCTGGCGGCAGCGACCGAAGAGCATGGGGCCAGACTGTTCAGCAATGGCGCGGTGACGTCGGGTGTGTTGCGTACAGAGCAGACGCTGTCGGATCAGGCTTATGAGCGCCTGAAGAAAGATTTTGAGGAGCGTCACACCGGGCTTGGCAATGCTCACCGCCCGATGATCCTTGAGATGGGGCTGGACTGGAAGTCGATGGCGTTGAACGCAGAGGACAGCCAGTTCCTGGAAACCCGCAAGTTTCAGCTTGAAGAAATTTGTCGTCTGTTCCGTGTGCCATTGCACATGGTGCAGAACACCGATCGCGCCACCTTCAACAATATCGAAGAGCTGGGGCTCGGATTTATCAACTATTCACTGGTGCCGTATCTGACCCGAATCGAACAGCGGATCAACACCGGACTGGTACGAAAAAGTAAGCAGGGCGTTTATTACGCCAAATTTAACGCCGGGGCGTTACTGCGCGGGGATATGAAGTCCCGTTTTGAAGCCTACGCCACCGGGATCAACTGGGGAATTTACTCTCCCAATGACTGCCGCGACCTGGAAGATATGAATCCGCGTTCCGGTGGGGATGTCTATCTCACACCGATGAACATGACCACGAAACCCTCCGATGGCAGTAAAGCCGGTAAGCAGAAGGATAACGCCAATGCAGACGAAACAACGTCTTGATGTACCGCTGAGTCTGAAATCTGTCAGTGACTCCGGTGAGTTTGAAGGGTATGGCTCCGTCTTTGGTGTAAAGGACAGTCACGATGATGTGGTGATGTCCGGGGCATTTGCTGCTTCCCTGCGGGCGTGGAGTGACAGAAAAGCGTTGCCTGCGCTGCTCTGGCAGCACCGCATGGATGAGCCCATCGGTGTTTACACCGAAATGAAGGAAGACGATGTCGGGCTTTACGTCAGGGGGCGGTTGCTCATTGATGATGATCCCCTGGCAAAACGCGCACATGCACACATGAAGGCCGGTTCGTTAACCGGCCTTTCTATTGGGTACGTCCTGAAGGACTGGGAATACGACCGGACGAAAGAAGCCTTTCTGTTGAAAGAAATCGACCTCTGGGAAGTCAGTCTGGTGACGTTTCCGTCTAACGACGAGGCGCGGATCAGCGACGTCAAGAACGCGCTGGCCCGCGGGGAAATCCCCGAACAGAAAAAAATCGAAAGAGTCCTGCGTGATGTCGGACTCTCCCGTACCCAGGCCAAAGCATTCATGGCCGGGGGCTATGGCGCACTGTCCCTGCGCGACGCTGAGGATGTGGGCTCTGCACTGAATGCACTGAAAAATCTGAACTTCTAATCAGGAGAAATACGATGGCGGTAGATATTAAAGATGTCGAACAGGTCGCGCAGGAGCTGCAGCAGAAGTTTGACGACTTCAAGGCAAAGAACGACAAGCGCGTGGATGCGATTGAGCAGGAAAAAGGCAAGCTTGCCGGGCAGGTGGAAACCCTGAACGGGAAACTCAGCGAGCTGGAAAATCTCAAAAGCGATCTTGAAAAAGAGCTGCTTGAGCTGAAACGTCCGGCAGGTGGTGTGCAAAATAAACTGGCCACTGAGCATAAAGAGGCTTTTGTGGGCTTCCTGCGTAAAGGCCGTGAAGACGGTCTGCGTGATCTGGAGCGTAAGGCATTGCAGGTGGGCACCGATGAAGACGGCGGCTATGCCGTGCCGGAAGAACTGGATCGCAACATTCTCAACCTGCTGAAAGATGAAGTGGTGATGCGCCAGGAAGCCACGGTGATCACCGTTGGCGGTTCCGACTACAAAAAACTGGTGAATCTGGGCGGCACGGCTTCCGGATGGGTTGGCGAGACTGACGCGCGCACCCAGACTGCCACCTCAAAACTGGGCCTGATTGAACCTTTCATGGGGGAAATCTACGGTAACCCGCAGGCCACCCAGAAAATGCTGGATGATGCTTTCTTCAACGTGGAGGCCTGGATCAACAGCGAGCTGGCAACCGAATTTGCCGAACAGGAAGAAATTGCCTTTACCTCCGGCGATGGTACCAAGAAGCCGAAAGGGTTCCTGGCGTATGAATCCACCGATGAAACCGATAAGGTCCGGGCGTTCGGCAAACTTCAGCATATTGTATCCGGCGAAGCGACGACGGTGACCGCAGACGCCATTATCAAACTGATTTACACGCTGCGTAAGGCACACCGCACTGGCGCGAAGTTCATGATGAACAACAACAGCCTGTTTGCCATCCGTCTGCTGAAAGACAGCGAGGGTAACTATCTGTGGCGTCCGGGGCTGGAGCTGGGGCAGCCGTCCTCTCTGGCGGGTTACGGTATCGCTGAAAACGAACAGATGCCGGATATCGCCGCTGATGCGAAAGCCATTGCATTTGGTAACTTCAAACGGGGTTACACCATCGTTGACCGTATCGGCACCCGCATTCTGCGTGATCCGTACACCAATAAACCGTTTGTCGGTTTTTATACCACCAAGCGCACCGGCGGGATGCTGGTCGATTCGCAGGCCATCAAACTGCTGAAGATTGCAGCGGCGTAATCATTCAGGGGCGCGGAACCGCGCCCCCTGTTCTGACGGGTGAAGAATCATGATCCTGAAACAAGATCTGAAATGGTCACCGGACGGTATGCGTGTTGAGGTCATTCGGGCCGGTGAGTATGACGACGGGGCGCTTCCTGCCCGGGTGCAGGAGATTGCACTTCAGGCCGGGTTAGCAGAGCGCGGAACCAGTGCAAAAAGCAGTAAAGCGGCAAAAGAGAAAAAAGCCACGACCAGTAAAGAGGGCTGAGTATGCTTCTGACAATGGAAGAGATTAAAGCCCAACTCCGGCTGGATGAGGATTTCGATACTGATGACCGCCATCTGCAACTGCTGGCATGTGCGGCACAAAAGCGGACGGAAACGTATCTGAACCGGAAGCTCTATGCACCGGATGAAACCATTCCGGACAGCGATCCGGACGGGCTGCACCTGCCGGATGATATTCGTCTGGGAATGCTGATGCTTATCAGCCATTTTTACGAAAACCGCTCGTCGGTTACGGAAGTGGAGAAACTCGACATGCCGCAGAGTTTTGGCTGGCTTGTCGGCCCGTACAGGTACTTTCCGCAATGAAAATTCGTCAGGCGCAGACCAGCGCAACCTACATTCTGCCGGACCCCGGTGAACTGAATAAACGCGTCCTGATCCGCCTGCGGGTGGATATGCCCGCGGATAACTTTGGCGTGGAGCCTCAATACCCGGTTACGTTCCGGACATGGGCGAAGGTTATCCAGACCAGTGCCACCACCTGGCAGGAAACCGCGCAGACCGGGGACGCCATCACCCATTACATCACCATTCGTTACCGCCGGGGGATCACTGCTGATTATGAGGTGGTCTGTGATGACAGTGTGTACCGGGTGAAACGTCAGCGTGATCTGAACGGGGCGCGGCGCTTTCTGCTGCTGGAGTGTACGGAGCTGGGCGAATGTAGGCAGAGTCACGGAGGCAGCAATGGCGACTCCCTTTTTTCACGTTGATGTTCAGCAGCCCGCCGAGATGCGCTTTAACCGCGCCCGTGTCCGGCGGGCGTTTGTCACGATTGGGCAGCGTCATATGCGTGATGCCCGTCGGCTGGTGATGCGCCGTGCGCGGTCGGCACCGGGTGAAAACCCCGGTTATCAGACCGGACGCCTGGCTCGTTCGATTGGTTATATGGTGCCGAGAGCCAGTAAAAAGCGAGCCGGTTTTATGACACGCATTGCCCCTAACCAGCGCAATGGGAAGGGGAACCGGATGATCTCTGGTGACTTCTATCCGGCGTTTCTGTTTTTTGGTGTCCGGGGAGGAGCAAAACGTCGTCGCAGCCATCATCGTGGCGCATCCGGTGGCAGCGGCTGGCGACTGGCTCCACGTAATAACTTCATGGTGGAAACTCTTGAAAAGAACCGCAGCTGGACACGCTATTTTCTGGCGCGGGAATTGCGTAAATCACTGAAGCCGGAGCGACGACACAGATGAAACTGACGCCTGTTATTGCTGCACTGCGTGCCCGCTGTCCGTATTTTGAAAACCGGGTTGCAGGCGCGGCCCAGTTCAAAAATCTGCCGGAGGTCGGAAAGCTGAGACTCCCGGCGGCGTATGTGGTACCGGGTGATGACTCTCCGGGAGAAAACAAAAGCCAGACCGACTACTGGCAGGAGCTGAAAGAGGGCTTCTCCGTGGTTGTCATACTGAGTAACGGGCGTGATGAGCGCGGTCAGTTTGCCTCGTATGATGTGGTGGACGATGTCCGGCAGATGCTCTTTAAGGCTCTGCTGGGCTGGAACCCGGAGGCGTGCGGTAACCCGATTACCTATGACGGCGGCACGCTGCTGGATCTGAATCGTCATGAGCTGATTTATCAGTTCGATTTTTCGGTCATCAGCGAGCTGACTGAAGACGATACCCGCCAGCAGGATGATCTGAACAGTCTGGATGAACTGCAAACGCTGGCGATTGATGTTGATTATCTCGAGCCCGGTAACGGGCCTGACGGCGATATCGAACATCACACCGAAATAACCCTTCCTTCCTGAGGATCCTCATGTTTGTCAAACCTGTTAAAGGGCGGTCAGTTCCTGATCCTGCCCGCGGCGACCTTTTGCCCGCCGAAGGGCGAAATGTTGACGAGAACAACTACTGGCTGCGCCGTGAAGCAGCGGGTGATATCCGGCGCGTGAATAAAAAGGTGAATACCGATGACGATAAGCTTTAACACCATTCCGTCGAATACGCTGGTTCCGTTGTTTTATGCGGAAATGGATAACCAGGCGGCGAATACTGCACAGGACAGCGGAGCATCGCTGCTGATTGGTCATGCCAATAACGGTGCAGAGATTGTTGCCAACAGTCTGGTACTGATGCCGTCGGCAGACTATGCATGCCAGATTTGTGGTGCGGGAAGTCAGCTGGCGCGTATGGTCGAGGCTTATCGCCAGACTGACCCGTTTGGCGAGCTGTATGTGATTGCCGTTCCTGAATCCACAGGCGCGGCGGCAACGGTTACGCTGACGGTGACCGGGGCGGCAACCGAAACCGGCACGGTGAATGTGTATGTGGGACGTACCCGCGTGCAGGCACCGGTGACTAACGGCGATAACGTCACGATGATTGCCAGCAGTATCCAGGATGCCATCAATGCCGTTCCGGCCCTGCCGTTTACGGCTTCATCTTCGGCAGGCGTGGTCACACTGACCGCGCGTCATAAGGGGCTTTGCGGGAATGAAATTCCTGTCAGCCTCAATTACTACGGCTTTGGTGGGGGCGAAGTGCTGCCAGCGGGCGTACAGATTGCCGTGGCGACGGGTACCGCCGGAACGGGTGCTCCGGTTCTCACCGGCGCGGTGGCTGCAATGGCGGATGAGCCGTTTGATTATATCGGTCTTCCGTTCAACGACACGGCCTCCGTTAACACGCTGGTGACCGAGATGAACGATACCAGCGGTCGCTGGAGCTATGCGCGTCAGCTGTATGGTCATGTGTATACGGCAAAGATCGGCACGCTGTCAGAACTGGTGACCGCAGGTGACCAGTTTAACCAGCAGCACATTACCCTGGCGGGGTACGAAAAAGAGACCCAGACGCCTGCCGACGAGCTGGCGGCAAGCCGTACCGCCCGCGCAGCGGTGTTTATTCGCAACGATCCGGCACGTCCCACGCAGACCGGTGAGCTGGTGGGTATGCTGCCTGCGCCGAAGGGGAAACGGTTCACGATGACCGAACAACAGACCCTGCTGTCTCATGGCGTGGCAACGGCGTATGTCGAAAGCGGGGTGCTGCGCATTCAGCGTGATGTCACCACGTACAGGAAAAATGCTTACGGGGTTGCGGATAACAGCTACCTCGACAGCGAGACGCTGCATACCAGTGCGTATGTACTGCGCAAACTGAAATCCGTCATTACCAGTAAGTACGGGCGTCACAAGCTTGCCAGTGACGGTACCCGCTTTGGTCCCGGTCAGGCGATTGTCACCCCGGCGGTGATCAAAGGGGAACTGCTGGCAACCTACCGTCAGCTCGAGCGTGCGGGGATCGTGGAAAACTACGAACTGTTCAAGCAGTACCTGGTTGTGGAGCGTGATGACAGCGATCCGAACCGCCTGAACACGCTGTTCCCGCCTGACTATGTTAACCAGTTGCGTGTCTTTGCCGTGGTTAACCAGTTCCGTCTTCAGTATTCAGAGGAGTCTGCATAATGGCCCGTATCGGGGGAACCTGTTATTTCAAAATTGACGGTCAGCAGCTATCGCTGACCGGCGGCATTGAGGTGCCCATGAACAGGACGGTCAATGATGACATCATCGGCCTGGACGGCTCAGTGGACCGCAAGGAAACTCACCGTGCGCCTTACGTCAAAGGGACCTTCAAGGTGCCGAAGAATTTTCCGGTGAACAAAATCACCTCGTCTGATGAGATGACAATCACTGCCGAGCTGGCGAACGGTCAGGTCTATGTACTGTCGTCTGCCTGGCTGCACGGCGAAGCGAACCATAATGCCGAAGAAGGCACGGTTGATCTTGAGTTCCACGGTGAAGAAGGGGATTACCAGTAATGAAAGAGCTTGAGTTAAAGAAACCGATTACCGCTCATGGCGAGACACTCTCCGTACTGGAGTTTGATGAGCCCACCGGGAAAGATGTCCGCGAGCTGGGATATCCCTACCAGATGAATCAGGATGAGTCCGTCAGACTTCTGGCGCATGTGGTATCGAAATACATCGTGCGGCTGGCGAAAGTGCCGCAAAGCTCTGTCGACCAGATGTCTCCGGCAGACCTGAATGCAGCGGCGTGGCTTGTGGCCGGTTTTTTCCTCCAGGCCTGACGGCTGAATACCTCACTGATCGCTTCTTTGACTGCGCCAGTTACTGGCGCATTAATCCTTTCGAATTGCTGAATATGCCGATCAGTGAAATTCCCTTACTGGTCAGTCAGGCAAACAGGATAGAGCAGGAGAAACGCACACATGGCTGAATTTGAGCTTAAGGCGTTGATCACCGGTGTCGACAGGCTTTCTCCGGCGCTGTCGAAAATGCAAAAGAAAATCCGGGGATTTAAACGCCAGGCGGAAGAAGCGTCACAGGGTGGGCTGGCGCTTGGTGGCGGACTGGCAGCGGGTCTGACGCTTTCCCTGAAATCTTATGCCGATCAGGAAAACGCCGCCACCGTGCTGAAAGTCGCCATGATGGATGCGAACGGCGAGGTTGGAAAGAGCTTTCAGGACATCAATAAACTGGCTATTGGCCTGGGTAACCAGCTACCCGGTACAACGGCTGATTTCCAGAACATGATGCAGATGCTGGTGCGTCAGGGGATCCCGGCAGAAAACATTCTGGGTGGTGTGGGTAAAGCGACAGCTTATCTTGCGGTACAACTGAAAAAAACACCGGAAGCGGCTGCTGAGTTTGCTGCAAAGATGCAGGATGCTACCGGAACGGCGTCAGAAGACATGATGGGGCTGTTCGACACTATCCAGAAGGCGTTTTATCTGGGCGTTGACGATACCAACATGTTGTCCTTCTTCACTAAAACCAGTTCTGTTCTGAAGATGGTGAACAAGGACGGTCTTCAGGCTGCACAGAGCCTTGCCCCCATCAGCGTCATGATGGATCAGATGGGGATGAACGGGGAGTCGGCAGGTAACGCCCTGCGAAAAGTTATCCAGTCCGGATTAAGCGTTAAGAAAATCAGGGACGTCAATAAAGTCATGGCCCGCCAGAAACTCGGGGTACAGCTCGATTTTACTGATGGCAAAGGGAGTTTTGGCGGTCTTGATAACATGTTCAGGCAACTGGCAAAGTTGCGAAAACTGACCGACGTTAAGCGAACAGGCGTACTTAAGGCAATATTTGGTGATGATGCCGAAACCCTTCAGGTGGTCAATGCCCTGATCGATAAAGGAAAGGATGGCTACGATCAGATCCAGCAGAAGATGAATAAACAGGCCAGCCTGAATAAACGTGTTCAGGCTCAGCTTGGTACGCTGTCCAACCTGTGGGAGGCAATGACGGGGACCGCAACTAACGGTCTTGCAGCTATTGGCGGCGCATTTTCTGGTAACGCTAAAAATATCACTCAATGGCTGGGGGAGTTAGGGGAAAAATTCACGAAGTTTGCGGATGAAAATCCCCGGGTTATTCGCGGTGTCGTCGGGCTTGCTGCCGGTCTTGCGATTCTGAAGCTGGGATTGATGGGCGTGGGCAGTGCCATCAGTATTGTCAGCAGGATCATGTCGATGACGCCGATTGGCATGATTGCGACGGCGATAGCCCTGGCTGCGGGATTAATTATCACTAACTGGGATGTTGTCGGACCTTATTTTAAGAAACTCTGGGAAACCATTGGTCCTTATTTTGAGACTGGCCGGGAACTTCTTAAGAAGGTTTTTGCCTGGTCGCCGCTGGGGATGGTGATCAATAACTGGGGACCGGTTGTTAAGTGGTTTCAGGATATGTGGGACAAGCTGAAGCCAATTATTGAGTGGTTTACCGACAGTTCCGGTGATACGGTCGATGCCATTAACTCTGCGCAGTGGGGCGCGGGTGCTTATGATGCTTATGGGACGGGAATACCGGCGCGGGGATACACACCTTATCCGGCGGTGGATCCGGCTCAGTCAAACAACGCCTCCGATGCCACAGGCCCGAATCCCTTCATGATTAACAAAGCTTCTGCGCCAAAAGTTGATGGTGAGATCAAGGTCTCTTTTGTGAATTCGCCTCCGGGTATGCGGGTTATGGAAACGCGATCCAGCGGTTTTGATGTCAGCCATGATGTTGGCTATACGCGCTTTGGCAGGTAATGAAAAATTAATCTGTTAATGAGTCCCACTCCGGTGGGATTTTTTATGTACGGAGTTTATATGACGTGGAAAGACAGACTTCAGGACGCGTCATTTCGCGGTGTGCCGTTTAAGGTTGAAGAAGAAAGTGCGGGAACCGGTCGTCGTGTGGAAACGCACGAATACCCGAACCGCGACAAACCCTATACCGAAGACCTGGGGAAAATCACTTTCCGCCCGTCCATCACAGCTTATGTGGTGGGAGATGATTGCTTTGACCAGCGCGATCGCCTGATTGACGCGCTGAATAAACCCGGTCCCGGCACGCTTGTCCATCCGACTTACGGTGAGCTGAAAGTCTGTGTTGACGGGGAAGTTCGGGTCAGCACATCGAAGAGTGAAGGGCGTATTGTCCGCTTTGACCTGAAGTTTGTCGAAGCGGGAGAACTCTCTTACCCCACATCAGGTGCGGCGACGGCGCAGACGCTGATGTCATCCTGTTCTGCACTGGATGACTGCATCAGTGACAGCTTCAGCGGTTTCAGTATCGATGGTGTAGCGGATTTCGTGCAGAACGACGTTATCGGTAATGCCAGCATAATGCTGGGGTATGTTTCTGATGCGATGAAAGTGGTGGATTCTGCCGTATCGGATGCCGCCAGGCTGTTGCAGGGGGATATCTCGGTACTTCTGCCGCCGTCATCGTCAGGCAAAAATTTCGTTGAGCAGGTGCAGAAAATGTGGCGTACCGGGAAACGCCTTTATGGTAACGCCAGCGACCTGGTCACCATGATCAAAACGCTTTCCGGTGTCAGCCTCGGCAGCGATCTGCAACCGCGCGGCGTCTGGAAAACGGACAGTAAAACCACCGCCACGGCGACGCAGCAGCGAAACGTGGTTGCCAGCACCCTTCGTACGACCGCAATCAGCGAAGCGGCGTATGCCGTCACCCGATTGCCTGCGCCAACAACTTCCGCGGTGATGCAGAATGCCGCAGTGGGGCAGGCAACAACACCCGCGCAGAGCACTGGCTGGCCTTCCGTCACGCATCCGGCACTGAACAATGCACCGGCGGTGAAAAACACGGTTGACCTGCCGACGTGGGAAGAACTGACTGACATTCGCGACACACTGAATACGGCAATTGATAAGGAGTTGTCCCGTACAACCAGCGATGCGCTGTTTCTGGCGCTGCGCCGGGTGAAAGCAGATCTGAATGCGGATATCAACACGCGCCTTGAACAGTCTGCACGGATCATTCAGCGCACACCGGATGAGGTTTTACCCGCGCTGGTGCTGGCGGCGACCTGGTTTGATAACGCGGCGCGTGACGCGGACATTATCCGGCGTAATGCCATTACGCATCCCGGCTTTGTGCCGGTGATCCCTCTGAAGGTGCCAGTGCAATGAACGACAATGTCACGCTACGGGTAAATGGCCGGGAGTGGAATGGCTGGACATCGGTGCGCATCGGTGCCGGTATTGAACGGCTGGCGCGGGATTTCAGTGTGGAGATCACCCGCCAGTGGCCGGGAGATGAGGGTATTACCACGCTTCAGCCGCGCATTAAAAACGGTTCAAAAGTGGAGGTGCTGATTGGTGATGAGCTGGTGATCACCGGCTGGGTGGAGGCGACGCCCGTTCGTTACGATGCCCGTTCGGTCAGCACCGGTATTGCCGGACGCAGTCTGACCGCTGACCTGATTGACTGTGCAGCCGAACCGACACAGTTTAACGGACGATCGCTGGTACAGATTGCGCAGGCGCTTGCTGCGCCTTTCGGCATTGAGGTGGTGAACAGCGGTGCGCCGTCGGGTGTTATTCCTGATGTTCAGCCTGATCACGGTGAAACGGTGATTGAGGTAATCAACAAAATACTCGGTCAGCAGCAGGCACTGGCTTACGACGACCCGCACGGCAGGCTGGTGATTGGCGGTATTGGCTCAACGCGGGCACATACTGCGCTGGTACTCGGGGAAAACATCCTTTCCTGCGATACGGAGAAGAGTATCCGGGAGCGATTTTCTGTTTACCAGGTGGCGGGGCAGCGTGCCGGAAACGACGATGATTTCGGTGAGGCCACCACCACCGCGCTGCGGGCCCGCACAGAGGACGCATTTATTGCCCGTTACCGTCCGATGTATATCAGGCAGACAGGGCAGGCTACGGGGGCAGGCTGTATTGCGCGTGCTGACTTTGAAGCCCGGCAACGGGCGGCGCGGACGGATGAAACCACCTATGTGGTGCAGGGCTGGCGACAGGGTAACGGTACGCTGTGGCAGCCCAACCAGCGGGTGATTGTCTTTGATCCGGTCTGTGGTTTCGACAATACCGAACTGCTTGTTTCGGAAGTCACGTTTACTCAGGACCAGAACGGCACCCTGACGGAAATCCGTGTCGGCCCGCCTGATGCTTATCTGCCTGAACCCGAAGCCCCCGGCGCGCGGAAAAAGAAAAAAGCCAGAGTACAGGAGGACCCGTTCTGATGAGGACGATTGAAGCCATGCAGCGACAACTCCTCGGCCTGATTGGGCGGGCAGTGGTGAAAAGCATCAGTGCCGCCACGAAATGTCAGACCGTGGATGTGTCCCTGATTGCCGGTGAACCCAAAGCCGGGATTGAACATCTTGAACCCTACGGTTTTACCGCAAGGGCAAACAGCGGTGCGGAAGCGGTGGTGTTGTTTCCGGATGGCGACCGTTCTCATGCGGTGGTTGTTACGGTGTCGGACCGGCGCTACCGCCTGAAAGGGCTGCAGACGGGTGAGGTGGCTGTCTATGACGATCAGGGGCAGTCTGTGACGCTGACCCGGGAGGGGATCGTGGTGGACGGTGCAGGTAAAACGATCACGTTTCGCAATGCGCCTAAGGCACGTTTTGAAATGGACCTGGAAGTGACAGGACAGGTGAAAGACCTGTGCGACTCCGGCGGCACCACCATGTCAGCGATGCGGCTTGCCTATAACGGGCATCGTCACAGAGAGAACGGTCAAGGCAGTAACACCGACAAACCTGATAAAGCGATGGAGGCATGATGGAACTGTGGCTGACGGTGAACGGTAAACGCACCTGCGCCAGCGCACCGCTGGATCCGCTGACCCGCGCCGTGGTGATTTCCCTGTTTACCTGGCGGCGGGCGGAGCCTGATGACAACGCCGACGTCCCGATGGGATGGTGGGGGGATACCTGGCCTGCGGTACAGAATGACCGTTACGGCTCCCGACTGTGGCTGCTTCAGCGCAGCAAACTGACCAATCAGCTGGTGCAGACGGTAAGGGGGTATATCCGCGAATGCCTGCAATGGATGATTGATGACGGCGTGGTGTCCCGTATTGATCTGGATATCCGCCGCACCGGGATTAATGAACTGGGTAACAGTATCACTCTCTGGCGTCGTGACGGACCGGTAATGATTTCTTTTGATGATCTGTGGAGTGCGATAACGCATGGCGGACAGTGAATTTCAGCGCCCGACGCTGGCAGAAAATATCAGTATGCTCCGTAACGATTTATTCGCCAGGCTGGACGTCAGCGACACGCTCCGGCGCATGGATGAAGACGTGCGGGCAAAGGTGTATGCGGCGGCGCTGCATACGGTTTACGGTTACATCGATTATCTGGCAATGAACATGCTGCCTGACCTGTGCGATGAGTCCTGGCTGGCGCGACATGCTGCGATGAAACGGTGTCCGCGCAAGGGGGCCACGGCTGCCAGCGGGTATATGCGCTGGGAAGGTGTCAGTGATGGCCTGAAGGTGACCGCCGGGAGTGTTATTCAGCGCGATGACCTGGTTCAGTACACGGCAACTGCCGATGCAACCAGCTCCGGTGGTGTCCTGCGCGTGCCGATCGCCTGCTCAAGTGCAGGTGCGGTCGGTAACGCTGACGACGGTACGGCATTAATCCTGGTCACGCCGGTGAATGGTCTGCCGTCTTCTGGCGAGGCAGATACCCTGACAGGCGGATTTGATACTGAAGAGCTGGAAACGTGGCGCGCCCGCGTCATTGAGCGGTATTACTGGACGCCTCAGGGCGGGGCTGACGGGGACTATGTCGTCTGGGCTAAAGAAGTGCCCGGCATTACCCGCGCATGGACATACCGACACTGGATGGGAACGGGGACTGTCGGTGTGATGATTGCCGGCAGTGACCTGATTAATCCCATTCCGGAAGAATCAACGGAAACGGCGGCAAGACAACATATCGGGCCACTGGCCCCGGTGGCAGGCTCTGATTTGTATGTATTCAGGCCGGTGGCGCATAAAGTGGATTTTCATATCCGTGTGACGCCGGACACACCGGAAATACGGGCTGCCATCACCGCCGAGTTGCGTTCGTTCCTGCTGCGTGATGGTTATCCGCAGGGAGAACTGAAGGTGTCACGTATCAGTGAAGCGATTTCCGGTGCGAACGGGGAATACAGCCATCAGTTGCTTGCACCGGCGGACAATATCTCCATTGCAAAAAATGAACTGGCGGTACTGGGGACGATTTCATGGACGTGACAAACGATGATTACATCCGTCTGTTGTCGGCACTGTTGCCACCCGGTCCGGCGTGGTCAGCCAGAGATCCGGCGATTGCCGGTGCGGCACCGTCATTAACCCGCGTTCATCAGCGTGCGGATGTCCTGATGCGGGAGCTGGATCCGCGCACCACCACTGAACTGATAAACCGCTGGGAGCGTCTGTGCGGTCTGCCGGATGAATGTATTCCCGCAGGGACACAGACCCTTCGCCAGCGTCAGCAACGACTGGATGCGAAGGTTAACCTGGCGGGCGGCATCAATGAGGATTTTTACCTTGCACAGCTTGCTGCCCTGGGCAGACCAGACGCTACCATCACGCGATACGACAAAAGCACGTTCACCTGCTCATCTGCCTGTACTGACGCGGTGAATGCGCCGGAATGGCGGTATTACTGGCAGGTCAACATGCCAGTCGCCACCAACACCACCTGGATGACATGTGGCGATCCCTGTGATTCCGCGCTGCGCTTCTGGGGGGACACCGTTGTCGAGTGTGTGCTTAACAAACTCTGCCCGTCGCATACCTATGTGATTTTTAAATATCCGGAGTAATCCATGCATCGTATAGACACGAAAACCGCGCAGAAGGATAAGTTCGGCGCGGGTAAGAACGGTTTTACCCGTGGTAACCCCCAGACTGGCACGCCTGCCACCGATCTGGATGATGACTACTTTGACATGTTGCAGGAGGAGCTTTGCAGCGTGGTGGAGGCATCCGGTGCCAGCCTGGAGAAGGGGCGGCACGATCAGTTGCTTACCGCACTTCGCGCGCTGCTGTTAAGCCGCAAGAATCCGTTTGGCGATATCAAATCGGATGGCACGGTGAAAACGGCTCTCGAAAACCTTGGTTTGGGAGAAGCAGCTAAAAGGAATGTAGGTACAGGGGCGAATCAGATACCTGATATGAGCCTGTTCGCGTCAATTAATACCGTAACGGCTGCTGCGCAAAAATTTCCGTCTGGATTAATTTTACAGTGCGGTCAGTTGAATGGTGCCCCGAATGTATCTTCAACATACGGGATGAGGTTCCCGATGACGTTCTCAAGAGTAATTGCTGTCGTAGTTACATTGAACGTTACTGGCGCGGCTGGGCAGCCGACTGTATCGGCGACAAGTGTCCAGAACACTGGATTTAATATTACTGTGTCGCCCGGTTCAGGATACGGTTCATCTGCTGATGCGTATTACATTGCAATGGGATATTAACAAAATGTCATATTTTTATTCTGCATCGACAAACGGATTTTATTCGACTGAATTTCACGGCACCAATATTCCTGATGATGCAGTGGAAATCTCGGAATCAGAGTGGAAAACACTGATTAATGCACAGAGTGTAACAAAAATGATTACCTGTGGTGAGAACGGTCATCCTGTCATTGTTGACCGTCCTTCTCCAACACCAGAACAATTAGCCTTAATAAATGATGAAAAGAAATCTGCACTGATAGCAGAGGCAACGAATGTAATAGCTCCGCTTCAGGATGCGGTTGATTTAGGTATGGCAACAGATGATGAAACGAAACTGTTACTGGCATGGAAAAAATATCGGGTGCTGCTTATGCGTGTTAATGTAGTAAAACCCGAGTGGCCTATGCATCCAAATAAATAGACTTGTTAATCTAGGATAATTGTTGGAATAATACTCATTTTTCAGTAGGTTCAGGTAGCCTGGGTATAATGCTCACTTCTACAATGATTTCAACTTATTTTATTTAATTGATATTACGAAACTTAACTCATACATAAACAATATGACTCAATACTGTCCTAAATAGCTGCGCAGAAAAGTGCTCCACTTTCGCTCAGCCCTTGCTGGGCGAAGCATCAGGAAGGCGTTCTCAGCTAGGTTGTGTTATATCTGGCTTGAGTTTTGTTGCCCATACGCAACACATTACCCATCTGTAAACGACAAGTGTGACAGAATTAGGTGCAGCTATTTAGACTATATCGACGCAGTAACGATAATAGATATCGAAACTGTACTAGATATTAGCTACTTATGGTTACCGGGGGGAGTCTTTTGAGCACTGGTGTTATCAATCGGCTTCAAATAATTCACCAATAAATTATATTGCGATAGCTCATCACCTTCCAGGTTGTTTATAGCCAGTTTATCAGCGTCACCACCTACTGTTTATGCTTTTATTTCTTTAATTAATAAGTATATGATATTTTAATTCATCTGGTGTATTTCTTTCTCATGTGTTGGTCGACTGAATATCTGTTCAGTGAAGGGGTAATTTTATGTTTGCACTTCGAACATTCCCTTCAGTTGCTAGGAAAGAAAACCGTAACATTTGCGCATTAATTTTAACAGTATAATCTGAGCATAAATATGCGCTATATATCTATAAAAAGGCGCAATTAATTGCGCCTTTTTATCATTTTATCAAAAATGGCCCACCGACTGTCCTCGATAGCCAATGGCCAATTTTATCTGATACATATACACAAATACAGGTATATATGATTGCGCAGATAGGATTTGGAATGGTCACGCTGAAGCCTATGATTGCTAAAGCCATAGGGATAAATAATTTGGTGATATACTCCATTCCACATATGTTAAGAGTATTTCTTCCAGCTCTTACAATAAAGTCATTCCCACAAATTATTTTTGCTATAAAAATATTAAATATTATCAAGCCTACCGTGGTGATAATAGTATTAATAGCTTGAATATAACTACTTGATATTATGTCTGCATTGAATATTGAGATAATCTTAAAAAGCAAAGGTTTCTGGTTAAGGAGTTGATACGCACTCATTATCGCGGTAATTGAGAAGACAATGAAACCAATTTTAGATTTTCCAAAAAACCTGTCACGTGTTAATTCTAAAAACATACATCTACCGAGAGGCAATAACCACCAGTATGCCATAGCGGAGTCTATGTTCCAAAACCATTGAGGATCTAGTAATGGGTTATGATTGAGCACTGTTTGTGACAACATGAACGATAATAGTGATATGATTAAAATCACTATATTGTTCTTGACTATTTCTTTAAAGATTGCATCAATTGCTATTATAACAAAAAGGCAGTTTATAAACCATATTGTTCCTACAAATTGGTTGTTTCTAACACCATATATTATATCATAAATGTGGCTATATATATAATCAATCGTCTCACCTGAGTTAATTGTGTTTATTATTAATATAGTAAATGCAAAAGTGAAATATGGAATCATTAATCTGTAAAACTTTGACTTGATATAATCGAAAATAGATAAGTCATTTTTTTTGATAGTAAAAAAACCAGCAGCGAAAAAGAATAGTGGGACGTGATAACTAAAAACAAAAGGATACAATTTGCCAGCCCCCAAACCAAGGTGACCTAAATATATAGCAAAAATACCGAGAAATTTTAAAGCATCAACCCAATCATGCCTTGTTTTTCTGTTGTTGTCGATTTTGTTATTATACATTTAAAGTAGGCTCTCCAGTTTTGTGTGATTTTCAAACACTCATTGCAAATATGAATGCCTGAAAGTTTATGATTATTAATCAACGAGTTCAATATTAATTTATTATTTTTCAAAGTCGCACTATATAGGCATTTACTTCCGCAGTACCACCGATAGTATCGATATCAAATCAGCCTGCGGCCGCGATAACTTTCGTAACATCCTGCCAGCGGCTTTGTTGAATAAATCAGGTTCAAGACAATCGTCTCTGCATCAGGTTAGAGTCTCAGGCAATACACACTCTTTCTGGCATAGCTGCCACTCTCGCACCATGGCCATAGCCTTTACGATCTGCATACTCACCAGACCAGAGCCCGCTCCCTTTCGGGGAGGAATGAGGGCTCTGATATTCTTTTGCCGTAGTTCATCGTGAAACCGTCGGATGTCATTTGGCCTGAACTACCAGTGGTGTAGGCCATTCAATATCGTATTATATTGAAATATAAATATGCATCAGCTGCACACGGTATATTTCCATGCCAGAAGAAGTATCCTGACGTGAAACATGACTTTGTTGTCAGGATTTCATGAGAGCGGTTCAGCAAAAAATGACGAAAATCCTAGTATAGTCGGGTGATGAGCAGTATAGAGGAATGTGTTATAACCAATAAAAGTCCAATTAAATTTGTTTTTATTTCTAAGCCCCCCCCAAAAAAAGGAGGTGGCTTTTAAATTTAATTCAAATTTTATAATGGCTCTTAGCAAAATTTGCTACTATGTTATTTATTGCGATTGGGGTTGAAACAACAATTGCTGTTATAAGAAGCAAATATGGAATAAAATAAATTCTATTACCAGAAGCATATATGCTTGGTGATAATCCTAACATAGATGTTGTGGCAATGGTTCCAATAATCATTGTGGATATGAAAATTGAAGTGACATTAAAATTAAGTGATATTACGGTTGGAAATATAATGAGTGCTGTAAGTATCATGGCAAAAGACACCCTAAACACGGAGAGTGTCGAGAAAAGATTGCTTTCAGAAAAATGTATGGCTTGAAAAATAACTGGCGGTGTATGTATAATATATAGTGTGATCAAGATACAGCAAGAAATTAGAGGGAGTATTTTTGTTTTTTTCTTGCATATAATAGTACTGGAAAAAGCTAGTAATGCTGGGATAATTGATTTTACAGAAAATAACATATCTGCATATAAGTTAAGTCCAAGCATAGATCTTTGGATTATATTAAAATTACCATACTCTTTAAACCAATGTTCTATCTCTGCATAATACCTGACTTTATTTCCTGGGCAAGTTGCAATATAAATAATAACTAATAGTGAAATCCCCATCGCATTTAATAATGGTTTTGTATTGTAATTGTTTGTTTTGCAAAAAATTAACAGAGTGGTGCATAATAATACATTGACTACAGCTATCTGTTCATTGAATGATGATAAAAAAAATAACAAATAGCAAATTAGAGATTGAGTTTTCTCGTGGTTTTCCATATTGATTTTTTTTATAAGTAGAGAATAACCAATAAATGCAATAGCACTTGGCCACAGATAGTTGAATGATCCTGTTATCCAAATCGCGGCATTGAAAAAAACATCGCTTGGCATCATAACAATCAGTAATAATGACATGATTGAAGTGTTTATTTTATAGTAAAGGTTGTTTTCTCTCTGAAAGATAGAGCAAATGCCAATAATTAATGATGAAAACATTGCTGCATTAATTAAAGACCAAGCATAAAAATGATTAATAAGATTTATTAATGCATATTCAATCCATGTTCGTGATGACCATGTGAAATATCTATCTATGAGCCACTTGATGTGATCCGGTTCTGATATTGATTTCTCGGAAAACCAAATGTCATCTGATACTAGTGTATATTGATTTAAATGAAGAATAGTTAAACCAATAAAAAAAAGCAAAAGAAAGCATATGTAATTTGATTTAATCATTTCTTATCCTTAATAATATATTTAGGTCTATTTTTTACTTCAATATATATTCTGCCTATATATTCTCCGAGAACACCAATCCCGATCAGTTGCACGCCACCCAAGAAAAGTATTGATACAAGCAGGGAGGGATACCCGCGTACTGGGTTACCAAAGACAAGGGTGTCTATAATCATCCATGCACCATATAAAAACGAAATGCTTGCAACAAACAAGCCTATATAAGTCCATACGCGAAGAGGAAAGGTTGAAAAACTTGTGATACCTTCCAGTGCCAGATTCCATAATTTCCAGCCATTAAATTTTGAGATGCCAGCAACACGCTCTGCGCGTACATATTCAACGACATCTGTCTGACCACCCACCCAGCTCAGTATGCCTTTCATGAAAAGATTGCGCTCAGGCAACAGTTTAATGTTCTCCACAACCTCACGAGACATGAGTCGAAAATCTCCGACATTTTCCTCGATCTTTGGGGTGCTTATTTTGTTGTGTAACTTATAGAACCACTCAGCTGTCTTACGTTTCAGTCGTCCATCAGTTGAGCGGTCTGAACGTTTCGCAAGCACCATGTCAGCACCAGCCTGCCACTTTTCAATAAGATGAGGGATAACCTCAATAGGGTCTTGCAGGTCGACATCAATAGGAATTACAGCATCGCCGCTTGCATGGTCTAACCCTGCAAATAAGGCTGGTTCTTTACCAAAGTTGCGTGTAAATGACAGCGGAACAACTAGCGGGTCTGAAACAGCCAGCGCGTTAATAATTGACTCTGTGGCATCTTTACTTCCGTCATTTATGAATATAATTTCTACTTCATATGGCTTCAACTCTTGGAATTCACGTACCGTCTTATAGAAAACAGGTATCGCTTCTTCTTCATTGAAGACAGGAACGACAAGAGATATTTTCATTTCGCATCCCTAAAGACAATGAACTTTGAATAGACGAAACCGCACACCAGGCTGATGGCGGAGAAGGTGATAAGAGTGACTATTGGAGGAAGTGAGCATTTATCAGCAGCCCAACCAACAATCGCACTTAATATTCCCATGAATCCCACGTATAACATGTAGCGCATCGCTGTAGTCGATGCTTTGAATGTGAATCTTGCATTCGCGAAGAAGCTAAAGCTCACAGCCACTACGAAACCTGTGAAGTTTGCCAGGGCCTGACTGGTATGTGCGGCATAGATACATACACCAAAAACCACCCAGTGTATAAGTGTGTTCAGCACACCTATAGATGTGTACTTTACAAATAACTTTAACATTTATTTAATCAATGAGCTCTGAAAGGCATGAAGTCTATCATCCAAGTCTCAATTGATCGATACTTGCTATGTCTGATGAGACAAAACTGAGACACATAAGGCCTCACAATGGCTTGCAAGGCTTTACATGTTTTGATGTGGTGGGACGTGAGAGCGCAGTGTTGATAGGATAATCTCTTGAATTACAAGCGGATTCTTATAATTCGTAATGCGAAGGTCGTAGGTTCGACTCCTATTATCGGCACCATTCTAACGTCTCCCCAAGTCTACTCAAGTATTTAAAAACCTCTTATAATCAGTATATTAATGCCCCTTTTAGTCTTTTGACGTCTATTTAAGTACCCCAAACTCTACAAGCAATTGAGGGGATTTGCTGTTCAGTTTAGTGGAGATACCCCCAAGTGAAACTCAATGCCCGTCAAATAGACACTGCCAAGCCAAAAGAGAAGGCTTACAAGTTGGCTGATGGTGGTGGTCTGTACCTCCTGGTAAAACCTGGTGGAGGAGAATATTGGCGTCTCAAGTATCGTGTAGCTGGTAAAGAGAAGCTGTTAGCACTAGGTGTGTATCCTGAGGTCACCTTAGCTGATGCTCCTGCAAAACTTGAAGAAGCTAAAATAGGTATCTCTGGGGGAATCGATCTGATGGAAGTGAAGCGAGAGGAAAAGATTGCCCGGGAAACGCAGTTAAACAACACCTTCAAAGATATTGCCCTTGAGTGGCACAGTAACAAATTATAATCACAATAATAGTGTATATAATTATACATTGTATGCTTGGTAATCATATAATGATAAAAGCTTCCGATAATCAGTATGAGATTTGCCCTTAAACTCCTGGACATGCTTTTCTAAATCTTCCAATGGTATATGTCCATTTATACAAATAAAATTCTAGTGATAAATACCTTCAGGTATGATTAGACAACATCTTTATTCGATGGGGGTTAATCTATATTTGATATCTTTCTTTTAAATAACAACGCCATTAAAAACGCTTTGTTTAATGACGTTTTTTTATTGTTTCCTATATAAAGCCTAACCAGCATAAACATTGGTGGCTCTTATGCTCATTGTAATTAAATGAGAGTGTGATTAATGTCTTTATATATTCTGGTAGTTATTCTCTCCAGAAGAATACATTGTAAGAAGATGACTGTTAGTATGTTTTAACATCAATTAACATTAAGGTTTGATAATAATTTTTTGTTGGCGAGTTCAAATGTTTTCATTTCATCATCTGATAGCCCGCTCCAGATTTTCTTTAGCATTACATTTTGAGTGTTTATTAGTTTTTGAGCAAGTGTAACTCCGTCAGGGGTTAAGCAAATACTTTTGCTTCGACGATCGTTTTTATTATTAATTCTTTTGGCAATATTCTTTTTTTCTAATTTGTCTATGATGTGTGTGATGTTTGTTTTGGAGAATTGTAACTCCTTGTAAATATCAGAAGGGGACTGGCAATAATCATCAGACATATATAATGAAACTAACACCATAAATGTTGAAGTGTTTATTCTATACTCGCTCAATTCATTTTCTATAATACTCTGGATTTTGTCATTTACTCTAATATATAAGTGTATTAACAGACTCTCCTGAGCCGGGTATGCCGGATTTTTGATTTTTTTGTAGTTTGTTATAGTTTTTAATAAATCTATATTATTCATAATTCCACCACACGGCAAAAGAAAACTCATGAAGATTACTCAACCTGAGTGTTACATGAAGTATCGTGAACGCCGGAAAATCTAAGTTCCAGCCTGTACCGTAATCAGATAATCGCAGCAAAGGGACAAAGCAATAGTCCCTTTGCTGCACAGCATCAGAATGAATAACGAATATTAGCGTTTATCGCATCATCTGTGTTGTATTTACCGAATGCAGAGCGTTCAACTTCCAGCCCCAGACGCGTATTGTCGCCAAAACGGGCATTTAACCCCACACCGTAAAGCATACGACCGTCTTTTCTGCCATTAATCTGATGTTCTCCCGCTGCATCCTTCAGGTGAACGTCAGCACTGTCCGTCAGATCGAACTCATAATGCAGGCCGGCACGGGCTGTCAGACTCCAGTCCTTACCACTGAAGGTTTTACCGGAAACAACGCCGGTTCTGCCTACCAGAGGATTAACGCTGTTACGACGCATTGAGACATCCATTCCACTGTCGTTCCAGTTAAATGTTTGGCCCTGCAGTCTTCCCCAGACCAGTTCCGCCTGAGGTTCAACAAACGTCGTATCTGTCAGATGATAACGGTATCCGACTTCTGCACCTGCATACAGTGAATGGCTGCGGAAGTTCTGTTTACCAGCTCCGGCAAAGTTCAGGTCATATTTGTTTTCATTGTGAATATATTTGGCAATCAAATCAAAGTAAGCGCCGGACCGGAACAGACCACTGGCATAGAAACCACCACCCCATGATTTTGTTTTACCGCTGTACAGGCCTGCTGACGCATCTGTGTCAGTGTAGGTGGCCATCACGCCGGTAAACAGGTCCATACTTCCCAGTTCGTGCTTACGGTCAGCCCCCATCTGCAGCAGGGTATAGTGGTCAGTGAAACCGCCATCAGCAGAGCCGGAACCGTTCAGCAGACGCACCCACGTACCGGCTTCGCCGTTAATATCCCTCAAATCGCCCATGCGTTTGTTCAGGTTGTTAACTTCAGTGATGAAGTTGTTATAGCTGATGTGCATGAATGTGGCGGCAGCCTTACCCTGGCCGTCGTTACGTGCAACCTGGTAACCATCGAGGACCCACTCTTTTTTCCCGTCCTCTTTTCTGACACTAAGGGTGGGGGTGACATCACTGAATCCCACAACCCGTGTTGATGCCCTGAACAGATTATCAGCTGTCGCTTCAGGTGCGCTGACCAGTGGAATATCAAGCGTGTCCTTGTCAGAGGGTTTTTTCAGGAAGTTAACCCAGATGCTGTTGTCATGACCTGTTGCCGACTTGTTTATCACCAGTTTGTCTGCCTTGTTAAGGTCTGTACGCATGACAAATGCTGACTGAACCGCGTCCAGATTATCTGTTGTCAGTGTCGTGAACGGTGATGTTCCCCCGTTAAAACCGACTATTGTCCGGTTAAGTTTCATATTTCCTGCCGTGGAGTTTCCGTTCATCGACCACTGGGTGTCTGTCATGCTGACGGTGGCATCCGGTGCATTCAGACTCCCGCTCCAGGTATTGCGGTACCCGTTAAACAGGCTGTACAACATCTGATTCTGAAGAGTCAGGTCAGGACTCAGTTCCCCTTCCCCTCCGAGGGTGACAGTCCCTTTATCCTGAACATTGATATTACCTGACAACATACTGTACGGCCCCACGTTCAGGCGGGCATCGTCTCCCTTCAGGTTCCATGAACCGGCATAATCGTATACAGGTAAAAGTGTGTGAGATACCTCATCAGGACGGCTGTTCAGACTCAGGGTGGCATCAGAAATATTCACTGGACCGTCAGAAACAAAACTCTGACTGGCCAGAGCATTTGCTCCCTTGTTCAGATTCAGGGCGGTACTGGTCAGCGTTGAGTTCCCCAGAACGGCACTGTCTGAGGAGATATTCACGGTACTGTTGTTCGCCTGTATTCCGCCATTGAATATATCATTGATATTCAGCACTGACTGATTATCCAGGTTGACGGTGCCGTTGAAGACACTTTTATCTGCATCTTTAGTTGCAACAGATGTGCCTTCTTCAAGGGTAAAGGCTGTTCCCTGGCCATCTTTTTTGTCGATAAATACCCGACTGTCGCCCAGCGTGACGCTGGAGTTATCTGCCTGGATGGTTGTGTTCAGTGTGGCATTGCGGCCCAGACCAAAGTCTGTATCTTTTAACACGAGCGAACCAAAGCTGAACGTCCTGTTCTCCCAGTCATCCTGTGTAAATGAGGTGGGCTGTGTCAGAACGGAATTGTCGCCCAGAGACGAGACTGTATTTGCAATACTCTGAGACGTTGAAGCATGGATAACCGGGTGGCCCTGAATGGTCAGACGACCGTTTTCCTGAGTAAATGTACCGGACATATTCGCTGAGCCGTCCATAACCAATGCGCCGGTTGTACCCGGGGTTGCTTTATTTGAGAAATTAATATTTCCCAGCAACTTGCCATGATACAGATACCCTTTATTATTAATTCTGTTTGCAAGCAGCGCCTGTGCACTGTTCTGGTCATGTCCGACATATTCCCAGTGCTCGTTACTGACCTGACCGGTAGGGAACCAGCCATAACTACTTGTTTTCAGGATAAAATAATCGACGGTATGAGTATAGGGATTATTATAAATATATAATGAACCTACTGTTCCCCTGTTTGATGATGACCATTCATTAACTTTTACGTCTGCCGGATGCGTCTGATAATCCAGAGTGATATTAGCCGTTTTATCACTGCTGTTACCGAGAGTTGCGCCATAATCGGCGGCATTCAGCTTATGAAATGTCAGGTCATTCCCGTTAACATCCAGAACACCCCCCCGGTAGCCCCAGGATATATTGTCCGGATTAACCTGCTGGTTGTCTGCCAGCACGACTGTCGGGCGGCCGCTGGCAATATTCACGCTACTGAATGCCTGAACGTGTCCTGAACTGTCAGCCTGCTGATTGAGGACAACGGTCCCATCCCCGACTTTCAGGCCGCCCTCATTAACACCGGTTCCCTGTACAACCAGGGTTCCTTCGCCGATTTTATGCAGGTTGTCACCTTTCACACCATTAACCTGCCAGTTTACGGAGGCATCCTTGTCCACAATAATACCGGCCCCGGTCCAGGTACTTCCGTTTGAAGTGGTGACAGTGTAGTCATCAGTAAATGTCAGTGAACCGGCACCCTGCGTGACAGAGTTTTCCAGGTCAATCTGACCATTATGTCCCAGGAATGTCAGATTTTTACCTGCGTTCAGGTCAGAACCTTTTTGCCCGTGCATGGCATATTCATCGGAACCCTGTTTCAGAGAGCCAGTGCCGGTGCTGCTGTCAAATTTCCATTGCAGGGGGGCGCCGGATGAGGCATTAAAAAAGACGGGAGCGTCATTATCCTCTGAATAGATCTGTGAGAGAAAACTCTGAGGAATAAGAGAATATATCAAATTGGTCCCCCCTCCTACTCCCGAGTAAACACCGACCAGTTCCCACTGCCCTTTGGCCGTATTCCAGCCAAATAATGGAGAACCACTGTCGCCGGCCTCTCCAAAAGAGGGCAGGATGCTATGATCATGTATGTTGCCCCCCATATACAGCTGAATGCCGTCTGAGCCGTGATAAAAGAATGATGTCGGGAGTATTCCTCCTGTCAGATAACCATACCCACCTGTTACCCAATGTCGCTTACCCTGACTATCCTGAATATACTGACTTCCCGAACCAGCCCTGTAGAATGCCGAGTATTTTGAAGGGTTCAATATATCAGCTGTTGATGAGCTGGTTACGGTAGCCGGAGCAACCTCAGTTACGAGCTTATCAAGTCTTGGTGTGTGGAGATCAGATGAACTGTGTTCATTACGATCCACAATATGGTAACTGTTCTGACCATCACCGAAGCTGACGCTCTGATATCCTTTATTATGTTTTACACTGGCTATATATTGCGGGTTAATTAATGTTGCAACGCCGGGATTTGAGCTTACATTCACACTGCTAAAATCAACCATGGGCGCTTTATCAAGATGTCCTACTAATTCCCCTTTATTATTAAAAATAGGAATGTTTGTTGCGCCAGCCTGAAACTGCCCTTTGTTTTCTGCAAAGTCGCGGTATGTCTGGTAAGGATTGTTGCCACCAACCGTTGATGCACCAGCAACGGTTGGGAGTAATGCAGATAGTGCCAGAGAGGTAAGTACTGAAAGTCTTTTTCCTCTGCGGGTACTCCCTTTACATACCCTTCGGGCTAGTTCAGAGACAACCTTTACTGTGTTAGTAATATAACAATATTTTAGAGCGTATATTTTATTCATAGTAAATGATTCCGGAACGTATATTCCAAAGTTACATTAATAACCATAGACAATTTCAAACGAAAGCATTGTTGAATTGCGCGCTAATTATTAATTAGCTATATAATTATAAATGTGACATATGTCACATTTATTTTTGCTTAAAACTACAATATTTTGTAGTTGCATGCATTCTTTGTCTGTGGTTTTCATTGGTGGTAATGAAAATGTTGTTTGCTTTTTCTCAGGTGTTTTGACTTATGACTTAAAGTCATAAAATATGCGACGCTAATACAACTACAGAAAAATGGTATATATGGATATCGACGATATTTGTTGATTTTTATTTTAAATTGCGTGGCGGTTCAGAGCGGATATATATATCACCATACCATCATCTGTTTTTCTGAAGTTCAGATTAGTTTTAACACACTGTTTTCCATCTTCGTTGATTACAACAGTCTTTTTAATGTATTTACGAATGGCATCATTCGACGTTCTAACGGATTTAGTCGATGGTGGGGTAATTAATAAAACATTTGCTGTAATCAAAAACGGTAATGTCTTCAATTGATAGAAGTTTCTGGTAATCTACTGGTATTTAAGGTTTTCCATGGCTACCGTTACTGTTCATTGTCCGCGCTGTAATTCCGATAAAGTTTATCGACATGGTCGTAGTTGTTCCCAGCATGAGCGTTTCCGTTGTCGTTCATGTAAACGTGTTTTCCAGCTCACTTACTCTTATGAAGCCAGAAAACCCGGCTTTAAGGAGCTGATCGTTGAAATGGCGCATAATGGCACAGGGGCCGTGATATCGCCAGAACACTGAAAATCAGCATCAATACCGTCATACGGACATTAAAAAGCTCTCGCCCCAGCGGATAACATCTGCGTCAGTCAGCTCACGCTGATGTTGCCCTTATCTGTGAACTTGATGAGCTGTGGAGCTTCGTTGGCAACAAGGCGCAACAACACTGGCTCTGGTATGCGTAGAACACTAAAACTGGCGGTGTGTTGGCTTACACTTTCGAGCCACGGAATGATGAGGCCTGTCGGGAATTGTTAGCCCTGTTGACTCCGTTCTGTATCGGCATGGTGGCCGCGATGACTGGGGCAGCTACGCCAGAGAAGTGCCGAAGGAGAAATACCTGACCGGCAAAATCTTCACGCAACGTATTGAACGTAACAACCTGACCCTCCGCACCCGCATCAAGCGGCTGGTAAGTAAAACAATCTGCTTCTCGCGTTCCGTTGAAATCCACGAAAAAGTCATCGGTTCCTTCATTGAAAAGCACATGTTCTACTGATTGGAAGCACTACCCAACGTTCAACTTATCATCATAAGTATAAAAATCACAAAATGGGAGGTAAGAGTCTTTACCTGGATTGTCTCGAAATGCAAAGTGTGCTTGCTTTACAACTAAATCTGGGGGTATCTAATGATTGCGTAATAGTTTTTTTATATACATATCAATGTCTTGCTTTTTACAATCTGTTTATATTATCCATTTTAAATCAATAGGTTACACATCGTTAATACCTTCCTTATTTTTTGATTGGGACAGATTTGGGACCGATGGGTTCAGGATCGAATCTATTTACCGTGCGTGTTCGGTAAGGTGATTAGGTGCGAGGTGAGCATATCGACGAACCATTTCGAGAGTTTCCCATCCGCTCATTTTTAAGTGCAAGCAGGGAAACACCGGACTAAACCTATCAGCTGTTCATTAATATGCCATGGCGGCTTTGAGCCGCACGCATGGGGTGTGGCAAGCCTGATGGATGTTGCTGTGCTTGTGGTGGCGTGTTTGCTGGTCTGGTTGTTGGTTAATCGCGAAAATCATTATGCCAGAGGAATACCACAGGACGTTCAGGTTTTGCATAAAAAAGCCCACCATTAAGGTGGGCAAAAGGAATGATTTATATTCTCTGAGAGAAACATTACATTTCTCCTTGTCACTTCTAACATAAAAATATGGAGAAATAATGGAGCTTATATTAATTGGCGATTAGGTAACCATGTGGTTATACAAAACAATACAGTTCTTTACATTTGCCTTGTTTTATGAATACTCCTAAAGAGGTGTATAACATAATGGTACAAGCAGGGTAGATATGAATATATTTGAACAAACTCCACCAAACCGCAGACGTTATGGTCTTGCTGCATTCATTGGGCTGATTGCTGGCGTTGTTTCCGCATTTGTTAAGTGGGGGGCAGAAGTTCCATTGCCACCACGTAGTCCGGTTGATATGTTTAATGCAGCGTGTGGTCCGGAATCATTAATCAGGGCTGCAGGCCAAATTGATTGCTCCCGTAACTTTCTCAATCCTCCGTACATTTTTCTTCGGGATTGGTTGGGACTGACAGATCCAAATTCGGCTGTTTATACCTTCGCCGGGCATGTCTTTAACTGGGTTGGTGTAACGCACATAATCTTTTCGATAGTTTTTGCCGTTGGTTACTGTGTGGTCGCTGAAGTATTTCCGAAAATTAAACTTTGGCAGGGCTTACTGGCAGGTGCTTTAGCGCAACTTTTTGTTCATATGATTTCATTCCCTCTCATGGGACTTACGCCACCTCTCTTTGATCTTCCGTGGTATGAGAATGTCTCTGAAATTTTTGGACATTTAGTCTGGTTCTGGTCTATTGAAATTATTCGCAGAGATTTACGAAACAGAATTACCCATGAGCCAGATCCTGAGATCCCTTTAGGCTCAAATAGATAATGCTTTGAATGATAAAAATGGCGCAAGTATAGCGCCATTTTTATAGGTTAAAAACGTTGCTTTTCATATTCTGATGCGGACAGTCAGTGATCATATCGCGCTACTTCAGGATGATGTAGATCCGGAGAACGCTACAGAAGAAGAGGCATTGTTGCTGGAAAATGGAAGAAGTTTCAGGTTTTGTTGTCCCTGAAAAACGAAGCCCCGCTATTACAGCTGGCGGGGCAATGCAATTAATTATTGTATATTTATAACGGTGTTAGCCCGTATTTAGCTCTTGCACGATTGCAAGCCTCATTGACTTCACCGTTCTCACCAGACATGGCGAATTCTCTGCATGTGGACGATCGATTTTCATATATCGTGCAGCAGGCATTTTTGCCCGGTGTTCCTGCAAGGGCAATACATCGGGGATTTTTCTGATTAGTACCGCTCATGCATCGGTGAAAAGGGGATATTTGTTCAGTGAGCCTGGCGGGAATGGTACCGCCAGCATCGTCGGCTTCGGCCCAGTAAAAAGAGACGCGGAAAAATGCACAACAGGCACCACACGTCATGCATGGATTCAGATTGCTCATAATTCACCAGTACAGCTATAAATCGTAAAGATAACTGCGGTACGTCGTATGCAGGGACGTATCGCGGTTGGCTGGTGTACTTTCGATAGTGTGAGTATTGAATGATTTCCAGCCGTTACCGATTTTACGTCCTAATTAGTGAAGAAACCACTCGTTAGCAGGCCGCCTGGTACCTTTCCGTGTCTCCTGAACACTGTGGTGTGCATATGAGAAAGCTCATCGTTACAGGTGACATTGACGATCGCTTCCACATCATTTAAACGATTTTTGAGTCTCTGAGGTGGAATTCTTCCCTCGTCTGATGGATAAGTCTTAGTCCGCCGAAGGGGGCTTAGCCGGACAGGAATCGCTAATCTTAATGAATTTGTCGTTATAGACCAGATAATGATTCCCCGGCTGACGTAACTCAGGCTGATGAACCACGTCTCCCGGACGTAGATACCAGGCATCGCCTTCCTCTTCGGTCGAATCACATCCTGGTTTAATCAGTAGCTTAAACCACGTGTTGCCGGTGTTACTTACCGTTCCGGTCACCTGATCGAAGGACCATTTAAACTGAACCTGACGTGGTCGTACTACCAGAATGGTATCCATCACCACCACCGGCTCCGTGCTGACCTCACCGCCGGTTGGGCTGCGTTTTGTCAGGTTACGAGTGGGGACCTCGCGAAATGAGACCCGGTAGTAGCGCTCGCGGTTATCCCGTGGACCATGATAGTAAAATTTAAAATACTCGCTCTCACCAGCCTGCAACGCCAGCTGGCGGGGGGCGAAAAGTAGTTCACCATCCACCGGTCGGGTGCGCAATTCACTGCTGCCCGGGCTATCAATAGCACTGATGGCAATACGGTATATCCGCGCGCTTTTGTTGTTATTCACGACACGTTTGCTGACAAAGTCAGTCTCGGACGGCAGTGAAAAAGTCAGATTGCCGACCGAAATCGCCTGTGTCAAAGGTGCCGCCAGCATACAGACCACTGTCAGCAGGGCCTTAGTTAATGTTACGCCACGTCGCCTGAACATGAATCTCTCCTGAAGCGCTGACTTCGCCAAACCAGCCGTTATCATCTACCGTACGCAGAGAAATGGCGTTATCCATTGGAATCGAAAATTTGACTGTGGTCTTATCCATCTGCCCCACTTCGCCAGAGATATCAGTCCACGGTGTGGTCAACCACAGCGCATCGGTCATATCCCGCCAGCTATCATCGCACCCGGCATCGTAGGTTTTTGTAGCTCCGTTGCGGGTAATAAAGGAAAGTGTCGCCGGGAACGGTACTTTCGCCTTACCGTCATCGGAGCTGAAGACACAATAGGAGCGCCCGCCAATCACCTGCGCGGGTCCGGTCACCTTGATCAGCACTTCGTCGGCAGCTGTTTTACCGCTGGTGGTTACGATATAGCCGAAATCGAGTGCCGACTCGCCGCTGCCGACATATCCCTCCCGCGACGGTGTCTGAGTATATTCATCGGAGATAATACTGATGCTGAAATCACGGGGTTTGATAATCAGCGTGTTGGAGGTAGAAAATTCATACCAGCCAGACTCCGGTGATGTGGTGTTCTGAAAGCGAAAGTTGAACAGATCTTTGGTATTGATATCGCTGATCCCGAGGTTCACCATCTGCTTAAAGAAGTTGCTCGAGAAGAACACATAGATCGAGTCTGCGCTCTTCATCTCGTTGAAGGTGTAGTAATAGGCGGTATTGCTCACCGGTTTCCATGAACTGCCATTCAGACTGAACTGCATATCGTACGCCCCGACGGCCGAGGCTAACGACGAGTTGGCGATCGCCGGGAATATATGGATTGAGGTGTTGCTGAGTCCGTTTGTTTGCAGGGTATAGTTAACCATCTTACAACTTAATCCTGAACGGCTGCCGATGGTTTGCGTCCGGCAGTCGGCGTTCCCTTCGCCCAGAGTCGGTACTCCGTCGCTGTTGATAAATACTTCCGCCAGCGAGTGGGTATTTATCAACCGCAGATTTGCTGCTTTCGTATGGGTGACGTTGCGAACATACCAGTTGCCGGAGGCCTGATCCTTACAGCGTGCGCCGCTGCTGGCGTTATAGTTCACAGAGGTCTGGCAGGCATTGATGGTCATTGTAAAGCTGCTGCCGACGGGCATTTGTTGCAGATACTGGTAAAACGCGTCTGACAACATGCCGTGCATCCACTTCGCGCCGCCGCTGGTCACCGTCGCGCCATAAAATCCACTGGCGTCGGTGGTTTGCGGCAGGATAAGACTGGTGGTCATATTACACCCTGCGTACCAGTTGATGCAGCGCAAGCCAGTTAAAGGAGATGAAACTGGTGAATTTTCCAGCCACATATCAAACTTCCAGTTGGTATAAAGGCCGGTGTTGTAACCGTTATCAATGTAGCCGAGGCTTTGCTGGTAGATGGTTCCTGAACCATTGTATTTTAAACCGGTCCAGCGGTTGGCACCGGTCAGGCGCGGATCCAGCGCCCCGCCAGGAGTGACGAAAAAGTTGTCGTCTGAGTTGTTTTCGACAAACACAAACTCGCGTGCCGGAGCATCCGCCCAGGTTGTTTTGCTCACTGCCGCTCTGAGCGCGGTTGCAGGCCAGATTAGCGCAAAGATTATCATCGCTATCAGTAGGTTAACTCTCATTCTCTTCTCCTGTCTGCGTCACCGCCGCCCACGATGAGAGGCCGCTGCAGACCACATCACCGACCCAGACGGCACCGCGCGCCTGGTTGAGTTCCAGTGCCACTTCGCAGGTTTTATTGCCACTGTAGCGAAAATCGATAGTGGGGTATTTCTTATCCACGTCCATGACAAACTCGCCGTTTTCATCGGTTCGGGTTCGGCCGATATGGTTGTTAATCCGTGCGTTAGCCAGCAGTGTGCCGTCTTCCGCACGGATACGACCGGAGACGGTAACCATCTGCTTCACCTCTGGCTCAATGACAGCGACATTGCCTGGATAGAGAGTCAGATGACTTTTGCGACCGCTGACGATATCGTAACTGTCGAGTGAGTTTTTGCTGTTCTGCAACTCCACCTCATATCTTCCATAGGGAGAGAGCGGGAGATAGTTACGCTTGCCGTTAAGCGGGAAAATCCGCCCGTTGATTTTGGCGCTGATCTGACCATCGTTCTCCAGGCCAGTGTCGAATATCACCCCAGCGTTGCCATCGGTCCGCCCGCTGGCAGCGATGTTTTTACCCTGCCAGCCGACGCTGCCGTTGGCGGTCAAATTAGTATTGATGTAGCCGTCCGCCGCGCTATTGACGTTCAGCGTTCCGCTGGCGTAACGAGCGTCGAACTGTGCATACGCCCCACCGCTGAGGGTTTTGTCATCACCGGTATCGCCGGAGATGGCTCGTGACAGATTGGCACCAACAGTGCGAATGGTTCCTTCATCAAACTGTTTGCGTGCTGACAGGTTTGCCATGGTGTAGCCGTTTTGATGGGTCATCCCTGCGCTAAACCAGTTGCCCAGTGGTAGCGAGAGATCGAGAGCGATATATTTCCCTGTATTGGCGCTGCTGTCGCCGTTGTTATAGCGCTGAATACCGGCCCGCAGGCCAAGCGAACCAAAGGTACCGCTGTAGACACTTTGATAGTAATCTGCCGTGTAATAATGGCTGTTGTAGCGGCGGTCATCATTGTAGCTGATGCTGAACGTACCCAGCTTCGACCACAGTGAGTTCAGGTTGAGTGTGCCGCCGATTGCACGGTTGTCGGCATCGCTACGTCGCAATTGATTGCCAATGCGGGTTTTTTCCTGGTTAACCCACAGCGAACTGAAGCCTCCAGGTAGAGTGGCGCTGATGCTGGCGATGTTGCTCCATGAGCTGTCACTGGCCAGCATGTTTTGCAGGTTAACGTTGATCGCCCCCCCAAGCGGAAGCGTCAGACGGGTTTCACCCACCGCCTGATTATCGTATCCATATCCCGTTGCCGCCCAGCTAAACGTACTCAGTGAGCCGGAGGTCGAGGCACCTGCCAGCCAACTCTCTTTGGCTGGTCGCGTCTTTTTCCCGTTTTCCGACCAGCGATCCATATGAAAGCTACCGCCCCATATCTGCCACGCCAGCGGTGCACCGACGCCACGCCCCCGGCTAAACAGCTTATTGACCCGCTGGGTGCGTTTGCTGATCACGCGACCGTTAACGATTACCTCAACTTCCACATCGTAAATACCGTACGGTAGACCCCGGGTATCCACTTCATGATTGCCCATGGTGAAGTTCTGAACGCTTAGTAGCCGCCCATCAAGGGTGAGATGTACTTCGCCCGCCGCCGGTAAAAAGGCGATCACTGGCGTGGCCGACTGGCTGCTGTCGAAGATGGTGGAGCTGGCCTGGTTTCCCCAGGAAAGGCCGTAAATCTTCCCTGCTGAAATGGCGGTCATCGGCCCTAAGGACTGCAAGTTCCAGGTGTCGAGCATTCCACCGGCAAATCGGTGACCAGCAAAATCGCGTTCATACATCGCTTTATATAATTCACTGTCCTGTTGACCGCTACCAATCCCGTACAGTGAGCCGTCGAGCACCACGTGATGTTCGCGCAGCGCAGTAACGTTATTCAGCGACAGATAGCTGGAGGTGTTGCTCCCGCCGTTACGCAACTGGTTGTTATAGACGCCGAAGTTATAGCTCAGATTACTGCTGAGGGTGTTAACACTGGACTGCCCGATGTCTTCGCTACGTGAGCGTAGTACGGTGCCCAGCGCTTCGCGCTTGACCACCAGCTGCAGCAGCAGTTGGCGCAAGCTGAGATCCAACTGCGCGTTGTCAGTCAGGGGGATGGTAAGGGCCTCATTGAACGGGGCGTTGGCCAGAGTCATCAGCTGCTGTCGAGTTTGTTCGCTGACACTGGCGTTATCTTCACTCTCTTCCAGCTGTATTTTTCGGATGCGTAACTGTCCATCATCCAACCAGATAAAAGCGCTGCCGATTCGCTGATCGTCCTGGCGACCCTGGCTACCGGCGAGATGAATATAGAGCGGGACGCTCATGCCGTCCTGAAGCGCCTGACTGAAGGCCTGCGGAATAATCACCCCACCTATTTGCTGCGCACTTATGTCAGCAGCGCTGGCATCGGGCTGAACGAACAAAAAGACCATGCCGAAGGCAAACTGGGCTTTCAGTCCTGGGGAGAACCGTCGTAAAGGCATTGTCGTTATCCATCTGCACAGCTATCTATTTCACGGGAATGAACTTATCACCCTGCCAAAGTGCAACCCGTCCTTTGTTATCCGCCGTGTCCACGCGGGTAAAACGACGCGACTTGCCCGGCATCAGGTAGTAATTCTCTTTACACTCCTTACCATTGGCGGCTTTCAGGCAGGGGCCGTAGGCGAGGATCCGCAGCGTCGCATTTCCTGTATTTGTCAGGGAGCCGTTGGCGTACTGAAAGTGGTAGTTCGCCTGGCGGGGTGCGACGACCAGAATGGTGCCGATGCGGGCGGAAGCAGTGGCCACAGCGCTACGGTTGGCATTATCGCGCTGCGCATCACTGAGGGCCTGATCAAACCAGACAATGCGGTAGTAGCGCTCTTTTTCATCTGCTGGTCCCTTATAGAAGAAGCGGATCACTTCGCTGGCTTGGGCGGGTAGCAGCAAGCTGGCGGGAGTGAGTAGCAACTCATCCGGCTTGTCCATTGCGATAACCTGCCCGTCGTCAAGCGGTGAAGAGAGCCGTTCGAGACGGATATTGATGAGGCGGCCACTGTCGGTACTGTTTTGGATCGTTTTGCTCAGCGTGCTGCTGTCACTGTTCATAAACGATGATATATCGCCGACATCCAGCGCCTGGGCCGGTGATATTCCGGAAAACAGCAGAGCGAGAGGCAGAAGGTGCTTTTTCATAACAATTCCGTCCAGGAATAAAGCAGGGGGGTACCCCTGCTGGTACATCAGAGAGATTAACTGGTCCAGGTAGCGTCGAACTGTACGCTAACGTCGCCGCTCCAGATGCCTTCCGGTAGAGTGCTGTAATCGGTTACTGCGGTGGTACCATTGGTGGTGCCGCTGATGATGGAGAAAGTGAAACCATCCTGTGCGGTGGTACGATTGCTGGCATTGTAACCGTTAGCCAGCGGGCTAAGGTTGCCGCCCAGTACGCCGTTGGCGGTATCGATCATCACGGTATCGCCAGTTTTTTCGACTGCCGCGCCGTTATAATCCACGCCCACATTCAGTGTAGAACCTGAGGTATCCAACTGGGTTAAGGTGTTGGTGATAAGACGTGAGGTCAGTTTAAAGGCTGTAGCCGTTGAGTCACCCTCGATAGCCACGTCAAATAGACCTTTCTGTGAGTTAAAACCTTTAATGCCTTCGGCATACTGGAACGCCAGGCTACCGAGTGGCGTCACAACTAGCTTACTGGTGGTGTCTTTTTTGGCTGTTGCTGACCAGGTCGCTACAGCCTGAGCTGTTACGTCAGCAGCCTGCGCTACACCTGTACCGGTAAACACCGTTACCAGAGCTATTGCCAGAACCTTTTTTTTCATTGCTTTTCTTCCCGAGTTGAATTGAGGACATGAAGTCCCGGTGAGTCATTTTTTAAAACTAACTTGCCTGGAGTTTACTGAACCAACTTATATAATTTTGAGTACAGCTTGGCCTCTGCATTACGCCGATGGGTATACACTGTCTTCACACTACAATTTTCAATTCTGGCAATCGATTTAGGCAGCATTCCCTGAGCCGTCATGCGGATAATTTCCATTTCCCGGTCAGTGATTTTATCTTTCTTAATATCTTTTCTCAGGAACCTGCCATTAATCACATAGGCCAGTTCTTTTCTAATATCACGACTCAGTCCAGCGTATACCACGCCCCTAATATTGCTGTTGTAATACCAATAATTTGCTAAGGCTTCTGACTTTCTGGCCGCAATCAATACGACCTGTTTCCCCTTTACCGCGGATAACCACTCATTATCACGGTTTATAAACTCAGTTAAAGAATCCGTATTGAGATTGATAAACACGAAATCTTTTCTGATTTTCTCCAGCGATAGATAAATTAATCTGTCGATATCCACAATCAGTTCAGATAGTCCTTTATAGAAGTAGGCGTCATGGGGAGACCAGATGTATTTATCAGAACGGTTTTGACATTCCATATGGTTTTTAACCTCATAGTCCCTGCTGTAATCATTTTGCCATGTCACTACTTTCCAAACCTGTAATTTTTACAGGTACATTCAGTTTTTTTAGTAAATCGGAAGTAAATAAGATACGTAGCACATATCAATATAGGTTAAACGAGATTAAGTTTTAATTATTTCGATTAGGTTTAAATTTATGTTTTTTTCCTGATGAGTGTCAATATGTGAACAGAAAATGAATTCCATGGTTAAGTCAATATTTACAAAAAATGAAAATATTGCTTTTTTGATAAGAAGAAAAAGACATTCAGTTTCATAAGGTTATTGGCAATATAACGTTCAATTCTTACTTGCATTTTATATTAGCCAGGAACTTTGCCCAGAGGTGTTAGGAATAGTCTTAATGTGTTGTGTAATGGACTAGTAAAAAAACAAGTTTAAATGATAAGAAATAGAATATAAAACTATAATAAGTCATAATTAAAGATGATTTGCCAATCAGTAAGGTGTTTTAATGGATTAACATGCCGCACAAAATGGTTATGGGTGTTCATTCCAATAAGTGATGGAAAATTAAACAGGTGTAAGTACGTCATCTGTCCGGTAAGCCCCCTAAGAGCCAAATTAAGTGAAGTTAAACGAAGACTGCCAGTTGTCACAGGAACGATGGCCTCTTTGCCAGGGCAATGCATTCAGTCATCTGTGCGCGTTACTCTAACTGGCACTCGAACGTCGGCGATGGGGTTACCGATGGATCTGGCCGTTCCTGTGGCGTAAACGTTTTTATGTCAGTACCAACAGATTTACCACATTTATCATCTTAACAGTTTGAGTGTAAATGCAGGCTGCGTCGCAAAGGGAGGAAACTGAGTGGCGTGTTCAGTCTAAAAGAGAGTTGATGCCAGCATACAGGGCGAAGCTGGTCAACAAGTCAACATTAATATAATGGAATATTCGGAGAGAAACGTCAGGCAGTTGACCTTAAATGAACAGGAAGATACATCCCCAGGAAAATTAATGCTGGTGTAATAAATACACCAACATTAATCCGGTCTGATTATTAATCAGACAAATATCGTTAATTCGTCGAATTTTAAATCAACGTTTCTTCTTACGACCCTGAACGGCCTTAAAACGTGGATTAGATTTACAAATCACATACAGCCGTCCTTTTCGCTTCACAATCTGACAGTCTGGATGGCGTTCTTTTGCGGTACGCAGAGAGTTAAGGACTTTCATCATGCCCCCTTTTTCGTGCTAACAAAACGACCAAAACGTTGGGTGAACCGTGCAACATTTCCTTCTGATGCCACTGTTCTCAGCTTCCCTGTATAGAACGGGTGCGATTTCGAAGAGACATCAATTGTTACGTACGGATACGTTACGCCATCCAGCTCAATCTCACGGTCTGTTTTGATAGTCGAGCCGATTTTAAAGTACTCATCAACGCTGGTGTCGTGGAACACCACAGTACGATACTCAGGATGGATATTGGGTTTCATCATTTTTACCTGTTATGTTATAACATAACCGTAAAGATACATGCTCATCCGGATCATTTCAACACCCAATCACTGTGACTATTTGTGGGATGTGGAATTTCCGCAACGGGGAAGTCTGGCATTGTTAGCAGCCATTGGCGACGCTCCCATAAACGCCTGGATGAGTGATTGATGATGGTTTCGCTGAGAGTATGGATTTTTCGAGAATGGAGGCTATCTCCACTTTACTGGCCGATGATTTATTGCAGCATGATTGATTACCTGACAATGTGTATTCCTCTCCCACGGATATAATAATTACTTACAAAAAAGGGAGAGGATGCATATTTTAAATATCACTGAAGTGAACAGTTTATTGCCGTTATTAATAGAAATGGAGAAATAAATAGGCGTATTCTACAATTGCGACAAAAACAACGATATTAATCAGTTTATGACTGATTTGCTGTACTTTATTCTCTTTCATTGGTACTTCCTCGCTTTAAAAAAGAGTGCACTTCGTAAGTGCCCTTATATAAATAACGAGTTTGGTCAACCAATTTTTTGACATGTATCACAAATTTGAATAGATGTATTACATCGGCTATCTTTTATTGCCCCAACGTCATTGATATATGTCGCCTGAAATCAGTTACGGGAATGAGTCTGATCTCAAGACTGGCCCAGTCCTGGCGTTGATTGGCGCTGAGGAGCATATCGCATCTCATCGTAACGTCGTATCTCCTGGGGTGTTATACAAGATATCGTTGTAGGTAACCAGGGAGAGGAATTGAGTTCTATTAAACCGTCAACTATGCCGGATACATACTGGATTACACTGCAGGCACGCCTTGCGAGAGAACGTGCCGCAGTGACGGGTTAATTATCTGAAAGAATTTGCGAGGCTGTATCGGTTACTCATTGATTTGATAGTTTTACTCTCGGGAGAGTAATCGATATTTAATCCATTAACGGAAACCAGCCAGTTCCTTTCGATGCCTGAATTTGATCCCATAGTTTATCCGGAATGGTTAATTCAGGAACGCGTTGTGGATTAAGGGCTGTTTGAATTTCATGACTTCTACCTGATTCAGCTAAAGTCACCCATTCTGGATTTATCACCAGCCCTTTACCGATCGCAACAAGTGGCAGGCCAGCGGAAATTGCTTCTTGAGCCTGAGACGGTGTGCGTATTTTACCTGCGGCGATTACCGGCACTCTGCCTGCAATATGATTTAAAATCAATTCAATAGTTCGGGGACCATTTGGCGACTCAACAGGGTAGCTATCGTTAATACTGACCAGCGAGGTATGTATATACGAAATACCGGATGAAATGAGCCGATCAAGGAGTTTATAAGTATCCTCTATCCGCAGTCCCCCTGTTACAGATTCTTCAGGAGATATTCTGTAACCGATAGCAAAGGGCTTTGTCGCATATTCATAGACTACATTTTTTACTTCCTGTAATACGGCCAGCGGGAAGCGCATACGTCCTTCAAGATCTCCTCCCCATCGGTCATTACGCTGGTTAAATAGAGGGGAGAAGAAATTCTGCAGAAGGAATCCGTGCGCACCATGAAGTTCAACGCCATCAAAACCTGCTTTAATCGCCCTTTTTGTGACATCGCCGAATGCTCTAATGGTTTCCTGAATTTCGTTTTCAGTCATTTCCCTGCTTTGTACCACTCTCTTCATAAAGTCACCAGATTTTACGCTTGATGCGCTGGCACTAATAACATCGTTATTTGGCACAAGCTCCGGGATGGCTTTATTACCGGCGTGGAAAATCTGTAAAATAGCCGGAGCACCGCCACTTTTGGCTGCAGCTGCTAACTTTTCAAGGCTGTTAATGAAACGGTCGTCATACGCGGCAAATTCATGAGTAAACCCAATGCCGCTTGGCGTGACATAGGTGCATCCTGTTATTACTAAACCAACATTTTGTGAGCGACGTTTATAAAATTCGAGTTCTTGCTCAGAGATGGTTCCATCAGGATTAGCTGACCAGGTTGTCATAGGAGCCATAACGATACGATTACGTAGCTTTATTTTTTCTGTCAGCATAAAAGGAGAAAACAATGATGGGTGTTTATTTGTCATAACAATACCTCAAATGTTTATCTGATTTTAATGCGTATAATCTTAATAAGTTGAGTTGCTACTTTTTGATGCTTTTTTCTTTAATAGAATTCTTTTTGAGTAATTTCATTATTGTCGTGTAGTCAATAAAGGATAAATGTCAGGGAGATAATGAATCTCCCTGCAAGGTTATTACAAATGTGTTTTGTAAAAAGGAATTAATTTATCGAGCGCCTGTTTCACAGGTTCTGGCTTATCATACAGGTCGTAATGTGAATAACCTTCAACCACGACCAGTTCTTTATGTTTTGAGGCTGCACGACCAATAATTTCGCAGCCGTCACGATAGGCACCAAAAGCGCCCACTCTATCGCCTACTACAACCATTAGTGGTTGAGTTAACAGGACTTCTGCAAGATGAAAAGCATCCCAGCCCACGGCAACAGTCTGATGTGAAAATAGCGAACGATTTACCCCATTAGGCGCACAGCCTCGTGGCGAACGATAATATTCTGTTGCTTCAAAAAGGTCTATTTCTGTTAATCCCGCTTCAAGAGCTGCTTTCGGAGAAGAAGGGAGCAAATCATCTACGCGAAGTTTTGCGCCGTTAGCTTCGTCTGTTCTTTGTTGCGCCATTGCTTCGAGTGCTCCGATAGGATTAAACGCTGTAAATCCCTCACGCATAAGACGCCCGTAGTTTGCACCCGTGACAGTACCAATGGCTTTAATCCGACGTTCTGTCATTGCGGCATTAATGGCATATCCACCTCCACCACAAATACCCAGTACACCAATACGCCCGGCATCAACGTAAGGTAAGGTGGTAAGGTAATCAACGACAATGCTGAAGTCTTTTACTCGCATTGTTGGATCTTCCAGATAACGCGGTTCTCCACCGCTGCTTCCCTGAAAACTGGCATCAAAAGCAATGACGATAAAGCCAGCTTTTGCCAGGGCGGCACCATACACACTACCCGATGTCTGTTCTTTGCAGCTTCCAATTGGATGGGCACTGATAATGGCAGGATACTTTTTTTCACTATTAAAATCGTCAGGGAAATAGATATCAGCAGCTATATCCCAGTAAGTGTGTTTTATCGAAACAGTTTTCATTTCAAGCTCCAGGGATTTGCCTAAACAGATTTAAATATCATTTCTATTATCCGCAACTGGCATTCGTGTTCATATCGCGAACGGCGTAATAGTATGACTTGTATTGGTTATCATCAATGGTCTAATATCTATCACAGTGTTAAGTTAAGGTTTACAATGATGAAAATAGAGCCTTCAATTTTGCCTTCTCTTGCCTGGTTTGCGCTGATTGTTCGTGCCGGCAGTTTTTCCAGAGCAGCCTCTGAAATGGGTATTACGCGGGCCGCATTGTCCCAGAATTTAAAATCTCTTGAGGAACGTCTTAACACCAAGCTGATATACCGTACGACCCGCAATATGTCGCTTACTGAGGAAGGACAGCATCTGTATGAAGTGCTGGTGTCGGCTTTGGGGCAAATTGATGATGCGTTGAAAGATGTCGGTGATACCCAACTTGAACCTACAGGACTGTTGAGAATAAATTCCTCCCGTGTTGCAGCAAGGATGCTTGTTGAACCTCATATTGGCGAGTTTCTTACTCGTTACCCCAAAACAAAGATAGAACTCATTATGGATGACGGTTTATCTAACATTATTGCGGACGGCTGTGATGTGGGCATACGTCTTGAGCAAGGACTGGATGAGCATATGACTGCCATTCCTGTTTCTCCGCTTATTAAACTGGTTACTGTGGCATCGCCAGATTATTTAAAAGAACACGGTATTCCTGAAACTCCTCAGGAATTGAGTAACCATAATTGTCTTCGGTTGCGGCATAAAAGTAGCGGTGCACTCTCAGCATGGGAGTTTTCGAATGTTGTGGGGGGTAATGAAGAGTTCGAAATAGAGGTGTCAGGTAAGTATATTTCTAATGATGACGAAAGCATGATACGAATGGCGCTGAATGGAACGGGTATCATTCAACATCTGGATTTTGCAATCGCTGAACATATCAATGCGGGCAAGTTACAGCCGATTCTTGAGGATTGGGCCGTTTCATTTCCTGGATTTTATATATATGTTTCATCTCGGGTGAGAATGCCCTCTAAAGTTCGTGCTTTTATTGATTTTATGGTGGAGAAAAGAGTAAAAATAGAAAGTTAATGATGTGTGTCAGAATATCGGTAAGAAGAATGGCGCAATCGTGAGGATACGTTTATTCATAATAAATCTCCTGAAAGTTTAGAATTATTTTCGATACAGCCAGATTATCATTGTTACTAATAATGTGGTTAAAATAATAGCATCTATGCCCCCCTTCATGAGTGTCTGTGAAGAGGATGCTTCTACAAGGAAATCGCCAATGCTCAAAGAAAACTTCAACGAACTGCAAATCTTTCTTGTGGTGGCAAGAGAGCGAAGTTTTACCAAAGCAGCGGGCAAACTCGGCGTCTCTCAGTCTGCACTTAGCCATGCAATGAAGGCTCTGGAGGAAAGGCTCAATATCCGCCTCCTGACACGGACTACCCGCAGTGTGGCTCCCACAGAAGCGGGGGAGAGAATCATTGCCTGCCTTGAACCGCGTATTGACGAGCTTGAACAGGAACTGGAATCACTTATTCAATTGAACGGCACGCCCTCCGGGAATATTCGGTTATCTGCCGGGGAACATGCCGCGCGAAGTCTGGTCTGGCCGAAGCTAAAACCTTTTCTCAGAGAGTATCCCGAAATCAATGTCGAACTGGTGGTGGATAACGGTTTTGTCGATATTGTTGAAGGCCGTTTTGATGCCGGGATACGACTGGGTGAAAATGTTGATAAAGATATGGTTGCAGTCAGGATTGGACCAGATATGCGGATGGCTGTGGTGGGAGCTCCGGCGTATTTTGCTGCAAACCCTGCGCCTGAAACGCCTCATGAGCTACAAAATCATCGCTGCATCAACATGCGTTTGCCAACTGCCGGTGGGCTTTACCACTGGGAGTTCGAGCGAGAAGGGAAACCGCTTCGCGTTAAGGTTGATGGGCAACTGACGTGTAGTCCATTGCCAGAAAGAATTGATGCCGCGTTATCAGGGTTTGGGATCGCTTGTGTCCCTGAAGACATGGTTCAGGAGTATATAGAGTCAGGCAAGCTTATTCAGGTGTTACAGGAGTGGTGTCCAACTTTTCCTGGGTATTATCTTTACTACCCCAGCCGCAAGCAGCATCCGCCAGCTTTTGCGCTGTTGATCGATGCGCTTCGCTACACCGAATAACGGGTCCTTTATCCTGGACCCGTTTGGGTATTAGCGGCCTACGCGTGCCTGATGTTCAGGCGAGTAACGTTCACCGACGATTTTAATTGTTTCCAGCGCCTCGGTTATCTGCTGCGTATCTTTCTGCGAAAGAACAATGTCAGCAGCGGCCAGGTTTTCTTCCAGCCGGTGCAGTTTAGTGGTGCCAGGGATGGGAACAATCCACGGCTTTTGTGCTAATAGCCATGCCAGTGCGATTTGTGCAGACGTTACCCCTTTCTCCGCAGCCAGTTCACCTAACAAGGTGACCAGTTTTTCATTGGCTTCAATGGCTTGTGCTGCGAAACGCGGTACGGTGCTGCGGTAATCATCTTTGCCGAAAGTGGTTCCCGGCTTAATCGCCCCTGTCAGGAAACCTTTACCTAGTGGGCTGAAGGGGACAAAACCAATTCCCAGTTCCTCCAGCAACGGCAGAATTTCCTGTTCAGGCTCACGCCACCACATGGAATATTCGCTTTGCAGGGCGGTGACAGGTTGTACCGCATGTGCACGACGAATGGTTTGTGCTCCTGCTTCAGACAGGCCGAAATGTTTGACCTTACCTTCTGCGATGAGGTCTTTCACCGTTCCTGCAACATCTTCAATAGGAACATCTGGATCAACACGGTGTTGATACAGCAGGTCAATAACATCTGTTTTCAGACGACGTAATGATCCTTCAACGGCTTCACGGATATGTTCCGGACGGCTGTTTAAAATCTGCTGCTTATTATCATCGCCGAAGGTAAAACCGAATTTAGTGGCAATTACCACGCGGTCACGAAACGGTTTTAAGGCTTCGCCGACCACTTCTTCATTCAGATACGGACCATACACTTCGGCGGTATCGAAGAAGGTGACGCCACGTTCAACCGCAGCACGAATAAGTTCGATAGCCTGACGGGTATCGGTCGCCGGGCCGTAGCCGTGGCTTAAACCCATGCAACCGAGCCCAAGGACGGAGACTTCGAGTCCGGATTTACCCAGATAACGTTTTTGCATTGAATGAATACCTCTTTTATCGCGGCTTAAACATCAAGTTTGCGGCCAGTCAGCCATTCCACCATTGCGGGATCGCGGTGAGAGAAGAACGCGCTGGTTGCGGTATCCAGGGCGGTAATTTGCAGCATATCTTCAGGGCTGAGTTCAAAATCGAGAATGTTGATGTTCTCTTCCATGCGTTCTTTTCGCACTGATTTTGCCAGTGAAACAATGCCTCGTTGGTAGATCCAGCGCAGAACAACCTGGCCCACGCTTTTGCCATACTTCTCGCCAATTGCCGTGAGAACAGGATGCTGGAACAGACCATTTTTCCCTTCCGCAAACGGTGCCCAGGCTTCTGGCTGAATGCCACGACTTTGCATCCAGGGAACGGCCTGTAGCTGCTGATTGAAAGGGTTAACTTCAACCTGGTTTACCGCCGGAACGACGTTATTAAAAGCGATAAGGTCTGCCAGTCGGTCAGGATGGAAGTTACTGACGCCAATAGCGCGAATTTTACCGGCCTGTTGCAGCTCTTCCATGGCACGCCAGGCTCCGTGGACATCGCCATATGGCTGGTGAATCAAGTACAGGTCAACGTAATCAAGTTGCAGTCGATTCAGAGAGCGTTCGAACTGGGCTTTGGCCCCTTCGTAACTGGTATCCTGCAACCAGAGTTTCGTGGTGACAAAGAGTTCGTTACGGGCGATACCGCTTTGTTTCAGTGCGTTCCCGACCTGGATTTCATTTTGATAAGAGGCGGCGGTGTCAATCAGTCGATAACCGCTGTTAATAGCGTCAATGACCGCTCTTTCGCATTCGGCGGCATCGGTCATCTGAAATACACCAAAGCCCAACAGGGGCATTTCAATACCGTTGTTCAGTTTTACTTTTTGCATGGTGTTATCCTTCCGTTATCGTTCATGAGAAGCATAACGTAAAGGGAAGAGCTCGATTAGACGGCAGGATTTGTCAGGGGTTATGAACAAAATTCATAAATCTGTTTGAGGGTTGAGATTAGTCGTGCAAGTTCGATATCCCCGGAATTTACAGTCCGATGAATAAAAATGAATGTCCATAAAAAATATATTGGTTTATCCCGGTGTATATACTTACTTCGACGTACTCCCAATAGCAGTTAATTAAAGACGGGTCATTATTATTCACTCTGAATAATGAATTATTCACTGCCCGCAGAGTAAGAAATATAACTTAAGTATCTATTTAATGACTTGCACAAAAAGCTAAATTTTTACCCATAAATAAAAATATAATCCCGCGCCCAACCACCTGATGAGTGGCTACAGACACTGGATATATTAGGTGGCGGTGTACTTTCTTACATAAAGGTATTTCCTTTTCTGTGGAAAAGGAAACCGGGAAATCCCCGGTTTTTCTGACAAGCAGACGCCATTATTTGTGTCTGCCTATGTTCGTTAATTCGTTCATCAGGAAATTATCTCAATGTCACGTTATAAAACAGACAATAAACAGCCACGATTTCGTTATTCAGTTCTGGCCCGCTGCGTGGCGTGGGCAAATATCTCTGTTCAGGTTCTTTTTCCACTCGCAGTCACCTTTACGCCAGTAATGGCAGCACGTGCGCAGCATGCGGTTCAGCCACGGTTGAGCATGGAAAATACTACGGTAACTGCTGATAATAACGTGGAGAAAAATGTCGCGTCGCTTGCCGCTAATGCCGGGACATTTTTAAGCAGTCAGCCAGATAGCGATGCGACACGTAACTTTATTACCGGAATGGCCACCGCTAAAGCTAACCAGGAAATTCAGGAGTGGCTCGGGAAATACGGTACTGCACGCGTCAAACTGAATGTCGATAAAAATTTCTCGCTGAAGGACTCTTCGCTGGAAATGCTTTATCCGATTTATGATACACCGACAAATATGTTGTTCACTCAGGGGGCAATACATCGTACCGACGATCGTACTCAGTCAAATATTGGTTTTGGCTGGCGTCATTTTTCAGAAAATGACTGGATGGCGGGGGTGAATACTTTTATCGATCATGATTTATCCCGTAGTCATACCCGCATTGGTGTTGGTGCGGAATACTGGCGTGATTATTTGAAACTGAGCGCCAATGGTTATATCCGGGCTTCTGGCTGGAAAAAATCGCCGGATGTTGAGGATTATCAGGAACGCCCGGCGAATGGCTGGGATATTCGTGCTGAGGGCTATTTACCTGCCTGGCCGCAGCTTGGCGCAAGCCTCATGTATGAACAGTATTATGGCGATGAAGTCGGGCTGTTTGGTAAAGATAAACGCCAGAAAGATCCACATGCGATTACCGCTGAAGTGAATTACACGCCAGTGCCTCTTCTGACCCTGAGTGCCGGGCATAAGCAGGGCAAGAGTGGTGAGAATGACACTCGCTTTGGCCTGGAAGTTAATTATCGGATTGGCGAACCTCTGGAAAAACAACTCGATACAGACAGCATTCGCGAGCGTCGAATGCTGGCAGGCAGCCGCTATGACCTGGTTGAGCGTAATAACAATATCGTTCTTGAGTATCGCAAATCTGAAGTGATCCGTATTGCTCTGCCTGAGCGTATTGAAGGCAAGGGCGGCCAGACGGTTTCCCTGGGGCTTGTGGTCAGCAAAGCAACTCACGGTCTGAAAAATGTGCAATGGGAAGCGCCGTCTTTGCTGGCCGCAGGCGGAAAAATTACGGGGCAGGGCAATCAGTGGCAAGTGACGCTCCCGGCTTATCAGGCAGGCAAAGACAATTATTATGCGATTTCAGCGATTGCCTACGATAACAAAGGCAATGCCTCGAAACGTGTGCAGACAGAAGTGGTTATTAGCGGAGCTGGTATGAGCGCCGATCGTACGGCGTTAACGCTTGACGGTCAGAGCCGTATTCAAATGCTTGCTAACGGTAATGAGCAAAAGCCGCTGGTGCTGTCTCTGCGCGACGCCGAGGGTCAGCCAGTCACGGGCATGAAAGATCAGATCAAGACTGAACTAACCTTCAAACCGGCTGGAAATATTGTGACTCGTACCCTGAAGGCCACTAAATCACAGGCAAAGCCAACACTGGGTGAGTTCACCGAAACTGAATCAGGGGTGTATCAGTCTGTCTTTACTACCGGAACGCAGTCAGGTGAGGCAACGATTACTGTTAGCGTTGATGACATGAGCAAAACTGTCACTGCAGAACTGCGGGCCACGATGATGGATGTGGCAAACTCCACCCTGAGCGCTAACGAGCCGTCAGGTGATGTGGTTGCTGATGGTCAGCAAGCCTACACGCTGACACTGACAGCGGTGGACTCCGAGGGTAATCCGGTGACGGGAGAAGCCAGCCGCCTGCGACTTGTTCCGCAAGACACTAATGGTGTAACCGTTGGTGCCATTTCGGAAATAAAACCAGGGGTTTACAGCGCCACGGTTTCTTCGACCCGTGCCGGGAACGTTGTTGTGCGTGCCTTCAGCGAGCAGTATCAGCTGGGCACGTTACAACAAACGCTGAAGTTTGTTGCCGGGCCGCTTGATGCAGCACATTCGTCCATCACCCTGAATCCTGATAAACCGGTGGTTGGCGGTACAGTTACGGCAATCTGGACGGCAAAAGATGCTAATGACAACCCTGTAACTGGCCTCAATCCGGATGCACCGTCATTATCGGGCGCAGCTGCTGCTGGTTCTACGGCATCAGGCTGGACGGATAATGGCGACGGGACCTGGACTGCGCAGATTTCTCTCGGCACTACGGCGGGTGAATTAGACGTTATGCCGAAGCTCAATGGGCAGGACGCGGCAGCAAATGCGGCAAAAGTAACCGTGGTGGCTGATGCATTATCTTCAAACCAGTCGAAAGTCTCTGTCGCAGAAGATCACGTAAAAGCCGGTGAAAGCACAACCGTAACGCTGGTGGCGAAAGATGCGCATGGCAACGCTATCAGTGGTCTTTCGTTGTCGGCAAGTTTGACGGGGACCGCCTCTGAAGGGGCGACCGTTTCCAGTTGGACCGAAAAAGGTGACGGTTCCTATGTTGCTACGTTAACTACAGGCGGAAAGACGGGCGAGCTTCGTGTCATGCCGCTCTTCAACGGCCAGCCTGCAGCCACCGAAGCCGCGCAGCTGACTGTTATTGCCGGAGAGATGTCATCAGCGAACTCTACGCTTGTTGCGGACAATAAAACTCCAACGGTTAAAACGACGACGGAACTTACCTTCACCGTGAAGGATGCGTACGGGAATCCGGTCACCGGGCTGAAGCCAGATGCACCAGTGTTTAGTGGTGCCGCCAGCACGGGGAGTGAGCGTCCTTCAGCAGGAAACTGGACAGAGAAAGGTAATGGGGTCTACGTGTCGACCTTAACGCTGGGATCTGCCGCGGGTCAGTTGTCTGTGATGCCGCGAGTGAACGGCCAAAATGCCGTTGCTCAGCCACTGGTGCTGAATGTTGCAGGTGACGCATCTAAGGCTGAGATTCGTGATATGACAGTGAAGGTTAATAACCAACTGGCTAATGGACAGTCTGCTAACCAGATAACCCTGACCGTCGTGGACAGCTATGGTAACCCGTTGCAGGGGCAAGAAGTTACGCTGACTTTACCGCAGGGTGTGACCAGCAAGACGGGGAATACAGTAACAACCAATGCGGCAGGGAAAGTGGACATTGAGCTTATGTCAACGGTTGCAGGGGAACTTGAGATCGAGGCCTCGGTGAAAAACTCTCAGAAGACGGTCAAGGTGAAATTCAAGGCGGATTTCAGTACCGGTCAGGCGAGCCTGGAGGTAGACGCCGCTGCTCAAAAAGTGGCAAACGGCAAAGATGCCTTTACGCTGACGGCAACGGTTAAGGATCAATACGGCAACCTTCTTCCTGGCGCTGTGGTCGTCTTTAATCTGCCCCGGGGTGTCAAGCCGCTTACAGGCGATAATGTGTGGGTGAAAGCCAACGATGAGGGGAAAGCGGAGTTGCAGGTGGTTTCCGTGACTGCCGGAACCTATGAGATCACGGCGTCAGCAGGAAATGACCAGCCTTCGAATGCGCAGTCTGTAACGTTTGTGGCCGATAAGACTACGGCGACCATCTCCAGTATTGAGGTGATTGGCAACCGTGCAGTGGCGGACGGCAAAACCAAACAGACGTATAAAGTTACGGTGACTGATGCCAATAACAACCTGCTGAAAGATAGCGAAGTGACGCTGACTGCCAGCCCGGCGAAGTTAGTTCTGGATCCCAATGGGACGGCGACAACGAATGAGCAAGGGCAGGCTATTTTCACCGCCACCACAACTGTTGCGGCGACATATACACTCACGGCGCAAGTGAGTCAGAACAACGGTCAGGTATCAACGAAAACCGCCGAATCTAAATTCGTCGCGGATGATAAAAACGCGGTGCTCGCTGCATCTCCAGAGCGTGTAGATTCTCTGGTGGCGGACGGGAAAACTACTGCAACACTGACGGTTACTCTGATGTCGGGTGTCAACCCCGTAGGAGGAACCATGTGGGTCGACATTGAGGCTCCGGAAGGGGTGACAGAGGCGGATTATCAGTTCCTGCCGTCGAAAAATGACCATTTCGCGAGCGGGAAAATCACGCGTACATTTAGTACCAACAAGCCAGGTACATACACATTCACATTCAACTCTTTGACATATGGAGGGTATGAAATGAAACCCGTGACTGTGACAATTAACGCCGTTCCTGCAGATACTGAAGGCGCTGAGGAGAAATAAAAACGACGATGTAATAAATAATAATGGCGTTGACATGCGCAGCGCCATTATTTACTGAATACCTACCCTGGCACCGATTAGACGGTGGCAGGGTAGGGTAAATCTTATGTGATGGAGTTACAGGCTAAACCGGGCGAACGGGGATAAAAATTTCGCAAACAATGTTATTGCTATCAATTTCGACGAAGTTTTCATTGTAATAAAATCGCTCAATATCACTGCCGTTCACTCTGGCTAACCCCCTGGCAGGTAATTCCATCAGATAGAGGTTTCGCGCCCATTCAGGGTAGTGCTCCCACTCACCTTCATAGCGGAAAGAGGCATACAGTCCTCGGTTAATTGTCCACTCTTTCGGCATCTCTGAATCGGTTTGTTTGCATACCGTACCGGCAAAAGTTTCAACTGTGAGCAAATCGACCGATTTTGTTGATGGTTCGAACGTGGAGACGAAATAGATATCCGTCTTAAAATTCTTCATACATCTGACTAAATGATGACGTCGCAGTTTGACTTCTTCATCCGGTAATTTATTCGACACTTCAATATCATATTTAAATGAATTGCCAAAAATAGGTGTCTCAGGAAAGTTGACTAATCTACACTCCGTCTTTTGCTGTTGACGTATTAAAAAAGAAGGGAAGATATTTGCGAGATCCCAATAATCACGGTGGCGGTATTCACGGGGAGAGCAGCCGAATAACTTTTTAAATTCGCGGCTGAATGACTGCTGTGAATCAAAATGCAAAGAGAGTGCAATATCAAGCATAGATTTCGCGGAGAGCCGGACAAGAATGGCGGCACGACAAAGCCTTCGTTTGCGAATGTATTCTCCCAAAGGCACATGCATGAAATTTCGGAACAGAAGCTGGATGTTGCGTCTGCTGTAGCCAGATTTCTGTGCGATATCTTCGATTGAAATAGGGTGCTCAAGATTGCACTCAATCCACTCCAGGAGCTGCTGTAGAATCTTCTGCCTGATCATCACATACTCCGTTAATTCTTTGTCATATCGCACATTTTCGTTATGTCCTGGGCCCTAAGTGTATCAAAAACAGCAAGTCCCAAGGCAAAAGCACTGATAGCGTCTGCTTCATTGCCCCAAAAATAGAGAGGTTTCAGTCCTACATTATTAATGAATTTTTTGCATAAGTGATATCAAAATCCACATACTAATTTGAGGTTACGTTTTAACGTAGACTCATTGTTCATACCTAATGGAGGGACTGACAGTGGAATTTTCCGTATTAAGTAACAATCTGAAAATGCCGATGATGGGATTTGGTGTTTTTCAGGTTACCGATAAAGACGTGTGCAAACAGTCAGTGTTGAATGCTATCCGCACGGGTTATCGACTCATCGACACTGCAGCGGTATACGGTAATGAAGATGCCGTCGGTGAAGCCGTTCGTGAAGCCATATCTGAAGGTTTATGTACCCGAGAAGAGTTATTTATAACGTCTAAATTGTGGGTGCAGGATATGTTGAATCAGGATATTGCAGCAGCAGGTATTGAAGCATCATTAAAAAAATCGGGGCTAGAATACTTCGATCTCTATTTATTGCACCAGGCCATGCGCGATTATTTTAGTGCGTGGCGTGCACTCGAAGATGCCTATGAAGAGGGCAAATTAAAAGCGATTGGGGTTTCCAATTTCTACCCTCATGTTCTGGCGAACTTTTGTGAAACGGTAAGAGTTAAACCGATGGTCAACCAGGTCGAGTTGCATCCCTATTTTGCCCAACCAGAGGCGCTGGCAACCATGAAGTATTATAACGTGCAGCCTGAAGCATGGGCTCCGTTAGGTGGTGGACGACATAAACCCTTTGAAAATAATCTGCTTCAGAGTATTGCAGATGCCCATCAAAAATCGATTTCTCAGGTCATTCTGCGTTGGAATATTCAACGGGGAGTGGTCGTTATTCCGAAATCGACACATCAACAGCGTATCGAAGAAAATTTTGCTATCTGGGATTTCTCACTGACAGAGAAAGAAATGGCGCAAATTAGTTCGCTTGATTTGGGTTATGTTGGGGAGTCGGTAAAACATTTTAATCCTGAGTTTGTTCGTGGTTGTCTTGCTGTAAAAATACATGATTGATATTAATCACTTATTTTACCTGAGACGACAAGAATCTTTTAACAGGGGAGTGATATTGATCTTCACTCTGTCATATCTCCGGTAATATGGCGTCAGGCTTCATCATCAGAAAGGGAGCCTGACGCCTGAAAAAGTGAACAACAGACAGTGTTCGGATTATCAATATTCAGTTTTTAACGTTGAACTGGATTCATTACTGCGTTGTTTAAGAATATCCCGTGCCGAATCTGCCATTATCATGACAGCACCTGCCAGCATCAGAGTATCTTTCAATACCAGACGACCAGCACCGGATAAATAAGGGAAACCATGATGAGCGTCACCCAATGCGGGTACCCATGCCTCCGGGGTGGTGATTAAAAATGAGAGTGTTACCAGCGGCGTGGTAAATGCCATCAGCCCACCCAATAAACCTAACCAGCGATTGACAGGATTAGCCAAAACCAGCAGAGCAATAATCACCTCCACGACGCCAAGACCGTTGGAAAAACCATAGGTATTATTAGCCGTTTGCCATGCTCTTGCTTCTGGTTTGTATTCGCCTTCGTGAGTCAGATGCTGTTTATAGTCTTCCGGGTGTTCATAAAAGAACGACATTAGTGGACTGTTTGCGACGAATGGTGTAATGCTGTCTGCCTCGTAAGGGACAAACTTTAATAACCCAATCCACATAAAAACAATCGCAATACTCAGACGAATCAATGTCAGGCCAATTTTATCTCCCCGACTTAACAGGTGCAGGTATCTTTCCATTGTAAACATCCTTATTTATACAATACTGCTGTTGCGGTTGAATTATTATCAATTCGCATCGATGTAACTTTCCAGGATGAAGCATTATATTTTCTGGCCATATCAGCAATGGCATCCTCAAGAACTGTCGGTGATGCTGATACTGATGAGACGCTGATATGTTTCAGAATTATTTTATCATCTGCATTGGTGGAAAATGCCATAACGCCAGATAATAGTGTTGCAAATAAAACAGATTTTTTAAACATATAAAATACCATCAATGAAGTGATTAAGAAGTTATAAAGTAACAGGGAATTAATAAAATTCTTTTCTCTGAGACGCCAGAATATTTGTTCTGGCGTCTGATTTTGAGTTTATTTGACTAATGAAAATAGATCATTGAGTGATTCGCTCATCGACGGATGAGTAAATATCTGATCGCGTAATATGCTATAAGGCAGCCCGGCATCCATCACCATTTTCACTATATTGATCATCTCGTGGGAGTCAACACACAGCAGTGATGCCCCTAATATACGTTGGGTTTTATTATCAACAATCGCTTTTAATACCCCACGAGTATCATTCATCACTCTGGCGCGCGGAATTGCAGCTACAGGCAATGTCACCACCTGAATATCAGCACCACTCTCTCTTGCCTGTTCTTCTGTCATACCAACCCTGGACAGTGGCGGTGTCATGAATACGGAATAAGGCACATTTTTCCGATCATCAGTACTACGTCTGCCTTCTCCCAGCAACTCATCACGCACAATGCGGTAATCATCCAGTGAAATATAAGTAAATTGCAGCCCGCCGGTAACATCTCCCATCGCCCAAATATTGTCTGCGGTGGTATGTAATTGCTTGTCAACGACAATTGCCCCGCGTTCGTTTACTGCGATACCTGCATTTTCTGGATGTAACGAAGCGGTAGCCGGTTGACGACCGGAAGCTATTAACAGTGCATCCACCGCCAGTTGGGCGTGTTCGCTATGCACTTGCACTTGATTTTCATGGTGACTGATTCGCTCCACATGGGCATTGAGGATTATATCGACGCCCTGATCGCGTAAAATCGTCGCGATATTATCAGCAATATCCCGATCTTCCCGAGGCAAAAACAGCGAAGCTGCCTCTAAAATGGTTACTTTGCTGCCAAAATTAGCGAACATAGAGGCGAACTCAACGCCAATATATCCGCCGCCCAAAATACCTAAATGCCCAGGCAATTCTTTTAGATTAAGTAATCCGGTGCTGTCATATACACCAGGCGTGGTGGTAATTCCAGGAATTGGCGGAACCACGGCTTGTGCACCGGTATTAATAAAAATTTTCTCGCCATGAATCTCCAGATTTCCCCCAGGCCGATGAACACGCAGGCTATGATTATTGATAAACTCCGCCTGGCCGTCGATCACGTCGATATTGGGCATATCCGCAAGATTATGAAAATTCTTATTACGTAAAAAATTAACCACTTCATTTTTACGCTGTATGGCACGGACAAAATCTGTGTGCTGCTGTGCGTCATGAACCAATGTTTTGGTTGGGATACAGCCGATATTAATACAGGTCCCGCCATACATTGCATTTGATTGTTCGATGAGAGCCACACGCCAACCTGCTTTTGCCAGCGTGACGGCTAATGTTTTTCCAGCCTTGCCAAAACCAATAATAACTGCCTGATATTTATTCATGATGATTTCCTGTCGAAACGCGTTCATTTGACATCATGACTATAGACGCAAAAGAGCAAATAACATTTCTTCACAACGCTTGATATTTTGTCTTATCGTCTGGTATTTTCTTTTTCTTAATCAGAATCACAAAACAAAAATCATGATTAACTATTTGATGGTATTAGATTAATTATTGACTAAGATTGTTGGTGTTTGTAATCAAAAAACCACTCAGGAGTCTGATATGGATGCTCTTAGCCGTTTGTTGATGCTTAACGCTCCACAAGGAACGATCGATAAGAATTGCGTGTTAGGAAGTGACTGGCAACTTCCACATGGTGCCGGGGAATTGTCGGTTATTCGTTGGCATGCGTTAACGCAAGGAGCGGCGAAGCTGGAAATGCCGACGGGAGAGATTTTTACATTACGCCCGGGAAATGTGGTCCTGCTACCACAAAATTCAGCTCATCGCCTGAGTCATGTCGATAATGAATCGACCTGTATTGTCTGTGGCACTCTTCGGCTGCAACATTCGGCGCGTTATTTTTTAACGTCTTTGCCGGAAACGCTGTTTGTAGCACCAGTGAACCATAGCGTGGAATATAACTGGCTGAGGGAGGCGATCCCGTTTTTACAACAGGAATCCAGATCGGTAATGCCGGGAGTGGATGCTCTGTGTAGCCAGATCTGCGCTACATTCTTTACCCTCGCGGTGCGTGAGTGGATTGCACAGGTTAATACAGAGAAAAACATTCTCAGTTTGCTTCTGCATCCACGTCTTGGTGCGGTAATACAGCAAATGATGGAAATGCCAGGACACGCCTGGACCGTCGAATCGCTGGCCAGCATCGCCCACATGTCCCGGGCAAGTTTTGCCCAGCTTTTCCGTGATGTTTCCGGAACCACGCCGCTGGCTGTATTAACAAAGTTGCGTCTACAAATAGCGGCCCAGATGTTTTCCCGGGAAATGCTCCCTGTTGTGGTGATCGCTGAGTCAGTAGGCTATGCCAGTGAATCATCTTTTCACAAGGCGTTTGTCCGCGAGTTTGGTTGTACTCCGGGAGAATATCGGGAAAGGGTGAGACAGCTTGCACCCTGAATAAAACCGCCAGAAATCAGGGCAAAGATAATCCGCATTCCGGGAGTTGTGAGCCTTTCAACTATTTCTATTTCTAACGGTGGTTTTGGGCTTTATATATTTTTTTTGATGGACTCTAGCTCAGTTTTTAAATAAAAATGCAAACTAAATTGCTTCAATTAAATAAAATCCCGACTATTACTTGATACGTGATTATTGTCGGTGATTTTTTTTGTACACCATCAGTGTATATCTCAACACCCCCTGAATAGGTATAAGGGATGTAGCCATTTTTAAATGGATTTCTTATGCCAAAAATGATCGTCGATTTCCCTATAAAATGTGAGCGATGCCGAAAGAAATAAAATTAGTTATTGCATTTGAAGTTTAGATGAAAGATTATCATTTGTCATACAAATGAGGGGTGGTATGTTGCTAGCGAATTAAAAAAGAACGCCATATTTATTGATGATTGATCCCCCGGAAGGGGGGAACCATCGGGCATAAATGGGCATGAAGTAATGGAGTATTAGTTGTGAATGTCAATTTCTTTGTCACCTGTATTGGTGACGCCCTGAAATCAAGAATGGCACGAGACTCCGTGCTGCTACTGGAAAAACTCGGCTGTCGCGTAAATTTCCCGGAGAAACAGGGATGCTGCGGTCAGCCTGCGATCAATAGTGGTTATATCAAAGAAGCGATTCCAGGGATGAAAAATCTGATCGCCGCACTGGAGGATAATGACGATCCCATTATTTCACCGGCTGGCTCTTGCACCTATGCCGTAAAAAGTTACCCGACGTATCTGGCGGATGAACCTGAATGGGCATCACGTGCCGAAAAGGTTGCCGCGCGTATGCAGGATCTCACCTCTTTTATTGTTAATACATTAGGGGTAGTCGATGTAGGTGCCAGTTTGCAAGGGAGAGCGGTGTATCACCCATCTTGTAGCCTGGCCCGTAAGCTGAGGGTGAAGGACGAACCACTTACGCTGCTGAAAAATGTGCGTGGACTGGAGCTGTTGACCTTTGCTGAACAGGATACCTGCTGCGGATTTGGCGGCACGTTCTCGGTCAAAATGGCCGAAATATCCGGCGAGATGGTGAAAGAAAAGGTTGCGCACCTGATGGAAGTCCGCCCTGAGTATTTAATTGGTGCTGACGTGAGTTGCCTGCTGAACATCAGTGGACGATTACAACGGGAAGGGCAGAAAGTCAAAGTGATGCATATTGCTGAAGTGCTGATGAGCCGCTGAGGATATAAAGATGTCGATCAAAACCAGTAATACAGATTTTAAGACACGCATCCGTCAGCAAATTGAAGATCCGATCATGCGCAAAGCGGTGGCAAACGCGCAGCAGCGTATTGGGGCAAATCGGCAAAAAATGGTCGATGAATTGGGGCACTGGGAGGAGTGGCGCGATCGGGCCGCCCAGATACGTGATCATGTTCTGAGTAATCTCGACGCTTATCTGTATCAGCTCTCAGAAAAAGTGACACAAAACGGCGGTCACGTCTATTTTGCAAAAACCAAAGAAGACGCCACCCGCTACATTTTACAGGTTGCCCAACGCAAAAATGCCCGGAAGGTAGTGAAATCTAAATCGATGGTGACCGAAGAGATTGGTGTCAATCATGTGTTGCAGGATGCCGGGATTCAGGTGATTGAAACCGATCTGGGTGAATACATTCTCCAGCTGGATCAAGATCCGCCCTCTCATGTTGTGGTCCCGGCAATTCATAAAGATCGCCATCAGATCCGTCGAGTGCTACACGAACGTCTGGGCTATGAGGGGCCGGAAACGCCTGAAGCGATGACCTTATTCATTCGGCAAAAAATCCGCGAAGATTTCCTCAGTGCTGAAATAGGTATTACCGGCTGTAATTTCGCGGTGGCAGAGACCGGTTCGGTATGCCTGGTGACCAATGAAGGTAATGCGCGAATGTGTACCACGCTGCCTAAAACGCATATTGCAGTGATGGGAATGGAGCGTATTGCTCCCACGTTTGCAGAGGTAGATGTATTGATCACCATGCTGGCGCGCAGTGCCGTTGGTGCACGTTTGACGGGATACAACACCTGGCTGACAGGACCACGCGAAGCGGGGCACGTTGATGGTCCTGAAGAGTTTCATCTGGTTATTGTCGATAACGGGCGTTCTGAGGTGCTGGCCTCTGAATTTCGGGATGTGCTGCGCTGTATTCGTTGCGGGGCTTGTATGAATACTTGTCCGGCATATCGCCATATTGGCGGTCATGGATATGGCTCTATTTATCCAGGGCCAATTGGTGCGGTGATTTCCCCGTTACTTGGCGGCTATAAAGATTTTAAAGATTTACCCTACGCCTGCTCTTTATGCACCGCTTGTGACAGCGTGTGTCCGGTGCGTATTCCGCTGTCAAAACTGATTTTGCGTCATCGTCGGGTGATGGCTGAAAAAGGGATCACCGCAAAAGCAGAGCAACGGGCGATAAAAATGTTCGCTTATGCCAATAGTCATCCAGGATTGTGGAAAGTTGGGATGATGGCTGGTGCTCATGCGGCAAGCTGGTTTATCAATGGCGGCAAAACACCACTCAAATTTGGCGCGATTAGCGACTGGATGGAAGCACGCGATCTTCCTGAAGCTGACGGAGAGAGTTTCCGTAGTTGGTTTAAGAAACATCAGGCGCAGGAGAATAAGAATGGATAATCGGAGCGAATTTTTGAATAACGTTGCTCAGGCACTGGGTCGCCCGCTGCGACTTGAACCGCAAGCAGAAGATGCGCCGCTTAACAACTATGCTAACGAGCGGCTTACCCAACTTACCCAACAGCAGCGCTGTGACGCGTTTATCCAGTTTGCCAGCGATGTTATGTTGACGCGCTGTGAACTGACCAGCGAGGCGAAGGCGGCAGAAGCTGCAATACGTCTGTGTAAAGAGCTGGGAGATCAGTCGGTCGTGATTAGCGGTGACACGAGGCTGGAGGAATTGGGGATTAGCGAACGTTTGCAGCAGGAATGCAATTCCGTTGTTTGGGATCCGGCGAAAGGTATTGAGAACATATCACAAGCAGAGCAGGCTAAAGTGGGCGTCGTATATGCTGAATATGGTTTAACCGAATCGGGAGGCGTGGTTCTTTTTTCCGCCGCCGGGCGCGGGCGTTCATTGAGCCTGCTCCCGGAATCTTCTCTTTTTATCCTGCGTAAAAGCACAATCCTGCCGCGTGTAGCGCAACTTGCAGAAAAATTGCATCAGAAAGCGCAGGCCGGTGAACGAATGCCGTCATGTATTAACATCATCAGTGGTCCCAGTTCAACGGCGGACATTGAGCTTATCAAAGTCGTCGGGGTTCATGGTCCGGTGAAAGCGGTGTATCTGATTATTGAGGATTGCTGAGAGAGATATGTAGTCTGGACATAAACCTGAAGGCGGTATACGAGGTTGTGAATAGCGTTAAGGACAACCTGACTTAACCCCGTTCCGTCATGGTTATGCTGCTCTTCTGTAAATATCCTGACATTAATAATGCCAGGATATTTACAGTTAAAAAGACAGGAATCCATTCCTGAAGACGGGCTCCCTTCCCGGTCACTGTCACTATAGTTTTATACAGGCACTCTCTGTCAGAATGCTGCTTATTACTGCCCAGAGTTTTGTTGGTATTCATCTACCATTTTTTTGACAAGGCAAAACATTACAGAAATCACAATACTTAGAAAAAATCCCAGAGCCAGGCAAATGGCAGCAGGGTATTTATTTTTTATTTCTGGTGAGCTTATAGTGACACAGCCATCACCGTTCGGATACAGTGACCAGTTCCTGGTCAGATATATCATTTTTGTATAAAGCTCACTGTTAATTGCTGAAGGCGTTTGTATCTCATCGAGAACTTGCCTGCCATTATGGTATTCTGACGTATACCATTTAATGATAGACGCCTGCACGCGAGATATTTCCGCTTCAGCAGTTGGTAAATCTCTCTTATCTCCTGACCATTCCAGCTTTATTTCTCTGTTCTTGACATCTGGGCTGGTCTGAAAAAATGTAGTAATTCGCTGAATAACATCTTCAGTCATTGTGGTCTGACAGGCAAAGTTATTATTGCTATCACAGCTAACAAGTATGCCTGGTGTTGTCTGATTTATTTTTAGGCTGTAACTCACTTTTATATTATCTTTATTGATATACAGAAACAACAGCACCATTGCCATACAGATAGCTATAATAAAAAGGATAACACGAATCTTTTTCTTCAGATAAAATAAAATCTCAATCAGATCGATATCCTGTTTGATTTGTTCATTCATAATATATCCAGAAAATGAAATCTGTCGCAGATAAGGTTGTATTAATAGTCTGTATCAGGAATGTTCAGGGTAAATATCAGCAAAAAGCCAGCATCATGAGTACTGGATATTTATAGCCTGCAGGCAGCATACTGCTGCCTGCAGGGGGTATAACAGTCGACAGGGGAACCGACTGCTTTATTCTTACCAGGTCACATTGATACCAACTACACCCTGTAGCGGGTTCTCAATGTCGTCACCTTTGGTGTAGTCAAGGCTTGCATATGCTCCCATGTTTTTGGTGATATCAGCCTGTACACCTGCACCCACGCGGAATGCTGCACCGTCAATGCTGGCATTGACAGACTCATCACCCAGACGGACTTTGTTGCCATCAGAGAATTCGTTCAGTGCGGCCAGATTCAGATAAGGTTTAACGGTCGCGTTGCCCACAGCGAAGTCATAACCCACGCGCGTACCGGCCTCACCCAGCACAGAGTTATAGCTGTCAGAATGAACGTCCACGCCGTTGAGTTGATAATCCACACCTTCCAGAGTCAGAGCAGACAGTTTGGCATATGGCTGAATAAACAGGCCATTACCGTCTTTCCATGTGTAACCGCCTTTAACCATCGCACCAAAACCATTGGTGTTAAAGTCAGCTTTGATGGTACCGCCACCATTCATCAGGCGAACATCTGCCGTGTTGCTGTAGTGACCAAACTGTGCAGCAGTATCAATGAAGATACCGTTGTTATACTGGCGGCTCAGGTAAGCGTGGAAGCTGTAACCTTCAGTGTCACCTTTGCTCTGCATGGTAGTCATGTCACCTTTCGCAGAAGACATCGCCACACCGGCCAGCCAGCTACCATCTTCAGTCATGAAGCGGGTATCACCACCCAGCATTACACCATTTACATCCAGGTCATAGGATGCATTTCCCGCGGTGGTATGTTTCTGTTTACCGCCAAAGTACTGAATCCATACGCCACCCTTATCATTTTCGCTCAGACGGACAGCATCCTGACGGGCGGAGAGCGTGTCAGCCTGCAGATTAGCGACGTTAGCCGGAGCAGCTGCCATTGCCTGAATCACGGAGCTGGCGTTGGATGCTTTATGCGTGTTTTTTACGAAATAAAAGTTACCATCAGCTCCCTGTGTCAGGTCATATTGATACAGACCACCTTCCGTTGTGCCTGTGGCTTTTAGAGTGCTGTCTTTGCCGGTAGAAATAAATGCCGTTTGTTCATTGATAAGATCCAATGAACCCGCACTGTAAACACTCAAGTCACCGCTCGCTTTTCCGCTGATATCCAGAGTGTTTTCAGAAGAGGCATCAACAATCAGAGTGCCGTTTTGAGAAGCAAACGTGCCAGTATTGACTGTAGCCTTCGTGATATTAACCGTACTGTCTTTTACTGCCAGAGCATCAACAGTTGAGGAACCCGTAACATTCCAGACAGACCCGTTTTGCAGAGATACACTGGCATCTCCTGCCCCTGAAACTTTGCCTTTCCAGACTGAACTATCGGAAAGATTTATATCCAGATCACTACCCGCTTTATCGCCGCTATTGAGCGTATAAGCATTACCTTCCCAGTAAGAGCGGGCAACGTTCATATTTACATTTGTTGTGGTACCGGCTGAATTCTCGCTTTCAGAAAGGGCCAGGACATCAGAGTAGATGGTTGAATCAGCAACAGACAAATTTAAATTTTGCGTTGCTGAACCTGCGCCTTGTGCCGAAGCAGAGGCATAAATTGTTTGTTTATTATTAGCCGCCCCAATTATTGAGCCATCCTTAATATTCAGGTTGACTGTATGAGTTCCCTTATTCTCCTTGGCAATAACTATTGTTTCAATCCCGCCATTAATAATATTTGAGCCAGCAAGGGTAATGTTGTCGGTTGCATCACCGTTAAAACCATTCAATACGCTACCCTTTTGAGCAAAAATTGCCGTAGAGCCGTTGCTGGAGTTCTTATTGCCTTGAGCATTTATGGTTGTGCCATTGAGCGTTAAATTATTTCCCGTGGTCGCTTCCAGAGATATACCTGTCGCACTACTTTTTTCATTTTTTGCAACAAAGTTACCGCCATTAACAACAACATCGCCAGTTGAATCAATGACCATTGCAGTTCGGACATAGGTACCTTCACCTTGAGCTGTGATGGTGGAGCCTGTAGCATTAATCACAACATTTTTGTCACCGCTAACTTTTACACCTTCAACGAAACCTTGGTCTACCGTTGATGTGGCGGTAATATCATGACCACCCAAAGTAACATTAAGGTCTTTATCTTTCGCATTAATTGTTGCGGCTGTAATCTGTGTAGTACCACTAATAACAACATCTTGTTCCAGAGTTGTATCTTTATCCAATGTAACCGGTGTAGTTGATACCGCGTTATCAGCAGCGAATGCTGGTGCAGAAAGAGCCATAACAATAGCTGTCGCTAATGTGCTGCGGTAAAATGCCTTACTGTTTTTCATGAAGAAATTCTCCATTCTGGTAACTAATTTCAATTTTCCACTTATTTATATTTATGCAGAGATAAAGCCTGCGTCCCTGCATTTACCACCACGGAATACCTGTTGGTATTTCCGTTTTCACGCAATGTCATGGCATTCATTTTTTCCAATGCATTTCCATCACCGTGAAATTTATTGCTGCTCAGCAGCAGGGCTTCCCGCAATGACATGCTGTCCGGTATTCCCCAACGCTTTTTTAGCGACTGCTCGGTAAGCCATATCTGTCTTATCCCCGTTTTGAGAAATTGCGCACTGTATTCCCAGCTGTGTCCGGCAAGAAGCAACGACAACACCTTCTTTTGCTTTTCCGGGAAGCGTACTGACATGACGATTGTCTTTGTGCGGTTATTCACCTCTTTCATAAAGACAGAGTAACTGTCCATAACTGGCAAAATTTCTGCATGTTTCAGCCCTGAAAACCCACCAGAGGCATTTGCAATACTGATGACACGCTCTACTGACATTCCTGGTTTCAGTAACCTCAGGTTTTTGAGAACGCCAGAAATACTCACATCCGGTGGCAGAAAAAAGGGCGCGACGCACAACACCACCACGAATGAGTGATCCCGATAAAATCGGAACCACATTTCAGCGCATTCGGCAGGTCGCCCTGCCGATATCACGACACTCTGTGGCCTGTGCCGCAATTTATTGCGTAACTCCTCTTCTGTTCTGATGCAGGTAACATTGCCGACAGAACCGGTTGATAGAGCTGCGAACTGCGCTGGTACAATTCCTGAGGGACAGAAAAGAACGAAACGCATCCTTCCCTCACAGATGTCAGTACGCCAGCACGCTGTACAGGCTGTACAGCGTGCCTCCCAATCCTGCAGCCCAGAACAGTAGAAATATTTTGGCTCCTACACTGTAGCGAGTCCGTATGCGCCGCAGTAGGTGGTAGTAACAACGCTGCTGTGTCATAACAATCCTGGTCTTTTTTTAGATATATTTTTTCTTTGTCCGGAAAGTACTTTTCCGGAAATGGCGTCAGAATTTATTGATTCACCAACGGCAACTTTCTCTGGATAAAGGATTCCGGATACCATGTTCTGCACATACTGAGTGAGTCGATGAGCGGAATGTTGTCCGATATATTTTGCATGTAGCCGTATATTCCGTTTCACTCTGCTGTCACCGCATCCCGTATAGAGCAGCCTGAAATCGCTCAGTGTTCTCAGTCCAAGTTTCATTAAAGCCCGTGTGGCAATCGCATGCAGGGTCTTTGAACTGCGTTGTTCATAACGGGCAATCTCACTGAAACTCATGCCCTGCATCAGAATCTTAAGCACACTCAACTCCCGTGCAGTCAGGAGCCAGAAATCGCTCATATCGCCGGGCAAAGGACGCAGTAACCAGCGGATAATTTGATTCTGATAACGACTCGCTGTCAGCATGGTGCCGATGCGTGGGAAGCCGTTATACAGACTTGCAGCAGGAGCATTATCGAACCAGTCGGAGTCACCGGTCAGGCAGACCTGCCATTGCCCGGCATCACTCCGCAAACGGGCGAGACAAGCCAGAAGAACCAACTCCCCCGAAGGAAGCGAAGGGATATCAGCTAACAGGTAGCCACAGGAGGTCTTTAAAACGAATTCAACCTCTGTAGTGACGTTGCTGTACACCCGCACGATATACCTGTCCGTTGGGATGAGAGACTCCAGTGCCAGCCTGGTGAACTGACAGGCACTGATAATAACCAGAGGCTTCTTCATTCAGACTCGTCCACGCCATTGCTACAAAACCTGACATTTTGATTCAAAATGTCAGGTTTGGTTTAATAGCCTGAATATTTAATTTTCTTGGAATATAAATCTAATTTGTTTGATTTTTATTGTTTTTAATTTTGTGTTATTTAACGATATGGGCGAAAGTTAATCACTGGTATGACCTTTGTGATTAATCATTTCAAATCATGGGGTTATTTTACTTTAGCTAGAAATATCAACATGTTATGTGTTTTATTTAATTGAATGGGCTGTTTTTTTATGGAAGAATTGAGGAAAACGTAGGAATCTGACATTTTGAATCAGAAGGTACTGTTTTAACGAGGCTTTTTTTTCCACACCCCTTTAAAACGAGCAGCATTACTGGCTGTGTATCTGACAGTATGCTGAATATTTCGATGACCCAGATAATCCTGAAGTAGTCGGGTATCGACACCATTGTCAGCCAGAGCAAAACCACAGGCATGACGTAACATATGAGGATGTGCTTTTACAGCTAATCCTGCACGTTTTCCAGCCTCACGAATGATAGAAAAAAAATGTTGTCTGCTGATAGGGCGGCGTTTCCGGGAGAGAAAAAGCCAGTCTCCTTCAACTCCGTTTTCAATTAACTTCCTCTGCTTAAGCCACAACTTGATCAAATTATATTCATCAGGAAGAAGAGGATGTGTTGTCGAGAAACCATTTTTAATACGCCGAATATTAAGTTGTTTTCCAGATGCATCAATATCGGATAAACGTAAATCAAGAAGTTCACTGGCCCTAAAACCGTGAATGAAAGCCATCATAATTAGACAGCGATTTCTTTCAGGAAAGGACATGCTCTGGGCTGCATCCATCAGCCTGTAGACTTCATCCTGTGTGAGATATTTTCTCGTCATACGCCACCGTGTACAGTTGTAAAAAAAAGAGAGGCACACCCAGATAAGTATGCCTGCAATCAGAACGTTATCGATGTAATCTCATTATCTCATTAATAAGATTTTTTGAATAGTAGTTCTACGCAACAGATTAAATATGAACTATTTATTGTGCAGCTTTTCTACAAGTCATTTTTAATGCGTATTTTTATCTACTATGATGTGAAAAAATAAATATTAAAACTATGAGTGACAGGTCGTGTGGGATGTGTATTACGTCTAATGTTTTAGTAATTTTTATTAGTTTTGAGATATTTAACATCATTTCCTGTGAGATCGCCTTGTTGTGTATCTAATTGATTTTACTTTTGTTTTTTGATACATAAAGTTGGAGGGTAGAAAGTAAGATTAGTTTAATATCAATGATATGAATTTATAAATACATATTATTGCAAGGTGTTCTTTACTTTTCTGGTCGTGAGTAAATCATTGTTAATGGGTTCTGCTCATAAATTTAAAATATTCATTTAAATGATTTTTACTTTTTGTATATCTCAATTTGTTTATTTTGCATTCATTTGATGGAGAGTATTCCAACACTTTTTATTTTTCGCAAAAAACTTATTAACAACTTTTTATTATCAATTGAAAATTAATGTAAACTAAAATGTTAGCGAAGCGATAATCTTGTGCTAAAAAATATTTAAGCATGATGATTAATTAAAGAAGAGTAAAAATAAATCACTGCTAATAAATTATACGAATCGTGTTTAAAGCTCCATGTGGTTTTGGTCTGACTTATTTTTGTACTCGTTACAAGAACCCTTTTCGTATATGCTAACCGTGAGCGGGAATGAACAGGTAACCATAGCCAGGAACATTAGCGGCGTAATTCTTAAGCTGAGTGGTATTTCATCTGTAGTTTATCTGTGTATGCATAGCACATTCATCAGCCAGATTGAGCAAGTCAGCTTAGAATTTGCTGGCGAGATTGTCACGATGAAGCATGAGAGTTACCTCAGTGTTTTATATAAGGATTCGGTCCTCATAGTAGAACGGTAACTCTCAATCTGATAGGTTCCTGAGTCAGTTCACATCACGACTCATTTTTTCGCTCTCACCGGCATCCCATTTGCCACAAAATATCCCGCCGTGCTCCTCGGCAACGCTTCCTTCCCACGAATCATATCCGCTATTTTCTCGCCAATCATAATCGTCGTGGCGTTCAAATTGCCGGTGATAATTTGCGGCATAATTGACGCATCCACCACGCGCAGGCCTTCCAGCCCGTGTACGCGGCCTTCGCCGTCAACCACAGCCATCTCGTCATAACCCATTTTGCAGGTACCGCACGGATGAAACGCGGTTTCGGCGTGGTTACGCACGAACTCATCGAGCTGCTCATCCGTCTGGCATTCGACACCAGGGCTGATTTCGCGGCCACGGTATTGATCCAGCGCGGGTTGATGCATGATCTCGCGTGTGATGCGAATTGCGTCGCGGAACTCCTGCCAGTCCTGCTCGTGCGACATGTAGTTAAACAGAATTCCCGGATGCTGGTGCGGGTCGCGGGATTTAATCCGCACATGCCCACGGCTTGGCGAGCGCATCGATCCGACATGGCATTGGAAGCCGTGCTCTTTCACTGCGTTCGAGCCGTTATAGTTAATCGCCACTGGCAGGAAATGGTACTGAATATTCGGCCACGCAAATTCCTCACGGCTGCGAATAAATCCGCCTGCTTCAAAGTGGTTGCTGGCACCAACGCCGGTGCCGCCAAACAGCCACTCCGCACCGATTCTCGGCTGATTCCACCACTGCAGGGCAGGGTAGAGGGAAACCGGTTCTTTGCACTCGTATTGCAGATACATCTCCAGGTGATCCTGAAGATTTTCGCCGACGCCGGGTAATTCATGCACCAGCGGAATATCAAACTCCGCCAGCAGTTCAGCGTTGCCGACGCCGGAGCGTTGCAGGATCTGCGGTGAAGCAATCGCGCCTGCACATAACAGCACTTCTTTATTCGCCGCCGCGCGGGTCGGAATGGTGCTGTCGCCTTCCAGCCACTCGACGCCCACCGCGCGTTTGCCGTCAAAAATGATGTGATCGGTCATGGCGTGAGTACGAATGGTCAGGTTAGGGCGCGATTTGGCCTGATCGAGATAGCCACGCGCGGTGCTGGCGCGACGGCCATGCGGCGTGACGGTGCGATCCATCGGGCCAAAACCTTCTTGCTGATAGCCGTTGAGATCGTCCGTGCGTGGGTAGCCTGCCTGCATGCCCGCTTCAATCATCGCTTCAAACAGCGGATTGACGCCGGGTTTGGAGGTGATGACGCTCACCGGGCCATCGCCACCGTGGTAATCGTTCTCGCCCACATCGCGAGTCTCGGCCTTGCGGTAGTAGGGCAGGCAGTCGAGATAACTCCAGTTCTCCAGACCAGGTTCTTGTGCCCAGTTATCGAGATCCAGCGCATTGCCACGGATGTAGCACATACCGTTGATCAGCGATGAACCGCCCAGACCTTTGCCGCGTCCGCACTCCATGCGGCGGTTGTTCATAAACGGTTCGGGTTCCGTCTCATAGGCCCAGTTGTAGCGTTTGCCCTGTAGCGGGAACGCCAGCGCGGCGGGCATCTGGGTGCGGAAGTCAAAGCGATAGTCCGGGCCGCCTGCTTCAAGCAGCAGCACGGTTGTGTTCGGATCTTCAGTCAGACGGGTAGCGAGAACGTTGCCGGCTGAGCCGGCACCAATAATGATGTAGTCAAATTGCAAATAAACCTCCTGGTTAAAATATGGACTGGAATTTAGTCATCTCAACCTGGATGGACTTCACCTGGGTGTAACTCTGGAGCGTCATCACGCCGTTCTCGCGACCAATGCCGGAGTGTTTGTAGCCGCCAACGGGCATCTCTGCCGGGGATTCGCCCCAGGTGTTGATCCAGCAAATACCCGCTTCCAGCTGATGAATGACGCGATGCGCGAGGTTCAGGTCCGCCGTCACGATACCCGCCGCCAGACCGTAGTCGGTATCGTTAGCGCGGCGAATGACTTCGTCTTCCGACTCGTAGATCAGAATGGACATCACCGGCCCGAAAATCTCTTCTCGCACAATGGTCATATCGTCGCTGCAATCGGTGAACACGGTCGGTGCAACCCATGCGCCGTTATCGAAGCTATCCCCCTTCAGTACATCGCCGCCGCACAGTACGCGCGCGCCTTCCTCTATGCCTTTGGCGATATAGCGCAGCACGTTATCGCGATGCGGGAAGCTGACCAGCGGGCCGAAGTTAGTTTGCGGATCGAAAACGTCGCCCGCGCGAATGCGCTCAACGCGCGCCAGAACCTTTTGTTCAAATGCGGCTTTGCATTTCGTCGGAACGAAGACGCGAGTGCCGTTGGTACACACCTGACCGGAGCTGAAGAAATTCGCCATCATGGCGATATCGGCGGCGAGATCGAGATCCGCATCGTCGAAAACGATCAGCGGTGATTTACCGCCCAGCTCCATGGTCACTTCTTTCAGGGAAGAGGCCGCCGAGTTAGCCATCACTTTTTTGCCGCTGGCGACACCGCCGGTAAATGACACTTTGGCAATGCCCGGATGATCGGTCAGATATTGCCCGGTCTCCGCGCCCACGCCCGGCAACACGTTAAATACACCGTCCGGCAGGCCCGCTTCGCTGTAAATTTCAGCCAGCTTTAACGCGGTAAGCGGAGTGACTTCGCTCGGTTTGAAGATCATCGCGTTACCTGCCGCCAGCGCGGGGGCGGATTTCCACAAAGCAATCTGGATCGGGTAGTTCCATGCGCCAATCCCCGCCACCACACCCAGCGGTTCGCGGCGGGTATAAACAAATGACGTCTCACGCAACGGGATCTGGCTGCCTTCCAGCGCCGGGATCAGCCCGGCATAGTACTCCAGCACGTCCGCACCGGTAACGATATCGACGGTTGAGGTTTCCGAATATGCTTTTCCGGTGTCGAGGGTTTCCAGTTTTGCGAGTTCGTCATTGCGTTCACGCAGAATATCAACGGCCCGACGCAGAATACGCGAGCGTTCCATAGCGGTCATCGCCGCCCAGATTTTTTGCCCTTGTTGGGCACTCTTCACGGCGCGATCGACATCCTCACGCCCGGCGGCCTGCACGGTCGCCAGCACGTTACCGTTGGCCGGGTTAATGGTCTCGAAGGTGCGACCGCTGGTGGCGGAGGTATAACCACCATGTATATAAAGCTGCTGTTCTGCCATTCGGGACATCACGTCTCCTCGGTTAATCGGTGGGTAAATGCTGAGTAATAAAGTGACGGGTCAGCGAGTGTGCGAGAGGTTTATCCAGCGGTTTGCCGCTCAGTGCCGCGCGCAGCCATAATCCGTCAATTAGCGCGGCAAGGCCGTAGCCCGCTTCCTGTGCCTGTTGGCGCGGTAACTCGCGGCGAAATTCGCTCACCAGATTCGACAATAAGCGGCGGCTACTGACCTGCTGCAAGCGATAGAGCATCGGCTGATGCATACTGCTGGCCCAGAAGGCCAGCCAGGCTTTCATCGCCGCACTGCTCACCTGGGTTTCATCGAAGTTTCCGCCAACAATCGCCTGTAATCGCAGCTCTGCACTGCCCTGCGGAAGTGCATGTAATCGATTCAAAACCGCGTCACGCAGCTGACTGGTGATATCGCGCATGGTTGCTTCCAGCAGACCATTTTTGTCCCTGAAATAGTGGCTGATGATCCCCGTAGAAACGCCTGCATGGCGGGCGATCTGCGCGATCGTTGCATCGTGCATGCCCACTTCATTTATTGCTTCCAGCGTGGCGTCGATCAGTTGTCTGCGCCGGATCGACTGCATTCCCAATTTGGGCATTTTCGCCACTCCATTCATCAGCGTTGTTTATCTATTAAAGCGGTTATTGATTGGACGTTCAATATAAAATGTGTCTTAATTGTTACTAATTTGATTTTAAATGGTAACAATAACAGTGGGGATACTGGATGACAGACCTTTCACACAGCAGGGAAAAGGACAAAATCAATCCGGTGGTGTTTTACACTTCCGCCGGACTGATTTTGTTGTTTTCCCTGACAACGATCCTGTTTCGCGACTTCTCGGCCCTGTGGATTGGCCGCACGCTGGACTGGGTTTCTAAAACCTTCGGTTGGTACTATCTGCTGGCGGCAACGCTCTATATTGTCTTTGTGGTCTGTATCGCTTGTTCGCGTTTTGGTTCGGTGAAGCTCGGGCCAGAACAATCAAAACCGGAATTCAGTTTGCTGAGTTGGGCGGCGATGCTGTTTGCTGCCGGGATCGGTATCGACCTGATGTTCTTCTCCGTAGCCGAACCGGTAACGCAGTATATGCAGCCGCCGGAAGGCGCGGGACAGACGATTGAGGCCGCGCGTCAGGCGATGGTCTGGACGCTGTTTCACTACGGCTTAACCGGCTGGTCGATGTATGCGCTGATGGGCATGGCGCTCGGATACTTTAGCTATCGTTATAATTTGCCGCTCACTATCCGCTCGGCGCTGTACCCGATCTTCGGTAAACGGATTAACGGGCCGATAGGTCACTCAGTGGATATTGCTGCGGTGATCGGCACCATCTTCGGTATTGCCACTACGCTCGGTATCGGTGTGGTGCAGCTTAACTATGGCTTGAGCGTGCTGTTTGATATTCCCGATTCGATGGCGGCGAAAGCGGCACTGATCGCCTTGTCGGTGATCATCGCCACTATCTCGGTGACATCCGGTGTCGATAAGGGCATTCGCGTGTTATCGGAACTCAACGTTGCGCTGGCGCTGGGATTGATTCTGTTCGTGTTGTTTATGGGCGACACCTCGTTCCTGCTTAATGCACTGGTGCTGAACGTTGGCGACTATGTGAATCGCTTTATGGGCATGACGCTCAATAGTTTTGCCTTCGACCGTCCGGTTGAGTGGATGAATACCTGGACGCTCTTCTTCTGGGCATGGTGGGTGGCATGGTCGCCGTTTGTCGGCTTGTTCCTGGCGCGTATCTCGCGTGGGCGTACCATTCGCCAGTTCGTGCTGGGCACGTTGATTATTCCGTTTACCTTCACGCTGTTATGGCTCTCGGTATTCGGCAATAGCGCGCTGTATGAAATCATCCACGGCGGCGCGGCATTTGCCGAGGAAGCGATGGTCCATCCGGAGCGCGGCTTCTACAGCCTGCTGGCGCAGTATCCGGCGTTTACCTTTAGCGCCTCCGTCGCCACCATTACTGGCCTGCTATTTTATGTGACCTCGGCGGACTCCGGTGCGCTGGTGCTGGGGAATTTCACCTCGCAGCTTAAAGATATCAACAGCGACGCACCCGGCTGGCTGCGCGTCTTCTGGTCGGTGGCGATTGGCCTGCTGACGCTAGGCATGCTGATGACCAACGGGATATCCGCGCTGCAAAACACCACGGTGATTATGGGCCTGCCGTTCAGCTTTGTGATCTTCTTCGTGATGGCGGGGTTGTATAAATCTCTGAAGGTAGAAGATTACCGCCGTGAAAGTGCCAACCGCGATACCGCGCCGCGACCGCTGGGGCTTCAGGATCGCCTGAGCTGGAAAAAACGTCTCTCGCGCCTGATGAATTATCCGGGCACGCGTTACACTAAACAGATGATGGAGACGGTCTGTTATCCGGCAATGGAAGAAGTGGCGCAGGAACTGCGGTTGCGCGGCGCGTACGTGGAGCTAAAAAACCTGCCGCCGGAAGAGGGACAACAGTTGGGGCATCTGGATTTGTTGGTGCATATGGGCGAAGAGCAAAACTTTGTCTATCAGATTTGGCCACAGCAATATTCAGTGCCGGGCTTTACCTACCGCGCACGTAGCGGGAAATCGACCTACTACCGGCTGGAAACCTTCCTGTTAGAAGGCAGCCAGGGCAACGACCTGATGGACTACAGCAAAGAGCAGGTGATCACCGATATTCTCGACCAGTACGAGCGGCACCTTAACTTTATCCATCTCCATCGTGAAGCGCCGGGCCATAGCGTGATGTTCCCGGACGCGTGATTGTTATTGCATAAAACCGCGCCATGTCTGCATATGGCGCGGTTTCTCTTACCTCTTGATACGTTATATCTGTGTACAGTTAAGCCCTTAGTATCGATTGATGATTACCAGGCAACAGATAATAAAAAAGAAAAGAACTATTGAAGCCCAAAATCTACGCTTGGACTGTTGTGAATGTTCAATAAGCTTAGTCTTATTTAATGTAAATATTGGTGCTAATTTGAAATGACGCTTTATTCATGGGAAACGCGTAGCGCAAATCAACTAAAATCAATGTAACCGTTTGTTATTTAAGGTTTAATTGTCTGTGTCTGATATTTTATTGATTGTTTTAAATATTGTTTTTATTGTCATTGTTATAATGTTGGCTATCTATTGCTGAATGGATTCAGTCTTAAAAAGCAGGTTGTTAAGGGATAGGCATAGAGTAATGACGTGTATGCATAACCAACATCTTTACTCATTATGTCATTGAATGTTGACGCTATGTGTTTATGAGGTTGAGGTATTTTCAGTTGATCTGGATTGTTAAATTCATATAATGCGCCTTTACTCATGAATGGACGTCAATACGTAGTGGGAAATTATAAATATCGAAATAGTCCAACTACTTCTTTATTACCAAAAATGAGTATCTGAATTTTAATATTGCATTCTTGCGTGATTATCTCCTGAGTTTGACTTGTGATTACCTTTTTAAGGTATTTAGCGTAACTGTTTTTGAGCGAGCATCAGAGGTAAAGATAATCTTCTTGATAGTGATGTGGGATGTTATACGTATGGCATCGCTAATGTTTATGGTTACCCCTTATGTGTGCTCAGGAATCCACAGGTAATCACTCATACTGAACAGCGATAAAAGATAAAAGGTGTGTTCATGAATTCATGTGATTTTCGTGTTTTTCTGCAAGAGTTCGGTACAACGGTTCATTTGTCATTGCCTGGTAGCGTATCCGAGAAAGAACGACTGCTACTCAAGCTGCTGATGCAGGGAATGTCTGTAACAGAAATATCACAGTACAGAAATCGCAGTGCAAAGACCATTTCACATCAAAAGAAACAGCTCTTTGAGAAACTGGGGATTCAGAGCGATATTACTTTCTGGCGGGATATTTTCTTTCAGTACAATCCGGAGATCATATCCGCCACGGGTAATAATAGTCACAAATATATTAATGATAATCACTATCACCATATCGTCACGCCTGAAGCCATCAGTCTGGCGTTGGAAAACCACGAGTTTAAACCGTGGATCCAACCGGTTTTCTGCGCGCAGACTGGGGTACTGACGGGCTGTGAAGTGCTTGTCCGCTGGGAACATCCACAAACGGGAATGATCCCACCGGATCAGTTTATTCCTCTGGCGGAGTCATCCGGTCTTATTGTCATAATGACTCGCCAGCTGATGAAACAGACTGCGGATATTCTGATGCCGGTAAAACATTTGCTGCCGGACAATTTCCATATTGGTATCAACGTCTCGGCGGGCTGTTTTTTGGCTGCGGGATTTGAAAAAGAGTGTCTGAACCTGGTTAAGAAATTAGGTAACGATAAAATCAAGCTGGTTCTTGAGTTGACGGAACGTAATCCTATTCCGGTAACGCCAGAAGCCAGAGCGATATTTGACAGCCTTCATCAGCACAATATTACCTTTGCGCTGGATGACTTTGGTACGGGTTATGCGACCTATCGTTACTTGCAGGCGTTCCCGGTCGATTTTATTAAAATTGACAAGTCGTTTGTGCAAATGGCGAGTGTCGACGAAATCTCCGGTCATATTGTGGACAATATTGTCGAACTGGCGCGTAAGCCTGGTCTGAGTATCGTGGCGGAAGGGGTAGAAACCCAGGAGCAGGCGGATTTAATGATCGGTAAAGGCGTTCACTTTTTACAGGGCTATTTGTACTCTCCGCCAGTACCGGGTAATAAATTTATCTCTGAATGGGTAATGAAAGCAGGTGGTTGATGTAAACCGCTATTCACAGCGCATCGGGAGGTTGGCAGCGATTAATTCTCCCGATGCAGTAAATCCTGATAGATCCCCGTTAATATGCCATTTGGCGCAAATTGTTTTTTAATCCACTGCGTCACCTGACCGGTGGCAGAGTGCTGGGTTGCGAGTAACATGCGTGAATCCTGGCGCGGGTTATGGATTTGTCGGGTAACCAGCAAGGATTGCGCCATCGCCTCACGGACCATGTAATCCGGCAAAAAACCAATTCCTTCACCTAAAATCTGGCACTGACATTTGGTGTTGAAATCTGGCACCAGAATTGACTCCTGCCCATGCAGCAACCAGCCCACTTTTTTATTAATCGTATGCGCGGTGTCCTCCACCATGATATTAGGGTAGAGACGCAGCTGGCTTTCGGCGATCGGCTCCGGCACAAAGGCTAATGGGTGATCCGGGGCGATGGCAAAAGCCCAGCGAATCGCGCCAATCTCCGTGTAATCAATGCCGCCACCGTCCAGCAGCGTGTCGGGTGCGCCGATAGCGATATTTGCCTGATTATTAATAATCGCATCCCAGACGCCGTTATACACTTCGGTGGTGACGGTAATCTGGCAGGTAGGAAACTGCTTTTTCAGCACCTGTAATAAGCGTGCGGTGTGTTTGGGCGTATAAAGCAGCTGATTAATACAAATGCGCACACGCGCTTCTATGCCCTGCGAAATAGTATCGATACTGCGTTTAATGGCATGAAAATCATTCAGCAGGTCGGTAGCTTTGCGGAAAAAATAACGCCCGGACTCCGTTAACTCAATGCTGCGGGTACTGCGAGTGAACAGCACCACATCCAGCCCCGTCTCCATACGTTTAATGGTGTAGCTAATGGCGGAAGTGGTTAAACCCAACTCTTCTGCGGCTTTACTGAAGCTGCCAAAACGTGCAGCGGTAGTAAATGCCAACAGATTCTCTTCGGTAAAAATTGAGTTCATTAAACCATTCCCGCCATTATCTAATATGAATTTCTCCAGCCATGACTGTAGAGGTATCGGTTAAAGATAGATAATCATTTTTGAATAACTTTTAATACCCGTCGCGTTTAGTCGTCGCTTCGCTTAATTTTTGTCCGCCGTATTCTGAAATTATCCCCACGCAGTTACCCGCCAGAAAACCCAGTAATGTCACCGTCCAGTTCATCCCGCTGGCAAAAAATAGCGTCATGCCGAGAAAGCCTCCGGGAATAAAAGACAGTAACCAGAAACGCCCTTGCCAGACCACCACCGCCGAGAAGGGTACAGTCGTAATCACGCTCGCCCAGAACGCGGACAGTCCACTCACCGGGGCCAGCCAACCGGCAGCCAGCGCGGCGAAAAACGCCCACACCATCCCGGAATAATTAACCGCCAGGCTTTTGATAAACCCCGATTTACCGCCGCCTGCGGCATAAAAACTGCAAAAGGCGACGAAGCCAATGGTTCCTAATAATTCCCATCCCTGAGAGAGCCCGACATGTGAAGACACTAACTGCCAAAGCCCTGCACAAATACCGACGGTGACACCCGTTGCCGTGAGTCCGTTCATCTTGTTCCCCTCTGGTTAGACATGGACGAAAGCTACTCTTACATGTGCAGACTATAGAGAAATAAAACCTGATTGAGTGAAAGGGTATCGGGTCAAAGAAACAAATATTGCACTACCGCACACGGTGAAAAGATTGTTGAACATCATTCAACAAAAAGGCGAAATACGGCGAATTAAATTTAAGCGGGTTCTTTTATCAGATTATCGTTGCTATTCTCAATTCATCGAAAACAGCCACAAAAACCAGGTGAATGTGAATGACTATAAAAAATCTACCTGCAGACTATTTATTGGCTGCGCAACAGGGTGATATCGATAAAGTAAAAACCTGCCTTGCGCTGGGTGTCGATATTAATACCTGCGATCGTCAGGGGAAAACGGCAATTACGCTGGCAAGTTTATATCAGCAATATGCTTGCGTTCAGGCATTAATTGACGCTAGAGCGAATATTAATAAACAAGATCATACCTGTTTAAATCCTTTTTTAATTAGCTGTCTGAACGATGATTTAACGCTACTACGAATTATTTTACCGGCTAAACCCGATCTTAATTGCGTAACCCGTTTTGGCGGTGTCGGCCTGACGCCTGCCTGTGAAAAAGGCCATTTAAGTATTGTAAAAGAGCTTTTGGCAAATACGGAGATTAACGTTAACCAGACTAACCATGTTGGCTGGACACCGTTGCTGGAAGCGATTGTGCTTAACGATGGCGGGATTAAACAGCAGGCGATTGTCCAGTTATTGCTGGAACACGGTGCCAGCCCGCATCTGACCGATAAATATGGCAAAACGCCGCTGGAACTGGCGCGGGAACGGGGCTTTGAAGAGATTGCGCAGTTGCTGATCGCCGCAGGTGCATAAACCGGGAGGCTTGTTATCAATACACCAGAAAAACGGTGTGTGTGGGCGCTAACTGCGGATGCTGATTTTCTGGCGCAGCGGGGGCAAGGACAGGTTGAACAGGTCTTTGCCAGAGCGGTAAATATCGCACTCCCGGCTCGCCAGCAGTTGCTGACGCTGCTTTGTGAAGAGTACGACAATGCGCCTAACAGTTGTCGGTTGGCACTCACTCACTTTAATGGTCTGTTCCGGCATGGTGATAAGGTTCAGTTTGACGATCAAGGCATTACGATTGGTCAACATCATCATATAGAGATGAGTCATTGCCAGCGTTGGCTGTCCCCAACCTTGCAAATGACCGCTGTGAATTTTCACCTTATCGCCTGGCAACAGTGGTACGACATTATTCATCAGCACCTGGGGGAAAATGAAACCCTGTTTAATTATCGCGGCGATAATCCGTTTTATCAGGCGTTAAATAAAGAACTACATATTAAACGACGGGCAGTTATTCAGGCCGTAAACGATAAACAAAATATCGCCTCAGCAGTCGCCAGTATGATGGGGTTAGGGATTGGCCTTACGCCATCAGCCGATGATTATCTGACCGGACTGGTACTTATTTTATTTATTTCCGGACATCCGGCGGAAAAATACAAAGAGGAATTTTATCTCGGCCTGCAACGCGGCAGAAATAATACCACGTTATTAAGTGCCATCACGCTGGAAGCCGCATTACAACAACGCTGCCGGGAAAATATTCATCGTTTTATTCACAACATTATTTATGACATCCCTGGGAACGCAACTCAGGCAATAGAAAAAATTAAACATATTGGCTCCAGTTCCGGCTGCGACATGCTGTATGGCATGGCCGATGGTTGTGCGCTGAGTCAAACCTACGGAGGGAATTATGTCAGTTAAAATAGTCATTAAACCGAATACCTATTTTGATTCTGTCTCGCTGATGTCTATCTCCACGCGTGCAAATAAACTCGACGGCGTCGAGCAGGCATTTGTGGCGATGGCGACCGAAATGAACAAAGGCGTGTTGAAGAATTTAGGACTGCTGACGCCGGAGCTGGAGCAGGCGAAAAACGGCGACCTGATGATTGTCATCAATGGTAAATCGGGTGTGGACAACGAGCAGTTGCTGGCGGAGATTGAAGAACTGTTCAACACCAAAGCGCAAAGCGGCTCGCACGAGGCGCGTTACGGCACTATTGCCAGCGCCAAAAAGCATATCCCGGAAAGTAACCTGGCAGTGATTTCGGTCAACGGTCTGTTTGCCGCTCGCGAAGCGCGTCAGGCGCTGCAAAATGACCTCAACGTGATGCTGTTTTCCGATAATGTCTCAGTTGAAGATGAACTGGCGCTCAAACAGTTGGCCCATGAAAAAGGGCTGCTGATGATGGGGCCAGATTGCGGCACGGCGATTATCAACGGCGCGGCGCTCTGCTTTGGTAACGCCGTGCGTCGCGGCAACATCGGTATTGTTGGCGCATCTGGCACCGGCAGCCAGGAATTGAGCGTCCGTATCCATGAATTTGGTGGCGGCGTTTCACAACTGATCGGCACCGGCGGGCGCGACCTGAGCGAGAAAATCGGCGGACTGATGATGCTCGATGCCATCAGCATGCTGGAAAACGATCCGCAAACTGAAATCATTGTGCTTATCTCCAAACCGCCTGCGCCTGCGGTGGCCCGCAAAGTGCTGGAACGCGCACGCGCCTGCCGCAAGCCAGTGGTGGCCTGCTTCCTCGGTCGTGGCGAAACGCCAGTGGATGAGCAGGGGCTACAGTTTGCTCGCGGCAGCAAAGAGGCGGCATTGAAAGCGGTGATGCTCTCCGGCGTGAAACAAGAACATCTCGATCTGCATACGCTTGACCAGCCGTTGATTGCGGATGCGCGCGCGCGTCTGCAACCGCAGCAGAAATACATTCGTGGTCTGTTCTGCGGCGGTACGCTGTGTGACGAAACCCTGTTCGCGGTGATGGAAAAACATGGCGATGTCTACAGCAATATCCAGCCCGATCCTGAATTCCGCCTGCAAGATATCAACCGCAGCATCAAACACACCTTCCTCGACTTTGGCGATGATGACTTCACCAACGGCAAGCCGCATCCAATGATTGACCCGACCAACCGTATCAGCCGCTTGATCGAAGAAGCGCGCGATCCAGAAGTGGCGGTGATCGTGATGGATTTTGTGCTCGGATTTGGATCGCATGAAGATCCGGTCGGTTCCACCATCGAGGCGATCAAAGAAGCGAAAGCGATCGCCGCTGCCGAAGGACGCGAGTTGATCATTCTCGCCTATGTGCTGGGCACCGATCTCGATACGCCATCATTAGAACAACAAAGCCAGATGCTGCTTGATGCCGGAGTGATTCTGGCGAGCAGCAGCACCAATACCGGATTGCTGGCGCGTGAATTTATCTGCAAAGGGGAGGAAGCCTGATGAGCCAGTCACTGTTTAGCCAACCGTTGAACGTTATTAACGTCGGTATCGCCATGTTTAGCGATGATCTGAAAAAGCAGCATGTAGAAGTGACCCAACTCGACTGGACGCCGCCGGGGCAGGGCAATATGCAGGTGGTGCAGGCACTGGACAACATTGCCGATTCGCCACTGGCGGACAAAATCGCCTCCGCGAATCAGCAGGCGCTGGAGCGCATTATCCAGTCGCATCCAGTGCTAATCGGCTTTGATCAGGCCATTAATGTGGTGCCTGGCATGACGGCGAAAACCATTCTTCACGCCGGGCCGCCGGTTACCTGGGAAAAAATGTGCGGCGCGATGAAAGGCGCGGTCACCGGGGCGCTGGTGTTCGAAGGGCTGGCGAAAGATCTTGACGAGGCGACTGAACTGGCGGCCTCCGGGGAGATCACTTTCTCGCCGTGCCACGAACACGACTGTGTGGGATCGATGGCGGGCGTCACCTCGGCCTCGATGTTTATGCACATCGTGAAAAACAAAACCTACGGCAACATCGCTTATACCAACATGAGCGAGCAGATGGCGAAGATTTTGCGTATGGGTGCCAACGATCAGAGCGTGATTGACCGCCTCAACTGGATGCGCGATGTGCAGGGGCCAATGCTGCGTGACGCGATGAAAATTATCGGCGAGATCGATCTGCGCTTAATGCTGGCGCAGGCGCTGCATATGGGCGATGAATGCCATAACCGCAATAACGCCGGGACGACGCTGCTGATTCAGGCGCTGACGCCGGGGATTATTCAGGCGGGTTATTCCGTTGAGCAACAGCGCGAAGTGTTTGAGTTTGTCGCCAGCAGCGATTACTTCTCCGGCCCAACGTGGATGGCGATGTGTAAAGCGGCGATGGATGCGGCGCACGGCATTGAATACAGCACCGTGGTGACCACCATGGCGCGTAACGGCGTCGAGTTCGGCCTGCGGGTCAGCGGCCTGCCGGGGCAATGGTTTACCGGCCCGGCGCAGCAGGTCATCGGCCCGATGTTTGCCGGTTATAAGCCGGAAGATTCGGGGCTGGATATCGGCGACAGCGCCATCACCGAAACCTACGGTATCGGCGGATTTGCGATGGCGACCGCGCCCGCGATCGTTGCGCTGGTGGGCGGCACGGTGGAAGAGGCTATCGATTTCTCCCGTCAGATGCGTGAAATCACCCTTGGCGAAAACCCCAACGTCACCATTCCGCTGCTCGGTTTTATGGGCGTGCCGTCGGCAATCGACATCACCCGCGTGGGTAGCAGCGGCATTCTGCCGGTGATCAACACCGCCATTGCCCATAAAGATGCGGGCGTCGGCATGATTGGCGCGGGCATTGTGCATCCACCCTTCGCCTGCTTCGAGAAAGCCATTCTTGGCTGGTGCGAACGTTACGGCGTCTGACCTGCAAAGTACGCGTTGTCTCTGCCGGATGCGGCGTGAACGCCTTATCCGGCCTACTAATGGCCCGAGAATTGTAGGCCTGATAAGAGTAGCGCATCAGGCAGTCTGGCGTTGGTCATAACCCCATCACCCTCTGTCGCGGACATAACAACATGAAAGAACTTGTGGTCGTTGCCATTGGTGGCAACAGCATTATCAAAGATAACGCCAGCCAGTCGATTGAGCATCAGGCGGAGGCGGTGAAAGCCGTGGCCGATACGGTGCTGGAAATGCTGGCTTCCGATTACGACATTGTGCTGACCCACGGCAACGGGCCGCAGGTCGGGCTGGATTTACGCCGCGCGGAGATTGCCCACGAGCGCGAAGGGCTGCCCTTAACGCCGCTGGCGAACTGTGTGGCGGATACGCAAGGTGGCATTGGCTATCTGATCCAGCAGGCGCTGAACAACCGACTGGCGCGTCACGGCGAGAAAAAAGCCGTCACTGTGGTGACTCAGGTGGAAGTGGATAAAAACGATCCGGGTTTTGCCCATCCCACCAAGCCCATCGGCGCATTCTTTAGTGAAAGCCAGCGTGACGAACTACAAAAGGCAAACCCTGACTGGCGTTTTGTTGAAGATGCCGGACGGGGCTATCGCCGCGTGGTCGCCTCGCCGGAACCGAAACGTATTGTCGAAGCACCTGCCATTAAGGCGCTGATCCAACAAGGCTTTGTGGTGATTGGCGCGGGCGGCGGTGGAATTCCTGTGGTGCGCACCGAAGCGGGAGATTATCAAAGCGTGGACGCGGTTATCGACAAAGATCTCTCTACTGCGCTACTGGCTCGCGAAATTCACGCCGACATTCTGGTGATCACCACTGGCGTCGAAAAAGTGTGTATTCACTTTGGCAAACCGCAGCAGCAGGCGCTCGATCGCGTAGATATTGCCACCATGACCCGCTATATGCAGGAAGGGCATTTCCCACCTGGCAGCATGTTGCCAAAAATCATCGCTAGCCTGACGTTCCTGGAACAGGACGGCAAAGAAGTGATTATCACCACGCCGGAATGCCTGCCTGCGGCGCTACGCGGCGAAACGGGCACCCATATTATTAAAACCTAAGGACGTAAGATGAAAGAAAACAATAGCCGCCGTGAATTTCTGAGCCAGAGCGGTAAGATGGTCACCGCCGCCGCGCTGTTTGGTACCTCAGTGCCGCTCGCCCATGCGGGGGTAGCTGGCACCCTAAACTGCGAAGCGAACAACACCATGAAAATCACTGACCCGCATTACTATCTCGATAACGTGCTGCTGGAAACCGGTTTTGACTACGAAAATGGCGTGGCGGTACAGACCCGCACGGCGCGCCAGACCGTGGAGATTCAGGACGGTAAAATTGTTGCCCTGCGCGAGAACAAGCAGCATCCGGACGCCACGCTGCCGCACTATGACGCTGGCGGTAAGCTGATGCTGCCCACCACCCGCGATATGCATATTCATCTCGACAAAACCTTCTACGGCGGGCCGTGGCGCTCGCTCAATCGTCCGGCAGGCACCACTATCCAGGACATGATCAAACTCGAGCAGAAAATGCTGCCGGAACTGCAACCGTACACGCAGGAACGGGCGGAAAAACTGATCGATTTATTGCAGTCGAAAGGCACCACCATTGCCCGCAGCCACTGCAATATCGAACCGGTTTCCGGCCTGAAAAATCTGCAAAATTTGCAGGCGGTGCTGGCGCGACGTCAGACGGGCTTCGAGTGTGAGATCGTCGCCTTCCCGCAGCACGGTTTGCTGCTGTCGAAATCAGAACCTTTGATGCGCGAAGCGATGCAGGCAGGCGCACATTACGTCGGCGGGCTGGACCCGACCAGTGTTGATGGCGCGATGGAAAAATCCCTCGACACCATGTTCCAGATTGCGCTGGACTATGACAAAGGCGTCGATATTCACCTGCACGAAACCACGCCGGCAGGCGTGGCAGCCATCAATTATATGGTTGAAACGGTGGAGAAAACGCCGCAACTGAAGGGCAAGCTGACCATCAGCCACGCCTTTGCGCTGGCAACGCTCAACGAACAACAGGTAGATAAACTGGCGCACCGGATGGTGGCGCAGCAAATTTCTATCGCCTCGACGGTGCCGATTGGCACGTTGCATATGCCGCTCAAACAGCTACACGACAAAGGCGTAAAATTGATGACCTGCACCGACAGCGTTATCGACCACTGGTCACCCTACGGCCTGGGCGACATGCTGGAAAAAGCCAATCTGTACGCGCAGCTCTATATTCGCCCTAACGAACAGAATTTATCCCGCTCGCTGTTTTTAGCCACCGGTGATGTATTGCCGCTAAATGAAAAAGGCGAGCGCGTGTGGCCAAAAGCGCAGGATGACGCCAGTTTTGTGCTGGTGGACGCCTCCTGTTCCGCCGAGGCGGTGGCGCGTATTTCGCCGAGAACGGCGACGTTCCATAAAGGGCAACTGGTGTGGGGGAGTGTGGCAGGTTGATACGAACTTGATATGTCTGCAACGGTGAACAGTAAGAGATTTAAGCCCCAGGGAGTGGGGCGGCCTGAGTATGAGTGTGTCGGCAGAAATGGACATTATCTTTGAAGAATATGCCCTTATTGACGTTGTGTAGATAACTATTTGTCTACGTGAAAATATCATCAGTTTTGCCGATTTTTGTCTTTTACGGATAGCAAATATCACACTTATAGGCGCTCGCCTTATGGGGAACGTTGCTGCTCTGTTTCATTCAGGCTCGCGGCATGTTAGGGCTGGATCGGGTGGTTTAAATATTGGCTATATTCAATGGACGCGTTTTGCCGCGATGACATATCAGGCATCGTCAAATACACATAGCTAATCAGGAGTAAACACAATGAAGATCAAAGCTGTTGGTGCATATTCCGCTAAACAACCGCTTGAACCGATGGATATCACCCGGCGTGAACCGGGACCGCATGATGTCAAAATCGAAATCGCTTACTGTGGCGTCTGCCATTCCGATCTCCACCAGGTCCGTTCGGAGTGGGCGGGGACGGTTTACCCCTGCGTGCCGGGTCATGAAATTGTGGGGCGCGTGGTAGCCGTTGGTGATCAGGTAGAAAAACATGCGCCGAGCGATCTGGTCGGTGTCGGCTGCATTGTCGACAGTTGTAAACATTGCGAAGAGTGTGAAGACGGGCTGGAAAACTACTGTGATCACATGACCGGAACCTATAACTCGCCGACACCGGATGAACCGGGCCATACTCTGGGAGGCTACTCACAACAGATCGTCGTTCATGAGCGATATGTTCTGCGTATTCGTCACCCGCAAGAGCAGCTGGCGGCGGTGGCTCCTTTATTGTGTGCAGGAATCACCACGTACTCGCCGCTACGCCACTGGCAGGCCGGGCCGGGTAAAAAAGTGGGCGTGGTCGGCATCGGCGGTCTGGGACATATGGGGATTAAACTGGCCCACGCGATGGGGGCGCATGTGGTGGCATTTACCACTTCTGAGTCAAAACGCGAAGCGGCAAAAGCCCTGGGGGCCGATGAAGTTGTTAACTCACGCAATGCCGATGAGATGGTGGCTCATGTGAAGAGTTTCGATTTCATTTTGAATACAGTAGCTGCGCCACATAATCTCGACGATTTTACCACCTTGCTGAAGCGCGATGGCACCATAACGCTGGTTGGTGCGCCTGCGACACCGCATAAATCGCCGGAAGTTTTCAACCTGATCATGAAACGCCGCGCGATAGCTGGTTCTATGATTGGCGGCATTCCAGAAACTCAGGAGATGCTCGATTTTTGCGCCGAACATGGCATCGTGGCTGATATAGAGATGATTCGGGCCGATCAAATTAATGAAGCCTATGAGCGAATGCTGCGTGGTGATGTGAAATATCGTTTTGTTATCGATAATCGCACACTAACAGACTGAAAAAAATTAATAAATATCCTGTGGTTTAACATATTAACTTCGCTCTCCTTAACTTTTTAGTTAAGGAGAGCGAAATAATATCAAAGTAGTGGTAAACCTATAGCGTAAATTCAGATTGTTAAATTAACTCTACTACTTTACACGTTAGTTATGAGCGATTTCTGATAGTGTCTGGTTTAATCAGAGCTTTATTATCTGCGACGTTTATTTTTATTTAAGAGAGCCACCTGCAAGTTGTTATTCCACCAGAGAGTGAATCGCAAAGCAGGTCATCATTTCATCTGTATATCTGTATGCCAAATGGCATTCCCCCTCCTTTTTCGCCGATATTTTGTTGTGATCGACGAAGTTTCGCTTAAAAAAGCACCAGCAGTGGTTTCGCAGCTATATGGTGTATAAAAAATGTTCTCATACAGATGTTTTGTGAATGTGTGGGTTGACATTCATATGAAAAAAATCATAATTCCATCATGTTTGTGTGGGGGCTTTTCTGTATCTTACGCATCGCACTCAAGCTTGACAGAAAATATGCTGTAAGGCTCATATCAAAAACCGCCATTAGCTCATCAGGAAGAGCAGACGACAACCAGGATTGTTGTATGGTACGGGGTTCGAGGCCTCGATGGCGGTCCAACTTTTCAAAACTCTTCTGAATCAGATCCCCTTATTATCATCCCTGCAAAGTGGAACATTGCCATTGTTTGGCTATTCAGGACGGGTCAGACCTATGAAAAAGCCCACACAGGGGAGAGTGGCTGAAATGGGAAGCTAAAGACTCAAGTAAACTTATCGGAAATAAGGACCACGCATTACGGGGGCTATCATCGCCGATGGTTGGGATTCGGCAAATCAGGTTGATTACGTAGAGAGTAAATTATCTGCTTACCGCTGCGTCACCCCTTCGTAAATCAGGCGTAGCGCGAATACACCAATAATTGCACCAATAACCCGACTGGCAACGCGTTGCATACGCCCATAAGCACGACGCACAGCGGGCAAAGAAAACGCCTGGCTTAGAAAGACTCGCCAGATAATTGATGTGAGCACAATCCCCGCCCAGGCCATTAATCGTGCCCATGTTGGTGTTTCGGCATTTAATGTTACTGAGAAAATACTGATAAAAAATAAAACGGTTTGCGGGTTAGAGAGATCGGTAATTAATCCACGGCGGAAAAAGATATACCAGGGGGCACTAATCGGTTGTTGTAGTGTGCTCATTTGCGGTGTTGACTGGCGGCGCATGCTGCACCACGCAAACCATAAGAGATAAGCGCCGCCGACGATTCTGATAAGCGAAAAAATCTCCTCACACTGCGTAATTAGCGTTGCAAGACCAAACAAACCCAACCCGGAATAAAATGCATCGCCCAGCGCCACGCCCAGCCCGGTCAACACCCCCGCGCGTCGACCGGAAGCCAGGCTGGTTTGTACTACCACAAAGAGATTGGCTCCCGGATTAAAAAAAGTAATCACGAACAATCCTACGGTCAGGTAAACGGCGTGCAAAGGATCCATAGTGATTTCATCCATAAATAAGTGAAGTAACTTCATCATATTTCTACCAAAAATAATCGGGTGCGAGAGAGATCACAAAGTGTCTTATTTCCGGTTACTGGCGTTTATGCCCTGGCTGAACTAATTATTAATCAACCCAATAATGTGGGTGGGTGATAGTGTGATAACAACTCTGGAGCCGTAATATGAAAATAATCTCTAAAATGTTAGTCGGTGCGTTAGCGTTTGCCGTTACCAATGTCTATGCCGCAGAATTAATGACCAAAGCGGAATTTGAAAAGGTTGCATCGCAATATGAAAAAATAGGTGATATTTCAACCAGTAATGAAATGTCGACCGCAGATGCGAAAGAAGATTTGATCAAAAAAGCCGATGAAAAAGGGGCTGATGTGTTGGTACTGACCTCTGGTCAAACTGACAATAAGATCCACGGCACGGCAAATATTTATAAGAAGAAGTAATTCTGAATCCTATGTAAACATCCCCGATGCGTTAGTTTATCGGTGATCATCATCTATCGAAATTTATGCCGGATAAAGCGTTCGCGCTGCATTCGGCAGTTCAGCTTTTCAGCCGCCGCCAGAACGTCGTCCGGCTGATACCTAAATAATTCGCCGCTGCTGTTTTATCGCCATTAAATTTCTCCAGTGCCTGTTGTGCTGTCAGCAAGCCTGGAATGGGAGTCTTCGCCGACTCGCGCGCCAGTTCCGGCAGTAGCAGCTGCAAAAATTGCGGCGTTAAATCCGGCGTCGGTTCCACACTTAAAAATAGTGCCAGTCGTTCCATCATATTGCGCAGTTCACGAATATTGCCCGGCCAGTCGTAGCGCAACAGCATGGTTTCGCTTGCCTGTAACCCCTGGCGTAATGCGGCAGAAAACGGGGCGGAGAGCGCCGCCAGAGACACTTTCAGAAAGCTTTCCGCCAGCGGCAGAATATCCGCCACCCGCTCGCGTAGCGGCGGCAGTTGCAGACGCAAAATACTCAGCCGATAAAACAGGTCACGGCGAAACTGCCCTTGCTGCATATCTTCTTCCAGATTGCAGTGAGTGGCGCTAATGACCCGCACATCCACCGGAACAGGCTGATGCCCGCCGACGCGGGTGACCTCTTTTTCTTCCAGCACCCGCAGCAGCCGAGTCTGCAACGGCAGCGGCATTTCGCCTATCTCGTCAAGAAACAGCGTGCCACCGTGGGCGATTTCAAACAGTCCGGCGCGTCCTCCGCGTCGCGAGCCGGTAAACGCCCCTTCCTCATAGCCAAACAGCTCTGCTTCCAGCAGCGATTCGGCAATCGCCCCGCAGTTGACGGCAACAAACGGATGCGACTTTTTGCCCTGTCGCGCATCGTGGCGGGCAAAATATTCCCGATGAATCGCCTGGGCCGCCAGCTCTTTGCCCGTCCCCGTTTCCCCCTCAATCAACACCGCCGCACTGGAGCGGGCATACAGCAAAATAGTCTGCCGCACCTGTTCCATCTGTGGTGATTGACCGAGCATATCGCCCAGCACGTAACGAGTACGCAGGGCATTGCGGGTGGCATCGTGAGTGTTATGGCGTAACGACATGCGCGTCATATCCAGCGCATCGCTGAATGCCTGGCGCACGGTGGCGGCGGAATAGATAAAAATTCCGGTCATTCCGGCTTCTTCTGCCAGATCGGTAATCAGCCCCGCGCCGACCACCGCTTCGGTGCCGTTAGCTTTCAGCTCGTTAATCTGCCCGCGCGCGTCTTCTTCGGTAATGTAGCTACGTTGGTCGAGGCGCAAATTAAAGGTTTTTTGAAACGCCACCAGTGCCGGAATAGTTTCCTGATAAGTGACAACGCCGATAGAAGAGGTGAGTTTTCCGGCTTTTGCCAGTGCCTGTAATACATCGTAGCCGCTCGGTTTAATCAAAATAACTGGCACTGACAGGCGGCTTTTAAGATATGCGCCGTTAGAGCCAGCAGCGATGATGGCATCGCAGCGTTCGTTTGCCAGTTTCTTGCGGATGTAGGTCACCGCTTTTTCAAAGCCAAGCTGAATAGGGGTGATATTCGCCAGGTGATCAAACTCGAGGCTGATATCGCGAAACAGCTCGAACAGGCGCGTTACAGATACCGTCCAGATAACCGGTTTGTCGTCATTCAGCCGTGGTGGATGTGCCATAGCGCACCGCAAAGTTAAGAAACCGAATATTGGGTTTAGTCTTGTTTCATAATTGTTGCAATGAAACGCGGTGAAACATTGCCTGAAACGTTAACTGAAACGCATATTTGCGGATTACTTCATGACTTTATCTTTAACTAATTGAAATTAAATGTTTAATTTTATTAAGGCAATTGTGGCACACCCATTGCTTTGTCTTTATCAACGTAAATAACAAGTTGATAACAAAGGATGGGCTATGCCTCTACACTCTCCAGGTAAAGCGTTTCGCGCTGCACTTAGCAAAGAAACCCCGTTGCAAATTGTTGGCACCATCAACGCTAACCATGCGCTGCTGGCGCAGCGTGCCGGATATCAGACGATTTATCTCTCCGGCGGTGGCGTGGCGGCAGGATCGCTGGGGCTGCCCGATCTCGGTATTTCTACTCTTGATGATGTGCTGACTGACATTCGCCGTATTACCGACGTTTGTTCGCTGCCGCTGCTGGTGGATGCGGATATCGGTTTTGGTTCTTCAGCCTTTAACGTGGCGCGTACGGTGAAATCGATGATTAAAGCCGGTGCGGCAGGATTGCATATTGAAGATCAGGTTGGTGCGAAACGCTGCGGTCATCGTCCGAATAAAGCGATCGTCTCGAAAGAAGAGATGGTGGATCGGATCCGCGCGGCGGTGGATGCGAAAACCGATCCTGATTTTGTGATCATGGCGCGCACCGATGCGCTGGCGGTAGAGGGGCTGGATGCGGCGATCGAGCGTGCGCAGGCCTATGTTGAAGCGGGTGCCGAAATGCTGTTCCCGGAGGCGATTACCGAACTCGCCATGTATCGCCAGTTTGCCGATGCGGTGCAGGTGCCGATCCTCGCCAACATTACCGAATTTGGCGCAACACCGCTGTTTACCACCGACGAATTACGCAGCGCCCATGTCGCAATGGCGCTCTACCCGCTTTCAGCGTTTCGCGCCATGAACCGCGCCGCTGAACATGTCTACAACATCCTGCGTCAGGAAGGCACACAGAAAAGCGTCATCGACACCATGCAGACCCGCAACGAGCTGTACGAAAGCATCAACTACTACCAGTACGAAGAGAAGCTCGACGACCTGTTTGCCCGTGGTCAGGTGAAATAAAAACGCCCGTTGGTTGTATTCGACAACCGATGCCTGATGCGCCGCTGACGCGACTTATCAGGCCTACGGGATGCATTGAACTGTAGGTCGGATAAGACGCATGGCGTCGCATCCGACAACATTCTCGACCCTACAAATGATAACAATGACGAGGACAACATGAGCGACACAACGATCCTGCAAAACAGTACCCATGTCATTAAACCGAAAAAATCGGTGGCACTTTCCGGCGTTCCGGCGGGCAATACGGCGCTCTGCACCGTGGGTAAAAGCGGCAACGACCTGCATTACCGTGGCTACGATATTCTTGATCTGGCGGAACATTGTGAATTTGAAGAAGTGGCGCACCTGCTGATCCACGGCAAACTGCCAACCCGTGACGAACTCGCCGCCTACAAAACGAAACTGAAAGCCCTGCGTGGTTTACCGGCTAACGTGCGTACCGTGCTGGAAGCCTTACCGGCGGCGTCACACCCGATGGATGTTATGCGCACCGGCGTTTCCGCGCTCGGCTGCACGCTGCCAGAAAAAGAGGGGCACACCGTTTCTGGCGCGCGGGATATTGCCGACAAACTGCTGGCGTCACTTAGTTCGATTCTTCTCTACTGGTATCACTACAGCCACAACGGCGAACGCATCCAGCCGGAAACTGATGACGACTCTATCGGCGGTCACTTCCTGCATCTGCTGCACGGCGAAAAGCCGTCGCAAAGCTGGGAAAAGGCGATGCATATCTCGCTGGTGTTGTACGCCGAACACGAGTTTAACGCTTCCACCTTTACCAGCCGGGTGATTGCGGGCACTGGCTCTGATATGTATTCCGCCATTATTGGCGCGATTGGCGCACTGCGCGGGCCGAAACACGGCGGGGCGAATGAAGTGTCGCTGGAGATCCAGCAACGCTACGAAACGCCGGACGAAGCCGAAGCTGATATCCGTAAGCGGGTGGAAAACAAAGAAGTGGTCATTGGTTTTGGGCATCCGGTTTATACCATCGCCGACCCGCGCCACCAGGTGATCAAACGCGTGGCAAAGCAGCTCTCGCAGGAAGGCGGCTCGCTGAAGATGTACAACATCGCCGATCGCCTGGAAACAGTGATGTGGGAGAGCAAAAAGATGTTCCCCAATCTCGACTGGTTCTCCGCTGTTTCCTACAACATGATGGGTGTTCCCACCGAGATATTCACACCACTGTTTGTTATCGCCCGCGTCACTGGCTGGGCGGCGCACATTATCGAACAACGTCAGGACAACAAAATTATCCGTCCTTCCGCCAATTATGTTGGACCGGAAGACCGCCAGTTTGTCGCGCTGGATAAGCGCCAGTAAACCTCTACGAATAACAATAAGGAAACGTACCCAATGTCAGCTCAAATCAACAACATTCGCCCGGAATTTGATCGTGAAATCGTTGATATCGTCGATTACGTGATGAACTACGAAATCAGCTCCAGAGTAGCCTACGACACCGCACATTACTGCCTGCTCGACACGCTCGGCTGTGGTCTGGAAGCTCTCGAATATCCGGCCTGTAAAAAACTGCTGGGGCCAATTGTCCCCGGCACCGTCGTACCCAATGGCGTGCGCGTCCCCGGAACTCAGTTTCAGCTCGACCCCGTCCAGGCGGCATTTAACATTGGCGCGATGATCCGTTGGCTCGATTTCAACGATACCTGGCTGGCGGCGGAGTGGGGGCATCCTTCCGACAACCTCGGCGGCATTCTGGCAACGGCGGACTGGCTTTCGCGCAACGCGGTCGCCAGCGGCAAAGCGCCGTTGACCATGAAACAGGTGCTGACCGGAATGATCAAAGCCCATGAAATTCAGGGCTGCATCGCGCTGGAAAACGCCTTTAACCGCGTTGGTCTCGACCACGTTCTGTTAGTGAAAGTGGCTTCCACCGCCGTGGTCGCCGAAATGCTCGGCCTGACCCGCGAGGAAATTCTCAACGCCGTTTCGCTGGCGTGGGTAGATGGTCAGTCGCTGCGCACCTATCGCCATGCGCCGAACACCGGTACGCGTAAATCCTGGGCGGCGGGCGATGCTACTTCCCGCGCGGTACGTCTGGCACTGATGGCGAAAACCGGCGAAATGGGTTATCCGTCAGCCCTGACTGCGCCTGTGTGGGGCTTCTACGACGTCTCCTTTAAAGGCGAATCGTTCCGCTTCCAGCGCCCGTATGGTTCTTACGTGATGGAAAATGTGCTGTTCAAAATCTCCTTCCCGGCGGAGTTCCACTCCCAGACGGCAGTTGAAGCAGCGATGACGCTCTATGAACAGATGCAGGCAGCAGGCAAAACGGCGGCGGATATCGAAAAAGTGACCATTCGCACCCACGAAGCCTGTATTCGCATCATCGACAAAAAAGGGCCGCTCAATAACCCGGCTGACCGCGACCACTGCATTCAGTACATGGTGGCGATCCCGCTGCTGTTCGGGCGCTTAACGGCGGCAGATTACGAGGACAACGTTGCGCAAGATAAACGCATCGACGCCCTGCGCGAGAAGATCAATTGCTTTGAAGATCCGGTGTTTACCGCTGACTACCACGACCCGGAAAAACGCGCCATCGCCAATGCCATAACCCTTGAGTTCACCGACGGCACGCGATTTGAAGAAGTGGTGGTGGAGTACCCAATTGGTCATGCTCGCCGCCGTCAGGATGGCATTCCGAAGCTGGTCGATAAATTCAAAATCAATCTCGCGCGCCAGTTCCCGACTCGCCAGCAGCAGCGCATTCTGGAGGTTTCTCTCGACAGAACTCGCCTGGAACAGATGCCGGTCAATGAGTATCTCGACCTGTACGTCATTTAAGTAAACGGCGGTAAGGCGTAAGTTCAACAGGAGAGCATTATGTCTTTTAGCGAATTTTATCAGCGTTCGATTAACGAACCGGAGCAGTTCTGGGCCGAGCAGGCCCGGCGTATTGACTGGCAGACGCCCTTTACGCAAACGCTCGACCACAGCAACCCGCCGTTTGCCCGTTGGTTTTGTGAAGGCCGAACCAACTTGTGTCACAACGCTATCGACCGCTGGCTGGAGAAACAGCCAGAGGCGCTGGCATTGATTGCCGTCTCTTCGGAAACAGAGGAAGAGCGTACCTTTACCTTCCGCCAACTGCATGACGAAGTGAATGCGGTGGCGTCAATGCTGCGCTCGCTGGGCGTGCAGCGTGGCGATCGGGTGCTGGTGTATATGCCGATGATTGCCGAAGCGCATATTACCCTGCTGGCCTGCGCGCGCATTGGTGCTATTCACTCGGTGGTGTTTGGGGGTTTTGCCTCGCACAGCGTGGCGGCGCGAATTGATGACGCTAAACCGGTGCTGATTGTCTCGGCTGATGCCGGGGCGCGCGGCGGTAAAATCATTCCGTATAAAAAATTGCTCGACGATGCGATAAGTCAGGCACAGCATCAGCCGCGCCACGTTTTACTGGTGGATCGCGGGCTGGCGAAAATGGCGCGCGTTAGCGGGCGGGATGTCGATTTCGCGTCGTTGCGCCATCAGCACATCGGCGCGCGGGTGCCGGTGGCATGGCTGGAATCCAACGAAACCTCCTGCATTCTCTACACCTCCGGCACGACCGGCAAACCTAAAGGTGTGCAGCGTGATGTCGGCGGATATGCGGTGGCGCTGGCGACCTCGATGGACACCATTTTTGGCGGCAAAGCGGGCGGCGTGTTCTTTTGTGCTTCGGATATCGGCTGGGTGGTAGGGCATTCGTATATCGTTTACGCGCCGCTGCTGGCGGGGATGGCGACTATCGTTTACGAAGGATTGCCGACCTGGCCGGACTGCGGCGTGTGGTGGAAAATTGTCGAGAAATATCAGGTTAGCCGCATGTTCTCAGCGCCGACCGCCATTCGCGTGCTGAAAAAATTCCCTACCGCTGAAATTCGCAAACACGATCTTTCGTCGCTGGAAGTGCTCTATCTGGCTGGAGAACCGCTGGACGAGCCGACCGCCAGTTGGGTGAGCAATACGCTGGATGTGCCGGTCATCGACAACTACTGGCAGACCGAATCCGGCTGGCCGATTATGGCGATTGCTCGCGGTCTGGATGACAGGCCGACGCGTCTGGGAAGCCCCGGCGTGCCGATGTATGGCTATAACGTGCAGTTGCTCAATGAAGTCACCGGCGAACCGTGTGGCGTCAATGAGAAAGGGATGCTGGTGGTGGAGGGGCCATTGCCGCCAGGCTGTATTCAGACCATCTGGGGCGACGACGACCGCTTTGTGAAGACGTACTGGTCGTTGTTTTCCCGTCCGGTGTACGCCACTTTTGACTGGGGTATCCGTGATGCTGACGGCTATCACTTTATCCTGGGGCGTACTGATGATGTGATTAACGTTGCCGGGCATCGGCTGGGGACGCGTGAGATTGAAGAGAGTATCTCCAGTCATCCGGGCGTTGCCGAAGTGGCGGTGGTTGGGGTGAAAGATGCGCTGAAAGGGCAGGTGGCGGTGGCGTTTGTCATTCCGAAAGAGAGCGACAGTCTGGAAGACCGTGAGGTGGCGCACTCGCAAGAGAAGGCGATTATGGCGCTGGTGGACAGCCAGATTGGCAACTTTGGCCGCCCGGCGCACGTCTGGTTTGTCTCGCAATTGCCAAAAACGCGATCCGGAAAAATGCTGCGCCGCACGATCCAGGCGATTTGCGAAGGACGCGATCCTGGGGATCTGACGACCATTGATGATCCGGCGTCGTTGGATCAGATCCGCCAGGCGATGGAAGAGTAGGTCGGATAAGGCGCTCGCGCCGCATCCGACACCGTGCGCAGATGCCTGATGCGACGCTGACGCGTCTTATCATGCCTACAGGCCTGAACCGTAGGTCGGATAAGGCGCTCGCGCCGCATCCGACACCATGCGCAGATGCCTGATGCGACGCTGACGCGTCTTATCATGCCTACCCACTGTTTTTACACAGATAAGTTTCCCCCGCCTTTTTGTACTCATTCATATAAGAAATATATCCCCATACGAAAACGATTGCTTTTTATCTTCAGATGAATAGAATGCGGCGGATTTTTTGGGTTTCAAACAGCAAAAAGGGGGAATTTCGTGTCGCAAGATAACAACTTTAGCCAGGGGCCAGTCCCGCAGTCGGCGCGGAAAGGGGTATTGGCATTGACGTTCGTCATGCTGGGATTAACCTTCTTTTCCGCCAGTATGTGGACCGGCGGCACTCTCGGAACCGGTCTTAGCTATCATGATTTCTTCCTCGCAGTTCTCATCGGTAATCTTCTCCTCGGTATTTACACTTCATTTCTTGGTTACATTGGCGCAAAAACCGGCCTGACCACCCATCTTCTTGCTCGCTTCTCGTTTGGTGTTAAAGGCTCATGGTTGCCTTCACTGCTGCTGGGCGGCACCCAGGTTGGCTGGTTTGGCGTTGGCGTGGCGATGTTTGCTATTCCGGTGGGCAAGGCAACCGGGCTGGATATTAATTTGCTGATTGCCGTCTCCGGTTTACTGATGACCGTCACCGTCTTCTTTGGCATTTCGGCGCTGACAGTTCTTTCGGTGATTGCGGTTCCGGCTATCGCCTGTCTTGGCGGTTATTCCGTGTGGCTGGCCGTTAACGGCATGGGCGGCCTGGACGCATTAAAAGCGGTCGTTCCCGCACAACCGTTAGATTTCAATGTCGCGCTGGCGCTGGTTGTGGGGTCATTTATCAGTGCGGGCACGCTCACCGCTGACTTTGTCCGGTTTGGTCGTAATGCCAAACTGGCGGTGCTGGTGGCGATGGTGGCCTTTTTCCTCGGCAACTCGTTGATGTTTATTTTCGGTGCAGCGGGCGCGGCGGCACTGGGGATGGCGGATATCTCTGATGTGATGATTGCTCAGGGCCTGCTGCTGCCTGCGATTGTGGTGCTGGGGCTGAATATCTGGACCACCAACGATAACGCGCTCTATGCGTCGGGTTTAGGTTTCGCCAACATTACCGGTATGTCGAGCAAAACCCTTTCGGTGATTAACGGTATTATCGGTACGGTCTGCGCATTATGGCTGTATAACAATTTTGTCGGCTGGTTGACCTTCCTTTCGGCAGCTATTCCTCCGGTGGGCGGCGTGATCATCGCTGATTATCTGATGAACCGTCGCCGCTATGAGCACTTTGCGACCACGCGTATGATGAGTGTCAATTGGGTGGCGATTCTGGCTGTCGCGCTGGGGATTGCCGCAGGCCACTGGTTACCTGGAATTGTTCCGGTCAATGCAGTATTGGGTGGCGCGCTGAGCTATCTGATCCTTAACCCGATTTTGAATCGTAAAACGACAGCAGCAATGACGCATGTGGAGGCTAACAGTGTCGAATAACGCTTTACAAACAATTATTAACGCCCGGTTACCCGGCAAAGAGGGGCTGTGGCAGATTCATCTTCACGACGGAAAAATCAGCGCCATTGATACGCAATCTGGTGTGATGCCCGTAACTGAAAACAGCCTGGATGCCGAACAAGGTTTAGTTTTACCGCCGTTTGTGGAGCCGCATATTCACCTGGACACCACGCAAACCGCCGGACAACCGAACTGGAATCAGTCCGGCACGCTGTTTGAAGGCATTGAACGCTGGGCCGAGCGCAAAGCGTTATTAACTCATGACGATGTGAAACAACGCGCATGGCAAACGCTGAAATGGCAGATTGCCAACGGCATTCAGCATGTGCGTACCCATGTCGATGTTTCGGACGCAACGCTGACTGCGCTGAAAGCAATGCTGGAAGTGAAACAGGAAGTTGCGCCGTGGATTGATCTACAAATCGTCGCCTTCCCGCAGGAAGGGATTTTGTCGTATCCCAATGGTGAAGCGTTGCTGGAAGAGGCGTTACGCTTAGGGGCAGACGTTGTTGGGGCGATTCCGCATTTTGAATTTACCCGTGAATATGGCGTGGAGTCGCTGCACAAAACCTTCGCCCTGGCGCAAAAATACGACCGTCTCATCGATGTTCACTGTGACGAGATTGATGATGAGCAATCACGCTTTGTCGAAACCGTTGCTGCCCTGGCGCACCGTGAAGGCATGGGCGCGCGAGTCACCGCCAGCCATACTACGGCAATGCACTCCTATAACGGGGCGTATACTTCGCGCCTGTTTCGTTTGCTGAAAATGTCCGGTATTAACTTTGTCGCCAACCCGTTGGTCAATATTCATCTGCAAGGACGTTTCGATACGTATCCAAAACGTCGCGGCATCACGCGCGTTAAAGAGATGCTGGAGTCCGGCATTAACGTCTGCTTTGGTCACGATGATGTCTTCGATCCGTGGTATCCGCTGGGAACGGCGAATATGCTGCAAGTGCTGCATATGGGGCTGCATGTTTGCCAGCTGATGGGCTATGGGCAGATTAACGACGGCCTGAATTTAATCACCCACCACAGTGCCAGAACGTTGAATTTGCAGGATTACGGCATTGCCGCCGGAAACAGCGCCAACCTGATTATCCTGCCGGCTGAAAATGGGTTTGACGCGCTGCGCCGTCAGGTTCCAGTGCGCTATTCGGTACGTGGCGGCAAGGTGATTGCCAGCACAAAACCGGCACAAACCACCGTATATCTGGAGCAGCCAGAAGCCATCGATTACAAACGGTAATCGGCTGGGTTACCGCGAGCGTAGTTTATGCCGGATGCGGCGTGAACACCTTATCCGGCCTACGTAGATCACTGAAATTGTAGGCCTGATAAGCGGAGCGCACCAGGTAATTTTGCTTATTTAAACTGAAGACTCAACTTTAAAATCTTTGAAATAATATTGCTTATCCCGGTCGTTTATTTCGCGAATAATCCGACAAGGAACGCCAGCAGCCACGACGTTTGGTGGAATGTCTTTTGTGACGACACTACCCGCGCCAATAACAGAATTATCCCCGATGGTGATGCCTGGATTAATAACCACATGACTTCCGATCCAGACGTTATTGCCAATCGTTATCGGAAAAGAGTACATTTCTCCGTTTTTTCTCAATTCATGGTGTACCGGGTGTCCCGTAACGGAAAGAGTAACGTTGGGTGCAATCAGTACGTTATCACCGATCGTTACCGTGTAGTCGTCGACAATGGTTAAATTGAAATTTGCATAAAAATTGCGGCCTATATGGATGTTGGAACCGTAAGAGAAATAGACGGGGGGTTCTACCCAGGCGTTTTCCCCTACCGTGGCAAACATTTCTTTAATCAGACTTTCCCTTTTTTCAAATTCTGATGGATGCGAGTGATTAAACTCATACATTAACGTTTTTCCACGAAGTCTTTTTTCAGGTAAGCCTTCGCACATATCGGTAAATAGCTTGCCTGCTTTTATTCTTTCTGTCATCGACATGTTCATTGCGATCATTCCGCCCTGATATGTTGGTCGGATAAGGCGCTCGCGCCGCATCCGACATTGATTGCTTAAGCGACTTCATTCACCTGACGACGCAGTAGAGAAAGCGGGCCGGGGCCGCTAAGCGTGAACACGGAAATTAAGGTGAAGCCCAGCGCCACCAGACCCAGCACCAGATAAGCGCCCTGGAAACCGATGCTTTCATACATATTGCCCGCCAGTACAGACATAAAAATCATCGCCAGTTGCTTAAAGAAGCAGAAACAGACCAGATAAATCGTCGCTGAAAAACGCACTTCAAACTGGCTGGTAATATATTTAAAGCAGCCCACCAGCAGGAACGGTACTTCAAACATATGCAGCGTTTTCAGAATAACCACTTCCAGCGCTGAGGTGGCGAACGATGAGCCAATAATACGTACAGACATAATAGTGCCAGCCAGCAGCAGGGCATTTTTCCCACCGATGCGATTAATGATCAGTGGCGCAAAGAACATAATCGAGGCATTAAGTAATTCGCCCATTGTCGTTACGTAGCCAAATACCCGCGTACCCTGTTCACCGGTAGCAAAAAACGAAGTAAAGAAATTAGCAAACTGTTGGTCAAAAACATCGTAGGTGCAGGAAACGCCAATAACATACAGTGACAAAAACCACAGTTTTGGCTGTCTGAACAGTTCCAGCGCCAGCTTAAGGCTAAATGCCGAATGGTTGGCACCTACCGCATTGGCAACCGTGGCTGAAGAGGGCGCATCCGTTTTGGCGAAAAAGAGTAAAACGGCGAGGATGAGTGCACAGCCAGAACCCAGCCAGAAAACAAACTGATTATTGATGGTGAACATGATGCCGACAATCGAGGCACACAGCGCCCAGCCAACACAGCCAAACATCCGTGCGCGACCAAATTCGAAATTACTGCGACGGCTGACTTTCTCGATAAATGCCTCTACTGCTGGCGCACCGGCGTTAAAACAAAAGCCAAGATAAATACCACCAACAATCGATCCTACTAAAATGTTGTATTGTAACAGTGGTCCGAAGATAAAAATAAAGAACGGCGCAAACATCACTAACATGCCGGTAATAATCCACAGCAGGTATTTGCGCAGCCCGAGTTTGTCAGAAAGCAGACCAAACAGCGGTTGGAATAATAGCGAGAACAGAGAAATAGCGGCAAAAATAATACCCGTATCACTTTTGCTGATATGGTTGATGTCATGTAGCCAAATCGGGAAAAACGGGAAGTAGGCTCCCATGATAAAAAAGTAAAAGAAAAAGAATAAACCGAACATCCAAAAGTTTGTGTTTTTTAAATAGTACATAATGGATTTCCTTACGCGAAATACGGGCAGACATAGCCTGCCCGGTTATTATTATTTTTGACACCAGACCAACTGGTAATGGTAGCGACCGGCGCTCAGCTGGAATTCCGCCGATACTGACGGGCTCCAGGAGTCGTCGCCACCAATCCCCATATGGAAACCGTCGATATTCAGCCATGTGCCTTCTTCCGCGTGCAGCAGATGGCGATGGCTGGTTTCCATCAGTTGTTGTTGGCTGTAGCGGCTGATGTTGAACTGGAAGTCGCCGCGCCACTGGTGTGGGCCATAATTCAATTCGCGCGTCCCGCAGCGCAGACCGTTTTCGCTCGGGAAGACGTACGGGGTATACATGTCTGACAATGGCAGATCCCAGCGGTTAAAACAGGCTGCAGTAAGGCGGTCGGGATAGTTTTCTTGCGGCCCCAGGCCGAGCCAGTTTACCCGCTCTGCGACCTGCGCCAGCTGGCAGGTCAGGCCAATCCGCGCCGGATGCGGTGTATCGCTCGCTACTTCAACACCTACACTGACGACCATCTCGCCGTGTCCATCAATCCGGTAGGTTTTCCGGCTGATAAATAAGGTTTTCCCCTGATGCTGCCACGCGTGGGCGGTCGTAATCAGCACCGCGTCGGCAAGTGTATCTGCCGTGCACTGCAACAACGCCGCTTCGGCCTGGTAATGGCCAGCCGCCTTCCAGCGTTCGACCCAGGCGTTAGGGTCAATGCGGGTCGCTTCACTTACGCCAATGTCGTTATCCAGCGGCGCACGGGTGAACTGATCGCGCAGCGGGGTCAGCAGTTGTTTTTCATCGCCAATCCACATCTGTGAAAGAAAGCCTGACTGGCGGTTAAATTGCCAACGCTTATTACCCAGCTCGATGCAAAAATCCGTTTCGCTGGTGGTCAGTTGAGGGATGGCGTGGGACGCGGAGGGGAGTGTCACGCTGAGGTTTTCCGCCAGACGCCATTGCTGCCAGGCGCTGATGTGTCCGGCTTCTGACCATGCGGTCGCGTTTGGTTGCACTACGCGTACCGTTAGCCAGAGTTGTCCGGCGCTCTCCGGCTGCGGCAGTTCAGGCAGTTCAATCAACTGCTTACCTTGCGGGCCAACATCCAGAGGCACTTCACCGCTTGCCAGCGGCTTGCCATCCAGCGCCACCGACCAGTGCAGGAGTTCGTTATCGCTATGACGGAACAGGTATTCGCTGGTCACTTCGATGGTCCGCCCGGATAAACGGAACTGGAAAAACTGCTGTTGGTGTTTTGCTTCCGTCAGCGCCGGATGCGGCGTGCGGTCGGCAAAGACCAACCCGTTCATGCAGAACTGGCGATCGTTCGGCGTATCGCCAAAATCACCGCCGTAAGCCGACCACGGGTTGCCGTTTTCATCATATTTAATCAGCGACTGATCCACCCAGTCCCAGACGAAGCCGCCCTGTAAACGGGGGTACTGACGAAACGCCTGCCAGTATTTAGCGAAGCCGCCAAGACTGTTACCCATCGCGTGGGCATATTCGCAAAGGATCAGCGGGCGCATTTCTCCAGGCAGCGAAAGCCATTTTTTGATGGACAATTTTGGCACAGCCGGGAAGGGCTGGTCTTCATCCACGCGCGCGTACATCGGGCAAATAATATCGGTTGCGGAGGTGTCGGCTCCGCCGCCTTCATACTGTACCGGGCGGGAAGGATCGACAGATTTGATCCAGCGATAGAGTGCGTCGTGATTAGCGCCGTGGCCTGACTCATTCCCCAGCGACCAGATGATCACACTCGGGTGATTACGATCGCGCTGCACCATCCGCGTTACGCGTTCGCTCATCGCGGGTAGCCAGCGCGGATCATCGGTCAGACGATTCATTGGCACCATGCCGTGGGTTTCAATATTGGCTTCATCCACCACATACAGGCCGTAGCGGTCGCACAGCGTGTACCACAGCGGATGGTTCGGATAATGCGAACAGCGCACGGCATTAAAGTTGTTCTGCTTCATCAGCAGGATATCCTGCACCATCGTCTGCTCATCCATGACCTGACCATGCAGAGGATGATGCTCGTGACGGTTAACGCCGCGAATCAGCAACGGCTTGCCGTTCAGCAGCAGCAGACCATTTTCAATCCGCACCTCGCGGAAACCGACATCGCAGGCTTCTGCTTCAATCAGCGTGCCGTCGGCGGTGTGCAGTTTAACCACCGCACGATAGAGATTCGGGATTTCGGCGCTCCACAGTTCCGGATTTTCAACGTTCAGGCGTAGCGTGACGCGATCGGCATAACCGCCACGCTCATCGATAATTTCACCGCCGAAAGGCGCGGTACCGCTGGCGACCTGCGTTTCACCCTGCCACAAAGAAACCGTCACCCGCAGTTCATCGCGCAGCTCGCCGTACATCTGAACTTCTGCCTCCAGTACCGCGCGGCTGAAATCATCATTAAAGCGAGTGGTAACTTGGAAATCGCTGATTTGCGTGGTCGGTTTATGCAGCAACGAGACGTCACGGAAAATGCCGCTCATCCGCCACATATCCTGATCTTCCAGATAACTGCCGTCACTCCAGCGCAGCACCATCACCGCGAGGCGGTTTTCTCCGGCGCGTAAAAATGCGCTCAGGTCAAATTCAGACGGCAAACGGCTGTCCTGGCCGTAACCGACCCAGCGCCCGTTGCACCACAGATGAAACGCCGAGTTAACGCCATCAAAAATAATTCGCGTCTGGCCTTCCTGTAGCCAGCTTTCATCAACATTAAATGTGAGCGAGTAACAACCTGTCGGATTCTCCGCGGGAACAAACGGCGGATTGACCGTAATGGGATAGGTTACGTTGGTGTAGATGGGCGCGTCGTAACCGTGCATCTGCCAGTTTGAGGGGACGACGACAGTATCGGCGTCAGGAAGATCGCACTCCAGCCAGCTTTCCGGCACCGCTTCTGGTGCCGGAAACCAGGCAAAGCGCCATTCGCCATTCAGGCTGCGCAACTGTTGGGAAGGGCGATCGGTGCGGGCCTCTTCGCTATTTCGCCAGCTGGCGAAAGGGGGATGTGCCGCAAGGCGATTAAGTTGTGTAACGCCAGGGTTTTCCCAGTCACGACGTTGTAATACGACGGCCAGAGAATCCGTAATCATAGTCATAGCTGTATCCTGTGTGAAATTGTTATCCGCTCACAATTTCACACAACATACGAGCCGGACACATAGAGTGTAAAGACTGGGGTGCCTAATGAGTGAGCTGACTCACATTAATTGTGTTGCGCTCACTGCCCGCTTTCCAGTCGGGAAACTTGTCGTGCCAGCTGCATTAATGAATCGGCCAACGCGCGGGGAGAGGCGGTTTGCGTATTGGGCGGAAGGGTGGTTTTTCTTTTCACCAGTGAGACGGGCAACAGCTGATTGCCCTTCACCGCCTGGCCCTGAGAGAGTTGCAGCAAGCGGTCCACGCTGGTTTGCCCCAGCAGGCGAAAATCCTGTTTGATGGTGGTTAACGGCGGGATATAACACGAGCTGTCTTCGGTATCGTCGTATCCCACTACCGAGATATCCGCACCAACGCGCAGCCCGGACTCGGTAATGGCGCGCATTGCGCCCAGCGCCATCTGATCGTTGGCAACCAGCATCGCAGTGGGAACGATGCCCTCATTTAGCATTTGCATGGTTTGTTGAAAACCGGACATGGCACTCCAGTCGCCTTCCCGTTCTGTTATCGGCTGAATTTGATTGCGTGTGAGATATTTATACCAGCCCGCCAGACGCAGACGCGCCGAGACAGAACTTAATGGGCCTGCTAACAGCGCGATTTGCTGGTGACCCAATGCGACCAGGTGCTCCACGCCCAGTCGCGTACCGTCTTCATGGGAGAAAATAATACTGTTGATGGGAGTCTGGTCAGAGACATCAAGAAATAACGCCGGAACATTAGCGCAGGCAGCTTCCACAGCAATGGCACCCTGGTCATCCAGCGGATAGTTAATGATCAGCCCACTGACGCGTTGCGCGAGAAGATTGTGCACCGCCGCTTTACAGGCTTCGACGCCGCTTCGTTCTACCATCGACACCACCACGCTGGCACCCAGTTGATCGGCGCGAGATTTTATCGCCGCAACAATTTGCGACGGCGCGTGCAGGGCCAGACTGGAAGTGGCAACGCCAATCAGCAACGACTGTTTGCCCGCCAGTTGTTGTGCCACGCGGTTGGGAATGTAATTCAGCTCCGCCATCGCCGCTTCCACTTTTTCCCGCGTTTTCGCAGAAACGTGGCTGGCCTGGTTCACCACGCGGGAAACGGTCTGATAAGAGACACCGGCATACTCTGCGACATCGTATAGCGTTACTGGTTTCACATTCACCACCCTGAATTGACTCTCTTCCGGGCGCTATCATGCCATACCACGAAAGGTTTTGCGCCATTCGGCGGGGCTGACGCCGAAGTGAGATTTAAAATGCTGACGCCAGGTCACAGGTGAGAGAAAACCCACGCCAATACACCTACGGCGTTTACAGGTATACTCGCTAAAAATTATTCAGCGGGTTTGGAAACAAAGATGGCAAAACTTACCTTACAAGAGCAGTTGCTCAAAGCGGGACTAGTCACCAGCAAAAAAGCGGCGAAGGTCGAGAGAACGGCGAAAAAATCGCGTGTTCAGGCGCGTGAAGCACGGGCGGCGGTAGAAGAAAATAAAAAGGCACAGCTTGAGCGTGATAAACAGCTTAGCGAGCAACAAAAACAAGCGGCGTTGGCGAAAGAATATAAAGCCCAGGTGAAGCAGCTCATTGAAATGAACCGAATTACCATTGCCAATGGCGATATTGGTTTTAACTTCACTGACGGCAATCTGATTAAGAAGATTTTTGTCGATAAGCTCACGCAAACGCAGTTGATTAATGGTCGTCTGGCGATTGCCCGCTTGTTGGTCGATAACAATAGCGAAGGTGAATACGCCATTATTCCCGCCAGCGTTGCCGATAAAATTGCTCAGCGTGATGCCAGCAGTATTGTGTTGCACAGCGCGCTCAGCGCCGAAGAGCAGGATGAAGACGATCCGTATGCCGACTTCAAAGTGCCTGATGATTTGATGTGGTAAACATTGATAAATCGTGTGCAGATGCCTGATGCGACGCTTTTCGCGTCTTATCATGCCTACGGTTTCCAGGCGAAATGTAGGCGGATAAGGCGTTCACGCCGCATCCGGCAGTCGTGCGCAGATGCCTGATGCGACGCTTTTCGCGTCTTATCAGGCCTACGGTTTACGAGCGAAATGTAGGCGGATAAGGCGTTCACGCCGCATCCGGCATGCGTGCGCGGATGCTCAACGCATATTCAGTTTATTGGCGTGGTAGGCAATATGCTCGCCAATAAAACTGGAGACAAAATAATAGCTGTGATCATAACCCTCGTGATAACGGATTAACGTCTTGATATTCATCTCCTGGCAGATCTTTTCAAGATTTGGAGTCCGCAGTTGTTCCGCGTAAAAATCATCACTCAACCCCTGATCAACCATGATTTCCGCAACGCGTTGACCTTGTGAAATAAGACTCACCGGATCGTAATCCAACCAGGCATCTTTATTTTCACCAAGATATGCGGCAAAGGCTTGCTGTCCCCACGGTACTTGCGATGGGGAGACAATGGGCGAAAACGCCGAGACGCTGACATATTCATCTGGGTTACGTAACGCCAGCACCAGCGCGCCCAGCCCGCCCATAGAATGACCTGCGATTGACTTTCTGGCCGTTGCCGGAAAATGATGCATCACTAAATTCGGCAGCTCGTTGCGGATATAGTCATACATTTTGTAATGTTCATTCCACGGCGCTTGCGTCGCGTTCAGGTAAAACCCGGCACCTTGCCCGAGATCGTAACGGTCAGCATCTGCGACATGACTGCCTCGCGGACTGGTGTCCGGCGCAACAACAATAATGTTGTGCTCAGCCGCGTAACGCTGCATCCCCGATTTAGTAATGAAATTTTGCTCGTTGCAGGTCAGGCCTGAAAGCCAGTACAACACCGGCAATTTTTCATTCTCGGCTTTTGGGGGGAGATAGACGCCGACATTCATTTCACATTTCAGTGATTGGGAATAATGCCGATACACATTTTGCCAGCCGCCAAAGCTGGCATGTTTTTCAATGAGTTCCATCAGTCATTATCTCACGGTTAATCCCCCGGACGGCTGCCCGGGGAGAGTATTAAGAACCCCATCTGAACTGGACGGGGTAAACCAGCGGGAAATCAGTAACGAATTACGGTTCGAATGGATTTACCTTCATGCATCAGGTCGAAGGCGTCATTAATTTCATCCAGGCTCATGGTATGCGTGACAAACGGTTCCAGATCGATATCACCTTTCATCGCATCTTCAACCATACCCGGTAACTGGGAACGACCTTTCACGCCGCCAAACGCGGAACCTTTCCATACGCGACCGGTGACCAACTGGAATGGACGGGTGGAGATTTCCTGACCGGAGCCTGCTACCCCGATGATCACCGACTGACCCCAGCCGCGGTGCGCGCTTTCCAGCGCTGCACGCATCACGTTGACGTTACCGATGCATTCAAAGGTATGGTCGATACCCCATTTGTTGATATCCAGCAGGACATCTTTAATCGGTTTGTCGTAGTCATTCGGGTTAATGCAGTCGGTGGCACCGAAGCGACGCGCCAGTTCGAATTTCTTCGGGTTGGTATCGATAGCGATAATCCGTCCCGCTTTCGCCTGACGCGCGCCCTGAACCACTGCCAGACCAATCGCGCCAAGACCAAACACGGCAACAGAATCACCTGGCTGGACTTTAGCTGTGTTGTGTACCGCGCCAATACCGGTGGTCACGCCACAGCCCAGCAGGCAGACGTGTTCATGGTTTGCTTCTGGATTAATTTTGGCCAGAGACACTTCCGCTACCACGGTGTATTCACTGAATGTTGAGCATCCCATGTAGTGATAAAGCGGCTGCCCGTTGTAAGAAAAACGGGTGGTGCCGTCTGGCATCAAGCCTTTGCCCTGCGTTTCGCGAACCGCGACACACAGGTTGGTTTTGCCAGAACGACAAAACTCACACTCGCCGCACTCTGCGGTGTAAAGTGGGATCACATGGTCGCCAGGTTTGACGCTGGTTACGCCTTCACCGACTTCAACTACAACCCCGGCCCCTTCGTGACCGAGAACCACCGGGAAGACACCTTCCGGGTCATCGCCGGAGAGGGTAAATGCGTCGGTATGGCAAACACCGGTATGGGTGACTTTAATCAGCACTTCACCTTTTTTCGGTGGTGCAACGTCAATTTCAACGATTTCCAGCGGTTTACCGGGAGCAAATGCAACGGCAGCACGTGATTTCATCTCTCGCTCTTCCTCAATATGGTAATAGATTCAGCTATTTAAGATAGGCACGAACCAGTTCAATAGTGTCGTCAACGGATTGGCTGACTTCACGGCTGTAGCAGTCATTTCGGTCAAACGTTTCCCGGATATGGCTTTCAAGCACTTCTGCCATCAGTCCGTTAGCCGCGCCCCGAACGGCAGCGATCTGTTGGAGTATGGCACGGCATTCGGCATCACCCTCCAGCGACCGTTCCAGAGCATCAATCTGCCCCCGAATACGACGAACTCGAGTAAGGACCTTTTTCTTCTCTTCCGGAGTACTGGGCATTTCGCACCTCATCATCTGCACGCAATATACTATAGGGGGGTATGCTATATGTCAATGCATACCCCCCTATAGTATATAACACTGGAGAATAAAATTTATCCGGCCCCAGTATTTGTAGGCATGATAAGAGGCGTGAGCGCCACATCAGGCGATGTTTGTTAAAAGTAGCAAAATGCGCAAACTCGCTAACCATTGCCGATTTTTTTCTAAAAACGCTTTGTTATTAACAAGACGTTTTAATTCCTTTATCAAACTTACCCGCAACGAAATACTGCTCCCATAACAAGACGGGGGAGCAGACAATCATGGCAATTTCATCGCGTAACACATTTCTTGCCGCACTGGCATTCATCGCTTTTCAGGCGCAAGCGGTGAACGTCACCGTGGCGTATCAAACCTCCGCCGAACCGGCGAAAGTGGCTCAGGCCGACAACACCTTTGCTAAAGAAAGCGGAGCAACCGTGGACTGGCGTAAGTTTGACAGTGGAGCCAGCATCGTGCGGGCGCTGGCTTCGGGCGATGTGCAAATCGGCAACCTCGGTTCCAGCCCGTTAGCGGTTGCAACCAGCCAACAGGTGCCGATTGAAGTCTTCTTGCTGGCGTCAAAACTGGGTAACTCCGAAGCGCTGGTGGTAAAGAAAACTATCAGTAAACCGGAAGACTTGATTGGTAAACGCATCGCCGTACCGTTTATCTCCACCACCCACTACAGCCTGCTGGCGGCGCTGAAACACTGGGGTATTAAACCTGGGCAAGTTGAGATTGTGAACCTGCAGCCGCCCGCAATTATCGCCGCATGGCAGCGGGGAGATATTGATGGTGCTTATGTATGGGCACCGGCGGTTAACGCCCTGGAAAAAGATGGCAAGGTGCTGACCGATTCTGAACAGGTCGGGCAGTGGGGCGCGCCGACACTGGACGTCTGGGTCGTGCGGAAAGATTTTGCCGAGAAACATCCTGAGGTCGTGAAAGCGTTCGCTAAAAGCGCCATCGATGCTCAGCAACCGTACATTGCTAACCCAGACGCGTGGCTGAAACAGCCGGAAAACATCAGCAAACTGGCGCGGTTAAGCGGCGTGCCGGAAGGTGACGTTCCGGGGCTGGTGAAGGGGAATACCTATCTGACGCCGAAGCAACAAACGGCAGAACTGACCGGACCGGTGAACAAAGCGATCATCGACACCGCGCAGTTTTTGAAAGAGCAGGGCAAAGTCCCGGCTGTAGCGAATGATTACAGCCAGTACGTTACCTCGCGCTTCGTGCAATAAAAGGAGGCGCAGATGCTGCAAATTTCTCATCTTTACGCCGATTATGGCGGCAAACCGGCACTGGAAGATATCAACCTGACGCTGGAAAGCGGCGAGCTTCTGGTAGTTCTGGGGCCGTCTGGCTGCGGCAAAACTACGTTGCTGAATTTGATTGCTGGTTTTGTGCCTTATCAGCATGGCAGCATTCAACTGGCGGGTAAGGGTATTCAGGGACCGGGAGCAGAGCGTGGCGTAGTTTTTCAGAATGAAGGGTTGTTACCGTGGCGCAATGTACAGGACAACGTGGCGTTCGGCCTGCAACTGGCAGGTGTAGAGAAAATGCAGCGACTGGAAATCGCACACCAGATGGTGAAAAAAGTCGGGCTGGAAGGCGCAGAAAAACGCTACATCTGGCAGCTTTCCGGTGGTCAACGTCAGCGGGTGGGGATTGCCCGCGCGTTGGCGGCAAATCCCCAGCTGTTATTACTCGACGAACCGTTTGGTGCGCTGGACGCCTTCACCCGCGACCAGATGCAAACCCTGCTGCTGAAACTTTGGCAGGAGACGGGAAAGCAGGTGCTGTTGATTACCCACGATATAGAAGAAGCGGTGTTTATGGCGACTGAACTGGTTTTGCTTTCACCCGGCCCAGGCCGTGTGCTGGAGCGGCTGCCGCTCAACTTTGCTCGCCGCTTTGTTGCGGGAGAGTCGAGCCGCAGCATCAAGTCCGATCCACAATTCATCGCCATGCGCGAATATGTTTTAAGCCGCGTATTTGAGCAACGGGAGGCGTTCTCATGAGTGTGCTCATTAATGAAAAACTGCATTCGCATCGGCTGAAATGGCGCTGGCCGCTCTCGCGTCAGGTGACCTTAAGCATTGGTACGTTAGCGGTTTTGCTCACTGTATGGTGGGCAGTCGCGGCGCTGCAACTGATTAGCCCGCTGTTTTTGCCGCCACCGCAACAGGTACTGGCAAAACTGCTCACCATTGCCGGGCCGCAGGGATTTATGGACGCCACGCTGTGGCAGCATCTGGCAGCCAGCCTGACGCGCATTTTGCTGGCGCTACTCGCGGCGGTGTTGATCGGTATTCCGGTCGGGATCGCCATGGGGCTAAGCCCGACGGTGCGCGGCATTCTGGATCCGATAATCGAGCTTTATCGTCCGGTGCCGCCGCTGGCTTATTTGCCGCTGATGGTGATCTGGTTTGGTATTGGCGAAACCTCGAAGATCTTGCTGATCTATTTAGCGATTTTTGCGCCGGTGGCGATGTCGGCGCTGGCGGGGGTGAAAAGCGCGCAGCAGGTTCGCATTCGTGCCGCCCAGTCGCTGGGTGCCAGCCGTGCGCAGGTGCTGTGGTTTGTCATTTTGCCCGGCGCGCTGCCGGAAATCCTCACCGGATTACGCATTGGTCTGGGTGTGGGCTGGTCTACGCTGGTGGCGGCGGAGCTGATTGCCGCAACGCGCGGTTTAGGATTTATGGTTCAGTCAGCGGGTGAATTTCTCGCGACTGACGTGGTGCTGGCGGGGATCGCGGTGATTGCGATTATCGCCTTTCTTTTAGAACTGGGTCTGCGCGCGTTACAGCGCCGCCTGACGCCCTGGCATGGAGAAGTACAATGAGTGAACGTCTGAGCATTACCCCGCTGGGGCCGTATATTGGCGCACAAATTACGGGGGCCGACTTAACGCGCCCGTTAAGCGATAATCAGTTTGAACAGCTTTACCATGCGGTGCTGCGCCATCAGGTGGTGTTTCTGCGCGATCAAGCTATTACGCCGCAGCAGCAACGCGCGCTGGCCCAGCGTTTTGGCGAGCTGCATATTCACCCTGTTTACCCTCATGCTGAAGGGGTTGACGAGATCATCGTCCTGGATACCCATAATGATAATCCGCCGGATAACGACAACTGGCACACCGATGTGACATTTATTCAAACGCCACCCGCAGGGGCGATTCTGGCGGCGAAAGAGTTACCCTCGACCGGCGGCGATACGCTCTGGGCCAGTGGTATTGCCGCATATGAGGCGCTCTCTGTTCCCTTCCGCCAGCTGTTGAGCGGGTTGCGTGCGGAGCATGATTTCCGTAAATCGTTCCCGGAATACAAGTACCGCAAAACCGAGGCTGAGCATCAACGCTGGCGTGAGGCGGTCGCGAAAAATCCACCGTTGCTACATCCGGTGGTGCGAACGCATCCGGTGACCGGTAAACAGGCACTGTTTGTGAACGAAGGTTTTACCACACGAATTGTTGATGTCAGCGAGAAAGAGAGCGAAGCCTTGTTAGGTTTTTTGTTTGCCCATATCACTAAACCGGAGTTTCAGGTGCGCTGGCGCTGGCAACCGAATGATATTGCGATTTGGGATAACCGAGTGACTCAGCACTATGCCAATGCGGATTACCTGCCACAGCGGCGGATTATGCATCGGGCGACGATTCTTGGGGATATTCCGTTTTATCGGGCGGGGTAAGGGGGAAATGCCGGGTTGGATAACCCGGCATAATGATCATTAACGCAGAATCTTCTTCTCAGCCAAATCCAGCGCAAAGTAGCTGAAAATCAGATCCGCACCCGCACGCTTAATCGAACCTAAGCTTTCGAGCACGACTTTCTCTTCATCTATAGCACCCGCCAGCGCGGCGAACTTAATCATCGCGTACTCACCGCTCACCTGATACGCGCCAATCGGCAATTCAGTACGTTCACGCAGCTCACGCACGATGTCGAGGTATGCTCCGGCAGGTTTAACCATCAGGCAGTCTGCGCCCTGGGCTTCATCCAGCAGTGACTCACGAATCGCCTCACGACGGTTCATTGGGTTCATCTGATAGCTTTTGCGGTCGCCTTTTAATGCGCTTCCGGCAGCTTCACGGAACGGGCCATAAAAGGAGGAGGCGAACTTGGTCGAATACGACATAATCGCCGTATCTTTAAAGCCCGCAGCGTCCAGCGCCTGGCGAATCGCCTGTACCTGACCATCCATCGCGGCAGAAGGGGCGATGAAGTCTGCGCCTGCAGCAGCTGCAACCACAGCTTGCTTGCCTAAATTTTCCAGAGTCGCGTCGTTGTCGACGCCATGCTCGCACAGAACACCGCAGTGACCGTGAGATGTGTATTCACAGAAGCAGGTGTCTGACATAACGATCATTTCTGGCACGGTCTGCTTGCAGATGCGCGACATACGCGCCACCAGTCCATCTTCCCGCCAGGCATCGCTGCCGGTTTCATCGGTATGGTGAGAGATGCCGAAAGTCATCACGGAACGAATACCGGCGTTGGCGATGCGTTCAATTTCGCGTGCCAGATGTTTCTCTGGAATGCGCATCACGCCTGGCATGGCTTCAACGGCTTTATAGTCGTCAATTTCTTCTTCAACAAAGATCGGCAACACCAGGTCGTTAAGGCTAAGTGTTGTCTCTTCAAACATAGCGCGCAGCGCAGGAGATTTGCGCAGGCGACGAGGGCGTTGGATTAAGTCTGTCATGGTCTGCCTGATGTTTGTGGAATCGAGGGGCATAGTATACCTGAAGCAGGCTGGGTGTGTTTTACGAAAGTTGTCGCGATGTTGACAAGAAGAGAATGAAAAAGAGGTCAGGACATCTTTGTAATAGAAATAGCAATAATTTCATATTCACTGAAAATATTTTTAATTTTTATTTATAGCCATAGATTATTGTTTTTGGGGATTTGGTGACGTTTTCAAAAAGTGAATAACTTAAAGTTCATTGCTTATTGATACATTATTTGTCTGTTTTAGCTGTTTTATATTTTTATGGTCTATGTTTTAAAATTAACGCTTTCATTAACGTATTGAAATATTGTGTTTTTGTTATTTCTTTCTGTGTGTGTGTTCACGTGCTTTATATATGTCCGCAATCGGACTTAGGGGAAAGAATAATTGAACCATTCCTCTATAACGCCGCATAATCGTAAACGCGAAACATAATATGTTTTCTATGCATTGATAATTGATGGATCAACTTATTACGTCCCTGAGGAGGGATGACAAATGCACTCCTGGAAAAAGAAACTTGTAGTATCACAATTAGCATTGGCTTGCACTCTGGCTATCACCTCTCAGGCTAATGCAGCAAACTATGATACCTGGGGGTATCATGACAACACCACGACCGATTTAGTTTGGCCGTATGACACTGACAATGATGGAATTGCCGATGCTGGCGGCATGGACCCGATGGGTTCAGACGGTAACTACGTAACTTACAATGGTTTTGTTTACTATAACAATGCCAATGGTGATTTCGACACCGTCTTTAAAGGCGATACTGTTAACGGTACCATTTCTACTTATTACTTGAATCATGATTACGCTAGCGGTTCTGTTAACCAGTTAGATATCAGCAATTCAGTAATTCATGGGTCAATCACTTCTGAACTGCCATTTGGTTATTACAGCATTACTCCTGCAGAAGTTAATGCTAAAGGTGAAGTTGTAACTCCACAGACCTATAGTGGCTATAATTTCTATAACGGAATCACTACTGACCTTGACTACAATTGGTACGATGGTGACGTATTCACTCTGAACGTATCCAATTCCACCATTGATGATGACTATGAAGCTCTTTACTTCACTGACACATATCTTGATGGTGATAAATCTAAGTCAACCAATGAAACGTTCTATACCGCTCTGGGTGTTGCAGTAAATCTTGATGTTGAAAGCAATATCAATATTACTAACAACTCCCGTGTAGCTGGTATTGCGCTGTCTGAAGGCAATACAAGCAACACGACTTATACTAGCGAATATCATCAGTGGGACAACAACATTAATGTGTCTAACTCCACTGTAACTTCAGGGTCACAGACTCCGCTGGAAGAAAGCAATGGCTTCTTCGGTAAATCTGCTGAACCAAGTGATTACGCTGGTAATGGTGGCGAAAATGACGTAGCTCTGTCATTCTCTGACAATGCTGGCTCAAATTATTCCATGAAAAACAATGTAAACTTTGACCATTCAACCCTGTTGGGTGATGTCGAGTTCACAAGCCACTGGAATAACGATGGCGTATTCTTCTATTCAACCGGCCATGACAGCAATGGTGACGGTGTCCTTGATACCAACGGTGGTTGGGTAGATGATGCTCAGAACGTTGATGAACTGAACATTACTCTGAACAACGGTAGTAAGTGGGTTGGCTCAGCAAACATGAGTGCTGAAGTAATTGCTCCGGCAGATATGTATGATGTTGCGCCGAACAGCCTGACCCCTGGTGCCACTATCGAAGCTAACGATTGGGGTCGTATTATTGACAACAAGGTATTCCAGAGCGGCGTATTTAACGTAGCACTGAACAATGGTTCAGAATGGAATACCGTTAATAGTTCAGTAATTGATACATTAGCTGTAAATAATGGCTCTCAGGTAAATGTTACTGATTCCTCTCTGGTCTCAGATACCATTGGTTTAACCAACGGCTCCTCACTGAATATTGGTGAAGATGGTTTGGTTGCTACAGACCACCTGACTGTTGATAGCTACAGTACCGTTAATTTAACCGAATCTACTGGCTGGAATAACTATTCTAACCTGTATGCCAATACCATCACCGTAACTAACGGTGGTGTACTGGATGTGAACGTTGATCAGTTTGATACTGAAGCTTTCCGTACTGACAAACTGGAACTGACTAGCGGCAACATCGCTGACCATAACGGCAACGTAGTTTCTGGTGTGTTCGACATCAACAGCAGCGATTACGTTCTGAACGCGGATTTGGTGAACGACCGTACGTGGGATACTTCCAAGTCTAACTACGGTTACGGTATTGTTGCTATGAACTCTGATGGTCACCTGACTATCAATGGCAACGGCGACGTAGACAACGGTACTGAACTGGATAACAGTTCTGTAGACAACGTTGTTGCTGCAACCGGTAACTACAAAGTTCGTATCGACAACGCAACTGGCGCTGGCGCAATCGCTGATTACAAAGATAAAGAAATTATCTACGTCAACGACAAAAACAGCAACGCGACTTTCTCTGCTGCTAACAAAGCTGACCTGGGTGCATACACCTATCAGGCTGAGCAGCGTGGTAACACCGTTGTTCTGCAACAGATGGAGCTGACCGACTACGCTAACATGGCGCTGAGCATCCCGTCTGCGAACACCAATATCTGGAACCTGGAACAAGACACCGTTGGTACTCGTCTGACCAACTCTCGTCATGGTCTGGCTGATAACGGCGGCGCATGGGTAAGCTACTTCGGTGGTAACTTCAACGGCGACAACGGCACCATCAACTATGATCAGGATGTTAACGGCATCATGGTCGGTGTTGATACCAAAATTGACGGTAACAACGCTAAGTGGATCGTCGGTGCGGCTGCAGGCTTCGCTAAAGGTGATATGAATGACCGTTCTGGTCAGGTGGATCAAGACAGCCAGACTGCCTACATCTACTCTTCTGCTCACTTCGCGAACAACGTCTTTGTTGACGGTAGCTTGAGCTACTCTCACTTCAACAACGACCTGTCTGCAACCATGAGCAACGGTACTTACGTTGACGGCAGCACCAACTCCGACGCTTGGGGCTTTGGTTTGAAAGCCGGTTACGACTTCAAACTGGGTGATGCAGGTTACGTAACTCCTTACGGCAGCGTTTCTGGTCTGTTCCAGTCTGGTGATGATTACCAGCTGAGCAACAACATGAAAGTTGATGGTCAGTCTTACGACAGCATGCGTTATGAACTGGGTGTAGATGCAGGTTATACCTTCACCTACAGCGAAGACCAGGCTCTGACTCCGTACTTCAAACTGGCTTACGTCTACGACGACTCTAACAACGATAACGATGTGAACGGTGATTCCATCGATAACGGTACTGAAGGGTCTGCGGTACGTGTTGGTCTGGGTACTCAGTTCAGCTTCACCAAGAACTTCAGCGCCTATACCGATGCTAACTACCTCGGTGGTGGTGACGTAGATCAAGACTGGTCCGCGAATGTGGGTGTTAAATATACCTGGTAATATTCTTCACTCCGAAGAAATAGGTAATTTAATCTAAATAATGCCCGTCAAGGATTTGACGGGCATTACTGCAAAGGACGCGCAAATGTTATCTGTAGTTAAACCTCTTCAGGAATTTGGTAAGCTCGATAAATGTTTGTCCAGATACGGTACGCGCTTCGAGTTTAATAATGAAAAGCAAGTTATATTTTCCAGTGATGTCAATAGCGAAGATACTTTCGTTATTTTAGAAGGTGTTATCTCTCTGCGTAGAGAAGAAAACGTACTTATCGGTATTACACAGGCTCCTTATATTATGGGGCTGGCTGATGGTTTAATGAAAAACGATATACCATACAAATTAATATCAGAAGGAAACTGTACGGGATATCATTTGCCAGCCAAACAAACCATTACTCTTATTGAACAAAATCAACTCTGGCGAGACGCTTTTTACTGGTTAGCCTGGCAAAATAGAATTCTGGAATTACGCGACGTTCAGCTCATTGGGCATAATTCCTACGAACAAATCCGCGCGACGTTATTATCAATGATTGACTGGAATGAAGAATTGCGATCACGTATTGGCGTGATGAATTATATCCATCAACGTACACGTATATCGCGTTCTGTCGTTGCGGAAGTTCTCGCTGCTTTGCGTAAAGGCGGCTATATCGAAATGAATAAAGGCAAACTGGTCGCTATCAACCGTTTGCCTTCAGAGTATTAATCAGGATGCGGGGATAACCAACGGTTTATTCCCGCTTAGCTCGGTCACCAGGTCATTGATGCCATCGCTCATATTTTTAAAGCGCGTCAACGGCGAACGAGTGACCACCACAAACGCACCAATATTCTTCTGCGGGATCATCGCCATATAGGTAATGAAACCGCCACCACCACCTGTCTTCTGAATAATCCCCGGACGACCCTCTTTCGGGGCCATATATACCCAGCCTAAACCAAGCGCATCCGCTTTGCCGGGGACATCCATGCCAATCACTTTTGTAAACTGCGCGCGCTGATAAATCAACGTCTGCATGCGATCAGCCTGGTTACTGCGTTGATAAAAATCAGATGACAAATACTGCTGCATCCAGCGCATCATATCGCCTGGCGTGGAATAGACGCCGCCGCTGCCAATTGCCGCCAGCGTGTTATTGCACGGACTGGCACCGCGCTCAGCAACCATTAAACGGCGGCACTGATCCGGTGAGGGGGTGTAGGTGGTGTCTTTCATCCCCAACGGACGGGTAATCTGCTCTTCAAACAACTGGGTATAAGGCTTGCCGGACGCATTCGCCAGTGCATCTGCCAGCAGATCGAATGCGAGGTTGGAGTACGCGGCCTGGCTGCCCGGCGCGGCTTTTAGTTTGGCAGTGGAAAGGTATTTCCAGCGTTGCTCGCGCGTTGGCCAGACAAATACCGGACGATGTGCCGCGCCACCGGGCTGTTCACGGGGCAGGGCGCTGGTATGGGTTGCCAGATTCACCAGCGTAATGGGCGTCCCATTGTAGGTCGGTACGCGTGCGCCTGGCGGAGCATATTTACTTAGCGGATCGTTTAACTTCACGGTCCCCTGGTCGAGCAATTTTACCAGCATCTCACTGGTCATTAACTTGGTGAGGGAAGCAATACGTATGACGGAATCCAGCTGCGGGCGAACGTTATTACCTGGTCGCGTTTCGCCATAACTGCGAAAGACGCGCTGGTTACCGTCGATAACAACCAGTGCCATCCCCGTGGCACCGCTGCCGTAAAAAATATGATCGGCATAACGATCGACAATATCAGAGGCAAACTCCGGTTCAGTGATCGGCTGCGCCGCATGGACGGAGGTCAATGACGCCGCATACAGCACGGCAGAAAAAAGCAGACTACGTTTCAACGGTGGTGTCCATAGATTGAATGAAGGTAACTGAGCGTATTTATACTACTCATTGATGGATTGCAAAGGGCGAATTAGTGCAATAATAGTGTTAAAAACGTAACGGCGCGTAAACACGATCTTTTTCCTGCTCACCAATGCCTGCATTTGTGATCCTGCGCGTGTTAATCCGCTTATGTAAACAATCTTTGGTTTGTGAAACCCGTCGAAACAATTCTTATGGTCAGGCTGGCGAACTAAGCGCCTTGCTATGGGTCACAATGGGCGGTTTCATTTGGCTGACGCTTTGTAGCGGTCATGCGGTTAATACACAGCAGTTGTTAAAACGATAAGAAGTTAGCAGGAGTGCATATGTTTAAGTCTTTTTTCCCAAAGCCGGGAATGTTTTTTCTCTCGGCCTTTGTTTGGGCATTGATTGCCGTTATCTTCTGGCAAGTCGGTGGGGGTGATTGGGTGGCGCGTATCACCGGCGCTTCCGGGCAGATCCCGATTAGCGCCGCGCGTTTCTGGTCGTTGGATTTCCTGATTTTTTACGCTTACTACATTGTTTGCGTAGGACTTTTTGCATTGTTCTGGTTTATCTATAGCCCGCACCGTTGGCAATACTGGTCAATACTCGGTACTGCGCTGATTATCTTCGTCACCTGGTTTTTGGTGGAAGTCGGGGTTGCCGTCAACGCCTGGTATGCGCCGTTCTATGATCTGATTCAAACGGCGCTAAGTTCGCCGCATAAAGTCACCATCGAACAATTTTACCGCGAAGTGGGCGTCTTTCTGGGGATTGCGCTGATCGCGGTGGTGATCAGTGTGCTGAACAACTTCTTTGTCAGTCACTACGTGTTCCGCTGGCGTACGGCGATGAACGAATATTACATGGCGAACTGGCAACAACTGCGTCATATCGAAGGGGCCGCGCAGCGTGTGCAGGAAGACACCATGCGTTTTGCTTCAACGCTGGAGAATATGGGCGTCAGCTTTATCAACGCTATCATGACGTTGATCGCCTTCCTGCCGGTGCTGGTAACGCTCTCCGCACATGTGCCGGAGCTGCCGATTGTCGGGCACATTCCGTATGGTCTGGTGATTGCCGCTATCGTCTGGTCGCTGATGGGGACCGGATTACTGGCAGTGGTAGGGATCAAACTGCCGGGGCTGGAGTTTAAAAACCAGCGTGTAGAGGCTGCCTACCGTAAAGAACTGGTTTATGGTGAAGACGATGCCACGCGCGCGACGCCGCCTACGGTACGCGAGCTTTTTAGCGCCGTACGGAAAAACTATTTCCGCCTCTATTTTCACTATATGTATTTCAATATCGCCCGCATTCTCTATTTGCAGGTCGATAACGTTTTCGGTTTGTTCTTGCTGTTTCCGTCAATTGTTGCCGGTACGATTACACTCGGCCTGATGACGCAGATTACTAACGTTTTTGGTCAGGTTCGCGGTGCTTTCCAGTACCTGATTAACTCATGGACCACACTGGTTGAGTTGATGTCTATCTACAAACGTCTGCGCAGCTTTGAACATGAGCTGGATGGTGACAAAATTCAGGAAGTAACCCATACCTTGAGCTAAAAAGGAGAAGTAATGTCGCGCGTCAATCCTCTATCTTCGCTGTCATTGTTGGCGGTTCTGGTTTTAGCGGGGTGTAGTAGTCAGGCTCCGCAACCGTTGAAAAAGGGCGAAAAAGCGATAGATGTGGCGAGCGTCGTGCGGCAGAAGATGCCTGTGAGCGTGAAAGACCGCGATGCCTGGGCGAAAGATCTCGCCACCACCTTTGAAAGTCAGGGGCTGGCACCGACGCTGGAAAACGTCTGCTCGGTGCTGGCGGTGGCGCAGCAGGAGTCAAATTATCAGGCAGATCCGGCCGTTCCGGGCTTAAGCAAGATCGCCTGGCAAGAGATTGACCGTCGTGCTGAACGGATGCACATTCCTGCTTTTCTGGTGCATACCGCGCTAAAAATCAAATCGCCAAACGGCAAAAGCTATAGCGAACGGTTAGATTCGGTGCGTACAGAAAAGCAATTGAGCGCGATTTTTGACGATCTGATCAGCATGGTGCCAATGGGGCAGACGCTGTTTGGTTCGCTCAATCCGGTGCGCACCGGTGGGCCGATGCAGGTCAGTATTGCTTTTGCCGAACAGCATACCAAAGGGTATCCGTGGAAAATGGACGGTACAGTCCGTCAGGAAGTCTTCAGTCGCCGCGGCGGGTTGTGGTTTGGTACTTACCATTTACTGAATTATCCCGCCAGCTATAGCGCGCCGATATACCGTTTTGCTGATTTTAACGCTGGCTGGTACGCCAGCCGTAATGCCGCGTTTCAGAACGCGGTCAGTAAGGCCAGCGGCGTGAAGCTGGCACTGGACGGTGATTTAATTCGTTACAACAGTAAAGAGCCCGGGAAAACCGAACTGGCAACGCGCAAACTGGCGGGAAAACTGGGGATGAGCGACAGCGAAATTCGCCGTCAGTTAGAGAAAGGGGACAGCTTCTCTTTTGAGGAGACGGCGCTGTACAAGAAAGTTTATCAACTTGCCGAAGCGAAAACCGGTAAATCACTACCCCGCGAAATGTTGCCTGGCATTCAACTGGAAAGCCCGAAAATCACCCGCAATCTGACTACGGCCTGGTTTGCGAAGCGCGTAGACGAACGGCGGGCGCGTTGTATGAAACAGTGATCAAACAGGAATGTCACGCCAGATAAGGCGTTTTAGGCCGCATCTGGCAACGTAAATCTTACTGGCGGCGATGTCGCCAGTGCAGCCATAGCGCCACTACTGCAAAAATGAGGCAGCCTACTAAAAACGGGATCAGCCCAAAAATGGTGCCGACACCTAAACCAATTTCCACCCGTGGGCGACCTGTTTCCTGGACCTGCATTAAACGCTCATAGACGCCGGGCGCATGCACTAGCAGGTTCAGCAATTGTGCCCCAGCCCAAAAGCAAAACAGCACAAACAACGCATAGGCAATATTGCCAGGCGTTGAAGAGGCATTGCGATATTTTCCGCTAAACAGCGATTTTGACAGGGTGAAATCAGCCATAAAAACCTCCGGAAGTCATCTGCTTCTCTTCTGGTGTGATACCAGCGGCTTATGGCAAGTCTGACAGGTCATTTAGATTGTCAATATCAGAATCATGGTAAATTGATGTTGGGAATATTCCCGAAGCGTGAATCTTCGTTGCGAGTCACAAAATAGCAACCTTAAGTTAAATTTATTAACAATTGCGAAAGTGTTGTCTACACCACAGACAGTTGTTACAGAATATGCAAGGATGTTGTTTTTCGTTAACGGAGCTGCCATGAATCTGCCTGTAAAAATCCGCCGTGACTGGCACTACTATGCGTTCGCCATTGGCCTTATATTCATTCTTAATGGCGTGGTGGGGTTACTGGGATTTGAAGCAAAAGGTTGGCAGACCTATGCCGTCGGTCTGGTGACGTGGGTGATTAGTTTCTGGCTGGCGGGATTGATTATTCGTCGTCGCGATGAAGAAACTGAAAACGCCCAATAAGAATATTACCGGGCGTTTGAATATTACATTGTGGTTTTCAGTGCGTTATCCGCAGCGTGACGCTCCAGCGCCAGCTCAATCAAACGCGTGATCAGGTCGGTGTAACCCAGACCGCTGGCTTGCCACAGCTTCGGATACATACTGATGTTGGTGAAGCCAGGCAGGGTGTTGATCTCGTTGATCACCACTTCGTTCTCTGGGGTTAAAAACACGTCTACACGCGCCATGCCTGCGCATCCCAACGTCTGATAAGCCTGAACGGCAATCGCCCGGATCTTATCGTTGATTTCTGGCGCAATGGCTGCCGGAACTACCACTTTCGCGCCATCTTCGTCAATGTACTTGGTGTCGTAGGCATAGAAATCGCTGGTGAGTACGATCTCGCCACAGGTGCTTGCTTGCGGGTTATTGTTGCCAAGAACTGCGCATTCGATTTCACGACCTTTGATCCCTTGCTCAACGATCACTTTATGATCGAACTCGAACGCCAGATCGACGGCAATTGTGTACTGTTCTTCACTGGTTACTTTGCTGACACCAACAGAAGAGCCCTGATTAGCCGGTTTTACAAACAGCGGTAACCCCAGTTTAGACTCCACTTCGGCAAAACTGATGTTGTGACGATTAGCGCGCGTCAGGGTAATAAATGGCGCAATGTTCAGCCCGGCATCGCGCAGCAGACGTTTGGTGACATCTTTATCCATACAGGCCGCTGAAGCCAGAACATCAGAACCTACAAACGGTAAATTGGCGACCCGCAGCATTCCCTGCAAGGAACCATCTTCGCCCAGCGTACCGTGGACAATCGGGAAAATGACATCCACCGTCGGCAACGGCTGACCGTTTTGTGCGTCGATAAGCTGATGCTCATGTTTACCTGGCACCTGCGCAAGGCTGGTCGCCGAAGGACGCAACGCAATATGGGCAGGATCGTCTGCATTTAGCAGATAATTGCTGGCATCGCTGACGTGCCATTGCCCTTGTTTATCAATGCCCAGCAGCACAACATCGAAGCGACTTTTATCAATGGCATCGACAATGTTTTTTGCCGATTGCAGAGACACTTCATGTTCCGCTGATTTACCACCAAAAACGATTCCTACCCGCAGTTTTTCCATCTTAAAAACCTATCCCGTCTAACACAAAGTGCATACATTACCACGACAAAACGGGGGATTCGCGGCCTTCTGACAGAATGTTGCAATCTTCTGCTGACAAAGCGAGCAACGTACTGGTGAAGAAAGTGCGTTATCTCAAAGATGTGTGCAAGATCACAAAAATGATGAACGGGAAGCTAATTTATTCCTGGCTTAAATGACCATGTGGTGAGTTTTTTTCTCTTAATTATAAGATAACGAAGAGAATATATTTCATAACTTTTATTTATAATAAAGGTTGATAATTAAAGGCCTATATTTTATGTGGGTAATTATTTAAATAAGAGAAACGTTTCGCTGGTAATCAAACAAAAAATATTTGCGCAAAGTATTTCCTTTGTCATAAAAATAATACTTCCAGACACTATGAAGTTGTGAAACATAATGTTAACTTCTCCATACTTTGGATAAGGAAATACAGACATGAAAAATCTCATTGCTGAGTTGTTATTTAAGCTTGCCCAAAAAGAAGAAGAGTCGAAAGAACTGTGTGCGCAGGTAGAAGCTTTGGAGATTATCGTCACGGCAATGCTTCGCAATATGGCGCAAAATGATCAACAGCGGTTGATTGATCAGGTAGAGGGGGCGCTGTACGAGGTAAAGCCCGATGCCAGCATTCCTGACGACGATACGGAGCTGCTGCGCGATTACGTAAAGAGGTTATTGAGGCATCCTCGTCAGTAAAAAGTTAATCTTTTCAACAGCTGTCATAAAGTTGTCACGGCCGAGACTTATAGTCGCTTTGTTTTTATTTTTTAATGTATTTGTACATGGAGAAAATAAAGTGAAACAAAGCACTATTGCACTGGCACTCTTACCGTTACTGTTTACCCCTGTGACAAAAGCCCGGACACCAGAAATGCCTGTTCTGGAAAACCGGGCAGCTCAGGGCGATATTACTGCACCCGGCGGTGCTCGCCGCTTAACGGGTGATCAGACCGCCGCTCTGCGTGATTCTCTTAGCGATAAACCTGCAAAAAATATTATTTTGCTGATTGGCGATGGGATGGGGGACTCGGAAATTACTGCCGCACGCAATTATGCCGAAGGTGCGGGCGGCTTTTTTAAAGGTATCGATGCCTTACCGCTTACCGGGCAATACACTCACTATGCGCTGAATAAAAAAACCGGCAAACCGGACTACGTCACCGACTCGGCTGCATCAGCAACCGCCTGGTCAACTGGTGTCAAAACCTATAACGGCGCGCTGGGCGTCGATATTCACGAAAAAGATCACCCAACGATTCTGGAAATGGCAAAAGCCGCAGGTCTGGCGACCGGTAACGTTTCTACCGCAGAGTTGCAGGATGCCACGCCCGCTGCGCTGGTGGCGCATGTGACCTCGCGCAAATGCTACGGTCCAAGTGCGACCAGTGAAAAATGTCCGGGTAACGCTCTGGAAAAAGGCGGAAAAGGATCGATTACCGAACAGCTGCTTAACGCCCGTGCCGATGTTACGCTTGGCGGCGGTGCAAAAACCTTTGCTGAAACGGCAACCGCCGGTGAATGGCAGGGAAAAACGCTGCGTGAACAGGCACAGGCGCGTGGTTATCAGTTGGTGAGCGATGCTGCCTCACTGAATTCGGTGACGGAAGCGAATCAGCAAAAACCCCTATTAGGGCTGTTTGCTGACGGCAATATGCCAGTGCGCTGGCAAGGACCGAAAGCAACGTACCACGGTAATATAGATAAGCCCGCAGTCACCTGTACGCCTAATCCGCAACGTAATGACAGTGTACCGACCCTGGCGCAGATGACCGACAAAGCCATTGAATTGTTGAGTAAAAATGAGAAAGGCTTTTTCCTGCAAGTTGAAGGTGCGTCAATCGATAAACAGGATCACGCTGCGAATCCTTGTGGGCAAATTGGCGAGACGGTCGATCTCGATGAAGCCGTACAACGGGCGCTGGAATTCGCTAAAAAGGATGGTAACACGTTGGTCATAGTCACCGCTGATCACGCCCATGCCAGCCAGATAGTTGCGCCAGATACCAAAGCTCCGGGCCTCACCCAGGCGCTAAATACCAAAGATGGCGCAGTGATGGTGATGAGTTACGGGAACTCCGAAGAGGATTCACAAGAACATACCGGCAGTCAGTTGCGTATTGCGGCGTATGGCCCGCATGCCGCCAATGTTGTTGGACTGACCGACCAGACCGATCTCTTCTACACCATGAAAGCCGCCCTGGGGCTGAAATAAAACCGCGCCCGGCAGTGAATTTTCGCTGCCGGGTGGTTTTTTTGCTATTAGCAACCAGACTTAATGACAGATCACGGGCGCATACGCTCATGGTTAAAACATGAAGAGGGATGGTGCGATGAAAATTACATTACTGGTTACCTTGCTTTTCGGTCTGGTTTTTTTAACCACCGTCGGCGCTGCCGAGAGAACCTTAACCCCACAACAACAGCGTATGACCTCTTGTAATCAGCAGGCGACGGCGCAGGCGTTGAAAGGGGATGCTCGTAAGACCTACATGAGTGATTGCCTGAAGAACAGCAAATCTGCGCCTGGTGAAAAAAGTTTGACGCCACAGCAGCAAAAGATGCGCGAATGTAATAATCAAGCAACACAACAATCTCTGAAAGGGGATGATCGTAATAAGTTTATGAGTGCCTGCCTCAAGAAAGCCGCCTGATACCTGATAGTGCTAACGGGTGAGCTACGAAAATGGCTCACCCGAAATTTCATACTTCTGCCTTTAGTCCCGTCTCTATAATTTGGGAAAATTGTTTCTGAATGTTCCCAAAAATAATGAATGATGAAAACTTTTTCAAAAAAGCGGCGGCGCATGGGGAGGAACCTCCTTTAACTCCTCAAAACGAACATCAGCGGTCCGGGCTGCGCTTCGCCCGTCGCGTCAGACTACCCCGCGCGGTTGGTCTGGCTGGCATGTTCTTACCGATTGCTTCAACGCTGGTTTCGCACCCGCCGCCGGGCTGGTGGTGGCTGGTGTTGGTCGGCTGGGCGTTCGTCTGGCCGCATTTAGCCTGGCAGATAGCGAGCAGGGCCGTCGATCCGCTTAGCCGGGAAATTTACAACTTAAAAACCGATGCAGTATTAGCGGGAATGTGGGTAGGCGTAATGGGCGTAAACGTGCTGCCTTCCACCGCGATGTTGATGATTATGTGTCTGAATTTGATGGGGGCAGGCGGCCCCCGTCTGTTTGTCGCGGGTCTGGTGTTGATGGTGGTTTCCTGCCTTGTCACCCTCGAGTTGATGGGCATCACCGTGTCGTTCAATAGCGCACCGCTGGAATGGTGGCTCTCCCTTCCCATTATTGTCATTTATCCTCTGCTGTTTGGCTGGGTCAGCTACCAGACGGCGACTAAACTGGCGGAACATAAACGCAGGTTGCAGGTCATGAGTACCCGCGACGGTATGACGGGCGTGTATAACCGACGTCATTGGGAAACTATGTTACGCAATGAATTTGATAACTGTCGGCGGCATAATCGCGATGCAACGTTACTGATTATCGATATCGACCATTTCAAGAGCATCAACGATACCTGGGGCCATGATGTGGGTGATGAAGCGATTGTGGCGCTTACCCGACAGTTACAACTTACCCTGCGCGGTAGCGATGTGATTGGTCGGTTTGGCGGCGATGAGTTTGCAGTAATCATGTCCGGTACGCCAGCTGAGAGCGCCATCACCGCCATGTTACGGGTGCATGAAGGGCTAAACACGTTACGCTTGCCGAATACGCCACAGGTAACTTTACGGATTAGTGTGGGGGTTGCGCCGCTGAATCCACAAATGAGTCACTATCGCGAGTGGTTGAAATCGGCAGATTTGGCGCTCTACAAAGCAAAGAAAGCCGGACGTAACCGCACCGAAGTGGCGGCCTGACGTCCGGCAAAAGCCATCAGGATTTGCTGAGTTTTTCTGATTTTTCCATACACTTCGTCATCGCTTCGATCACTGCGGCACGGAAGCCTTTCTCTTCCAGTACGCGTACCGCCTCAATGGTGGTGCCTCCCGGTGAGCAGACCATATCTTTCAGTGTTCCCGGATGTTCTCCCGTTTCCAGCACCATTTTTGCGGAGCCCATTACCGCCTGAGCGGCAAATTTATACGCCTGGGCGCGTGGCATCCCGCCCAGCACGGCGGCGTCGGCCATCGCTTCGATAAACATAAAGACGTAGGCTGGCGAAGAACCGCTCACACCGACCACCGGGTGGATCATCGGCTCAGCAATCACTTCCGCTTCGCCAAAGCAGCGGAAAATATTCAGCACATCAGCGGTATCTTCTGGGGTTACCAGCGCGTTTGGCGTTACGGAGGTCATCCCGGCATTAACCAGCGCGGGAGTGTTCGGCATGGCGCGGATAATTTTCCGGTCATGGCCCAGCGCGCGGGCAAGCTGGTCGAGCGTGATACCTGCAGCAATAGAAACGACCAGAGAGTCTTTATTCAGGCTGGAGGTGATTTCGCTAAGCACTTTAATCATGATGCCTGGTTTTACGGCGGCAAAAATGATGTCGGCGATTTGCGCTACTTCTTGCGCCGATTCTGCGGCGTTGATGCCGAACTGTTCATGCAGGGCGGTGACTTTATCCGGGGAGGGGGTATATACCCAGATTTGCCCTGGAAGCACCTGACCGCTGGCAATCAGACCGCCGAGAATGGCTTTTCCCATATTGCCGCAGCCAATAAAACCGATTTTCTTTTCCATTGCCTCACTCCTGCCGTGAAATTCATTGTTTTGATAATCGCTGGCAGAAGCATAAACAGAACTATGCCGGAAGGCAAAAGCGCGACACAATAGAGGATTACCCAACAAAGGATGACTTTATGACAATTTGGGTGGATGCCGACGCGTGTCCCAATGTAATTAAAGAGATTTTGTATCGTGCGGCGGAACGTATGCAGATGCCGCTGGTACTGGTAGCAAACCAGAGTTTACGCGTGCCGCCATCACGATTTATTCGTACGCTGCGCGTCGCGGCAGGTTTCGACGTTGCCGATAACGAAATTGTTCGGCAGTGTGAAGCGGGCGATTTGGTGATCACCGCAGATATACCTTTGGCTGCTGAAGCCATCGAGAAAGGCGCGGCGGCGCTTAATCCGCGCGGCGAACGTTATACGCCAGCGACCATTCGTGAGCGCCTGACGATGCGCGATTTTATGGATACCTTACGTGCCAGTGGGATCCAGACCGGAGGACCAGATAGTCTTTCACAACGTGACCGCCAGGCTTTTGCTGCGGAGCTGGAGAAGTGGTGGCTGGAAGTGCAACGTAGTCGTGGCTAAATGTAATTTATTATTTACACTTCATTCTTGAATATTTATTGGTATAGTAAGGGATGTATTGAGATTTTCACTTTAAGTGGAATTTTTTCTTTACAATCGAAATTGTACTAGTTTGATGGTATGATCGCTATTCTCATGACACCGGCTTTCGCCGCATTGCGACCTATTGGGGAAAACCCACGATGACACAACCTCTTTTTCTGATCGGGCCTCGGGGCTGTGGTAAAACAACGGTCGGAATGGCCCTTGCCGATTCGCTTAACCGTCGGTTTGTCGATACCGACCAGTGGTTGCAATCACAGCTCAATATGACGGTCGCGGAGATCGTCGAAAGGGAAGAGTGGGCGGGATTCCGCGCCAGAGAAACGGCGGCACTGGAAGCGGTAACTGCGCCATCCACCGTTATCGCCACGGGCGGTGGCATTATTCTGACGGAATTTAATCGTCACTTCATGCAAAATAACGGGATCGTGGTTTATTTGTGTGCACCAGTATCAGTCCTGGTTAACCGACTGCAAGCTGCACCGGAAGAAGATTTACGACCAACCTTAACGGGAAAACCACTGAGCGAAGAAGTTCAGGAAGTGCTGGAAGAACGCGATGCGCTATATCGCGAAGTTGCGCATATTATCATCGACGCAACAAACGAACCCAGCCAGGTGATTTCTGAAATTCGCAGCGCTCTGGCACAGACGATCAATTGTTGATTTTCGAGCGCCTATACTTAACGTTCATCCCGTGAAATAAGGAAGAACGATGCCAACGAAACCGCCTTATCCTCGTGAAGCATATATAGTGACGATTGAAAAAGGAAAGCCAGGACAGACGGTAACCTGGTACCAACTCAGAGCCGATCATCCTAAACCAGACTCGTTGATCAGTGAACATCCGACCGCTCAGGAAGCGATGGATGCGAAAAAACGCTATGAGGACCCTGACAAAGAGTGACCGCATCAGACCGCTCGGAAGGGATTCTGAGTGCCGCCACAAGGGATCTGCGTCACATTTTTCACAATTCATGTTTTTCAAATAATTAGAATATTAAACAATAACAATCCATTACTGGAATCATTTGGAATCTTTACATTATGCAGTGCAGGTCTGCTGCTACGCTTTTTGTCATTTGTAGCACAAGTAAGTGTCAGCAGTGGTGCTTAACACTTGCCCGGTAATTAACGACGAAATAAAAGTAAGGTGGAAGAACAATGAGTGCGTCGTTGGCGATCCTGACTATCGGCATTGTACCTATGCAGGAAGTTTTGCCGCTCCTGACAGAATACATTGACGAAGATAATATTTCCCATCATAGCCTGCTGGGGAAGTTAAGCCGCGAAGAAGTGATGGCGGAGTACGCGCCAGAAGCAGGCGAAGACACAATTCTCACATTATTAAATGACAACCATCTGGCCCATGTTTCGCGTCGCAAAGTTGAGCGAGACCTGCAAGGTGTGGTTGAAGTGCTCGATAATCAGGGTTACGACGTCATTATATTAATGAGTACAGCAAACATTAGTAGTATGACCGCGCGTAATACGATCTTTCTTGAGCCGTCGCGGATATTGCCACCGCTGGTTTCCTCTATTGTTGAAGATCATCAGGTGGGGGTTATCGTACCGGTTGAGGAGTTGCTGACCGTTCAGGCGCAAAAATGGCAAATTTTGCAGAAACCGCCAGTATTTTCATTGGGTAACCCCATTCATGATTCGGAACAAAAAATCATTGATGCCGGGAAAGAATTACTGGCAAAAGGTGCAGATGTCATCATGCTGGATTGTTTGGGATTTAACCAGCGTCATCGCGATTTACTGCAAAAACAGCTCGATGTTCCTGTCTTGCTCTCTAACGTATTGATTGCACGGCTGGCTGCGGAATTACTGATGTAATTTTGCGTGACAGCCAGCGCCTCTGGCCCCTATAGTGAAGTAGATGTTCAACTACCAGACAGGGCCAGTTTATGCTTCAAAGTAATGAGTACTTTTCCGGCAAAGTGAAATCGATCGGCTTTTCCAGCAGCAGCACTGGTCGCGCCAGCGTGGGTGTTATGGTTGAAGGTGAATACACCTTCAGCACCGCTGAGCCTGAAGAGATGACGGTAATCAGTGGCGCGCTGAATGTGTTACTGCCTGACGCGACCGACTGGCAAGTGTATGAAGCCGGTTCGGTGTTTAATGTTCCCGGTCACAGCGAGTTTCATCTGCAAGTTGCCGAACCCACCTCTTATCTGTGCCGCTATCTGTAATTCCTCGCCTTCCCCTTGAACGGGAGGGCATTTTTCTGAAATGTCCTCTCTTTAACCCATAATAATATTTCCTTTGCTGGGATTTTTTCGATTTCCGATATATTCATAATTCATCAAGGTTGATATAAATATCAGCGAAGATCTCCAGATATTGTTGCGGAACTGGCGACGATAAAAGATAAATCAGATGATGAATGGTGGCGTGCATTGCTGCAAAGTCGCAATGATCATTTGCGCCAAACGGCATTGCACAACGCACATACCCCGGTGTTGTTGTTAACGACATTGACTGAGCCTCAGGAGCGGTCGCTGGCTATTAATAATTCACAGCTGGCTGCCGATGTGAAAACGGTGTGGTTAAAAGAGGATCCATCATTACTCTTATTTGTCGAACAACCCGATCTTTCGCTGTTACGTGATTTAGTGAAAACCGGGGCAACGCGAAAAATTCGCAGTGAAGCGCGTCACCGGCTTGAGGAAAAACAATGACACAACGCCCCTGGAGCAAGTTACAGCATAAAACGCATAATATTGCTGCGCTAAGAATTATTGCCCGCTGTAGCTAACGATTATATTCCTGGTGTGGCTTCGTACGCCGGATAAGACGCGGCAGGCGTCGCATCCGGCATTAAAGGTAAATCAGCAATTAACGTTGTGCTTCGCCACCTAATCCTTCAATCAGGTTTTGAATTAACGCTGCCAGTTCACCAGTCATCAGGATGAAATCGGCATCAAAACGCTGGGCGAAATCTTCACGGTCGATATCTTCGTTTCGATCGCGCAGCTCGTCGCAGAACTTCAGACGCTTGAGCGAACCATCGTCGCACATCACAAACTGAATGCGCTGCTGCCAGTCGAGCGCCAGTTTAGTCACCACTTTTCCGGCTTCAATGTGATTGGTGATCTCTTCGCTGGTCAGATCTTGTTTCTTCGCGCGGATCACGCCGCCATCTTCCAGCAACGATTTCAGCTCGGCTTCATCAAGCAGCTGGAAGCCCTGTGCCGCGCTGCCGGAGCGTACCCATTCGGTCAGCGTCAGTTCAATCGGGTTTTCCATGCTCAATGGTACAACCGGTAACGACCCCAGGCTTTTACGCAGCAGTGCCAGCGTATCTTCCGCTTTTTTGGCGCTGGCGCAGTCCACCATAATCAAACCGTTAACCGTATCGATCCACATCATTGTCTGGCTAAAACGGCTGAAAGCACGCGGCAGCAGAGAGTGCAGCACTTCGTCTTTCAGCGAATCTTTTTCGGTTTTCTTCAGCTTACGCGCCTGTTCCGCTTCCAGTTTGGCGATTTTCGCTTCCAGCGCCTGTTTAATCACCGGGGACGGGAGGATTTTTTCTTCTTTGCGCGCACAGATAACTATTTGACCATTGGCAACGTGCGTTAACGCATCGCTGTGCGATCCCATCGGAGGTACCCAGCCCATCTTCGCCATGTCCTGGCTGCCGCATGGGGTAAATGCCATCGAGGCTAGCTGTTTTTCCATCTCTTCTGCACGCAGCGAAATCTCGCGGCTAAGACGGTAAACCATTAAATTTTTGAACCACAGCATGATAATTTCCACGGCCTTGTCGTTAAATTTAGCGGGCATGATAACGAATTGTCGGCGGCCTTGCATTGCCAATCCGGTTGTCCGTCTCTACGCTATTGATATTGAAAAAAATAAGGAGAGTACCGTGCGTATAGGTATCGATTTAGGCGGCACCAAAACTGAAGTGATTGCATTGGGCGATGCAGGGGAGCAGTTGTACCGCCATCGTCTGCCCACGCCGCGTGATGATTACCGGCAGACTATTGAAACGATCGCCACGTTGGTTGATATGGCGGAGCAGGCAACAGGGCAGCGCGGAACGGTAGGTATGGGCATTCCAGGTTCGATTTCGCCCTACACCGGCGTGGTGAAGAATGCCAATTCAACCTGGCTCAACGGTCAGCCATTCGATAAAGACTTAAGCGCGCGGTTGCAGCGGGAAGTGCGGCTGGCAAATGACGCCAACTGTCTGGCGGTTTCAGAAGCGGTAGATGGCGCGGCAGCGGGAGCGCAGACGGTTTTTGCCGTGATTATCGGCACGGGATGCGGCGCGGGCGTGGCATTCAATGGGCGGGCGCATATCGGCGGCAATGGCACGGCAGGCGAGTGGGGACACAATCCGCTACCGTGGATGGACGAAGACGAACTGCGTTATCGCGGGGAAGTTCCTTGTTATTGCGGTAAACAAGGTTGTATTGAAACCTTTATTTCGGGCACGGGATTCGCGACGGATTATCGTCGTTTGAGCGGACATGCGCTGAAAGGCAGTGAAATTATCCGCCTGGTAGAAGAAAGCGATCCGGTAGCGGAACTGGCATTGCGTCGCTACGAGCTGCGGCTGGCAAAATCGCTGGCACATGTTGTGAATATTCTCGATCCGGATGTGATTGTCCTAGGCGGCGGAATGAGCAATGTTGACCGTTTATATCAAACGGTTCCGCAGTTGATTAAACAATTTGTCTTCGGCGGAGAATGTGAAACGCCGGTACACAAGGCGAAACATGGTGATTCGAGCGGCGTACGCGGCGCTGCATGGTTATGGCCACAAGAGTAAAAAACCCAGGCAATTGGCGTATCATGCCTGATGCGACGCTTGCCGCGTCTTATCAGGCCTACAAAGTGAGCCGTCCGGTAGGCCGGATAAGGCGCTCGCGCCGCATCCGGCAACAAATAACGCGCACAGTGGCGGCAACCCCCCGGTGCTCCGATGCCTGATGCGACACTGGCGTGTCTTATCAGGCCTACAAAATGAACAGTCCCGTAGGCCGGATAAGGCGTTCACGCCGCATCCGGCAATAAGCAACGTGCACTGCGACTGCTATCTACCCCAGTGGTTTCGCCAGCACCGGACTATCCGCCGCTTGCTGGCGCTTATAGCGACCATACAGCAGCAACGACGACATCGCAGCAAACGAAAGCAGGGCGGCGGGCAGCGCCACGTAATTATATGCCAGCCCCAGCGTCAGCATCATACCACCGCAATATGCGCCGACGGCGCTACCGAGGTTAAACGCTATTTGCCCACCTGCGGCACCTAATAACTCTCCGCCTTTGGCATTTTGCAGTAATAATATTTGTAGAGGTGCTGAAAGGGCAAATAATCCCGCGCAACAAATAAAAGCAAAAATAAGCGACGTTGTTTTCATACCGCCGAAGAAAAAGAGCATCAGCAGTGCCAGTACAATGATAAAGTCAGTCACTGCTGCAATGCGCAGTGGTGAATAACGTCCTGAAATCCTGCCACTTAGCATATTCCCCAGCACCATCCCTAGCCCAACTAACATCATAATAAAGGTCATCGCCGTTTCCGAAAAACCGGAAATAAACATCATGTATGGCTTTACGTAGCTGAACCAGGCAAACACACCTGCGTTGCCAAACATCGTAGCAGCGAAAATTAACCACGGGGCAGGGCTGCGTAAAAAGTGAAATTGTTCGCGTAGTTTTCCTTTCGCCTCGTCGCGAATATCCGGCACCCAAAAATAGACCGATGCCATCACCGCAATATTAAAAACAGCGATCAATAAAAAGGTGTAACGCCAGCTAAATTCCTGACTTAAATACGTTCCCAGTGGAATGCCCAGCAAATTGGCGACTGTCATCCCGGAAACCATCCCTGCCACGGCGGCGGTGACTTTGCCGGGTTTGATAATTTTTGATAACACGATCGCGCCGACGCCAAAAAATGCACCATGCGGGAAGCCGGAAACCAGCCGACCAATGGCGAGCATCAGGTAAGACGAAGAGAGCGTGAACATGGCGTTGCCAATGACGCACAACGCCACCAGAAACAACAAGATATGTTTGAGTGAGTAGCGACTGGAAAAAAGCGCGATGATTGGCGCACCGACCACCACCCCCAGCGCATAATACGAGATCATATGCCCGGCGGCAGGAATCGAAATTCCTACGTTATGCGCCAGCTCCGTGAGCACGCCCATAATGCCAAATTCGGCCATCCCCAAACCAAACGTGCCCAGAGCCAAAGATAAAATAACTTTTTTCATACCACCATCACAACCACCAGAACGGCTACCAATCACCGTAGCCAATAAAGTGATAGCTTGCAGGATAACGACCAGTCGGGCCAAGAGATAATTCGCCCCTCTGTATTCATTATCCTGCTGAATAGTTATTTCACTGCAAACGCACTTTCCAGTTTGCTGTAGCCCAGTCCATTGATCTTCTTCACTTTGATCTGCACCGGAATACGCTCTTTCATCGCTTCAACGTGGCTAATCACCCCGATGGTTTTGCCACTGGCATTCAGGGCATCCAACGCATCAAGGGCGGTATCCAGCGTTTCGCTATCCAGCGTGCCAAAACCTTCATCAAGGAACAGCGAGTCAATACGCGTTTTATGGCTGACCAGATCTGAAAGCGCCAGTGCCAGCGCCAGACTGACGAGGAAACTTTCGCCGCCGGAAAGGGTACGGGTATCGCGTACCGCATCAGCCTGCCAGGTATCAACAACCTCAACTTCCAGCGCCTCGCTGGCTTTGCGCTGTAACAGATAGCGCCCGTGCAGCCGGGTAAGTTGCTGATTAGCGAGATGGACTAAATTATCCAGCGTCAGCCCTTGGGCAAATTTGCGGAATTTATCGCCCTCTTTGGAACCTATTAGCGAATTCAGATATCCCCAGTCCTCAACCTGCTGCGTCATTTGAGCAATTTGCTGCATTAAGGTTTGTTGTTGCTGACGGTTATCTGCATCCTGCTTCAGCTGCTGGCGAATCTCGCCTTGACTCGTGGTGTTTTCACGCAACTTTTGGTGAGTTTGCGCTAACTCTTGCTGAATCTGCTCCACCGTCACAGTGAGAGACAACCCGCCAGGTCGGTGTTGCTGATGCTGTGTCAGCGTTTCTGCTGTCTGAGTGACCAGCGTTTGCGCCTGACGGCGCTGGTTTTCCAGATTCTGCTTGAGCTGTTCCAGCTGCGTTAGTGTTTGTTCATCCATTAGCGCCGCAAGGAACGCCTGCTGATCGTCAAAGACGCTCGCCTGTAGCGCGGTGTCAAACTGCGCCTGGGCTTTTTGCAGACTTTGCGCCGCCAGAACATCCTGTTGCTGTAACGTCTGCTGCTGGCTGTGTAATGCGAGACATTGTTCATGAACCTGCCGCCAGTTTTCCAGCGCCACAGTTTCTTCGCTGTGTGGGAGTTCATCACTTTGCGGCAACGTTTCCAGAATCGGCGTCAGCTGCTGCATACGGTTTTGCAGCGCGGTTAATTCGTTCTGGCGTTGCTGCCAGCTCTGCGCTTCTTGCTGACGCGTCGCCAACCAGCTCTCTTCTTCATCTTCCTGTGGCAATGTCAGTGCATAACCCGCCAATGCCGTTAAGAGCTGCTGCTGGCGTTGTTCAATTTGCTGTTGATACTGAATAATTTGCTGATTATGCGCGGCAATCTGCCCTTGTAATTCATGCCGTTGGCTGAGTAACCGCAGCTGGCGTTCGTGCTCATCTTGTGCATCCAGCCACGGTTGAATATCGTCCTGTGGCTGCAGGGTGATATTGAGGCTGGCCGTGACGGCTTGCCATTGTTGAGTAAGTGCTTGCTCATCTTGTCGGAGGCTTTGCGCTTCGTTTTCATCGCGCTGAAGCTGCTTCGTTAATGCATCCAGTTGCCCACGTAGCGCCGCACCTTCTTCGCCGAGCTTTTTCACTTCTTTTTCCAGCGTTAATAGCCGGGCCTGATTAACGCCCGGTTCCAGCGCCTGATACGCCTCGACCGCCGGGTGGCTGCTGGAACCACAAAGTGGGCAAGGCTGACCCGCCTGTAACTGTGCACGTTGAGCTTCCAGCGTTTTAATGCGCGCTTCCTGCTCGCAAATGGTTTTCACATCGGCAAGTTGTTGCGTTTTTTCTTTATAACGCTGGCGCATTTCGTTAAGTGCGGCATTACGTTGCGTCTGTTCCAGAGTGACATTCTGGATAGCGACCTGTAACTGAGCCAGACGTTTTTGTTGGGGAACAATCTGCCCATGCAGTGCGACCAGGCGCTGACGCAGTGGGCGTTGCTCAGCATGTTGCGCCAGGGCGGTAGCAACTTCATCGGCGGTTAACGTCAACGTGATCGCCGCAAGCGCATTAAGTTTTTGCTCAGCATGAGTTAACTGTTGCTGCCATTGCCGCAGATGCTCGCGATCGCTGGTTTGTTGGGAGAACTGCGCACGCCAACCCGCCAGTTCGTTGTTCCACTGACGGAAGCGGTCGTGTTCCTGTAACCAGGCATTCAGGCTTTGTTGCTGCTGCTGTAATTCTGCTGACTGCTTCGCCGCGTGGTGGCGAATGCTCGCACGAAGCGCCATTGTGCTCTGTAAGCGAGTATTTACTTCTTCAATCTGCTGGCGAGTATGCGCCAGCGCCGTGCTGTGTTCTGCGATGCGTTCCCAGTGCGGACGAAGATTTCGTGCCGGTTGTGCCAGACTGAGCGCCGCCAGTTGAGGTTGCGCTTTTTCTTCTTCGGCTAACGCCTGTTGCAAGGCCTGTTGACGGCGGCTGGCTTCTTGCTGCAATTCGTCCAGACGCGTTAACCAGTTTAGTGATTGTTGTTCTTGCTGCTGCGCGGTAAGTAACTGTTTTTCTTCGTCAGTAAGTACCTGCAAACTCGCTGTCAGCGATTGCACTTGTTCTGGCGTGAGCAACGCGACGCCGCTGGCCTGCGCTTGCAGCTTCTCCAGCTCTGTGCGGGCCGATTTGTGCTGCTCAAAAACCATCGCCGAGATTTGCCCGTAGATTTCAGTGCCGGTTAACTCCTCGAGCAATTCCGCGCGTTCTTTTGGTTTGGCATTCAGGAAGGCAGCAAATTGTCCCTGCGAAAGCAGCATCGAACGGGTGAAGCGCCCGTAATCCAGTCCGGTTAACGTCGCCGTCAGTTCCAGCTTATCTTTCACTTTGTCGGCGAGAATTTTGCCATCGGCGCAGCGCGCCAGCTCTACGCGTGGCACCTGCAAATTACCGTCCGGCTGGTTACGCGCCCGATTCTGGCTCCAGAACGCGCGATACGCTTCACCTTTGACTTCAAACTCCACTTCCGCCAGACATTCGGCGGTATCGCGGGTCATGAGATCATTTTGCGATTGTGAAACGTTAGAGAGGCGCGGGGTTTCGTGATACAGCGCCAGACAAATGGCGTCCAGCAGGGTGGTTTTCCCCGCACCGGTTGGGCCGGTAATAGCAAACAGCCCGTTGCTGGCGAACGGCTCGCGGGTGAAATCAATCTTCCATTCGCCTTTTAATGAGTTCAGGTTTTTCAGGCGCAGGCTGAGAATTTTCATGCTTCGTGTTCTCCGGCGAGGCTATGCAACGTCGTGGCGAAAAGATGCTGCAGACGTTGCTGCTGTGATTCATCCAGTTCTTCCAGTGCCAGACGGCGATTGAACACCTCTTCGACGCTGAGTTCGCTGAGGGTTTCACGCTGTTGGCTGGCTAACACACGCTCGCGCTGTTCACGACTCCGGCGTACCAGCAATACTTCGACAGGCAATGATTCGGTTAATGCCTGGATTTTGCGCTGAATATCATGCAGATACTCATCAGTAGTGATTTCGATATCCAGCCAGACAGGCGGCTCCTGTGATACATCGCGCCACTGTTCCAGCTGTGCGGTAATCGACGCCAGATCGCCTTTCAGCACCGCCATGGGTTGCGTTACCGGTACGTTCAGGTTTTCCACGCTCTCTAATTTGCCGTTTGAAAATGTCACCAGATGGACATATTTACTCTTACCACATTCATCAAAACTCAGTGGAATGGGGGAGCCGCAATAGCGAACATGTTCCATGCCGCCAATAAGCTGCGCGCGGTGAATATGCCCGAGCGCGATGTAGTCGGCTGGTGGAAAGTTTTGTGCCGGAAACGCGTCCAGCGTGCCAATATAAATGTCACGCACGGCGTCACTTTTACTGGCACCCACGGTCGTTAAATGTCCCGTGGCGATGATGGGCAGAGGCTGATCGCCGCGCAGTTTGCAGGCATCGGCATAATGTTGTTGATAATAATCAGTAATAGCCGCCAGCAAATGCTGCTGTTTTTCAATACCGTTAAGCCCCGCCTGGCTGGTAATAATGTCACGCGGGCGTAAAAAAGGTATGGGACACAGCACTGCGCCTGGCGTCCCGTCGCGACGGGGCAATATTTGCGGCGCATGTCCGGCGCTGGCGACCACGGTCGTATTGAGGAACGCCATGATATCGCGCGATTCATTCAGCGTGGCGACCGAGTCATGGTTTCCTGCCAGTACCACCAGATGACAGCCAGTTTGCTGTAAATTGACAACAAAACGGTTGTATAACGTGCGGGCGTAACTGGGCGGCGAGCCGGTATCGAAAACATCACCGGCAACAATAATCGCATCCACCTGATGGGCTTGTGCTGTCTCCAGCAGCCAGTCAAGAAAAGCCTGATGTTCAGCTTCGCGGCTTTTACTGTAGAAGTTCTGGCCGAGATGCCAGTCTGAGGTGTGAAGGATGCGCATAACGGTTCCCTGGCGAAAAAGCATGGGCGCGATTATACCCAAACAGATGTGCCATTTGCTTTTTTCTGCGCCACGGAAATCAATAACCTGAAGATATGTGCGACGAGCTTTTCATAAATCTGTCATAAATCTGACGCATAATGACGTCGCATTAATGATCGCAACCTATTTATTACAACAGGGCAAATCATGGCGAGACGTATTCTGGTCGTAGAAGATGAAGCTCCAATTCGCGAAATGGTCTGCTTCGTGCTCGAACAAAATGGCTTTCAGCCGGTCGAAGCGGAAGATTATGACAGTGCTGTGAATCAACTGAATGAACCCTGGCCGGATTTAATTCTCCTTGACTGGATGTTACCTGGCGGCTCCGGTATCCAGTTCATCAAACACCTCAAGCGCGAGTCGATGACCCGGGATATTCCAGTGGTGATGTTGACCGCCAGAGGGGAAGAAGAAGATCGCGTGCGCGGCCTTGAAACCGGTGCGGATGACTATATCACCAAGCCGTTTTCTCCGAAGGAGCTGGTGGCGCGAATTAAAGCGGTAATGCGCCGTATATCGCCGATGGCGGTGGAAGAGGTGATTGAGATGCAGGGGCTAAGTCTCGATCCGACATCTCACCGGGTGATGGCGGGCGAAGAACCGCTGGAGATGGGGCCAACTGAATTTAAACTGCTGCACTTTTTTATGACGCATCCCGAGCGCGTGTACAGCCGCGAGCAACTGTTAAATCACGTATGGGGAACCAACGTGTATGTGGAAGATCGTACGGTCGATGTCCACATTCGTCGCCTGCGTAAAGCACTGGAGCCCGGCGGGCATGACCGCATGGTGCAGACCGTGCGCGGTACAGGGTATCGTTTTTCAACCCGCTTTTAAGGCCTTGCTCATCGGACGTAGAGCAGGGCTTATGATTTCTTAACTGGAGTATCTTACGTGCTGGAACGGCTGTCGTGGAAAAGGCTGGTGCTGGAGCTGCTATTTTGCTGCCTCCCGGCTTTCATCCTGGGTGCATTTTTGGGTTACCTGCCCTGGTTTTTGCTGGCATCGGTAACAGGACTGCTTATCTGGCATTTCTGGAATTTATTGCGCCTTTCATGGTGGCTGTGGGTGGATCGTAGTATGACCCCGCCACCGGGGCGTGGTAGCTGGGAACCGCTATTATACGGCTTACACCAGATGCAGCTGCGAAATAAAAAACGCCGCCGTGAACTGGGCAATCTGATTAAACGCTTTCGTAGCGGCGCGGAGTCGCTGCCCGACGCGGTGGTGCTGACCACGGAAGAGGGCGGTATTTTCTGGTGCAACGGTCTGGCGCAACAGATTCTTGGCTTGCGCTGGCCGGAAGATAACGGGCAGAACATCCTTAACTTGCTGCGTTACCCGGAGTTTACGCAATATCTGAAAACGCGTGATTTCTCTCGCCCGCTCAATCTGGTGCTCAATACCGGGCGGCATCTGGAGATTCGCGTCATGCCTTATACCCACAAACAGTTGCTGATGGTGGCGCGAGATGTCACGCAAATGCATCAACTGGAAGGGGCGCGGCGTAACTTTTTTGCCAACGTGAGCCATGAGTTACGTACGCCATTGACCGTGTTACAGGGTTACCTGGAGATGATGGATGAGCAACCGCTGGAAGGCGCGGTACGTGAAAAAGCGTTGCACACCATGCGCGAGCAGACCCAGCGGATGGAAGGGTTGGTGAAGCAATTGCTGACGCTGTCGAAAATAGAAGCCGCACCGACGCATTTGCTCAATGAAAAGGTTGATGTGCCGATGATGCTGCGCGTCGTTGAGCGCGAGGCTCAGACTCTGAGTCAGAAAAAACAGACATTTACCTTTGAGATAGATAACGGCCTCAAGGTGTCAGGCAACGAAAATCAGCTACGCAGTGCGATTTCGAACCTGGTCTATAACGCCGTGAATCATACGCCGGAAGGCACGCATATCACCGTACGCTGGCAGCGAGTGCCGCACGGTGCCGAATTTAGTGTTGAAGATAACGGACCGGGCATTGCACCGGAGCATATTCCGCGCCTGACCGAGCGTTTTTATCGCGTTGATAAAGCGCGTTCCCGGCAAACCGGTGGTAGCGGATTAGGATTAGCGATCGTGAAACATGCGGTGAATCATCACGAAAGTCGCCTGAATATTGAGAGTACAGTAGGAAAAGGTACACGTTTCAGTTTTGTTATCCCGGAACGTTTAATTGCCAAAAACAGCGATTAATTCGCCTTTGTCATCTTTTATTGCCATAAGCCAGCCGATGCTGGCTTATTTTCTTTGCAGTCGAAATACGGGCGTTAGATTTTACAATGGTTGGTGATTTTTTGTTCGCATGATTAGCCATGTCTTTTTCATTGAAATAGTGTTTTATACTGGTTGGTGATTTCTTATCGCTATATACCTCTGGTTTTTAGATCCCTTCTTGCTTTAAAACGTTATAAGCGTTTAAATTGCGCTTCAGGTGCTGTCATACTGACTGCATTTACGCGGTAAATCGAAAAACTATTCTTCGCCGCGACTGGTTGGGAGTATTTCCCGCTAAAATTGTTTAAATATACCGCTGTATCATCCCCAGGGATTGGCACAAAAATTTAACGTTACAACACCACATCCACAGGCAGTATGATTTATGACCCATCAATTAAGATCGCGCGATATCATCGCTCTGGGCTTTATGACATTTGCGTTGTTCGTCGGCGCAGGTAACATTATTTTCCCTCCAATGGTCGGCTTGCAGGCAGGCGAACACGTCTGGACTGCGGCATTCGGCTTCCTCATTACTGCCGTTGGCCTACCGGTATTAACGGTAGTGGCGCTGGCAAAAGTTGGCGGCGGTGTTGACAGTCTCAGCACGCCAATTGGTAAAGTCGCTGGCGTACTGCTGGCAACAGTTTGTTACCTGGCGGTGGGGCCGCTTTTCGCTACGCCGCGTACAGCTACCGTTTCTTTTGAAGTGGGCATTGCGCCGCTGACGGGTGATTCCGCGCTGCCGCTGTTTATTTACAGCCTGGTCTATTTCGCTATCGTTATTCTGGTTTCGCTCTATCCGGGCAAGCTGCTGGATACCGTGGGCAACTTCCTTGCGCCGCTGAAAATTATCGCGCTGGTCATCCTGTCTGTTGCCGCAATTATCTGGCCGGCGGGTTCTATCAGTACGGCGACTGAGGCTTATCAAAACGCTGCGTTTTCTAACGGCTTCGTCAACGGCTATCTGACCATGGATACGCTGGGCGCAATGGTGTTTGGTATCGTTATTGTTAACGCGGCGCGTTCTCGTGGCGTTACCGAAGCGCGTCTGCTGACCCGTTATACCGTCTGGGCTGGCCTGATGGCGGGTGTTGGTCTGACTCTGCTGTACCTGGCGCTGTTCCGTCTGGGTTCAGACAGCGCGTCGCTGGTCGATCAGTCTGCAAACGGTGCGGCGATCCTGCATGCTTACGTTCAGCATACCTTTGGCGGCGGCGGTAGCTTCCTGCTGGCGGCGTTAATCTTCATCGCCTGCCTGGTCACGGCGGTTGGCCTGACCTGTGCTTGTGCAGAATTCTTCGCCCAGTACGTACCGCTCTCTTATCGTACGCTGGTGTTTATCCTCGGCGGCTTCTCGATGGTGGTGTCTAACCTCGGCTTGAGCCAGCTGATTCAGATCTCTGTACCGGTGCTGACCGCCATTTATCCGCCGTGTATCGCACTGGTTGTATTAAGTTTTACACGCTCATGGTGGCATAATTCGTCCCGCGTGATTGCTCCGCCGATGTTTATCAGCCTGCTTTTTGGTATTCTCGACGGGATCAAGGCATCTGCATTCAGCGATATCTTACCGTCCTGGGCGCAGCGTTTACCGCTGGCCGAACAAGGTCTGGCGTGGTTAATGCCAACAGTGGTGATGGTGGTTCTGGCCATTATCTGGGATCGCGCGGCAGGTCGTCAGGTGACCTCCAGCGCTCACTAAATCACTGAACATTTGTTTTAACCACGGGGCTGCGATGCCCCGTGGTTTTTTATTGTGTTGATGGGTTAGGAATTGATGGAAAGTAAGAACAAGCTAAAGCGTGGGCTAAGTACCCGACACATACGCTTTATGGCACTGGGTTCAGCAATTGGCACCGGGCTGTTTTACGGTTCGGCAGATGCCATCAAAATGGCCGGTCCAAGCGTGTTGTTGGCCTATATTATCGGTGGTATCGCGGCGTATATCATTATGCGTGCGCTGGGGGAAATGTCGGTACATAACCCGGCAGCCAGCTCTTTCTCGCGTTATGCGCAGGAAAACCTCGGCCCGCTGGCAGGTTACATTACCGGCTGGACCTACTGCTTTGAAATCCTTATTGTCGCCATCGCCGATGTGACCGCTTTTGGTATCTATATGGGTGTCTGGTTCCCGACGGTGCCGCACTGGATTTGGGTACTGAGTGTGGTGCTGATCATTTGCGCCGTAAACCTGATGAGCGTGAAGGTATTCGGTGAGCTGGAGTTCTGGTTCTCGTTCTTTAAAGTCGCCACTATCATCATCATGATTGTCGCCGGTTTCGGCATCATCATCTGGGGGATTGGCAACGGCGGGCAACCGACCGGTATTCATAACCTGTGGAGCAACGGCGGCTTCTTCAGTAACGGCTGGCTTGGTATGGTGATGTCGTTGCAAATGGTGATGTTTGCTTACGGTGGGATCGAAATTATCGGGATTACCGCCGGTGAAGCGAAAGATCCTGAGAAATCGATTCCGCGTGCGATTAACTCCGTGCCGATGCGTATTCTGGTGTTCTACGTCGGTACGCTGTTCGTCATTATGTCTATCTACCCGTGGAATCAGGTTGGCACTGCCGGTAGCCCGTTTGTGCTGACGTTCCAGCATATGGGCATTACCTTTGCCGCCAGCATTCTTAACTTTGTTGTGCTGACCGCTTCGCTGTCGGCAATTAACAGTGACGTATTTGGTGTAGGCCGTATGCTCCACGGTATGGCAGAGCAGGGCAGCGCGCCAAAAATTTTCAGCAAAACCTCGCGTCGCGGTATTCCGTGGGTTACGGTGCTGGTGATGACTACCGCGCTGCTGTTTGCGGTGTATCTGAACTACATCATGCCGGAAAACGTCTTCCTGGTGATCGCTTCGCTGGCAACCTTCGCCACGGTGTGGGTGTGGATTATGATCCTGCTGTCGCAAATCGCCTTCCGTCGCCGTTTGCCGCCAGAAGAAGTTAAGGCGCTGAAATTTAAAGTGCCGGGTGGGGTAGCAACGACCATCGGCGGTTTGATTTTCCTGCTCTTTATTATCGGGTTGATTGGTTATCACCCTGATACGCGTATCTCGCTGTATGTTGGTTTCGCGTGGATTGTTGTGCTGTTGATTGGCTGGATGTTTAAGCGCCGCCACGATCGTCAGCTGGCTGAAAACCAGTAATCCTTGCGTTCTGTAAGCCGGTTCAGGAGGAAATCCTGATCCGGCTATTCCGAAAGTTATCCGCCCCCGTCCTCCTCCCCCAAATATCCTTCAGATGATGAGTGATCCTGCATTAGGCTATGGCAAGGTGATCAGATTTTCATCACAGGGGAATTATGATGTTAAATGCATGGCATCTGCCGGTGCCCCCATTTGTTAAACAAAGCAAAGATCAACTGCTCATTACACTGTGGCTGACGGGCGAAGACCCACCGCAGCGCATTATGCTGCGTACAGAACACGATAACGAAGAAATGTCAGTACCGATGCATAAGCAGCGCAGTCAGCCGCAGCCTGGCGTCACCGCATGGCGGGCGGCGATCGAGCTCTCCTGCGGACAACCTCGGCGGCGTTATAGTTTCAAATTGCTGTGGCACGATCGCCAGCGTTGGTTTACACCGCAAGGCTTCAGCCGAATGCCGCCGGCACGACTGGAGCAGTTTGCCATCGATGTACCGGATATCGGCCCACAATGGGCTGCGGATCAGATTTTTTATCAGATCTTCCCTGATCGTTTCGCCCGTAATCTTCCTCGTGAAGCTGAACAGGATCATGTCTATTACCATCACGCAGCCGGACAAGAGATCATATTGCGTGACTGGGATGAACCGGTCACGGCGCAGGCTGGCGGATCAACGTTCTATGGCGGCGATCTGGACGGGATAAGCGAAAAACTGCCGTATCTGAAAAAACTTGGCGTGACGGCGCTGTATCTCAATCCGGTGTTTAAAGCTCCCAGCGTGCATAAATACGATACCGAGGATTATCGCCATGTCGATCCGCAGTTTGGCGGTGATGGGGCGTTGCTGCGTTTGCGACACAATACGCAGCAGCTGGGAATACGACTGGTGCTGGACGGCGTGTTTAACCACAGTGGCGATTCCCATGCCTGGTTTGACAGGCACAATCGTGGCACGGGGGGAGCTTGTCACAACCCCGAATCACCCTGGCGTGACTGGTACTCGTTTAGTGATGATGGCACGGCGCTCGACTGGCTGGGCTATGCCAGCTTGCCGAAGCTGGATTATCAGTCGGAAAGTCTGGTGAATGAAATTTATCGCGGGGAAGACAGTATTGTCCGCCACTGGCTGAAAGCGCCGTGGAATATGGATGGCTGGCGGCTGGATGTGGTGCATATGCTGGGGGAAGCGGGTGGGGCGCGCAATAATTTGCAGCACGTTGCCGGGATCACCGAAGCGGCGAAAGAAACCCAGCCGGATGCGTATATTGTCGGCGAACATTTTGGCGATGCACGGCAATGGTTACAGGCCGATGTGGAAGATGCCGCCATGAACTATCGCGGCTTCACATTCCCGTTGTGGGGATTTCTTGCCAACACCGATATCTCTTACGATCCGCAGCAAATTGACGCCCAAACCTGTATGGCCTGGATGGATAATTACCGCGCAGGGCTTTCTCATCAACAACAATTACGTATGTTTAATCAGCTCGACAGCCACGATACTGCGCGATTTAAAACGCTGCTCGGTCGGGATGTTGCGCGCCTGCCCCTGGCGGTGGTCTGGCTGTTCACCTGGCCTGGTGTACCGTGCATTTATTACGGTGATGAAGTGGGACTGGATGGCAAAAACGATCCGTTTTGCCGTAAGCCGTTCCCCTGGCAGGTGGAAAAGCAGGATTCGGCGTTATTCGCGCTGTACCAGCGAATGATTGCGCTGCGTAAGAAAAGTCAGGCGTTGCGTCGTGGCGGCTGTCAGGTGCTGTATGCGGAAGATAACGTGGTGGTATTTGTCCGCGTGCTGAATCAGCAGCGTGTACTGGTGGCAATCAACCGTGGCGAAGCCTGTGAAGTGGTGCTACCCGCGTCGCCGTTGCTTAATGTCGCGCAATGGCAACGCAAAGAAGGTCACGGGCAACTGACGGACGGGATTCTGGCTTTGCCTGCCATTTCGGCTACGGTGTGGATGAATTAACGTCTTATAACGCCTTGCGTGACGCCTGCTCCATCATCCGCGGATAAAACTGCCAGAAGCGGGTTTCGAGAGCATCGTAATGGGCGTCTAAATCGTACCAGGAGTCACGCAGGGCATCCAGACGTGGGCGGCGGCTTGCCATGCCGTTTAACACGCTCTGGATGAAATCCATATCGCGATAGCGCACCAACCACTGCTCTGACCATAAGTAGTTGTTCAGATTGATAAAGCGTGGCGGTGAGTCTGGAAGAATAGTCATCACTTGCTCCCGGGCATAACAGGTAAATTCCTGTAGCGGAAAATCGGGCGACAGCTGCGACCAGTGGCGGGACAGAAAGTGATCCCACATCACATCCAGCGTAATAGGCGCGACACGGCGCGTTTCATTACGAAACCACTCCCGCGCTTCGCGGACTTCCGGCAGATTGTCGGTTAATACGTCGATTCGCCGATGCATATGAATGCCAGCCACGACGTCGGGCGGAAAACTTTCTTCAGGATTTCCGCGTACGAAATCAGCCAGTAAATTGCCGGAAAGCGAGCTTTCCGCGAGATGGGCTAAATGCAGGTGAGCTAAAAAATTCATCGATTATATTCTATCCAAAGGGGGGTAAAGGTTGCAGGGAGAGCGCCCCGGCACTAGACTACCCGCCTCTTATTTTAGTCTGAGTCAGTGTCATGCGCGTTACCGATTTCTCTTTTGAATTGCCCGAATCCCTGATTGCCCACTATCCCATGCCTGAACGCAGTAGCTGTCGTTTACTGTCGCTGGACGGGCCGACGGGCGCGCTGACGCACGGTACTTTCACCGATTTACTCGATAAGCTCAACCCCGGCGATCTCCTGGTTTTTAATAATACCCGCGTGATCCCGGCGCGTCTGTTTGGGCGTAAAGCCAGCGGCGGCAAGATTGAAGTGCTGGTTGAGCGGATGCTCGACGACAAACGCATTCTTGCGCATATTCGCGCCTCGAAAGCGCCAAAACCTGGCGCAGAACTGCTGCTGGGCGATGACGAAAGTATTAACGCAACAATGACCGCGCGCCACGGCGCACTGTTTGAAGTCGAATTTAATGATCAACGTTCGGTGCTGGATATTCTCAACAGCATCGGCCATATGCCGCTGCCTCCGTACATCGACCGTCCGGACGAAGATGCAGACCGCGAACTTTATCAAACGGTTTATAGCGAAAAACCAGGCGCGGTAGCAGCACCGACCGCCGGACTGCACTTTGACGAACCTTTGCTGGAAAAATTACGCGCCAAAGGCGTGGAGATGGCGTTTGTGACGTTGCACGTTGGTGCGGGCACCTTCCAGCCGGTGCGCGTCGACACCATTGAAGATCACATCATGCACTCGGAATACGCTGAAGTGCCGCAGGATGTGGTAGACGCGGTACTGGCGGCGAAAGCGCGCGGTAACCGGGTGATTGCGGTTGGCACCACCTCAGTACGTTCGCTGGAAAGTGCGGCTCAGGCAGCGAAAAACGATCTCATTGAACCGTTCTTTGACGATACCCAAATCTTTATCTATCCGGGCTTCCAGTACAAAGTGGTCGATGCGCTGGTGACGAACTTCCACCTTCCGGAATCGACGCTGATTATGCTGGTTTCGGCATTTGCTGGTTATCAACACACCATGAATGCCTATAAAGCGGCGGTAGAAGAGAAATATCGCTTTTTTAGTTACGGTGATGCGATGTTTATCACGTACAATCCGCAGGCAATTAATGAGCGCGTTGGGGAGTAATTCCGCGGCGCTGGTTTAAACGTTGGACTGTTTTTCTGACGTAGTGGAGAAAAAATGAAATTTGAACTGGACACCACCGACGGTCGCGCACGCCGTGGCCGCCTGGTCTTTGATCGTGGCGTAGTGGAAACGCCTTGTTTTATGCCTGTTGGCACTTACGGCACCGTAAAAGGGATGACGCCGGAAGAAGTTGAAGCCACTGGCGCGCAAATTATCCTCGGCAACACCTTCCACCTGTGGCTGCGCCCGGGCCAGGAAATCATGAAACTGCACGGCGATCTGCACGATTTTATGCAGTGGAAAGGACCAATCCTTACCGACTCCGGCGGCTTCCAGGTCTTCAGCCTTGGTGATATTCGTAAAATCACCGAACAGGGCGTTCACTTCCGTAACCCGATCAACGGCGACCCGATTTTCCTCGACCCGGAAAAGTCGATGGAGATTCAGTACGATCTTGGTTCGGATATCGTCATGATCTTTGATGAGTGTACGCCGTATCCTGCTGACTGGGATTATGCAAAACGCTCCATGGAGATGTCTCTGCGTTGGGCGAAGCGTAGCCGTGAGCGTTTTGACAGTCTCGGAAACAAAAATGCGCTGTTTGGTATCATTCAGGGCAGCGTTTACGAAGATTTACGTGATATTTCTGTTAAAGGTCTGGTAGATATCGGTTTTGATGGCTACGCTGTCGGCGGTCTGGCTGTGGGTGAGCCGAAAGCAGATATGCACCGCATTCTGGAGCATGTATGCCCGCAAATTCCGGCAGACAAACCGCGTTACCTGATGGGCGTTGGTAAACCAGAAGACCTGGTTGAGGGCGTACGTCGCGGTATCGATATGTTTGACTGCGTAATGCCAACCCGCAACGCCCGAAATGGTCATTTGTTCGTGACCGATGGCGTGGTGAAAATCCGCAATGCGAAGTATAAGAGCGATACTGGCCCACTCGATCCTGAGTGTGATTGCTACACCTGTCGCAATTATTCACGCGCTTACTTGCATCATCTCGACCGTTGCAACGAAATATTAGGCGCGCGACTCAACACCATTCATAACCTTCGTTACTACCAGCGTTTGATGGCGGGTTTACGCAAGGCTATTGAAGAGGGTAAATTAGAGAGCTTCGTAACTGATTTTTACCAGCGTCAGGGGCGAGAAGTACCACCTTTGAACGTTGATTAATATTAATAATGAGGGAAATTTAATGAGCTTTTTTATTTCTGATGCGGTAGCGGCAACGGGTGCACCGGCGCAAGGTAGCCCGATGTCTTTGATTTTGATGCTGGTGGTATTCGGTCTGATTTTCTATTTCATGATCCTGCGTCCACAGCAGAAGCGCACCAAAGAACACAAAAAGCTGATGGACTCCATCGCTAAAGGTGATGAAGTGCTGACGAACGGTGGCCTGGTCGGTCGCGTAACCAAAGTAGCGGAAAACGGCTACATTGCTATCGCACTGAATGACACCACTGAAGTAGTTATTAAACGTGACTTCGTAGCTGCCGTTCTGCCGAAAGGCACCATGAAGGCGCTGTAATTAAAATTTTTCCCTAAGGGAATTGCCGTGTTAAACCGTTATCCTTTGTGGAAGTACGTCATGCTGATCGTGGTGATTGTCATCGGTCTGCTGTATGCGCTTCCCAACCTGTTTGGTGAGGATCCGGCTGTTCAGATCACTGGTGCGCGCGGAGTCGCCGCCAGTGAGCAAACGCTGATCCAGGTCCAGAAAACGTTACAAGAAGAAAAAATAACTGCTAAGTCTGTGGCACTGGAAGAGGGCGCTATTCTTGCGCGCTTCGACTCCACTGACACCCAGCTGCGCGCTCGTGAAGCATTAATGGGCGTTATGGGTGACAAATACGTCGTGGCGCTTAATCTTGCCCCGGCAACGCCGCGCTGGCTGGCAGCCATTCATGCTGAGCCGATGAAGCTCGGCCTTGACCTGCGTGGCGGCGTTCACTTCCTGATGGAAGTGGATATGGACACCGCGCTTGGCAAACTCCAGGAACAAAATATCGATAGCCTGCGCAGCGACCTGCGTGAAAAGGGCATCCCGTATACCACCGTTCGTAAAGAAAACAACTACGGCCTGAGCATCACTTTCCGCGATGCTAAAGCTCGTGATGAAGCCATTGCGTATCTGAGCAAGCGCCATCCGGACCTGGTGATTAGCAGCCAGGGCAGCAACCAGCTGCGTGCGGTAATGAGCGATGCTCGTCTGAGTGAAGCGCGTGAATATGCGGTGCAGCAGAACATCAATATCCTGCGTAACCGTGTAAACCAACTTGGCGTGGCGGAGCCGGTGGTTCAGCGTCAGGGTGCTGACCGTATCGTTGTTGAACTGCCAGGTATTCAGGACACTGCGCGTGCGAAAGAGATTCTGGGTGCGACGGCAACGCTGGAATTCCGTCTGGTAAACACCAACGTTGATCAGGCCGCTGCGGCATCCGGTCGCGTACCGGGCGACTCTGAAGTGAAACAGACCCGCGAAGGTCAGCCGGTTGTGCTGTACAAACGCGTAATTCTGACCGGTGACCATATCACCGACTCCACTTCCAGCCAGGACGAATACAACCAGCCGCAGGTTAACATCTCGCTCGATAGCGCGGGTGGTAACATCATGTCTAACTTCACCAAGGACAACATCGGCAAACCGATGGCAACCCTGTTTGTGGAGTACAAAGACAGCGGTAAGAAAGATGCAAACGGTCGTGCGGTTCTGGTGAAACAGGAAGAGGTGATTAATATCGCCAACATCCAGTCTCGTCTGGGTAACAGCTTCCGTATTACTGGCATCAATAACCCAAGCGAAGCGCGTCAGCTTTCACTGCTGCTGCGTGCCGGTGCGTTGATCGCGCCGATTCAGATTGTTGAAGAACGTACCATTGGCCCAACCCTGGGTATGCAGAACATTGAGCAGGGGCTGGAGGCTTGCCTTGCCGGTCTGCTGGTTTCTATTCTGTTCATGATCATCTTCTATAAGAAGTTTGGTCTGATTGCGACCAGTGCTCTGATTGCCAACTTGATCTTGATTGTCGGTATTATGTCGCTGTTGCCAGGCGCAACGCTGAGTATGCCAGGTATCGCGGGTATCGTCTTAACCCTTGCGGTAGCGGTCGATGCGAACGTACTGATCAACGAACGTATTAAAGAAGAGTTGAGCAACGGACGTACTGTTCAACAGGCAATTGATGAAGGTTATCGTGGCGCATTCAGTTCCATCTTCGATGCGAACATCACCACGCTGATTAAAGTCATCATCCTGTACGCAGTGGGTACCGGGGCAATTAAAGGGTTCGCGATTACTACCGGTATCGGTGTGGCGACGTCGATGTTTACCGCGATTGTCGGTACGCGTGCCATCGTAAACCTGCTATATGGCGGCAAGCGCGTCAAGAAGCTGTCAATCTGAGGAGTGCGATGTGGCACAGGAATATACTGTTGAACAACTAAACCACGGCCGTAAAGTCTATGACTTTATGCGCTGGGACTACTGGGCTTTCGGCATCTCTGGTCTGCTGTTAATCGCCGCTATCGTTATTATGGGCGTGCGCGGCTTTAACTGGGGGCTGGATTTCACCGGTGGTACGGTTATTGAAATTACGCTCGAAAAACCGGCTGAAATTGACGTAATGCGTGATGCATTGCAAAAAGCCGGTTTTGAAGAGCCGATGCTGCAAAACTTTGGTAGCAGCCACGACATCATGGTCCGTATGCCGCCTGCTGAAGGCGAAACCGGCGGTCAGGTGCTGGGCAGCCAGGTTCTGAAGGTGATTAACGAATCCACCAATCAGAATGCGGCAGTGAAGCGTATTGAGTTCGTCGGTCCGAGCGTGGGGGCAGACCTTGCGCAAACCGGTGCGATGGCGTTGATGGCGGCGCTGCTGTCTATCCTCGTGTACGTTGGTTTCCGCTTTGAGTGGCGACTGGCGGCAGGGGTTGTTATTGCGCTGGCGCACGACGTTATCATTACGCTGGGTATTTTGTCGTTATTCCATATCGAGATTGACCTGACCATTGTGGCATCGTTGATGTCGGTTATCGGTTACTCGCTTAACGACAGTATCGTGGTATCGGACCGTATTCGTGAAAACTTCCGCAAGATCCGTCGCGGTACGCCTTACGAAATCTTTAACGTGTCCTTGACCCAGACGCTGCACCGTACCTTGATCACATCCGGTACTACCTTGATGGTTATCCTGATGCTGTACCTCTTCGGTGGTCCGGTACTGGAAGGCTTCTCGCTGACCATGCTTATCGGTGTTTCCATCGGTACTGCATCTTCCATCTATGTGGCATCTGCGCTGGCTCTGAAACTGGGTATGAAGCGCGAACACATGTTGCAGCAGAAAGTGGAAAAAGAAGGGGCGGATCAGCCGTCAATTCTGCCTTAATCAAGTTTCAGCTGATGTTGAAAATCCCGGTCAGAAGATCGGGATTTTTTTTGATGTAAGGTGATTGCGAAAATCCCCGCATCTTGGGAAACTGCGCGTAACCCTACATTTCATCCAGGTAACTTTTTCATGGCTATCATCCCAAAAAACTATGCGCGGTTAGAAAGCGGCTATCGCGAAAAAGCATTAAAAATCTATCCGTGGGTCTGCGGTCGCTGTTCCCGCGAGTTTGTTTATTCCAACCTGCGTGAACTTACCGTTCACCACATTGATCACGACCATACTAATAACCCGGAAGATGGCAGTAACTGGGAATTACTTTGTCTCTATTGCCACGATCATGAGCATTCGAAATACACCGAAGCGGATCAGTATGGTACGACCGTTATCGCAGGGGAAGATGCGCAGAAAGATGTCGGTGAAGCGAAGTACAACCCATTCGCTGATTTGAAAGCGATGATGAACAAGAAGAAGTGATAAAAAATGCCGGATATGAAATCCGGCATTCTCACAATTAGAAGTTGTAACCTACTACCAGATAACCACCCCAGCCGGTAGAGCGAACGTTGAAGTTGCCGTTGCCGAAGTTCAGTTCTGCATCGTCATTCCACTGACCACCGTTATGCCAGTAACGGGCAACGACAGAGTAGTGCCAGTGATCGTAATTCAGCGCCAGAATATGGCTGGACGCAATAGAGTTATTGGTACGTGTTTTAATACCGTTGTTCGCATAACCGCTGTCATCGCCCAGGTCGGAACCCCAGTCGAAGTTGGTGAAGCCGATGTAGCTCAGCTGGCCGCCCCACAGATCGGTAATCGGCACAAAGTACTTCACTTTGAAACGGTAACCGTCCCACTCGTTTTCGTTCGCTGCGCCGTAGTTCTGCCACTGGTATTTCGCATAGACGTTCATGGACAGGCTCATCGGCAGACCAGTATCGATGTCGGTACCCAGACCCATGTACCAGGTGCTCTGGCGGCCATCTTTATTACGACCCATGTCGTAAATGTAGTTGTTCGCGAAGTACCACTCTTTGAACGGACCGAAGCTAAGGTCAGTATTGGTCAGCTTGTCAATGGAGAAACGCGGTTCGATTTCCATAAACAGCGGAGAACCGTGGTTCCAGATACCTTTTGCATCGGAGTTACCGCCGAAGAATACCGGCGCATCCGCATAACCATAGAAGTCGAACCAGTCTTTTTTAGCGAATGCTTCGTACTCAAGGTAGGTATCGTTGCGGAGCTGCGGTCCGAAACGGGTGTGATAGCTTCCGACAACGTTAACGCTCTGGTGCCACCAGTCGGAAAGATACTGCGGTTTGTCGTTTTCAGCTGCGTTGACAGTAAAAGACGAAGAGAGCGCCAGTACCGCACCGGCTGCCAGTAATGTTTTTTTCATATGTATGCCACTGTTTGAAAATCCCTTGCGGGAGTGAAAAAGGCGCAAATTGCGTTTCTAAATATTTCGTATACAGAGGAGCCTATTATAAAAATCATTGCTCACAAAAATATGTTTCGTTTCACAGTTCTATCATTTACGTAATCGATTGCGTTCACGTTTACACACATTCGGGCGGGGATTGTACTGACTTTCACCCTTGTTGCAAACTTTTACTATCAATCCAGGTGATGTAAGCGGAGTAACAAAATGACGGAGAAAGATGTTGCGGGACGCACAATATCGCCCCGCAATACGTTTACTGCATAACAGGTTGAATGTCGTGGATACGTACAAAGCCTAACTGATCCACAGAAATACCCTTTAACTGTAACGGAATATCAACATCGCTGGGGGCGAGGACGCTGGCAGGGGCGTTAATCAATTGATTCTGCACATTGATTTCCTGAAAGTTGTCTATTGTTCCCTGAATTTGCCCATATTCAACGGTTCCGCTGAATGCGGGTAAAGGGTCATTGGATTCGCCCTGAATACGTAGCGTCAGGGTAGTGCCATCTGTGTCAGGCGTAATATTCACCAGCGACATACGTAAAGTACCGATCTGGCTTTCCAGTCTTGCTGGTGTTTTTGCTCCAGGCAGAAGGTAAACCCCACTGCTGGATTTTGCATTCAGCTTGTTTTGCTGAGTGATTTTGACCGTTTCTTTATTGAGTTGCGTCATCTCCTGGTTCAGCGTGCTGACGCTGTGTTTCATCTGTCGCACTTCACTTTGCTGCACACAGGCGCTAAGGCTAAACAGGCTTCCCAGCAGGAGCAGTCGAAAAACGTTAGTATTCATAGGTCGTCCCTTTCTCGTCGCAATTAGCCTAATGGTAGAGGGTAAAAGCAGTGAAAGCATCGATCCTTTATCTCAAAAGCGTTGCGCCTTTGTTGTATCGTCAGTTCAGGGTAAAATAGATTTCTGTTAACCACCTGGTCAGGACGCCGTATGCATTGCCCATTCTGTTTCGCCGTGGACACTAAGGTAATTGACTCTCGTCTCGTGGGCGAGGGTTCATCCGTACGCCGCCGTCGGCAGTGTCTGGTGTGTAATGAACGTTTCACCACCTTTGAAGTGGCGGAGCTGGTTATGCCGCGTGTTGTAAAAAGCAACGACGTGCGTGAACCGTTTAATGAAGAGAAATTACGTAGCGGAATGCTGCGGGCGCTGGAAAAACGTCCGGTGAGTTCCGATGACGTCGAAATGGCAATCAATCATATAAAATCGCAGCTGCGCGCCACCGGTGAGCGCGAAGTGCCGAGCAAGATGATTGGCAATCTGGTGATGGAGCAATTGAAAAAGCTCGATAAAGTCGCCTATATCCGTTTTGCCTCTGTCTACCGCAGTTTCGAAGATATCAAAGAATTTGGCGAAGAGATCGCGCGCCTGGAGGACTAAGCCGTGCAGGACGAGTATTACATGGCGCGGGCGCTAAAGCTGGCGCAACGAGGACGTTTTACCACGCATCCCAACCCGAATGTCGGGTGCGTCATTGTCAAAGATGGCGAAATTGTCGGTGAAGGTTACCATCAACGAGCGGGTGAACCGCATGCCGAGGTACACGCGTTGCGCATGGCCGGCGAAAAAGCCAAAGGCGCAACGGCGTATGTCACACTCGAACCCTGTAGCCATCATGGTCGTACGCCACCGTGTTGTGATGCATTAATTGCTGCGGGCGTGGCGCGCGTGGTTGCTGCAATGCAAGACCCCAATCCGCAGGTTGCTGGACGTGGACTTTACCGTCTGCAACAGGCTGGCATTGACGTCAGCCACGGGCTGATGATGAGTGAAGCTGAGCAATTGAATAAAGGCTTTCTCAAGCGGATGCGCACCGGCTTTCCTTATATTCAGTTAAAACTTGGCGCATCGCTTGATGGTCGCACGGCGATGGCGAGTGGCGAAAGCCAGTGGATCACTTCGCCTCAGGCGCGACGCGACGTACAACGACTGCGCGCGCAAAGTCATGCCATTTTAACCAGCAGCGCCACGGTGCAGGCGGATGATCCAGCCTTAACAGTGCGTTGGTCTGAACTGGATGAACAAACTCAGGGGCTCTACCCGCAACAAAATCTCCGTCAGCCGGTACGTATTGTGATTGATAGCCAAAATCGCGTGACGCCGGAACATCGCATTGTGCAGCAGCCCGGCGAAACCTGGTTCGCGCGTACGCAGGAAGATTCTCGTGAGTGGCCGGAAACGGTGCGTACCTTGCTGATTCCAGAGCATAAAGGTCACCTGGATCTGGTTGTACTAATGATGCAACTGGGTAAACAGCAGATTAACAGCATCTGGGTGGAAGCGGGGCCAACGCTCGCTGGCGCATTGCTACAGGCGGGTTTAGTCGATGAGCTGATTGTCTATATCGCACCTAAACTATTAGGCAACGACGCCCGTGGATTATGCACGCTGCCAGGGCTTGAGAAATTAGCCGACGCTCCCCAATTTAAATTCAAAGAGATACGTCATGTAGGCCCGGATGTTTGCCTGCATTTAGTGGGTGCATGATCTCCCGGCTCGAAAGGGAAGCAGCGCACGAAATATTATGCTAAAATCCGCCCCCCTGCGGGGCCATACTCGAACCCGAAGGAAGAAAATGAACATTATTGAAGCTAACGTTGCTACCCCGGACGCTCGCGTCGCCATCACCATCGCGCGTTTCAACAACTTTATCAATGACAGCCTGCTGGAAGGTGCAATTGACGCACTGAAACGTATCGGTCAGGTAAAAGATGAAAACATTACCGTTGTTTGGGTGCCTGGTGCCTATGAGCTGCCGCTGGCGGCGGGTGCACTGGCTAAAACCGGTAAATACGACGCGGTGATTGCGCTGGGTACGGTTATTCGTGGTGGCACTGCCCACTTTGAATATGTCGCTGGTGGTGCAAGCAACGGCCTGGCGCATGTTGCCCAGGACAGCGAAATTCCGGTTGCTTTTGGTGTTCTGACCACTGAAAGCATTGAACAAGCGATCGAACGTGCTGGCACCAAAGCTGGCAACAAAGGTGCAGAAGCTGCACTGACCGCGCTTGAAATGATTAATGTATTGAAAGCCATCAAGGCCTGAAATTAGTAAGGGGAAATCCGTGAAACCTGCTGCTCGTCGCCGCGCTCGTGAGTGTGCCGTCCAGGCGCTCTACTCCTGGCAGTTGTCCCAGAACGACATCGCTGATGTTGAATACCAGTTCCTGGCTGAACAGGATGTAAAAGACGTTGACGTCCTGTACTTCCGTGAGCTGCTGGCCGGGGTGGCGACTAACACCGCATACCTCGACGGACTGATGAAGCCGTACCTGTCCCGTCTGCTGGAAGAACTGGGCCAGGTAGAAAAAGCAGTACTGCGCATTGCGCTGTACGAGCTGTCTAAACGTAGCGATGTGCCATACAAAGTGGCCATTAACGAAGCGATCGAACTGGCGAAATCGTTCGGCGCAGAAGACAGCCATAAGTTCGTCAACGGCGTACTCGATAAAGCAGCACCTGTGATTCGCCCTAACAAAAAGTAATATCCAGGCCGGTAGATTCACGGAAGACCGTTCCATGATCGCCGGCCTTTTCTTTTTTATCTGCTGAGGCGTAACGTATGGCATGTGGCGAGTTCTCCCTGATTGCCCGTTATTTTGACCGTGTAAGAAGTTCTCGTCTTGATGTCGAACTGGGCATCGGCGACGATTGCGCTCTTCTCAATATCCCCGAGAAACAGACCCTGGCGATCAGCACTGATACGCTGGTGGCGGGCAATCACTTCCTCCCTGATATCGATCCTGCTGATCTGGCTTATAAAGCACTGGCGGTGAACCTAAGCGATCTGGCAGCGATGGGGGCCGATCCGGCCTGGCTGACGCTGGCATTAACCTTACCGGACGTAGACGAAGCGTGGCTTGAGTCCTTCAGCGACAGCTTGTTTGATCTTCTCAATTATTACGATATGCAACTCATTGGCGGCGATACCACGCGTGGGCCATTATCAATGACGTTGGGTATCCACGGCTTTGTTCCGATGGGACGAGCCTTAACGCGCTCTGGGGCGAAACCGGGTGACTGGATCTATGTGACCGGTACACCGGGCGATAGCGCTGCCGGGCTGGCGATTTTGCAAAACCGTTTGCAGGTTGCCGATGCTAAAGATGCGGACTACTTGATCAAACGTCATCTCCGTCCGTCGCCGCGTATTTTACAGGGGCAGGCACTGCGCGATCTGGCAAATTCAGCTATCGATCTCTCTGACGGTCTGATTTCTGATCTCGGGCATATCGTGAAAGCCAGCGACTGCGGCGCACGTATTGACCTGGCATTGCTGCCGTTTTCTGATGCGCTTTCTCGTCATGTTGAACCGGAACAGGCGCTGCGCTGGGCGCTCTCTGGCGGCGAAGATTACGAGTTGTGTTTTACGGTGCCGGAACTGAACCGTGGCGCGCTGGATGTGGCTCTCGGACACCTGGGCGTACCGTTTACCTGTATCGGGCAAATGAGCGCCGATATCGAAGGGCTTTGTTTTATTCGTGACGGCGAACCTGTCACGTTAGACTGGAAAGGATATGACCATTTTGCCACGCCATAAAGATGTCGCGAAAAGTCGCCTGAAAATGAGTAATCCGTGGCATCTGCTTGCTGTCGGATTCGGAAGTGGATTAAGCCCGATCGTTCCTGGCACGATGGGGTCGCTGGCGGCGATTCCCTTCTGGTATCTGATGACTTTTTTGCCCTGGCAGCTCTATTCGCTGGTGGTAATGCTGGGGATCTGTATCGGCGTCTATCTTTGTCATCAAACGGCGAAAGACATGGGCGTGCACGATCACGGCAGTATTGTCTGGGACGAATTTATTGGTATGTGGATTACGCTCATGGCGCTGCCGACCAATGACTGGCAGTGGGTTACCGCCGGATTTGTGATTTTCCGTATTCTGGATATGTGGAAGCCGTGGCCGATCCGCTGGTTTGATCGCAATGTACATGGCGGCATGGGGATCATGATTGACGATATTGTCGCCGGGGTGATCTCCGCAGGCATCCTGTACTTTATTGGACATCACTGGCCGCTGGGTATTCTGTCGTAGTTGTGCACCGATGCCTGATGTGACGCTTGTCACGTCTCATCAGGCCTGTATACCTATTTAAATCCTACGACCGGATGCGGTTTATACGGCGTTTCCAGCTCGGCGATCTGTTCCGGCTTCAAGGTGATATCCACCGCGTTTAGCAGTTCATCAAGCTGTTCCTCCCGAGAAGTTCCGATAATCGGTGCGGCAATGCCCGGTTTACTCAACAACCAGGCCAGCGCAACTTGTGCTCGCGTTGCACCAAGTTCTTCACTGACGCCCGTTAAGCGTTCTGCAATTTGTGCGTCATTTTCATCGCTTTCTTGGTAGAGATTTTTCCCCACTTCATCCGACACCAGCCGTGCGGTGGTTTCTCCCCAAGGACGCGTCAGACGGCCCCGCGCCAGCGGGCTCCATGGAATCACCGCCACGCCTTCCTGATAACACAGCGGCAGCATCTCGCGCTCTTCTTCACGATAAATCAGATTGTAGTGATCCTGCATACTGACAAACTGCGCCCAGCCGTGCTGTTTTTGTAGTTCCAGTGCTTGAGCAAACTGCGAAGCGTGCATGGATGACGCGCCGATATAACGCGCTTTCCCGGCTTTTACCACGTCGTTCAGGGCTTCCAGCGTCTCTTCGATCGGCGTGTTGTAATCCCAGCGATGAATTTGCAGGATATCGACATAATCCATGCCGAGACGGCGCAGGCTGTCGTCGATAGAGCGCAAAATTTGTGCACGGGATAATCCTTCAGGTAAATCACCAACGCGATGGAACACTTTGGTCGCAACGACCACGTCTTCACGACGGGCGAAATCCCGCAGTGCGCGACCGACGATCTCTTCGCTGCTGCCATCGGAATAGCTATTGGCGGTATCAAAGAAATTTATGCCGCCTTCCAGCGCGCGTTTAATGATGGGACGGCTGCTCTCTTCCGGCAGTGTCCATGCGTGATTACCGCGATCTGGCTCGCCAAAGGTCATACAGCCGAGGCAAAGTCGGGAAACACGAAGGTCGGTTTTTCCTAAGGGGTTGTATTGCATGCTGCCACTCCTGCCATGAATAATTTCTTAAGCATAGCAGGAGTGGAGTAGGGATTATGCCAGCCAGGCTTTGATTTTGGCTTCCATACCGGTGGCATCGAGGCCGAGTTCGGCGCGCATTTCTTCCTGAGTTCCTTGTGGAATAAAGAAGTCCGGCAGGCCAATGTTCAGCACGGGTACTGGTTTACGATGGGCCATCAACACTTCGTTCACGCCGCTGCCTGCACCGCCCATAATGGCGTTTTCTTCTACGGTAACCAGCGCTTCATGGCTGGCGGCCATTTCCAGAATTAACGCTTCATCAAGCGGTTTCACGAAACGCATATCGACCAGCGTAGCGTTCAGCGATTCAGCGACTTTCGCCGCTTCTGGCATCAGCGTACCAAAGTTAAGGATCGCCAGTTTCTCACCACGACGCTTCACAATGCCTTTGCCAATTGGCAGTTTTTCCAGTGGCGTCAGTTCCACGCCAACTGCGTTGCCGCGCGGGTAGCGCACCGCGGACGGGCCATCGTTATAGTGATAGCCGGTATAGAGCATCTGGCGACATTCGTTTTCATCGCTCGGGGTCATAATGACCATTTCCGGTATGCAGCGCAGGTAAGAGAGATCAAAAGCGCCCTGGTGGGTTTGACCGTCAGCACCAACAATGCCCGCACGGTCGATGGCGAACAGGACCGGAAGCTTTTGAATCGCCACGTCATGCAGCACCTGATCATAGGCGCGTTGCAGGAAGGTGGAGTAGATCGCAACAATGGGTTTGTAGCCTCCAATCGCCAGACCCGCAGCAAAGGTCACTGCGTGTTGCTCGGCAATTGCCACGTCAAAGTAGCGATCCGGGAATTTACGTGAAAACTCGACCATGCCGGAACCTTCACGCATCGCCGGAGTAATCGCCATCAGCTTGTTATCTTTCGCTGCGGTTTCGCACAACCAGTCGCCAAAGATTTTTGAATAGCTTGGTAAACCGCCGCTACTTTTCGGCAGACAACCGCTGGAGGGATCAAATTTAGGCACGGCGTGGAAGGTGATTGGGTCTTTTTCTGCCGGTTCATAACCACGACCTTTTTTGGTCATGATATGCAGGAACTGCGGGCCTTTCAGGTCGCGCATGTTCTTAAGCGTGGTGATAAGCCCCAGCACATCGTGACCGTCCACCGGGCCGATGTAGTTAAAGCCCAGCTCTTCAAACAACGTGCCAGGCACTACCATGCCTTTAATATGTTCTTCGGTACGTTTGAGCAGCTCTTTAATGGGTGGCACGCCAGAGAAAACTTTTTTTCCGCCTTCGCGCAGTGAAGAGTAAAGCTTACCGGAAAGCAGCTGCGCCAGATGGTTGTTGAGCGCGCCAACATTTTCGGAAATCGACATTTCATTGTCGTTGAGAACCACCAGCATATCAGGACGGATATCGCCCGCGTGATTCATCGCTTCAAACGCCATGCCAGCAGTAATCGCGCCATCGCCAATGACACAGACGGTGCGGCGATTTTTGCCTTCTTTCTCGGCAGCAACCGCAATACCAATTCCGGCACTGATGGAGGTTGATGAATGCCCGACGCTTAATACGTCATATTCGCTTTCGCCGCGCCACGGGAACGGGTGCAGGCCACCTTTCTGACGGATGGTGCCGATTTTGTCGCGGCGCCCGGTCAAAATTTTATGCGGATAAGCCTGATGTCCCACATCCCAGATTAACTGGTCAAACGGGGTATTGTAGACATAGTGCAGCGCCACGGTCAGTTCGACCGTGCCCAGCCCGGAGGCGAAGTGCCCGCTGGAACGGCTCACGCTGTCGAGTAAATAGCGGCGCAGTTCGTCGCAGAGTTTCGGTAAACTCTCTTTCGGCAACAGTCGTAACTCCTGGGTGGAGTCGACCAGTGCCAGGGTCGGGTATTTGGCAATATCAAAACTCATCAGGGGCCTATTAATACTTATTGTTTATTTATTACGCTGGATGATGTAGTCCGCTAGCGCTTCCAGTGCCGAGGTATCGAGTGACTGTTCAGTCAGTTGTTTCAGCGACTGACGGGCATCGTCGATCAGATCCCGGGCTTTCTTCCGGGCTTGCTCAAGACCCAGAAGTGCAGGGTAGGTACTTTTACCAAGTTGCTGGTCGGCACCCTGGCGTTTTCCCAACGTTGCAGTATCTCCCACCACATCCAGGATGTCATCCTGAACCTGGAAGGCAAGGCCGATGCTCTCTGCGTACTTGTCGAGTACTGGCAGAGCACGACGTCCTTTATCTCCGGCGCTTAATGCACCAAGGCGAACGGCGGCGCGAATCAATGCGCCGGTTTTATGACGATGAATACGCTCAAGCGCGTCCAGAGGTACGTGTTTGCCTTCAGCGTCTAAATCTAATGCCTGACCACCGCACATTCCGGCAATACCGCTGGCGCTCGCCAACTCAGAAATCATCGAAATTCTGTCGCGATCTGACACTTCCGGCATATCGGCATCGCTTAGAATCGAGAACGCCAGCGTTTGTAAAGCGTCACCAGCGAGAATCGCGTTTGCTTCGCCAAACTTCACATGGCAGGTCGGCAAACCGCGACGCAGATCGTCATCATCCATCGCCGGTAAATCATCATGAATTAATGAGTAAGCGTGGATACACTCTACGGCGGCAGCGGGTGCGTCCAGTGTGTTTGTGCTAACGCCGAACATATGACCAGTGGCATAAACCAGGAAAGGTCGCAGGCGCTTACCACCTAATAATGCGCCATACTGCATGGTTTCGACCACGGGAGTGTTCTGAAAGGGCAGTGGGGCGATAAAACGGCTCAGCGCCTGGTTGGCCTGCTTAACGCAGGCTTCGAGTTGCTGCGGAAAGTCCATTACTCATTGTCCGGTGTAAAAGGGGTTAGAGAGGCGTCTTCATTGTCAGACAGCAGAATTTGTACGCGCTGTTCGGCTTGTTGTAATTTGGCCTGCCCCTGACGTGCCAGCTGCACGCCGCGTTCGAACTCGTTCAGCGCCTCTTCCAGCGGCAGGTCGCCACTTTCCAGACGGGTTACAATCTGTTCCAGCTCGCTCAGCGCCTTTTCAAAGCTGGCGGGAGCCTCATTTTTCTTCGGCATAATGAATGTCTGACTCTCAATATTTTTCGCCCCGTCATGGTAACGGACTCAGGGCAAATAGCAAATAACGCGCAATGGTAAGGTGATGTGCGCAGCAAAGCGATGTTAGTGGTATACTTCCGCGCCTGGATGCAGCCGCAGGTGTGGGCTGCTGTATTTTTCCCTATACAAGTCGCTTAAGGCTTGCCAACGAACCATTGCCGCCATGAAGTTTATCATTAAATTGTTCCCGGAAATCACCATCAAAAGCCAATCTGTGCGCTTGCGCTTTATAAAAATCCTTACCGGGAACATTCGTAACGTTTTAAAGCACTATGATGAGACGCTCGCTGTCGTCCGCCACTGGGATAACATCGAAGTTCGCGCAAAAGATGAAAACCAGCGTCTGGCTATTCGCGACGCCCTGACCCGTATTCCGGGTATCCACCATATTCTCGAAGTCGAAGACGTGCCGTTTACCGACATGCACGATATTTTCGAGAAAGCGTTGGTTCAATATCGCGATCAGCTGGAAGGCAAAACCTTTTGCGTACGCGTGAAGCGCCGCGGCAAACATGATTTTAGCTCGATTGATGTGGAACGTTACGTCGGCGGCGGTTTAAATCAGCATATTGAATCCGCGCGCGTGAAGCTGACCAATCCGGAAGTGACTGTCCATCTGGAAGTGGAAGACGATCGTCTGCTGCTGATTAAAGGCCGCTACGAAGGTATTGGCGGTTTCCCGATCGGCACCCAGGAAGATGTGTTGTCGCTCATTTCCGGTGGTTTCGACTCCGGTGTTTCCAGTTATATGTTGATGCGTCGCGGCTGCCGCGTGCATTACTGCTTCTTTAACCTCGGCGGCGCGGCGCATGAAATTGGCGTACGTCAGGTGGCGCATTATCTGTGGAACCGCTTTGGCCGCTCCCACCGCGTGCGTTTTGTCGCTATTAATTTCGAACCGGTCGTCGGGGAAATTCTCGAGAAAATCGACGACGGTCAGATGGGCGTTATCCTCAAACGTATGATGGTGCGTGCCGCGTCCAAAGTGGCAGAACGTTACGGCGTACAGGCGCTGGTTACCGGTGAAGCGCTCGGCCAGGTGTCCAGCCAGACGCTGACCAACCTGCGCCTGATTGATAACGTCTCCGATACGCTGATCCTGCGTCCGCTGATCTCTTACGACAAAGAGCACATCATCAACCTGGCTCGCCAGATTGGCACCGAAGACTTTGCCCGCACGATGCCGGAATATTGCGGCGTGATTTCCAAAAGCCCGACGGTGAAAGCGGTTAAATCGAAGATTGAAGCGGAAGAAGAGAAGTTCGACTTCAGCATTCTCGATAAAGTGGTGGAGGAAGCGAATAACGTTGATATCCGCGAAATCGCCCAGCAGACCGAGCAGGAAGTGGTGGAAGTGGAAACCGTCAATGGCTTCGGCCCGAACGACGTGATCCTCGATATCCGTTCTATCGATGAACAGGAAGATAAGCCACTGAAAGTCGAAGGGATTGATGTGGTTTCTCTGCCGTTCTATAAACTGAGCACCAAATTTGGCGATCTCGACCAGAGCAAAACCTGGCTGTTGTGGTGTGAGCGCGGGGTGATGAGCCGCCTGCAGGCGCTCTATCTGCGCGAGCAGGGCTTTAACAATGTGAAGGTGTATCGCCCGTAATATGTGGTTGTAACGTCGCATCTGGTCAGATGCGACGCTTACCGCATCCGACACTACTCGTAATAATTATAAATCCCTGCAGCCATCACCAGTTGTGATGCCACTTCATGGGCTTTCTCGCGCCCAACCAGCAGGTCGATAATTTTCAGACCAAAGTCGATAGCTGTACCCGGCCCCTGGCTGGTCAGCAATTTTACCCGTGCATCCCAGACGACGCGCTTGTCCTGCCATTGTTCGGCGGGAATTTTGTCTTTCAGCGTTGGGAAGCCGGTCATATTGCCAATCGGGAAGATATCGTGCGGGATCAGCACGGTGGCTGGCGCGGCGCAAATAGCCGCGACGATACGCCCGGAACGGTGGAACTGTTTAACGGTTTCAACCAGCAGGGTGCTATCGCGAAAACACTCTGCGCCTTTGATGCCACCAGGCAGCACAATCACGTCATATTCGCCATCAGCCACTTCGACCAGCGGCGCATCCGTCAGCAGCTTCACGCCGCGCGAGCAGGTAATCGCCAGGTTACCATCGCTGGCGACGCTGGCAGTGGTGACTTTGATACCGCCGCGAACCAAGAGGTCGATAGTGGTGACGGCTTCAGTCTCTTCACTACCAGGGGCGAGGCAAACCAGTGCCGATGCGCTCATATTCACTCTCCTTTCTTTTTACCATTTCAAACAGGCGGGTGTTTTCCGGTACGGCAATCCCATGCGCGCGGGCGCGGCGTAAGAGAAAACCATTGATATAGTCGATTTCGGTGTGGCGCAGCGCGCGGATATCCTGCAACATCGACGAGATATTTTCCGCTGTTGCATCAATCACCTGCATCACGTAATCACGCAAATCTTCTGCTGAAGTATGATGCCCTCCGCGTTCGATCACTGCCGCGACTTCTTCGCATATCTGCATAATTTCTTGCGGATGATGACGTAATTCACCATTCGGGCAATTCCAGATGGCGGTCAGTGGATTAATCACACAGTTGACTGCCAGCTTGCGCCACAGCTCGGCGCGAATATTGTTATGCCACGCGACGTCAGGCAATACGGTTTGCAAAATATCCGCCAGATAACTGTAATCGCCGTCCTGTTGCCGTGCCGGACCAATATGCGTGATACCGTTTGCCACATGAATAATGACATTGCCGTCGCGGCGGGCGGCATGGGTGGTGGTGCCCATCAGTAATGGCTGCTGAATGTTTTGCAACTCTTCGATGGTGCCCATGCCGTTGTGAATTAACAGTATTGGCGTGGTTACAGGCAGTGTGGACGCGAGGCTTTTGACGGCATCGGAAACCTGCCATGCTTTCAGCGTCACCAGGAGCAGATCGCTGGTGGCGAGAAAATCGGGATCGTTGGCGGTCAGCGATTCATTAAATATCGAACCATCTGTCTCAACCAGATTCACACTACAATAAGGTTGCGGTACGCGCAGCCAGCCCTGAACGTCGTGACCCTGTTTACAAAGTGCTGTAAGCCATAATTGCCCTAAGGCACCGCATCCCAATACGGTAATTTTCATTGTTCCTCCTCACCCGCAACCACTCCGGGTGTTCAATAAGGCTATCCCTTAATTGTGCATGCTGTTGCGACTATGCACAATTAAGGGATACGTCCTGGTGCAGGACTGTTGGTTATTTAACTTTGCAGGTATTATGCTTCGCATCAAAAATGAAGGGAGAGGAAAAGATGCCATCTTTCGATATTGTCTCTGAAGTTGATCTTCAGGAAGCACGTAACGCGGTCGATAACGCGAGCCGCGAAGTGGAGTCCCGTTTTGACTTCCGTAACGTTGAAGCCTCATTTGAGCTGAATGACGCCAGCAAAACCATCAAAGTGTTGAGCGAGTCCGACTTCCAGGTCAATCAGTTGCTGGATATTCTGCGTGCCAAGTTGCTGAAGCGCGGCATTGAAGGCAGTTCACTGGATGTACCGGAAAATATCGTTCATAGCGGTAAAACCTGGTTTGTGGAAGCGAAACTGAAACAGGGCATTGAGAGCGCGACTCAGAAGAAAATCGTCAAAATGATCAAAGACAGCAAACTGAAAGTGCAGGCGCAAATTCAGGGCGATGAGATCCGTGTGACGGGCAAATCTCGTGATGATTTACAGGCTGTCATGGCGATGGTACGTGGTGGCGATCTCGGTCAGCCGTTCCAGTTCAAAAACTTCCGCGATTAATCGCGACAACCTGCGCTTTGTTCATGTCAGATGCGGCATGAACGCCTGATTCGGCCTACAAAGGTTTGTAACTCAGGAACTTAGTAGGCCTGATAAGCGTAGCGCAGCAGGCAATTTCGCCTCGCTTTTATGCCTGGCGAATTGCCTGTTCAACCTCAAAGCGATTCGTCACTTTGCTGTCGATTTTCACATAAGCTGAATGTTCTTCTTCTGCAATCAACACTTCTTTGATGCCTTCAGTTTCCAGCAAACGCACTTTTAACGCCTCGTTTGCGGCAATGTTCGCCGGGATTTCAATGCGCAAGCTGCTGACATACGGCGGTTCTTTCATGGTACTGGCGACTGCCAGCCACACTGCGGCCAGCATTGCGCCAGCGAGAAATACGCCCTGACCGTCAAACATGCCGTCAATCCAGCCGCCCAATGAACCGCCAATCGCCACGCCAAGAAACTGGCTGGTGGAGTAAACACCCATCGCCGTACCTTTGTAACCTGCTGGCGACTCTTTACTGATAAGTGAAGGCAGAAGGGCTTCCATCAAATTAAACGCCACAAAGAAAAGCTGCACGCCGACCACCAGTTGCCAGAACTGCGTTTGTGCGTTCCACAACACAATTTCCGCGACCACGATCAACCCGACGCAAAAGACAAAGACTTGCTTCATTTTGCGCTTAACTTCAGCGTAGATAATGAAAGGCACGACCGAGCCAAAGGCGATTAACATCGTTGCCAGGTAGACCTTCCAGTGTTCAGCCGCCGGGAACCCCGCATCAGCCATCTGTCCGGGCAGGGCAACAAAGGTCGACATCAGCAAAATATGCAGACACATAATGCCAAAGTTGAGTTTCAGCAGCCGCGGTTCCGCCAGCACTTTACTGAAACTGCCTTTTACCATTCCGGACTCACGATTAAGTACATGAGTGCTACTGTTGGGCACAACCCAAATGGTCAACGCAATGCCGGTTGTTGCCAGAATAGCGATCATCCAGAACAGCACGTGCAGCCCAAGTTTGTGAGTGATGATCGGGCCAAGCACCATCGCAATGGCAAAGGTAATGCCAAAGCTCACGCCGATAAACGCCATCGCTTTGGTGCGGTTTTGTTCGCGCGTGAGATCGGAAAGCAGCGCCATAACGGCAGCGGCAATCGCACCGGAGCCTTGTAGCGCCCGGCCCAGAATAATTCCCCAGATGGAGTCAGAGAGCGCAGCGATAACGCTACCGGCGGCAAACACCGCCAGCCCACCGACAATTAATGGTTTGCGACCAATGCGGTCTGAAAGCAGGCCAAACGGAATCTGAAAAACGGCCTGAGTCAGACCATAAATACCAATGGCAATACCGATTAATGCTTCGCTGGCACCTTGCAGAGCCATGCCGTACGTGGTCAGAACCGGCAGAACCATGAACATGCCCAGCATGCGTAATGAAAATACGGTCCCTAAACCCCAGGTCGCGCGCCGCTCACCTGGCGTCATTTTATAATCGTTCATTACCACCTCTGTTTTAAATTCGCGACTAGTGTAAAGCGGCAAACGAATGGGGTAAACATGCGGATTTTTTAGTAAATATTTCGAGAGGGATATGATTCTAATGCTAAGAAAAAAGGTGCCGTAGCACCTTTTTAACTGAGAGGTTGTGTTACCACACAGCAGCCAGCAGCGTATGCGAGTCCGGCACCATAAAATCAACGGACATCATCACCGAGAGGGCAGTGATAGCGATGATAGAGAAACCGAACAGCTTGCGCGCCCAGATTCTGTCATCAGCAACTTTATAGCCGCGCAGAGCCATGCCTAACCACCAGACGCTCACCGCAGCGGCGACCACCAGATATTTATACCCAGCGTAGCCGCCAAGAGAGAGCATCAGCGTGGCAACGGCAAAGGCGATGATATACAGCGTGATGTGATTCTTCGCCACCGAAATGCCTTTCACCACCGGCAGTACCGGAATGTTTGCCGCCTGATAATCCTTAAAGCGGAAAATGGCTATGGCATAAGAGTGAGGCATCTGCCACAGGCTGAAGATAGCCAGCAGGATCGCTGCGCCGCTATCGAACTCGCCGGTTACCGCACAGTAACCGATCACCGGAGGCGCAGCGCCGGAGAGCGAACCAATCAATGTGCCGTAGACAGAATGACGTTTCATGTACAGGCTATAAACGCCGACATAAACCACAAAGCCCATCACCCCCAGCCAGCAGGCCAGCGGATTCGCGCCAAACCACAGCAGCATAAAGCCAGCAATACCCAGCAAGGTGGCGTACACCAGCGAGACAGCAGGTGAGATCAGGCCTTTAACCAGCACCCGATTCTTCGTCCTTTCCATCTTTCGGTCGATATCCCTGTCGATGTAGTTGTTAAACACACAACCCGACGCCACAACCAGTGACACCCCAACCAGCGTGTAGATAAACAGGGGATAATCAATGCTGCCCTTTGAGGCCAGCAAGAATCCCCCAATCACCGAGATCAGGTTGCCAAAGATGATGCCTGGTTTCGTTACTTGCAGGTATTGCTTAAATATCATAACCGCCGCTCTTAGTGCATCATCATGTTGTAGTTGAGGTTCCACATAATCCAAATGGAGCCCACAACCAGGATGGCGATGATTAGCACGGTGAAGACAAATGCCGTCATATTCCAGCCTTCATCTGATTTGGTATTCATGTGCAGGAAGCACACCAGATGCACCAGAATTTGTACCACTGCCATTGCCAGGATTGTTCCCAGAATTACGGCCGGAGAGGCAGCCCCTGTCATCACCATCCAGAACGGAATTACCGTCAGGATTATCGACAGGATAAAGCCTGTCATGTAGGTCTTTACGCTGCCATGGGATGCGCCGCTGCTTGCGTTAGAATGACTCATTACATCGCCCCCATCAGATAAACAACAGTGAACACACAGATCCAAACCACATCCAGGAAGTGCCAGAACAGGCTCAGGCACATGATGCGGGTACGGTTAGTGCTGGTCAGGCCGCGACGGGCGATTTGCACCATCAGCACCGCCATCCAGATAAGACCGGAAGTGACGTGCAGACCGTGCGTGCCGACCAGCGCAAAGAATGCTGACAGGAAGCCGCTGCGATCCGGACCCATGCCGTTAACAATCAGGTGATGGAATTCATAGATTTCCATCCCGATAAATCCGGCACCAAACAACCATGTCAACGCCAGCCAGGAGATCACCTGGCTTTTGTTGTTTTTGTACATGGCGATAGCCGCCATGCCATAGGTGATGGAGCTGAACAACAGCAAGAAAGTTTCAACCAGAACGAACGGCAGTTCGAAAATGTCCTTACCTGTCGGGCCGCCTGCGGTGCCGTTCACCAGAACGGCATAGGTAGCAAACAAGATAGAGAACAGAATGCAGTCGCTCATCAGGTAGATCCAAAATCCGAAAATTTTGGTTCCGCCTGCATCGTGGTGCCCGTGTTCGTGCGCGTGGGCAGTCGCGTGCGTCAAAGTATCAGTTGCCATTTTTCAGCCCTGCCTTAGTAATCTCATCGAAATGCTGGTTTTCCAGTTTTTCGATTTCTGCCACCGGCACGTAGTAATCCACGTCCTCGTCGAAGCTTTTCACGATCCAGGTGATGATCATGCCTGCGAAGCCAACAATCGCTAGCCACCAGATATGCCAGATCATGGCGAAACCGAAGATGGTGGAGAAAGCCGCAATGACGATACCGGCACCGCTGTTTTTCGGCATATGAATTTCTTCATAGTGGTCAGGCTTTTTGTACGCTTCGCCTTTCTCTTTCATTTCCCAGAATGCATCACGTTCGTGAACGTGCGGCACAACGGCAAAGTTATAGAACGGAGGCGGGGAAGAGGTTGCCCACTCCAGCGTACGGCCACCCCACGGGTCGCCAGTCAGGTCACGGTTCTGGTCGCGGTCACGAATAGAAACGTATATCTGAATAACGAGGCAGAGAATACCCAGCGCAATCAGTACCGCACCGCTGGCTGCAATCATCAGCATGGTGTGGAACTGCGGGTCAATCTGCTGGCTCAAACGACGGGTCATGCCCATGAAGCCCAGCGCATACAGTGGCATAAAGGCAACGAAGAAGCCGATGATCCAGAACCAGAACGCGCGTTTACCCCAGGTTTCGTTCAGTTTGAAACCGAACGCTTTAGGCCACCAGTAGGTCATCCCTGCGAAGCAGCCGAAGACCACGCCGCCGATGATCACGTTATGGAAGTGCGCAATCAGGAACAGGCTGTTATGCAGAACGAAGTCCGCGCCCGGTACTGCCAGCAGCACGCCAGTCATACCGCCTACCGAGAAGGTAACGATAAAACCGATGGTCCACAGCATCGCAGAATGGAACACGATGCGGCCCTGATACATGGTGAACAGCCAGTTGAAGATCTTCACCCCGGTAGGGATGGCGATAATCATCGTGGTGATACCAAAGAAGGCGTTTACGTTCGCGCCCGCACCCATCGTAAAGAAGTGGTGCAGCCAGACGATGAACGACAGCACGGTGATACAGACGGTTGCCCATACCAGCGAGGTATAACCAAACAGACGTTTACGCGAGAAGGTTGCCGCAATTTCGGAGAACACACCGAATACAGGCAGGATCAAGATGTAAACTTCCGGGTGGCCCCAGGCCCAAATCAGGTTGATATACATCATCATGTTGCCACCCATATCGTTGGTAAAGAAATGGGTGCCCAGATAGCGATCCAGGGTCAACAACGCGACGGTAACCGTCAGAATTGGGAAGGAAGCAATAATCAGTACGTTTGCGCACAGTGATGCCCAGGTAAATACTGGCATCTTGAACATGGTCATGCCCGGTGCGCGCATCTTCAGAATGGTAACGAAGAAGTTGATACCGGTAAGCGTCGTACCTATACCGGATAGCTGGAGACTCCATATCCAGTAATCGACACCGACTCCCGGACTGTACTCTATTCCCGATAGCGGTGGATAGGCCAGCCAGCCGGTCTGCGCAAATTCGCCCACGCCGAGAGAAACGTTAACCAGAATCACACCAACAACGGTAAACCAGAAGCTTAAGTTGTTGAGGAACGGGAACGCAACGTCACGCGCGCCGATCTGCAGCGGAACCACCAGGTTCATCAGACCGATAACGAAAGGCATCGCCACGAAGAAGATCATGATCACGCCGTGTGCGGTGAAGATCTGATCGTAGTGGTGAGGTGGCAGGAAGCCCGCTTCGCCCGCAGAGGCAAGGGCCTGCTGACTACGCATCATAATGGCGTCAGCAAAACCACGCAGCAACATCACAATCGCCACGATGATATACATGATACCGAGACGTTTATGGTCAACGGAGGTCAGCCACTCTTTCCACAGGTAGGTCCACTTACCGAAGTAAGTGATCAGGCCAACGAGCGCCAGACCTCCCAAAATAATGCCAGCGATCGTAACCATGACGATAGGTTCATGGAACGGGACTGCATCAAGTGATAATTTTCCGAACATCTTTATTCTTCCTCAACCCCTTTAATGGGCGGATTCCGCGTGGCTCATGTCCATGCCTTCCATACCTTCATGTGCGCTGTGCTCACCTTCTGGCTGGGTCATGTCCATGCTCTTACCGTGAGCCATAAACTTGTTAATCACATCGGCAAACAAGTCTGGTTTCACGTTGGAGAAATATTCCACCTGGTTGTATTCGCTAGGCGCGGCCAGTTTTTCGAACGCTGCCATGTCAGACATGCTGTTCGGCGACTGTTTCGCTTTTGCGACCCATTGGTCGAATGCGGCGCGATCCGGTGTTGCAATAGCTTTGAACTTCATGCCTGAGAAGCCCGGGCCGCTGTAGCTGGCGGAGATACCGTCATAAGTACCGGGTTCGTTGGCGATCAGATGCAGGCGAGTCTGCATACCGGCCATGGCATAAATCTGGCTACCCAGACGCGGAATGAAGAAGGAGTTCATCACGGAGTTGGAGGTCACTTTGAAGTACACCGGAGTGTTCGCCGGGAAAGCGATTTCATTCACGGTTGCAATGCCCTGTTCCGGGTAGATGAAGAACCATTTCCAGTCCATGGAAACCACTTCGATGGTAATGGGCTTCTCGTCGTGTGCCAGCGGCTTGCTAGGCTCAAGAGCGTGAGTGGTTTTCCAGGTCAGTACCGCAAGGAAGATGATGATTAAGATAGGTACCGTCCAGACCACAGCTTCCACTTTATTGGAGTGTGACCAGTTCGGGCTGTACTTAGCATCTTTATTGCTCGCACGGTACTTCCAGGCGAAACCAACAGCCATCAAGATTGCGGGAATAACGACAATCAACATCAGGCCAAATGCCGTCAGTATCAGTGAACGTTGCTCCAGACCAATCTGTCCTTTGGGATCTAACAGCGCAGAATTACAGCCACTGAGCAATACAGTGCCTGCAAATAATGACAACCATCCCAAACTTTTATTGTATTTCCTGAGTCTCATTTAACGACCTCAATTCCACGGGATCTGGTGGCGTTTAAAGTGTGTGGGCATTTTACGGGAAGGTTGCATTACTGTAAACATGATTAAATTCCTGTTACTTGGATTTGGCTATCAGGTCACATATGTTGCAAAACATATCAAGTTGATTTTAAGAAGCTGTTGCAAAAGGGCGTTATAACGAAAGGGGAGTGCAGAAGGAGTTTGGGCGGGCAATTGGTATAATCAATATAAAATAAAACAATTATTTAACAAATAATTATCATTGAAGTGACAACTGGGTGGTGAGAAAATAAGGACTCATTAGCTGAATCGTGTAAGAAAAATAGAATTCATAAATTGCGTCAATAATTTCCAGACGCTAAGCCGCACAAAAGAACAAATATTAATAAGCGATGCTGATGTTTATTTAGCCGTAATAATTACGGCGAGTGATTACTACAGCTAAATAATATTACAGATTACATCAGATGTGTTTTTCGTAGCGCCAGATAATCCAGCAAACCACCAAGCACAACGCCAGAAAGGGCGACTAAAACCCCGACTTCCAGCAGCGCAGGCAGGAAAGAGAAGTGCGTCAAATCCAGCGCGTCCATCGTCAACAGCAGTAACCACACGGCCAACAGGCTGATGCCCGCCGCCAGTGTCCACATGGCAAAGGCATAACCTGCAGGATATTCGGTACGGGAGATAAAGTTGTCATTTACTCGTGTATATTCAAGCGTCTGGCGGCAAACCAGCAGCAAAATAAGCCCTGGTACGGCAGCGGCGACGGAGAATAGATAGAATGTCGACCAGCCATGTGCTTCAACAAACCAACCCGCCACAGGGCCGACATAAACTCGCCCTACAGCAGAAAGCGCTGAGAGCAGGGCAAATTGAGTAGCGGAAAATGACTTATTACACAGCGTCATTAACAGCGCGACAAAGGCTGATGTACCCATCCCGCCACAGAGGTTTTCGAAAAAGACGGCTGCACCCATGCTGTAGAGATGCTTATCAGTAATTGACAGCAGCCAGTAACCGGCGTTAGATGCACCTTGTAAAATGCCGAAAATCAGCAGTGCACGGAACAGCGACAGGCGCTGCATCAAAATCCCACCGTACAATGCGCCAACAATGGTCGCCAGTAAGCCAAGCGTTTTGTTAACCACGCCTACTTCACCCGCATCAAACCCGACGCCGCGAATCAAAAACGTGGTTGTCAGGCTCATAGCGAATGCGTCGCCCAGCTTATACAGCACGATAAGAAGCAAAATAAGCCAGGCATTATTGCGACCAAAGAAATCTCGCAGAGGTGCAACAACCGCTTGTTCCAGCGTTTTGGGTACAGGAATTGTGTCGGTGGGTTCTGGTGCAAGCAACGTCGCGATAATACAGGGGATCAACAGCGCCGCCATCAACCAGTACATGCCCTGCCAGCCCAGCCATTTATCTGCCAGCCACAGGGCTAAGCCGCCGGAAACCAGCATCCCTAAACGGTAACCCAGCACGCTGATTGCCGCGCCCGCACCACGTTCTTCTGCCGGGAGCACATCGGTTTTCCACGCATCGAAGACAATATCCTGGGAGGCAGAGCAAAAAGCGATCACCACCGCCAGTGCCGCCATCCAGCGGAGCTGGGTGCCTGGTTCGAGAAAACCCATCGCCGCAATGGCGACTAATAACAGAATTTGCGTGGCGAGCAGCCAACCGCGCCGCCGCCCGAAAAATGGGGGCGTGTAGCGGTCCATCAGTGGTGACCAGAGGAATTTAAAAACGTAAGCCTGGCCTACCAGAGAGAAGAAACCAATGGTTTTGAGATCGATATTCTCGACCGTCATCCAGGCCTGTAAGGTGCCGGACGTCAGGGCGAGCGGTAGCCCGGAAGCAAAACCCAGGATCAGCAATATGGCTGAACGCGGCTGTTGAAAAATACGTAAATATTGACTGGACATGGGCGTCTACAGGCCCGGCTTGCACCGGGCCAGAGGGCAGAAATTAACGCGCGTTCTGCTTGATGAATTCGTGGATGCTGGTGTCCTGAGACATATCAGCGATGGTATCGGTCAGCACACTGTTAACCGCATCGGCGATATTTTTGTTGGAGGCCTGGAACGCACCTTCAACGTTGTAGCTGGCACGATAGTTTTTGGTCATTTTGTTGCCATTCTGCGCGGTAGCGATGATGGCGATATCCGCTTTGGTCGCGATGTTGTAGCGCACGTTGCCCTGGGACACGTCAGCATACAGTTGGCTAACGATGATTTGCAGATTAACCGGGCCATTCGGACCAACCATGTATCCACGGGCGGTCATTTGTTTTTCCAGCACTTCTTGCAGCAGGAAACGCAGATCGCGGGAGGCGGTCAGGGTAACGATTTGATTATCGCGGGTGACTTTTGCCAGCGCCTGATCGGTACGCTGATCGGCACCATTAATGCTTACGGTGACGCCCATCAGGCTTGGATCCTGCTGTGGCAGTGTAATCGTCGGGGAAACTTCGATAGTTGTTGGCGGTTTTGCGCATCCTGCAAGCATAAACAGAGCAACTAACGGGAAGAGGATTTTTTTGAACATGTTCGGGCTCTCAGAGACTCTTAAGCGTGTTTGGTAAAAATTCCCGCCATCATAACATTGCCAACGGCGAGGGGAAGTGGGTAAGGCATGTAAATTCATCATGTTGACGAAATAATCGCCCCTGGTAAAAGAAACGCTGATGCGAGGCCTGTGTTTCAATCTTTAAATCAGTAAACTTCATACGCTTGACGGAAAAACCAGGACGAAACCTAAATATTTGTTGTTAAGCTGCAATGGAAACGGTAAAAGCGGCTAGTATTTAAAGGGATGGATGACATCTCAGCGTTGTCGGAGGAGATATTTCATGATGATACGTGAGCGGATAGAAGAAAAATTAAGGGCAGCGTTCCAACCCGTATTCCTCGAAGTAGTGGATGAAAGCTATCGTCACAATGTCCCAGCCGGCTCTGAAAGCCATTTTAAAGTTGTGCTGGTCAGCGATCGTTTTACGGGTGAACGTTTTCTGAATCGTCATCGAATGATTTACAGTACTTTAGCGGAGGAACTCTCTACTACCGTTCATGCGCTGGCTCTGCATACTTACACTATTAAGGAGTGGGAAGGGTTGCAGGACACCGTCTTTGCCTCTCCTCCCTGTCGTGGAGCAGGAAGCATCGCGTAAAAACGCATTTGCAACTGTCGGCGCTTTTCCAGTATGTTGCTAAAGATTTTATGAAAAACGGCCTGCGGGCCGTTTTGTTTTGTCTGGATTTTGCGCTTTTTGCCCAGCATTCAGACGAAAATCGCCCGGGAATTGTGAAAAAATACGCGACAGCGCGCAATAACCGTTCTCGACTCATAAAAGTGATGCCGCTATAATGCCGCGTCCTATTTGAATGCTTTCGGGATGATTCTGGTAACAGGGAATGTGATTGATTATAAGAACATCCCGGTTCCGCGAAGCCAACAACCTGTGCTTGCGGGGTAAGAGTTGACCGAGCACTGTGATTTTTTGAGGTAACAAGATGCAAGTTTCAGTTGAAACCACTCAAGGCCTTGGCCGCCGTGTAACGATTACTATCGCTGCTGACAGCATCGAGACCGCTGTTAAAAGCGAGCTGGTCAACGTTGCGAAAAAAGTACGTATTGACGGCTTCCGCAAAGGCAAAGTGCCAATGAATATCGTTGCTCAGCGTTATGGCGCGTCTGTACGCCAGGACGTCCTGGGCGACCTGATGAGCCGTAACTTCATTGACGCCATCATTAAAGAAAAAATCAATCCGGCTGGCGCACCGACCTATGTTCCGGGCGAATACAAGCTGGGTGAAGACTTCACCTACTCTGTAGAGTTTGAAGTTTATCCGGAAGTTGAACTGCAGGGTCTGGAAGCGATCGAAGTTGAAAAACCGATTGTTGAAGTGACCGACGCTGACGTTGACGGCATGCTGGATACTCTGCGTAAACAGCAGGCAACCTGGAAAGAAAAAGACGGCGCTGTTGAAGCAGAAGACCGTGTGACCATCGACTTCACCGGTTCTGTAGACGGCGAAGAGTTTGAAGGCGGTAAAGCGTCTGATTTCGTACTGGCGATGGGTCAGGGTCGTATGATCCCGGGCTTTGAAGACGGTATCAAAGGCCACAAAGCTGGCGAAGAGTTCACCATCGACGTGACCTTCCCGGAAGAGTACCACGCAGAAAACCTGAAAGGTAAAGCAGCGAAATTCGCTATCAACCTGAAGAAAGTTGAAGAGCGTGAACTGCCGGAACTGACTGAAGAATTCATCAAACGTTTCGGCGTTGAAGATGGTTCCGTAGAAGGTCTGCGCGCTGAAGTGCGTAAAAACATGGAGCGCGAGCTGAAGAGCGCCATCCGTAACCGCGTTAAGTCTCAGGCGATCGAAGGTCTGGTAAAAGCTAACGACATCGATGTACCGGCTGCGCTGATCGACAGCGAAATCGACGTTCTGCGTCGCCAGGCTGCACAGCGTTTCGGTGGCAACGAAAAACAAGCTCTGGAACTGCCGCGCGAACTGTTCGAAGAACAGGCTAAACGCCGCGTAGTTGTTGGCCTGCTGCTGGGCGAAGTTATCCGCACCAACGAGCTGAAAGCTGACGAAGAGCGCGTGAAAGGCCTGATCGAAGAGATGGCTTCTGCGTACGAAGATCCGAAAGAAGTTATCGAGTTCTACAGCAAAAACAAAGAACTGATGGACAACATGCGCAATGTTGCTCTGGAAGAACAGGCTGTTGAAGCTGTACTGGCGAAAGCGAAAGTGACTGAAAAAGAAACCACTTTCAACGAGCTGATGAACCAGCAGGCGTAATTTACGTAGCATAACGCGCTAAATTCGCACAAAGGCCCGTCACCGCCAGGTGGTGGGCTTTTTTTTGTCATGAATTTTGCATGGAACCGTGCGAAAAGCCTCTTTCGGTGTTAGCGTAACAACAAAAGATTGTTATGCTTGAAATATGGTGATGCCGTACCCATAACACAGGGACTAGCTGATAATCCGTCCATAAGGTTACAATCGGTACAGCAGGTTTTTTCAATTTTATCCAGGAGACGGAAATGTCATACAGCGGCGAACGAGATAACTTTGCACCCCATATGGCGCTGGTGCCGATGGTCATTGAACAGACCTCGCGAGGTGAGCGCTCTTTTGATATCTATTCTCGTCTACTTAAGGAACGCGTCATTTTTCTGACTGGCCAGGTTGAAGATCACATGGCTAACCTGATTGTGGCGCAGATGCTGTTCCTGGAAGCAGAAAACCCAGAAAAAGATATCTATCTGTACATTAACTCTCCAGGCGGGGTGATTACTGCCGGGATGTCTATCTATGACACCATGCAGTTTATCAAGCCTGATGTCAGCACCATCTGTATGGGCCAGGCGGCCTCGATGGGCGCTTTCTTGCTGACTGCAGGGGCAAAAGGTAAACGTTTCTGCCTGCCGAATTCGCGCGTGATGATTCACCAGCCGTTGGGCGGCTACCAGGGCCAGGCGACCGATATCGAAATTCATGCCCGTGAAATTCTGAAAGTTAAAGGGCGCATGAATGAACTTATGGCGCTTCATACGGGTCAATCATTAGAACAGATTGAACGTGATACCGAGCGCGATCGCTTCCTTTCTGCCCCTGAAGCGGTGGAATACGGTCTGGTCGATTCGATTCTGACCCATCGTAATTGATGCCAGAGGCGCAACTGTGCCGCTATACTTATCCAGGGCGGCACAACGCTGTAAGCGGCTTGCGCCTGAGAATGGCATTTGCGTCGTCGTGTGCGGCACAAAGAACAAAGAAGAGGTTTTGACCCATGACAGATAAACGCAAAGATGGCTCAGGCAAATTGCTGTATTGCTCTTTTTGCGGCAAAAGCCAGCATGAAGTGCGCAAGCTGATTGCCGGTCCATCCGTGTATATCTGCGACGAATGTGTTGATTTATGTAACGACATCATTCGCGAAGAGATTAAAGAAGTTGCACCGCATCGTGAACGCAGTGCGCTACCGACGCCGCATGAAATTCGCAACCACCTGGACGATTACGTTATCGGTCAGGAACAGGCGAAAAAAGTGCTGGCGGTCGCGGTATACAACCACTACAAACGTCTGCGCAACGGAGATACCAGCAATGGCGTCGAGTTGGGCAAAAGTAACATTCTGCTGATCGGTCCGACCGGTTCCGGTAAAACGCTGCTGGCCGAAACGCTGGCGCGCCTGCTGGACGTTCCGTTCACCATGGCTGACGCAACCACGCTGACCGAAGCCGGTTATGTGGGCGAAGACGTTGAAAACATCATTCAGAAGCTGTTGCAGAAGTGCGATTACGACGTACAGAAAGCGCAGCGCGGGATTGTCTACATCGATGAAATCGACAAGATTTCTCGTAAGTCAGACAACCCGTCCATTACCCGAGACGTTTCCGGTGAAGGCGTACAGCAGGCACTGTTGAAACTGATCGAAGGTACGGTAGCTGCTGTTCCGCCGCAAGGTGGGCGTAAACATCCGCAGCAGGAATTCTTGCAGGTTGATACCTCTAAGATCCTGTTTATCTGTGGCGGTGCGTTTGCCGGTCTGGATAAAGTGATTTCCCATCGTGTAGAAACCGGCTCCGGCATTGGTTTTGGCGCGACGGTAAAAGCGAAGTCCGACAAAGCAAGCGAAGGCGAGCTGCTGGCGCAGGTTGAACCGGAAGATCTGATCAAGTTTGGTCTGATCCCTGAGTTCATTGGTCGTCTGCCGGTTGTCGCAACGTTGAATGAACTGAGCGAAGAAGCTCTGATTCAGATCCTCAAAGAGCCGAAAAACGCCCTGACCAAGCAGTATCAGGCGCTGTTTAATCTGGAAGGCGTGGATCTGGAATTCCGTGACGAGGCGCTGGATGCTATCGCTAAGAAAGCGATGGCGCGTAAAACCGGTGCCCGTGGCCTGCGTTCCATCGTAGAAGCCGCACTGCTCGATACCATGTACGATCTGCCGTCCATGGAAGATGTCGAAAAAGTGGTTATCGACGAGTCGGTAATTGATGGTCAAAGCAAACCGTTGTTGATTTATGGTAAGCCGGAAGCGCAACAGGCATCTGGTGAATAATTAACCATTCCCATACAATTAGTTAACCGAAAAGGGGGGATTTTATCTCCCCTTTAATTTTTCCTCTATTCTCGGCGTTGAATGTGGGGGAAACATCCCCATATACTGACGTACATGTTAATAGATGGCGTGAAGCACAGTCGTGTCATCTGATTACCTGGCGGAAATTAAACTAAGAGAGAGCTCTATGAATCCTGAGCGTTCTGAACGCATTGAAATCCCCGTATTGCCGCTGCGCGATGTGGTGGTTTATCCGCACATGGTCATCCCCTTATTTGTCGGGCGGGAAAAATCCATCCGTTGTCTGGAAGCGGCGATGGACCATGATAAAAAAATTATGCTGGTCGCGCAGAAAGAAGCTTCAACGGATGAGCCGGGTGTAAACGATCTTTTCACCGTCGGGACCGTGGCCTCTATATTGCAGATGCTGAAACTGCCTGACGGCACCGTCAAAGTGCTGGTCGAGGGGTTACAGCGCGCGCGTATTTCTGCGCTCTCTGACAATGGCGAACACTTTTCTGCGAAGGCGGAGTATCTGGAGTCGCCGACCATTGATGAGCGGGAACAGGAAGTGCTGGTGCGTACTGCAATCAGCCAGTTCGAAGGCTACATCAAGCTAAACAAAAAAATCCCACCAGAAGTGCTGACGTCGCTGAATAGCATCGACGATCCGGCGCGTCTGGCGGATACCATTGCTGCACATATGCCGCTGAAACTGGCTGACAAACAGTCTGTTCTGGAGATGTCCGACGTTAACGAACGTCTGGAATATCTGATGGCAATGATGGAATCGGAAATCGATCTGCTGCAGGTTGAGAAACGCATTCGCAACCGCGTTAAAAAGCAGATGGAGAAATCCCAGCGTGAGTACTATCTGAACGAGCAAATGAAAGCTATTCAGAAAGAACTCGGTGAAATGGACGACGCGCCGGACGAAAACGAAGCCCTGAAGCGCAAAATCGACGCGGCGAAGATGCCGAAAGAGGCAAAAGAGAAAGCGGAAGCAGAGCTGCAGAAGCTGAAAATGATGTCTCCGATGTCGGCAGAAGCGACCGTAGTGCGTGGATATATCGACTGGATGGTACAGGTGCCGTGGAATGCGCGTAGCAAGGTCAAAAAAGACCTGCGTCAGGCGCAGGAAATCCTTGATACCGACCATTATGGTCTGGAGCGCGTGAAAGATCGTATCCTTGAGTATCTTGCGGTTCAAAGCCGTGTCAACAAAATCAAGGGACCGATCCTCTGCCTGGTAGGGCCGCCGGGGGTAGGTAAAACCTCCCTGGGTCAGTCCATCGCCAAAGCCACCGGGCGTAAATATGTCCGTATGGCGCTGGGCGGCGTGCGTGATGAAGCGGAAATCCGTGGTCACCGCCGTACTTACATCGGTTCTATGCCGGGTAAACTGATCCAGAAAATGGCGAAAGTGGGCGTGAAAAACCCGCTGTTCCTGCTCGATGAGATCGACAAAATGTCTTCTGACATGCGTGGTGATCCGGCCTCCGCACTGCTTGAAGTGCTGGATCCAGAGCAGAACGTAGCGTTCAGCGACCACTACCTGGAAGTGGATTACGATCTCAGCGACGTAATGTTTGTCGCTACGTCGAACTCCATGAACATTCCGGCACCGTTGCTGGATCGTATGGAAGTGATTCGCCTCTCCGGTTATACCGAAGATGAAAAACTGAACATCGCCAAACGTCACCTGCTGCCGAAGCAGATTGAACGTAATGCATTGAAAAAAGGTGAGCTGACCGTCGACGATAGCGCCATTATCGGCATTATTCGTTACTACACCCGTGAGGCGGGCGTGCGTGGTCTGGAGCGTGAAATCTCCAAACTGTGTCGCAAAGCGGTTAAGCAGTTACTGCTCGATAAGTCATTAAAACATATCGAAATTAACGGTGATAACCTGCATGACTACCTCGGTGTTCAGCGTTTCGACTATGGGCGCGCGGATAACGAAAACCGTGTCGGCCAGGTAACCGGTCTGGCGTGGACGGAAGTGGGCGGTGACTTGCTGACCATTGAAACCGCGTGCGTTCCGGGGAAAGGCAAACTGACCTATACCGGTTCGCTCGGCGAAGTGATGCAGGAGTCTATTCAGGCGGCGTTAACGGTGGTTCGTGCGCGTGCGGAAAAACTGGGGATCAACCCTGATTTTTACGAAAAACGTGACATCCACGTCCACGTACCGGAAGGTGCGACGCCGAAAGATGGTCCGAGTGCCGGTATTGCTATGTGCACCGCGCTGGTTTCTTGCCTGACCGGTAACCCGGTTCGTGCCGATGTGGCAATGACCGGTGAGATCACTCTGCGTGGTCAGGTACTGCCGATCGGTGGTTTGAAAGAAAAACTACTGGCAGCGCATCGCGGCGGGATTAAAACAGTGTTAATTCCGTTCGAAAATAAACGCGATCTGGAAGAGATTCCTGACAACGTAATTGCCGATCTGGACATTCATCCTGTGAAGCGCATTGAGGAAGTTCTGACTCTGGCGCTACAAAATGAACCGTCTGGCATGCAGGTTGTGACTGCAAAATAGTGACCTCGCGCAAAATGCACTAATAAAAACAGGGCTGGCAGGCTAATTCGGGCTTGCCAGCCTTTTTTTGTCTCGCTAAGTTAGATGGCGGATCGGGCTTGCCCTTATTAAGGGGTGTTGTAAGGGGATGGCTGGCCTGATATAACTGCTGCGCGTTCGTACCTTGAAGGATTCAAGTGCGATATAAATTATAAAGAGGAAGAGAAGAGTGAATAAATCTCAATTGATCGACAAGATTGCTGCAGGGGCTGATATCTCTAAAGCTGCGGCTGGCCGTGCGTTAGATGCTATTATTGCTTCCGTAACTGAATCTCTGAAAGAAGGGGATGATGTAGCACTGGTAGGTTTTGGTACTTTTGCCGTTAAAGAGCGTGCTGCCCGTACTGGCCGCAACCCGCAGACCGGTAAAGAGATCACCATCGCTGCTGCTAAAGTACCGAGCTTCCGTGCAGGTAAGGCACTGAAAGACGCGGTAAACTAAGCGTTGTCCCCAGTGGGGATGTGACGAAGTTCAAGGGCGCATCTACTGATGTGCCTTTTTTATTTGTATTCGGTGACTTTCTGCGTCTTGTGGGCTGACAATTGCCCCCGTTTCTTGTCACAATAGGCCTTTGCGCGCATCGATACGTTGCGTGAGGTACACAGTCATCTACAGCGGAGTGTTGTTACACCATGATGGACAGCTTACGCACGGCTGCAAACAGTCTCGTGCTCAAGATTATTTTCGGTATCATTATCGTGTCGTTCATATTGACCGGCGTGAGTGGTTACCTGATTGGCGGAGGCAATAACTACGCCGCAAAAGTGAATGACCAGGAAATCAGCCGTGGGCAATTCGAGAACGCCTTCAACAGCGAGCGTAATCGCATGCAGCAACAGCTGGGCGATCAATACTCCGAGCTGGCAGCGAACGAAGGCTATATGAAAACCCTGCGTCAACAGGTGCTGAATCGTCTGATCGACGAGGCGCTTCTGGATCAGTACGCTCGTGAGCTGAAACTGGGTATCAGCGATGAGCAGGTTAAACAGGCGATTTTCGCGACCCCAGCCTTCCAGGTTGATGGCAAATTTGATAACAGCCGCTATAACGGTATCCTCAACCAGATGGGGATGACCGCCGATCAGTACGCCCAGGCGCTGCGTAACCAGCTCACTACCCAACAGCTGATTAACGGCGTTGCCGGTACCGATTTTATGCTGAAAGGTGAAACCGACGAGCTGGCGGCACTGGTAGCTCAACAACGCGTGGTGCGTGAAGCGGCTATCGATGTTAACGCGCTGGCGGCGAAGCAGCCTGTGACCGAACAGGAAATTGCCAGCTACTACGAACAAAACAAAAACAATTTCATGACGCCGGAACAATTCCGCGTGAGTTACATCAAGCTGGATGCCGCGACGATGCAGCAACCGGTTAGCGATGCGGATATCCAGAGCTACTACGATCAGCATCAGGATCAATTCACCCAGCCGCAGCGTACCCGTTACAGCATCATCCAGACCAAAACTGAAGATGAAGCGAAAGCGGTACTTGATGAGCTGAATAAGGGCGGTGATTTTGCTGCATTAGCCAAAGAAAAATCTGCCGATATTATCTCTGCCCGTAACGGCGGTGATATGGGTTGGTTAGAAGATGCCACTATCCCGGACGAACTGAAAAATGCGGGTCTGAAAGAAAAAGGCCAACTGTCTGGTGTTATCAAATCTTCGGTCGGTTTCCTGATTGTACGTCTGGACGACATTCAGCCAGCGAAAGTGAAATCGTTAGACGAAGTACGTGACGACATTGCGGCGAAAGTGAAACACGAAAAAGCCCTCGATGCGTACTACGCGCTGCAGCAGAAAGTGAGCGATGCGGCAAGCAACGACACCGAGTCTCTGGCCGGTGCAGAGCAAGCTGCCGGCGTTAAAGCCACTCAGACGGGTTGGTTCAGCAAAGATAACCTGCCGGAAGAGTTGAACTTCAAGCCAGTTGCCGACGCTATCTTCAACGGCGGTCTGGTAGGTGAAAACGGCGCGCCGGGCATCAACTCAGACATCATCACCGTAGACGGCGACCGCGCATTCGTGCTGCGCATCAGCGAGCACAAACCGGAAGCGGTGAAACCGTTGGCAGATGTTCAGGAACAAGTTAAGGCACTGGTTCAGCACAACAAAGCTGAACAACAGGCGAAAGTGGATGCTGAGAAACTGCTGGTTGATTTGAAAGCCGGCAAAGGTGCGGAAGCTATGCAGGCTGCCGGTCTGAAATTTGGCGAGCCGAAAACCTTAAGCCGTTCCGGTCGCGACCCGATTAGCCAGGCTGCGTTTGCACTGCCACTGCCAGCGAAAGACAAACCGAGCTACGGTATGGCGACCGATATGCAAGGTAATGTGGTTCTGCTGGCGCTGGATGAAGTGAAGCAAGGTTCAATGCCGGAAGATCAGAAAAAAGCGATGGTGCAGGGTATCACCCAGAACAACGCACAAATCGTCTTTGAAGCTCTGATGAGTAACCTGCGTAAAGAGGCGAAAATCAAAATTGGCGATGCGCTGGAACAGCAATAATCCTGAAGCCGCCTCGCAAAAAAATGCTTTGCAGCTGTAACAAGAAAAGGTCGCTTTCGCGGCCTTTTCCATTTCTGAACATTGCCATTTGTTTACTGTTTTCACTGCCGTTAAGGTGATTCCACTGTTAACAAACAAGGAGAAAACTGTATGAAACACGGAATTAAAGCACTGCTCATTACCCTGTCCCTGGCCTGTGCCGGAATGTCTCATAGCGCGCTGGCGGCAGCTTCTGTGGCGAAACCGACAACGGTAGAAACCAAAGCGGAAGCTCCTGCAGCACAAAGTAAAGCAGCAGTACCGGCGAAAGCCAGTGACGAAGAAGGCACCCGGGTCAGCATTAATAATGCCAGCGCGGAAGAGTTAGCCCGCGCGATGAATGGCGTTGGCCTGAAGAAAGCGCAGGCGATTGTCAGTTATCGCGAAGAGTACGGTCCGTTTAAAACGGTGGAGGATCTAAAGCAGGTGCCGGGGATGGGCAATGCGCTGGTGGAACGTAATATGGCGGTATTAACCCTGTAATTAATTTGCATAGTGGCAATTTTTTGCCAGACTGAAGAGGTCATACCAGTTATGACCTCTGTACTTATAACAGTTCTTATAACAGTTCTTATAACAGTTCTTATAACAACAACGTAAGGTTATTGCGCTATGCAAACACAAATCAAAGTTCGTGGATATCATCTCGACGTTTACCAGCACGTAAACAACGCCCGCTACCTTGAATTTCTCGAAGAAGCCCGCTGGCATGGGTTGGAAAATAGCGACAGTTTTCACTGGATGACGGCCCATAACATCGCTTTCGTCGTGGTCAATATCAATATTAACTATCGCCGCCCGGCGGTATTAAGCGACCTGTTAACCATTACCAGTCAGTTGCAGCAATTAAACGGTAAAAGTGGCATCTTAAGCCAGGTCATTACACTGGAGCCGGAAGGACAGGTGGTAGCGGATGCGCTTATTACGTTTGTTTGTATTGATCTTAAAACGCAGAAAGCATTAGCTCTGGAAGGGGAATTGCGCGAAAAGCTGGAGCAGATGGTTAAGTAAACGTTTTGTGGTGCCGGATGCTCAAGCCGCATCCGGCGACACCCGGAATAATTACTTCAACCCGGTTTTCTGCTTCATCGCTGCCATCACCGTCGGTTTATCGGCGAGATAATGATTCAAACCGTTGGCACGTAAATTACACGCCGCACAATGACCGCAACCGTCGCCTTTAATGCCGTTATAACAGGTCAGCGTTTCGTTACGGACTAAATCCAGCTTGCCGTAATAATCTGCCAGCGCCCAGGTTTCCGCTTTATCAATCCACATCAGCGGCGTTTCAAAACGAATATCTTTCGCCATGCCCAAACTGACGGCATGGTTTAGTGCTTTCACAAACTCATCGCGGCAATCCGGGTAGCCGGAGAAATCCGTTTCGCAGACGCCGGTAATTACGGCTTCTGCTTTTACCTGATACGCATATATTGCCGCCAGCGTCAGGAACAAAATATTACGCCCTGGGACAAACGTATTCGGGATACCATCGGCTTCAGGTTCATAATCAGGCACCGGAATGCTGTCACGCGTCAGGCTGCTGACCGCCAGCTCGTTGAGCAGCGTTACATCAAGCACCTTATGCGCGCGTGCCCCCAGTTTCAGCGCCAGTTCGCGTGCCACGTCGATTTCTGCGCGATGGCGTTGACCGTAATCGAACGTCACGCAATGGACTTCATCATATTGTTGTAATGCCTGCACCAGACAGGTGGTGGAATCCTGGCCTCCACTGAACACAACGACAGCACGTTTCATAGATAATCCTGCTTGAACAATAAAAGCGTTATGGTAACGCCTGCGATTAACCCGGACCAGCTATTCATTGCGACGGCGCGGGAAGCCAGGCTTCGGTAAATTCAAACCAGCCGCGCGGTGTCAGTCGCACACCGTTCACGCCGGGAGGGGCGCTAATGCGATAGTGATAGTTGAACAGCGGCGTCAGCGTCGCATCTGCCATTAACTGGCTAAAAACCGCTTTCAGGGCATTAAATCGGTTTTCCTCATCAGGCATTACTTGCACTGCGTCCAGTGTCGATTGCAAATGTGCATATGCTGGAGCGTCGAAAACATGTGGCCACAGTGGATCGCAACGCAGCCATTGCTCCAGGGTATATTCCGGTGCTTCGCCAATTAATCTGTCGCCCATCATGAGGTCTGCGTGTGCCAGTAGGGTCGTGTCGTCCCAGTTTTTTGCGTTATGAAAAATAATTGTGAGTTCACAGCCTTCCGCTGCCAGTGTCGCCTGTAGGCGTTCTGCCATGGTATGAAGTTCTATCGGTAGGTGATAAACCAGCGTCAAGGTTTTCGGTAGTTTAACTTCATCCGGTACCTGCCAATGCGGAATAGTCCAGCCTGGCAGTAATGCATGACTGGCGGTGATCAGGTTTTCTCCGACTTCTAACGTTTGTAATAAACCGGATTGATGAATAATGGAGATTACTTTTCGCGCCTGCCAGAGGGACAGTCGGAGACTTTTGCGCAATGTTAAATAGCAAAAACCTAAACTGATGCCGCTACTGACCTGGCTGACCCGTTGCAGCTCTTCCGGTTTGCCAATGGTGATTTGCACGGGATGCCGACAACTGGTTCCCAAATCTTTTTCGAAAAGCGGCGGAGTTATCCAGTACTCAACCGCTTTAAGCAGCGGATGACGTAAATGGTAATAATCATGGCTCTCCAGGCGCACCAGCTCCGCTGTGAATTGTGTTAAGCGAAAAGGACCCGTGCCGATCAGTGGGAATTGCGGATGCGCCAGATGGCTGCAATAGCTCGCCAGCCGGTGCGCAAGCCAGTAATCAGGGCGATGTAAAAAGAAGGTCAGACACTGCGGATGGGTGACTTCAGTACGCTTCACGCTAATAAATAATTGATCCAGTGCTGGCAGTTGTAACAGCATCAATAACCGCTGGTGTAAGTGGGAGGCTTTTACTGCATCGCCGTTATGCCAGTGTAGGGTTGAACGAAGATAAAAGTCCCAGCGTAACCCGTCAGTAGAGGTTTCCCAGTGATGCGCTAAATCGCCAATCGGGCGCTGGGTATTATTATCGAAGCGGGTCAGGCCGGAAAATATCTGTCCGGCCAGGTGCTGCTCGGCACGGCCGGGCAAAAAGCCCGGTTGTAGCGGTTCGAGCGGGCGATAGTAGGGAATACGCAACGTGGGCGTATCGTTTTGCCATTGTCCGCCCATAAACGGCTGTAACAGAGTGCGCAGCTCACCTGGGGCCAGTTGCGCCAGCTCCAGCACATCTTGCTGCTTTCCGGTTTCCAGTGCCTGTTCCATCATCGCATTGCGTAGCGATTCCGGCGTGACCAGAAAGCGCAGTTGTCCGCGCTTTCCGCGTCCTGACTGTGCCTGCCACTCCAGCCATCCCGCCTCCTGTGCCTGACGCAACACCGTACGAACATGGCGTTCGCTGCAAAAACAGCGTTCGGCCAGTTCGCTGACGGTGACGGTTTGCGGCTTCCCGGCGGAAGGTTGCCACAGACGTTGATACTGGTTAAGACGGTTGAGCAGTCGCATATAAACCCGGAACAATATTATTTAACTATTCACTATTACTTCCGTATATATCAGGTGATACTCAATCACCATTAACCGTGTCACAGAGTGGAGAAAGAAATGGCTCGTCTGGCAGCATTTGATATGGATGGCACTTTATTGATGCCTGACCATCATTTAGGTGAGAAAACCCTCTCTACTTTGGCGCGGCTGCGTGAACGCGACATTACCCTCACTTTTGCCACGGGGCGTCATGCGCTGGAGATGCAGCATATTCTCGGGGCGCTATCGCTGGATGCATATTTGATTACTGGCAACGGAACGCGCGTGCATTCTCTGGAAGGTGAACTTTTACATCGTGATGATTTACCTGCGGATGTCGCGGAGCTGGTGCTGTATCAGCAATGGGATACCCGAGCAAGCATGCATATCTTCAATGACGATGGTTGGTTTACCGGGAAAGAGATCCCTGCGTTGTTGCAGGCATTTGTCTATAGCGGTTTTCGTTATCAGATAATCGATGTCAAAAAAATGCCACTCGGCAGCGTCACTAAGATCTGCTTCTGTGGCGATCACAACGATCTTACACGCTTGCAGATCCAGCTATACGAAGCATTAGGCGAGCGTGCACATTTATGTTTTTCCGCCACGGATTGCCTCGAAGTGCTGCCGGTGGGCTGCAATAAAGGCGCTGCATTGACGGTGCTGACCCAACATTTAGGTTTATCGTTACGCGATTGCATGGCCTTTGGTGATGCGATGAACGATCGCGAAATGTTAGGCAGCGTCGGTAGCGGATTTATTATGGGCAATGCGATGCCGCAACTGCGCGCGGAGCTCCCGCATTTACCGGTGATTGGACATTGCCGAAATCAGGCTGTCTCTCACTATTTGACGCACTGGCTGGACTATCCACATCTACCTTATTCCCCCGAATAACGAGATCCCTTCCAGCACCGGGCAATTGCCCGGTTTTTTTTGCGTTGAATTTGTCATTTTGTGCCGTGGTGCTTAAACCGCACAGAATAAATTGTCGCGATTTCACCTTTAAAATAGAATTAAAAGAGAAAATAATTCTCTGTGGAAGGGCTATGTTAGATAAAATTGACCGTAAGCTGCTGGCCTTGCTACAGCAGGATTGCACCCTCTCTTTGCAGGCACTGGCTGAAGCCGTTAATCTGACAACCACCCCCTGCTGGAAGCGTCTGAAACGGCTGGAGGACGACGGTATCCTTATCGGCAAAGTCGCCCTGCTGGATCCGGAAAAAATAGGCCTCGGCCTGACCGCCTTTGTGCTGATAAAAACGCAACATCACAGCAGCGAATGGTATTGCCGCTTTGTCACGGTGGTTACCGAAATGCCAGAAGTGCTGGGGTTCTGGCGCATGGCTGGTGAATACGATTATCTGATGCGCGTCCAGGTTGCCGACATGAAACGCTACGACGAGTTTTATAAGCGTCTGGTAAATAGTGTACCGGGGCTGTCGGACGTCACTTCCAGCTTCGCGATGGAACAGATTAAATACACCACTTCTTTACCCATCGAATAAATATCCAGAATCAAGTCAGGACACAACGCGTGCGATTATTTGCTCAATTAAGCTGGTATTTCCGTCGGGAATGGCGTCGCTATCTCGGGGCTGTCGCCTTGCTTGTCATTATCGCGATGCTGCAACTGGTTCCGCCAAAAGTGGTTGGTATTGTTGTTGATGGCGTGACAGAACAACACTTTACTACCGGGCAGATCCTGATGTGGATCGCCACCATGGTGCTGATTGCCGTTGTGGTTTATCTCCTGCGTTACGTCTGGCGCGTATTGCTGTTTGGTGCGTCTTATCAACTGGCTGTTGAACTGCGTGAAGATTATTACCGCCAGCTAAGCCGGCAGCATCCTGAGTTTTACCTGCGTCATCGCACGGGCGACCTTATGGCCCGTGCGACAAATGACGTCGATCGCGTCGTGTTTGCCGCCGGAGAAGGGGTGCTGACGCTAGTGGATTCACTGGTAATGGGCTGCGCTGTGTTGATTATGATGTCTACGCAAATTAGCTGGCAGTTGACCTTATTTGCCCTGTTGCCGATGCCAGTGATGGCGATCATGATCAAGCGCAACGGCGATGCCTTGCATGAACGCTTTAAGCTGGCACAGGCGGCGTTTTCCAGTCTTAATGACCGCACCCAGGAAAGCCTCACCAGTATCCGCATGATCAAAGCCTTTGGTCTGGAAGATCGTCAGTCGGCGTTATTTGCCGCGGATGCCGAAGATACCGGCAAAAAAAACATGCGGGTGGCGCGTATTGATGCTCGTTTCGACCCGACCATCTATATCGCGATTGGTATGGCGAACTTGCTGGCGATTGGCGGCGGTAGTTGGATGGTGGTGCAGGGCAGTTTAACGCTGGGCCAGCTCACCAGTTTTATGATGTATTTAGGTCTGATGATTTGGCCAATGCTGGCGCTGGCATGGATGTTTAACATTGTGGAACGTGGCAGCGCGGCGTATAGCCGAATTCGTACCATGCTGGCCGAAGCGCCAGTCGTTATTGATGGTAGTGATAAGGTGCCAGAAGGTCGTGGTGAACTGGATGTGAATATTCGCCAGTTTACGTATCCGCAGACTGACCATCCTGCGCTGGAAAACGTCAATTTCGCCCTGAAACCCGGTCAGATGCTGGGTATCTGCGGGCCGACTGGTTCCGGCAAAAGTACCCTGTTGTCGCTCATTCAGCGTCATTTCGACGTCAGCGAGGGTGATATCCGTTTTCATGATATTCCTCTGACGAAGTTACAACTCGATAGCTGGCGTAGCCGTCTGGCGGTGGTCAGCCAGACACCATTCCTTTTTTCCGACACCGTGGCGAACAACATCGCGTTGGGTTGCCCGAATGCCACCCAGCAAGAGATTGAACACGTAGCGCGGTTAGCCAGCGTACATGACGATATTTTGCGTCTGCCGCAAGGTTACGACACAGAAGTGGGCGAGCGCGGCGTGATGCTTTCTGGCGGACAAAAACAGCGTATCTCCATTGCTCGAGCGTTATTAGTCAACGCGGAAATCCTCATCCTTGATGATGCGCTTTCAGCGGTGGACGGACGCACAGAGCACCAGATCCTGCATAACCTGCGTCAGTGGGGGCAGGGAAGAACGGTAATCATCAGTGCCCATCGCCTTTCTGCACTGACGGAAGCCAGTGAAATTATTGTGATGCAGCACGGGCATATCGCCCAGCGTGGCAATCATGATGTGCTGGTACAACAAAGCGGCTGGTATCGCGATATGTATCGCTATCAACAACTGGAGGCGGCGCTCGACGACGCCCCGGAAATTCGCGAGGAGGCCGTCGATGCGTAGTTTTAGCCAACTGTGGCCGACTCTCAAGCGTCTGTTAGCGTACGGTTCACCGTGGCGTAAACCGTTGGGGATTGCGGTCCTGATGATGTGGGTTGCGGCGGCGGCAGAAGTCAGTGGGCCGCTGCTTATCAGCTATTTTATCGACAATATGGTAGCGAAAAATAACCTGCCGTTGAAAGTGGTTGCAGGGCTGGCGGCGGCGTATGTTGGGCTGCAACTGTTTGCAGCCGGGCTACATTACGCGCAGTCGCTGCTGTTTAATCGGGCGGCAGTAGGCGTAGTGCAACAGTTGCGTACCGACGTGATGGATGCTGCGTTACGCCAGCCATTAAGCGAGTTTGATACCCAACCCGTCGGGCAGGTGATTTCCCGCGTCACTAATGACACTGAAGTGATCCGCGATCTCTACGTTACCGTAGTGGCAACTGTCCTGCGTAGCGCCGCACTGGTGGGCGCGATGCTGGTGGCGATGTTCAGCCTCGACTGGCGAATGGCGCTGGTGGCGATAATGATTTTCCCGGTGGTGCTGGTGGTAATGGTGATATATCAGCGTTACAGCACGCCGATTGTCCGTCGTGTGCGCGCTTATCTGGCGGATATCAACGACGGCTTTAACGAAATCATCAATGGCATGAGCGTTATCCAGCAGTTCCGTCAGCAGGCGCGATTTGGCGAACGTATGAGTGAGGCCAGTCGTTCACACTATATGGCGAGGATGCAAACCCTGCGCCTCGACGGTTTTCTGCTGCGTCCGCTGCTGAGTCTGTTTTCATCGCTCATTCTTTGTGGCTTGTTGATGCTGTTTGGCTTCTCCGCCAGCGGCACCATTGAAGTGGGCGTGTTGTATGCGTTCATCAGTTATTTGGGGCGACTTAACGAACCCTTAATCGAACTGACCACGCAGCAGGCGATGCTGCAACAGGCTGTTGTTGCTGGTGAGCGCGTTTTTGAGCTGATGGACGGACCGCGCCAGCAATATGGCAATGATGATCGCCCGTTACAGAGTGGCACCATCGAAGTCGATAACGTGTCATTTGCTTATCGCGATGACAATATGGTGCTAAAGAACATTAATCTCTCTGTGCCTTCGCGCAATTTTGTGGCGCTGGTCGGGCATACTGGCAGTGGTAAAAGTACCCTCGCCAGTTTATTGATGGGCTATTACCCGCTAACGGAAGGTGAGATTCGCCTTGATGGTCGTCCATTAAGTTCGCTAAGTCACAGCGCGCTGCGCCAGGGCGTGGCAATGGTGCAGCAAGATCCGGTGGTGCTGGCGGATACCTTCCTCGCCAACGTGACGCTGGGGCGTGATATCTCCGAAGAACGCGTCTGGCAGGCGCTGGAAACCGTGCAATTGGCGGAGCTGGCGCGTAGCATGAGCGACGGTATTTACACGCCGCTTGGCGAGCAGGGGAATAATCTCTCAGTCGGGCAAAAGCAACTGCTGGCACTGGCACGCGTGTTGGTGGAGACGCCGCAAATCCTGATCCTTGATGAGGCAACAGCCAGCATTGACTCCGGGACTGAACAGGCGATTCAACATGCTCTGGCGGCGGTGCGTGAACATACTACGCTTGTGGTGATTGCTCACCGCTTATCGACTATTGTTGATGCCGACACCATTCTGGTGCTTCATCGTGGGCAAGCCGTGGAGCAGGGCACTCACCAGCAACTGCTGGCGGCCCAGGGACGATACTGGCAGATGTATCAACTGCAACTTGCGGGCGAAGAGCTGGCAGCCAGCGTGCGTGAAGAGGAATCATTGAGCGCCTGAATAGCGCAATATTTCATCGTTGGTGCAAAAATGTAACGCACTGTGCACTGTCATAGTGCGTTTTCATTTTCAATCTTCTTAACTTCCTGCTCTCTTTCTCGTTTTTCATTTCTGGCACACCGCTTGCAATACCTTCTTCGTGTAGCAGAACCATTACCGAATTCTGACCGGAGGGGATCTATGAAGCTGGTGACCGTGATAATCAAACCATTCAAGCTGGAAGACGTTCGTGAAGCGTTATCTTCCATTGGTATTCAGGGCCTGACCGTCACCGAAGTGAAAGGTTTTGGGCGTCAGAAAGGGCATGCCGAGCTGTACCGGGGGGCGGAATACAGCGTCAACTTCCTGCCAAAAGTAAAAATTGATGTGGCGATTGCTGATGACCAACTCGATGAAGTGATCGATATCGTCAGCAAAGCGGCTTACACCGGAAAAATTGGCGACGGCAAAATCTTCGTCGCTGAATTGCAACGCGTCATTCGTATTCGTACCGGCGAAGCCGACGAAGCGGCGCTGTAATCTCTGGCACACAGCAACAGGAACGAAAAATGAAGATAGCAACGATAAAAACTGGGCTTACTTCACTGGCGATGCTGCCGGGACTGGTAATGGCTGCACCTGCGGTGGCCGATAAAGCCGACAATGCATTTATGATGATTTGTACTGCGCTGGTGCTGTTTATGACTATTCCGGGGATTGCCCTGTTTTATGGAGGGCTGATTCGTGGCAAAAACGTGCTGTCGATGCTGACGCAGGTGACCGTGACGTTTGCACTGGTCTGTATTCTCTGGGTGGTTTACGGCTACTCGCTGGCGTTTGGCGAAGGCAACAACTTCTTCGGCAACATTAACGGGTTGATGCTGAAAAACATTGAACTGACGGCGGTGATGGGCAGCATTTATCAGTATATCCACGTGGCGTTTCAGGGATCGTTTGCCTGCATTACCGTAGGCTTGATAGTTGGGGCGCTGGCGGAACGAATCCGCTTCTCAGCTGTGTTGATTTTTGTGGTGGTATGGCTGACGCTCTCTTACATTCCGATTGCGCATATGGTCTGGGGCGGCGGTTTGCTGGCTTCTCACGGTGCGCTGGATTTCGCGGGTGGCACGGTGGTGCACATTAACGCCGCAATCGCCGGTCTGGTGGGCGCGTATCTGATAGGCAAACGCGTGGGCTTCGGTAAAGAGGCGTTTAAACCGCACAACCTGCCGATGGTCTTCACCGGGACTGCTATTCTCTATATCGGTTGGTTTGGCTTTAACGCCGGGTCAGCGGGCACGGCGAATGAAATCGCGGCACTGGCATTTGTGAATACTGTGGTCGCAACCGCGGCGGCAATTCTTGGCTGGATCTTCGGTGAATGGGCGCTGCGTGGTAAGCCTTCACTGCTGGGAGCGTGTTCTGGCGCGATTGCCGGTCTGGTCGGCGTGACGCCAGCCTGTGGTTACATTGGGGTTGGCGGCGCGTTGATTATCGGCGTGGTAGCTGGTCTGGCGGGCTTGTGGGGCGTTACCATGCTCAAACGCTTGCTGCGGGTGGATGATCCCTGCGATGTCTTCGGTGTGCACGGCGTTTGTGGTATTGTCGGCTGTATCATGACCGGGATTTTTGCCGCCAGCTCGCTGGGCGGCGTGGGCTTCGCTGAAGGTGTGACGATGGGCCATCAGTTGCTGGTACAGCTGGAAAGCATCGCCATTACGATTGTCTGGTCTGGTGTGGTGGCATTTATCGGCTACAAACTGGCGGATTTGACGGTTGGTCTGCGTGTACCGGAAGAGCAGGAGCGAGAAGGGCTGGACGTCAACAGCCACGGCGAGAATGCCTATAACGCGTAACAAGCACTGCAAAAAACAGCCGGACGGTTTTCACCTCCGGCTATTTTTTTAATTGTGATTACGCATCACCCCTTCCTGAACGGTCGAGGCAACCAGCACGCCGTCCTGGGTATAAAACTCACCGCGCACAAAGCCGCGTGCGCTGGACGCCGAGGTGCTTTCCACGCTATACAGCAGCCATTCATTCAAATTAAACGGGCGATGGAACCACATGGAATGGTCAATGGTGGCAATCTGAATCCCCGGTTCGAGAAAACCGATGCCGTGCGGCTGTAGAGCTACCGGCAGGAAATTAAGATCAGAAGCATAACCGAGCAGATACTGATGAACGCGCAGATCATCCGGCACGCTACCATTTGCGCGGATCCACACCTGACGATGCGGTTCTGCGACGTGACCTTTCAGTGGGTTATGAAACTCCACCGGACGGACTTCCAGCGGACGATCGCAGATGAATTTATCTTTCAGCACTGGCGGCAGCAGGTGCGCCAGCGATTGGGCGATTTGCGTTTCTGAAGGCAGGACATCAGGCGCTGGCGCGGACGGCATTGTTTTTTGATGTTCGAAACCCGCTTCTGGTGCCTGGAAAGAGGCAGTCATATAAAAAATCGGTTTGCCGTTTTGAATAGCAGAAACCCGGCGGGCGCTGAAGCTGTTACCGTCACGCAGCGTTTCGACATCATAAATAATCGGCTTCTTACTATCGCCAGGGCGAAGAAAGTAGCTGTGAAAAGAATGTACCAGCCGCTCGTCAGGGACGGTCTCTTTTGCAGCATACAAGGCCTGACCCACGACCTGGCCGCCAAATACCTGGCGTAAACCTAAATCTTCACTCTGGCCGCGAAAGAGTCCTTCCTCAATTTTTTCCAGATTTAACAATGTCAGTAAATTTTTTAGCGCCTGACTCATATAACTCTCCAGTAACAAAGCTGCCGCAGCAAGCCAAAGTGAGTTGAGTATAACGCAAATTTGCCACTGGTCCGATGGGTGCAATGGTCTGAATTACGGGCTAATTACAGGCAGAAATGCGTGATGTGTGCCACACTTGTTGACGTTACTATTTTGTTAACCACTCTTCCGGCGAGGAAAGTTAGCCCGCTGGTGCATTGATAATAAGGAGAAGTGAATGAAACTCGTGCACATGGCCAGTGGTTTAGCGGTTGCGATTGCGTTGGCGGCTTGCGCAGATAAAAGCGCGGATATTCAGACGCCAGCACCGGCTGCAAATACGTCTATTTCAGCAACACAACAACCTGCTATCCAGCAACCGAATGTCTCCGGTACCGTTTGGATCCGTCAGAAAGTCGCACTGCCGCCTGATGCCGTGCTGACCGTGACACTTTCTGACGCGTCGTTAGCCGATGCGCCGTCGAAAGTGCTGGCGCAGAAAGCGGTGCGTACCGAAGGTAAACAGTCACCATTCAGCTTTGTTCTGCCATTTAACCCGGCAGATGTTCAACCGAACGCGCGTATTCTGTTGAGTGCGGCGATTACCGTGAATGACAAACTGGTATTTATTACCGATACCGTTCAGCCGGTGATCAACCAGGGCGGAACTAAAGCCGACCTGACATTGGTACCGGTGCAGCAAACCGCCGTGCCGGTTCAGGCTAGCGGTGGCGCAACGACTACCGTACCTTCAACTTCACCAACCCAGGTGAATCCGTCTTCGGCAGTTCCAGCTCCAACGCAATATTAAGCGAAGTTAACCCTCTCCGCCCGGAGAGGGTTAGTAGTTCCAGCGATAAAGCTGCAAGTCGATTTGCCCGCTTCCCGACACCATCACACCTTCTGCCAGTAATGCCTGTCGCTGACGCTGTAAATCCGGTCCGGTCAGTGAAATGGTGCCGTGGCGATTAACCACCCGGTGCCAGGGCAAGGTGCTGCCTTCGGGGAGACGCTTTAACACACCGCCTACCTGGCGCGCGGCGCGCGGCGATCCCGCCAGTTTCGCCACATCACCGTAAGTGGTGACATAGCCTTCGGGAATAGCGGCTACGATTTGCCAGACGCGTTGGGGAAATGAATCTTCTTTTTCCATCTTTTCTTCCTGAGGTAATTTTTCAGCATAATCTGGAAAAACGCCCGAGTGAAGCCGCATTGCGCAAGAAACCAGCATCTGGCACGCAATGGGTTGCAATTAGCCGGGGCAGCAGTGATAATGCGCCTGCGCGTTGGTTCTCAACGCTCTCAATGGGGGCTCTGTTGGTTCTCCCGCAACGCTACTCTGTTTACCAGGTCAGGTCCGGAAGGAAGCAGCCAAGGCAGATGACGCGTGTGCCGGGATGTAGCTGGCAGGGCCCCCACCCATTTCTGCCGCCCACCGTTTCGTCAAAAAATCCCAACATGGCTAAACTTTAACCACAACTGACGTCGCAAGAATTGTCTGGCTGCGCAGTACGCTTCGGAGGTATGTCTGATGAAGTATGTTGATGGTTTTGTTGTTGCCGTTCCTGCCGATAAAAAGGATGCCTATCGGGAAATGGCCGCTAAGGCCGCGCCATTATTTAAAGAGTTCGGTGCGCTTCGTATTGTCGAATGCTGGGCCAGCGATGTACCGGATGGTAAAGTGACCGATTTTCGTATGGCGGTGAAAGCGGAAGAGAATGAAGAGGTTGTCTTTAGCTGGATTGAATACCCTTCAAAAGAGGTCCGCGACGCTGCTAATCAAAAGATGATGTCGGACCCACGGATGAAAGAGTTCGGCGAGTCCATGCCGTTTGACGGCAAGCGAATGATCTATGGTGGATTCGAATCAATCATCGACGAGTAGGTAGCGTGACGGGCTGTGCGGCGTGCCGTCAGCCCTAAAATTCACAAATGTTGCTCGGCCCAGCGTAAGAAATCCTCTTTCGGTAATGCCTTGCTGTAGAGCCAGCCCTGACCGTAGTGCACGCCATGCTGGCGTAGCCACTCTTCTTGTTTACTGGTTTCGATTCCCTCCGCAACCATTTTCAGTTTCAGTGTTTTTGCCATTTCGATGATATGCGGCGTGACATTTTTATATTCCAGCGCATCAACGAAAGATTTATCGATCTTCAGAATGTCGACATCCAGATCCTGTAAATAGCTTAAACTTGAATACCCTGTACCAAAATCATCGAGATAAATTTCATGGCCCGCCTCCCGGTAGCGAGAAATTATCGGGGCGCTGGTTTTCGGATCGGCAAACTCGCGTTCAGTGAGTTCAAGCGCGATCTGTCTGGGATTAACCTGATAGTGATTGATCATTTCACGCAGCAATTGCGGGATTTTTTCCGAGGTGAGCACGGTGGATTCAAGATTGATCGAAATATGCTGCTGAGGATGCTGACGCAGCCAGTCGCCCATATCTTCAAAGACGCTTCTTATAATCAGTAGCGTCAATGGCTCAGAAAGGCCCGTTTGCTGTGCCAGCGGAATAAAACTATCTGGTGACAACCAACTACCGTCTGTCTGCGGCCAGCGCGCCAGTGCCTCAGCACCGACAATTTTGCCATTGGCTAAGGAGATAATCGGCTGATAGTGCACGCAAATATCACGATTTTCGATAGCATCCTGCAGCCGATGATGCGGTGACTGGATACGGCGCAAAATACGCAGCACAAACATCGCTGCCAGCAGGCCAATCACCAACCCGAGCGGTAACCAAATAAAGACTTGCCGATGCCAGCCTTTCTGCAACATTTTCGTTGAAGCCCAGGTGATGATCGAAATATTCATCTCCGGTAAGGGCAGGATATCGTAAATGATTCCATTATTTTCGATATGCTCACCGGGTGTTTTTTGTAGCCTGGTAATAATTCCTTGAGCAATTTTATCGCTGCTGGTTATGACAACGTTATGGGCATTGCCAATAATGGCGGCATCAATTTGCCATGAGCTATAGGGAATGACATCAATAAAGGAAGCAGGGTCGATCATGACGACATAATGTGCCGTTCCCATGGCGACCATATAACGGATAATGCCTAAATCGCTATGCGATGTTAACCAGACACGATAACCATCTTTCGAAATTTTACCTGGCTCGGGGAAGGTATCGGGCGGGCTTTCATGCTCCAGAGACGAACACTGGGGAACGTTGTTATCGATATAAACCACTTCCTGAATATAGCGATAACTGTAAGATACCCGACGCATTTCCATGAGATGGGCTTCGCTACAGGCAGCGCCTTGCCATCTTTCCAGCTCTTGCAGCGCATCTTTCCCTTGTGTCGCCACCTTATTGGCCCGAATAGCGACGCGGGAGGAATACGTATTCAGCTCTTCAATAAATGATGTTTCTACCTGCTGATGGGCCAGCCAGATGCTTAAGCCGACAGGCAGCAATACTGAAAGAATCAGTACTCCCGAAATAAGGCTGACCAGATGTCGTGTTCTCACCAGCATATCCTTATTAACACAGTGTAGGGCAAGTATATCTGATTGTGGAAAAAGGCTGGCAGGAGATAAGGAGGTAGAGCTGGTATTTCCTGAAGTGATGGGTGGAAGCGATCGTTGTCATTTGACCAGGCGTAGAGCTTTACGCCTGGTATGTACCCCTAACTTAAGATGTTGATTCGGCGCGAGCGAGGGTAAAAATATCGTAAAAAGATAGTTCACCTTTACGGACGATCATTTTTTGCAGTTGTTCTTTATGAACATCCGCGACACGCGGAGAGTTCAAGATGGCTTCAACCAGCGCGGCAGGTACAAAGCGCGTGTTGTACCATTCGCCGTTATAGCAAACGCGGAAATCCAGCACGTCGATATCTTCATAGCGGTAGCGTGGGTAGACATCGAAAAAGAAGAAACCATTAAGCAGGATAAATAATACAACCAGTAGCCAGACAGAGCCTGAAAGCGTTTCGGACTGCAACATCACCGCCAGGGTGGCAAAAAAAGCAACGTACATACCGATAAACAGCCCCGGATGTTTACGGATAAAACTGATACTAAAGCGGGGTTTGTTGTCGCGTTTTTCGCGGGTATTCAGAGACTCAATCGTTTCGGTCAGCAGGCGTTGTATTTCGGTCATCGTTTGCCTTCGTGATATCTGCAACTTTTCAGGGAACACCCTATTTTAACGTGGGAATAGTAGAGGGGAAGTAACAGATTTGCCACGATTTTGCATAACAGTTGAGAAAGGCTGGTTACAATTTTTTAATGATTCTGGCTGGATTACCGCCCACGACAACGTTGTCCGGGACATCTTTTGTGACAACTGCACCTGAGGCTACCACGACGTTATCACCAATGGTCACACCAGGGTTAATGACCGCACGTCCGCCAATCCAGACGTTATTACCGATGGTGACGGGTTTCCCCAGTTCAGCACCGCTATTACGTGCTACAGGGTCGATGGGATGTGTTGCCGTGTAGATATGAACGCCTGGTGCCAACATACAGTTATCACCAATGCGAATAGGGCAGACATCAAGCATCACGCAATCGAAGTTGGCGAAAAAATTATTGCCGAGAAAAATGTTATAGCCATAGTCACAGCGAAACGTTGGCTCAATATAAGCCTCTGTCACCTGACCGAATAAATCAGCAAGAATTTGCTGGCGTAATGTGTGCTCTTCCGCCAGGGAATGATTGTATCGGTGAATAAGCCGACGAGCGCGCAGGCGATCGCGAGATAACGCCTCATCTGCCGAGTGATACAACTCACCAGCAATCATCTTTTCTTTTTCTGTGCTCATTACTGACTTCCGGTTGCTGAAAATGCGGCAACACAGTAAGACGAAAAGTCAGTGAAGAGAACGTTCCCATTACATCTGTGTGATGAAGATCACATAGGGTATGCCTTCATGGCGAAAAAAGTATAAAATTATTAATAAACAGCCGGTTATAGCTCCGAAAGCGAGTTGTTTATTAGCGAATAAATTTCCATACTGAGGAAGGGATCTTGTCGTACAGTTTATTCATGGTCAATTCGGCGAGGCGGTGATCTGCGGCTGAGTAAAATACCGCCAGTTCATTATCTGATAATTCGTATTTATTTTTCTCGATAACACGCTCCAGCGTGTCAATTGTCTGGCAACGACGTAAACGCATTAAATAATCGGTTTTCGTTAAAGGTTTTTCGGACATACTTCTACCCATGGTTGTAATAATTCTAACAAGATAAACTCGCAGGATTCTCTTTCGTCGCATTGACAAAACAACGGAATAGTCGATTACCTGACTTCCGCCATTTCTGAAGATCCTGCATATTAATACCATAACTACTGAACAACATAAAGGTGTCATCCAGATATTCGTCGATCTGCTCAATGAGCTTATTGTCTTCATTATACTTAATTTTGTAATTAAGTGCGAAGGTCGCAATATGCTCAATCAGTTCATTCAACTGGAGGTTGATCGCCGAGGTTGGGTCGTTAACCCAGCCATGATTGCTTTCTTCAAGGTTTGCAAGGCAGTCATGATACAGGGTTTCACAGAGAAACTTAAGCTGTGCGATATCATGTCTTTTGGGTGAGTATTCATCCATAACGCGTCCCCTTCTTAGCGGTTGAACTAACGGACACCTTTCGGGATGGAAAAAACTTACTGACCTGGACTTGCCCTCTCGTTTGTTAGCTTAACTATAAGCCACTCTTTGTAGGTTTTCATCGCATTATTACGAAAAATTACAATTAGGAAGGAAGCGGGACAGGACTCACTTTTTCATACTAGCACCAACCCGCAGCAGGTAAAAGCAGTTTGCTCGAACTGTTCATAACATTTCAGAATTATCGCCAGAAGAAATTGGTGACACTAATACCAGGATTGCTCTGAATATGACGTAATAACCGAGGAATGAATAAAGAATTACCGCAAATAATTAAGAATAGCCTCTAAATGGTTATGGATTATTAAATCTATTAGCGCTACTTAATATAAATTAACTAACAATCAGTATTTTTTATGAATTTTATGCGGGGTTAATACTGGTTTTCGTATGGGATCCTGAGTTGGTGGTTCAATACTCCTTAATGTTCGTAGGTTATGCATAAAAAAGGCCGCTTGCGCGGCCTTAGTGATTACACGTTGTATCAATGATGATCGACAGTATGGTTGTGCTCGATATCTTCATTCTTGCGGCTAAAGCGGCGGCGAACCACCACAAAGAATACCGGAACGAAGAAGATTGCCAGTACCGTTGCGGTCACCATCCCGCCCATTACACCGGTACCTACTGCGTTCTGCGCGCCGGAACCAGCACCAGTACTGATAACCAGCGGCATAACGCCGAGGATAAACGCCAACGAGGTCATCAGGATTGGGCGTAAACGCATCCGCACCGCATCAAGCGTCGCTTCAATCAGACCTTTACCTTCTTTATCCATCAAGTCTTTGGCGAATTCGACGATAAGTATCGCGTTCTTCGCCGACAAACCAATGGTTGTGAGCAGGCCTACCTGGAAGTAAACGTCATTGGTCAGGCCACGGAAGGTGGCAGCCAGCAACGCACCGATAACCCCCAGCGGAACGACCAGCATAACGGAGAACGGAATCGACCAGCTCTCGTACAGCGCAGCCAGACACAGGAACACGACAATCAACGAAATCGCGTACAGTGAAGGTGCCTGGTTGCCGGAGAGACGTTCCTGATAGGACATTCCCGTCCAGTCATAGCCAACACCGGTAGGCAGTTTGCTCGCCAGTTGTTCCATCAGCTCCATTGCTTCACCGGTACTTTTACCCGGTGCCGCCTGGCCTAAGATTTCCATAGATGGCAGGCCGTTGTAACGTTCCAGACGCGGCGAACCGTACTCCCAACGAGAAGAGGAGAACGCCGAGAACGGCACCATCTGACCATCAGCAGCACGAACATACCAGTCGCCGATATCATCCGGCAGCATACGGTATTTCGCCTCTGACATGACGTAAACTTTCTTCACACGACCGCGGTCGATAAAGTCGTTCACATAGCTACCGCCCCATGCAGCGCCCAGAGTGGTGTTAATGTCGTTGATAGAAACACCCAGCGCCTGCGCTTTTTCCTGGTCGATATCAATCTTAAACTGCGGGGTATCTTCCAGACCGTTTGGACGTACGCTGGTCAACATATCAGGGTGCTTCGCTGCTTCTGCAAGCAACTGGTTACGCGCCTGAGTCAGTTTTTCGTGACCAAGGCCAGCCTGGTCAATCAGCTCAAAGTCAAAGCCGGTTGCGGTACCCAGTTCCACGATTGCGGGCAGGTTAAAGGCGAAAACCATCGCATCTTTGATTTGCGAGAAAGCACGTGTTGCACGCATGGTAATCGCTTCAACTTTGTTTTCTTCGCCCGGACGATCGGCCCAGTCCTTCAAGGAAACGAACGCAATACCGGTATTCTGACCACGTCCCGCAAAGCCGAAGCCGTTAACGGCGAACACCGACTCAACGTTGTTCTTTTCTTTGGTCAGATAGTAATTCGTTACCTCATTGAGCACTTTCTGCGTACGTTCCTGCGTTGCACCTGCTGGCAGCTGAACCATGGTCATAAATACGCCCTGGTCCTCATCTGGCAAGAAGGAGCTTGGCAGACGCACGAACAGATAGGCCATGCCGACCACGATGATCAGATACAGCACCAGGTAACGCCCCGTACTGCGCAGAATACCGCCTACGCTGTCGGTGTAGTGGTGCGTGCTCTTCTCGAACATGCGGTTAAACCAGCCGAAGAAGCCTTTTTTACCTTCCCCGTGATCGCCTTTGGCAATCGGTTTCAGCATGGTGGCACAAAGAGCCGGAGTCAGGATCAACGCCACCAGTACCGACAGCGCCATTGCTGAAACAATGGTAATAGAGAACTGACGATAGATAGCACCAGTAGAACCGCCAAAGAAGGCCATCGGTACGAATACCGCCGACAGTACCATCGCGATACCGACCAGAGCGCCCTGAATCTGCCCCATCGACTTACGGGTGGCTTCTTTTGGCGGCAAACCTTCTTCCGCCATCACACGCTCAACGTTTTCTACCACAACGATAGCGTCATCCACCAACAGGCCGATGGCGAGCACCATCCCGAACATTGTTAGCGTGTTTATCGAGAAGCCAAAGGCGGCAAGGACGGCAAAGGTCCCGAGCAATACCACCGGTACGGCAATGGTCGGAATCAACGTCGCGCGGAAGTTCTGCAAGAACAGATACATTACCAGGAACACGAGGATGATCGCTTCGACCAGCGTTTTAACCACTTCGTGAATAGAGATTTTCACGAACGGTGTGGTGTCATACGGGTAAACAATTTTCAGACCCGACGGGAAGAACGGTTCCATCTTCGCCAGTTCAGCACGGATTGCCGCAGCGGTATCCAGCGCGTTCGCACCGGTCGCCAGCTTGATCCCCAGACCGGAAGCCGGTTGGCCGTTAAACTCTGCGATGATGTCGTAGTTCTCACCACCCAGCTCAATTTTCGCCACATCACGCAGCAGCACGCGGGAACCATCCTGATTCACTTTCAGCAGGATTTTGCCGAACTCTTCAGTAGAGGTCAGACGCGTCTGAGCAATAATAGAGGCGTTAAGCTGTTGGCCTTTCACCGGCGGCGTACCACCGAGCTGACCCGCCGCAACCTGGGCGTTCTGCGCTTTGATGGCGGTAATGACATCAACCGGCGTTAGCTGGAATTTGTTCAGTTCATTCGGGTTCATCCAGATACGCATCGCGTACTGTGAACCGAACAACTGAACGTCACCCACGCCCGACGTACGGCTGATGGCATCTTTCATATTCGCCGCCACGTAGTCGGAGATATCCTCCTGCGTCATGGTGCCATCGGTGTTGATAACGCCGACAACCATCAGGAAGCTGCTGGATGATTTCTCAACGCTCACCCCTTGCTGCTGTACTTCTTGCGGCAGCAACGGCATCGCCAGCTGCAGTTTGTTCTGCACCTGAACCTGCGCGATATCCGCATCAGTACCAGACTCAAAGGTCAGGGTGATCTGCACGGTACCCGTGGAGTCACTGTTAGAGGACATGTACATCAGGTTATCGATACCGTTCATATTCTGTTCGATAACCTGTGTCACCGTGTCCTGCACTGTTTTCGCATCAGCGCCAGGGTAGGAGGCGGAGATCGTTACTGCCGGCGGTGCAATCGTAGGATATTGCGCCACCGGCAGTTTGAGGATCGCCAGCCCCCCTGCCAACATGATGATAATGGCGATCACCCACGCAAAAATCGGGCGATCGATAAAGAAATTAGGCATGTCTTAACGGCTCCTGTTTAAGTTAAGACTTGGACTGTTCAGGCTGAGCACCGCTTGCGGCTTGCTGGTTATTATCAGCGGTAACTTCTTGTGCTTTTACCTGGACACCAGGACGCACTTTCTGCAGCCCACTTATTACTACGCGATCGCCTGCTTTCAGACCTTCTGTCACCAGCCACTTATCGCCGATAGCCTGGCTTGCAACGATCGGACGGGTTTCCACTTTGTCATCCGCGCCAACCACCAGTACGGTGGCATCGCCACGCGGCGTACGGGTTACGCCCTGTTGCGGGACTAAAATAGCGTTTGGATTAAGCCCTTCTTCCAGACGTGCACGCACGAACATACCCGGCAGCAGAGTGTGATCCGGGTTCGGGAAGATAGCGCGTAGGGTGATAGACCCAGTGGTCTGATCAACGGTAACGTCAGAGAATTCCAGCGTACCGTCCTGCGGGAACTTAATGCCGTCACTGGTGATCAGCGACACTTTGGCTTTGCCGTTCTCTTGTTTCAGCGTGCCATTCGCCAGTTCCTGTTTCAGGCGCAGGAAGTCGTTGCTGGACTGGGTCACATCAACGTAGATCGGATCAAGCTGCTGCACGGTTGCCAGCGCAGTCGCCTGACCGTTCTGTACCAATGCGCCTTCCGTCACGTTTGACTTACCAATGCGACCACTAATCGGAGAGGTGACTTTGGTGTAAGCCAGATTGATTCGCGCAGTTTCAACGGCAGCTTTCGCCGCAGTTACCGCAGCATTCGCCTGTTGCGCATCAGCCAGAGCCTGATCGTACTCTTGTTTACTGATGTACTGAGTACCGAGCAATTTCTGATAACGATTCACCGTCAATTGCGCGATATTGGCTGCAGCCTGGGCTTTCGCCAGATCACCTTTCGCACTGTCGTATGCCGCCTGATAGGTCGCAGGATCAATCTGATAGAGAGAGACACCTGCTTCGATGTCGCTACCTTCTTTGAAATTACGCTTCAGGATAATCCCGCTAACTTGAGGACGAACTTCTGCGATCCGGTAGGCACTGGTGCGACCCGGAAGCTCGGTTGTGATCTGCAGAGGTTCAGTTTTGACTGTTACTACGCCAACGGCGGGCATCTGCTGGCCACCTTGTTGGGCCTGTTTGTCGTCACATCCTGTTAGGGCTAAGCTGCCTGAGAGCATCAGAACGACCGCCAGAGGCGTAAACCCTCTGTTTTTGTTCATATGTAAACCTCGAGTGTCCGATTTCAAATTGGTCAATGGTCAAAAGTTAATAAACCCATTGCTGCGTTTATATTATCGTCGTGCTATGGTACATACATTCATAAATGTATGTAAATCTAACGCCTGTAAATTCACGAACATATGGCACGAAAAACCAAACAAGAAGCGCAAGAAACGCGCCAACACATCCTCGATGTGGCTCTACGTCTTTTCTCACAGCAGGGGGTATCATCCACCTCGCTGGGTGAGATTGCAAAAGCAGCTGGCGTTACGCGCGGTGCAATCTACTGGCATTTTAAAGACAAGTCGGATTTGTTCAGTGAGATCTGGGAACTGTCAGAATCCAATATTGGTGAACTCGAGCTTGAGTATCAGGCAAAATTCCCTGGCGATCCACTCTCAGTATTAAGAGAGATATTAATTCATGTTCTTGAGTCCACGGTGACAGAAGAACGGCGTCGATTATTGATGGAGATTATATTCCACAAATGCGAATTTGTCGGCGAAATGGCTGTTGTGCAACAGGCACAACGTAATCTCTGTCTGGAAAGTTATGACCGTATAGAACAAACGTTAAAACATTGTATTGAAGCGAAAATGTTGCCTGCGGATTTAATGACGCGTCGCGCAGCAATTATTATGCGCGGCTATATTTCCGGCCTGATGGAAAACTGGCTCTTTGCCCCGCAATCTTTTGATCTTAAAAAAGAAGCCCGCGATTACGTCGCCATCTTACTGGAGATGTATCTCCTGTGCCCCACGCTTCGTAACCCTGCCACTAACGAATAACCCTGAATCTGACTCCAGGAATTTTCCTGGACATTTTCGTCGTTGCTATTCTGGTTCACTGCGTCGTGATATTCTTGCGGTTTGACTTTTTCAGGTCGTTCTTCAGGTTCAGAAACCTTCATTCATCATGACTATGTTCCAGTATTACAAACGATCACGGCATTTTGTTTTTTCAGCATTTATTGCTTTTGTTTTTGTCTTGTTATGCCAGAACACGGCGTTTGCACGGGCGTCATCGAATGGTGATTTACCGACAAAAGCGGACCTGCAGGCACAACTTGACTCACTGAATAAACAAAAAGATCTTTCTGCTCAGGACAAACTGGTGCAGCAGGATCTGACAGATACATTAGCCACCCTCGATAAAATCGATCGCGTAAAAGAAGAGACAGTTCAGCTACGGCAAAAAGTCGCTGAAGCGCCGGAAAAAATGCGCCAGGCGACCGCGGCGTTAACAGCACTTAGTGATGTCGATAACGACGAAGAAACGCGCAAAATTCTGAGCACGCTTTCGTTGCGCCAGCTGGAAACTCGCGTTGCCCAGGCGCTGGACGATTTGCAAAACGCACAAAACGATCTGGCGTCTTATAACAGCCAACTGGTTTCGTTACAGACGCAGCCCGAACGCGTGCAAAATGCGATGTATAACGCTTCGCAGCAGCTGCAACAAATTCGCAGTCGTCTGGATGGGACTGATGTCGGCGAGACGGCCTTACGTCCCAGCCAGAAAGTGTTAATGCAGGCCCAGCAGGCTTTGCTGAATGCCGAGATTGACCAGCAGCGTAAAAGCCTGGAAGGGAACACTGTCTTGCAGGATACCTTGCAAAAGCAGCGTGATTACGTGACGGCGAACAGCGCCCGTCTGGAGCACCAGTTACAACTGTTGCAAGAAGCGGTAAACAGCAAGCGCCTGACTTTAACCGAAAAAACGGCGCAGGAAGCTGTCTCCCCGGATGAAGCCGCGCGTATTCAGGCTAATCCGCTGGTGAAGCAGGAACTGGAAATTAACCAGCAGTTAAGTCAGCGTCTGATTACCGCGACTGAAAACGGTAATCAGTTGATGCAGCAAAACATCAAAGTTAAAAACTGGCTGGAGCGTGCGCTGCAATCGGAACGCAATATTAAAGAGCAGATTGCCGTTCTGAAGGGCAGTCTGCTGTTGTCTCGTATTCTTTACCAGCAACAACAAACACTCCCCTCGGCAGATGAACTGGAAAACATGACCAACCGCATCGCGGATTTGCGTCTCGAACAGTTTGAAGTCAACCAGCAGCGTGACGCGCTGTTCCAGAGCGATGCGTTCGTCAGCAAACTGGAAGAAGGTCACACCAACGAAGTTAACAGCGAAGTTCACGATGCGTTATTGCAAGTAGTTGATATGCGCCGTGAATTGCTGGATCAGCTTAACAAACAGTTGGGTAATCAGCTGATGATGGCCATTAACCTGCAAATTAACCAGCAGCAGTTAATGAGCGTATCGAAAAACCTGAAATCCATCCTGACGCAGCAAATTTTTTGGGTGAACAGTAACCGTCCGATGGACTGGGACTGGATTAAAGCGTTCCCGCAAACGCTGAAAGATGAATTTAAGTCGATGAAAATCACGGTGAACTGGGAAAAAGCCTGGCCCGCCGTATTCATCGCCTTCCTCGCTGGTTTGCCGCTGCTGTTGATTGCCGGGCTGATTCACTGGCGTTTAGGCTGGCTGAAAGCATATCAACAAAAACTGGCTTCGGCGGTAGGTTCCCTGCGTAACGATAGCCAGCTCAATACGCCAAAAGCGATTCTTATTGACCTGATCCGCGCACTGCCGGTGTGCCTGATTATTCTCGCTGTCGGCCTGATTCTGCTGACTATGCAGCTCAATATCAGCGAGTTATTGTGGTCGTTCAGCAAAAAACTGGCGATTTTCTGGCTGGTGTTTGGCCTGTGCTGGAAAGTGCTGGAGAAAAACGGTGTTGCCGTGCGTCACTTTGGTATGCCGGAACAGCAGACCAGCCACTGGCGTCGGCAAATTGTCCGCATCAGCCTCGCGTTGCTGCCGATCCATTTCTGGTCTGTGGTGGCAGAACTCTCCCCGCTGCATCTGATGGATGATGTGCTGGGGCAGGCGATGATTTTCTTCAACCTGCTGCTGATTGCCTTCCTGGTGTGGCCGATGTGCCGCGAAAGCTGGCGTGATAAAGAGTCGCACACCATGCGACTGGTCACCATTACCGTGCTGTCGATTATCCCGATTGCGTTGATGGTGCTGACCGCCACGGGTTACTTCTACACCACGCTGCGCCTCTCCGGGCGTTGGATTGAAACCGTTTATTTGGTGATCATCTGGAACCTGCTGTACCAGACGGTATTGCGCGGCTTAAGCGTAGCGGCGCGGCGTATCGCCTGGCGTCGTGCACTGGCGCGTCGGCAGAATCTGGTGAAAGAGGGCGCAGAAGGTGCCGAACCGCCGGAAGAACCCACCATTGCGCTGGAGCAGGTTAACCAGCAGACGCTGCGTATTACCATGTTGCTGATGTTTGCGCTGTTCGGTGTCATGTTCTGGGCAATTTGGTCTGATTTGATCACCGTGTTCAGCTATCTCGACAGCATTACGCTCTGGCATTACAACGCTACTGAAGCTGGTGCTGCGGTGGTGAAAAACGTCACCATGGGCAGTCTGTTGTTTGCGATTATCGCCTCAATGGTGGCCTGGGCGTTGATTCGCAACCTGCCTGGTTTGCTGGAAGTGCTGGTGCTCTCGCGACTGAATATGCGCCAGGGCGCGTCGTATGCCATTACTACCATCCTTAACTACATCATTATTGCCGTTGGTGCGATGACGGTGTTCGGATCGCTGGGCGTCTCGTGGGATAAACTCCAGTGGCTGGCGGCAGCATTATCCGTAGGTCTTGGTTTTGGTTTACAAGAGATCTTCGGTAACTTCGTTTCCGGCTTGATCATCCTGTTCGAACGTCCGGTGCGCATTGGCGACACGGTAACCATTGGTAGCTTCTCGGGTACGGTAAGTAAGATTCGTATTCGTGCGACAACGATTACCGACTTCGATCGCAAAGAAGTGATTATCCCGAACAAAGCGTTTGTTACCGAGCGTCTGATCAACTGGTCGTTGACTGACACGACTACGCGTCTGGTGATCCGTCTCGGCGTAGCTTATGGCTCCGATCTGGAAAAAGTGCGTAAAGTGTTGCTGAAGGCGGCGACTGAGCACCCAAGGGTGATGCACGAACCAATGCCGGAAGTCTTCTTTACGGCATTTGGTGCCAGCACGTTGGATCATGAGCTGCGTCTGTATGTGCGTGAACTGCGTGACCGTAGCCGTACTGTCGATGAGCTGAACCGTACTATCGATCAGCTGTGCCGTGAAAACGACATCAACATTGCCTTTAACCAGCTTGAAGTGCATCTGCACAACGAGAAGGGCGATGAGGTGACGGAAGTCAAACGCGACTACAAAGGCGACGATCCGACGCCAGCGGTAGGGTAATAACCAAAGGGGGCGACATTTAGTTGCCCCGAGATTACTAACAAAGTGCGCGTTGTTCATGCCGGATGCGGCGTGACCGCCTTATCCGGCCTACGAAACCGCAAGAATTCAATATATTGCAGGAGCGGTGTAGGCCTGATAAGCGTAGCGCATCAGGCAGTTTTGCGTTTGCCCACAATCTTAGGGGACATTTAGCGGCCCCATTTATTTCTCACTTTTCCGCCTCATCATCGCGCGTTAATTTCTTTTCATAATCGCGTTTTACAATATCCAGCGCGCGCAGCACGGTGCGGGCTGGGATCTGATTTTCTTCCAGTAGCACAATCAAATCGACGGCCAGTTTGACATCGTCAGGGGCATTTTCCAGTGACATACTCTCTCCATTGCTAGCGGGTTAAACGCGCTAACCTGTTTTCGATTTTTTCCAGCGCATGGCGGCAGCGTGCCAGGCGCGCTTCATAGGCTTCCACTTCACGATGCAGCGTCTGCTGTTCCACGAGATCGGTCGCTCGCGCCAGACGGGCTCTACGTTCGGCAACCATCTCACGTAGCCGCCGCTCAAAATCCTGATGCTGAATACGTTTACGCTGCCAGCGGGCAATTTTCGGTGGTGCGCTATCCCACTCGCGTAGCGACCAGGCTGTGGCTTCACGCGCTATAGCCTCCAGTTGCGCCGCCAGATGTTCTGCCAGCCAGGCGACTTGCGGCAGCTGTTGCTGCTCAACCGCATGACGAAGCGCAGCCAGGTTATCGCCCGCCTCATCGAGACAAGCCTGTAGTGTTGTCGCACGGGTCTGAAAAAGGTGCCTGTCAAAACGGGCACTTAGCGTGGCAAATTGCGCTACCGGGGCACAACGCTGACGCAGCGTGGCGAGCTGTCCTTCCAGTTTTTCCAGTAGCAGGGCGGTTTTCACGATAAGACCTCAATGAAAATGATAATTGTTATGCTAAAGTAGCCACTCTGTAAGCTGACAACACTCAATATGCAACGAATCATTTTAATCATCATTGGCTGGCTGGCGGTAGTGCTGGGTACGCTGGGCGTGGTATTACCGGTATTACCGACGACGCCGTTTATCCTGCTGGCGGCCTGGTGCTTTGCCCGTTCTTCCCCGCGCTTTCACGCCTGGTTGCTGTACCGCTCATGGTTTGGCAGCTATCTACGTTTCTGGCAGAAACATCATGCGATGCCGCGCGGCGCAAAACCACGGGCGATTTTGCTTATTTTGATTACGTTTACGATTTCGCTGTGGTTCGTCCAGATGCCGTGGGTGCGCATCATGTTGCTGGTAATTCTCGCCTGTTTGCTTTTTTATATGTGGCGAATTCCGGTGATTGATGAAAAGCAAGAAAAGCACTGAAGCACAACAATCGCAGTTGCAATTATTGCGTACAGCCAGTACATTCTGGCGTTTTCGAGCACAGGCGCAGGCGGTCAAAGGTTAAACAACTGTTACTTTTGATACGTTCAAAACGCGCCGTGAGTACCACCGTAACAAGCAGGCATACACTTATGACCGCGACTGCACAGCAGCTTGAGTATCTCAAAAATAGCATCAAAAGCATTCAGGACTACCCAAAACCCGGCATTCTTTTCCGCGATGTCACCAGCTTACTGGAAGACCCGAAAGCTTACGCTCTCAGCATCGACTTGCTGGTTGAGCGTTACAAAAATGCGGGCATTACCAAAGTGGTCGGCACCGAAGCGCGTGGCTTCTTGTTTGGCGCTCCGGTAGCTCTGGGTCTGGGCGTTGGCTTTGTACCGGTCCGTAAACCGGGCAAACTGCCGCGTGAAACCATCAGTGAAACTTACGACCTGGAATACGGCACCGATCAGCTGGAAATCCACGTTGATGCCATCAAACCGGGCGATAAAGTTCTGGTGGTGGACGATCTGCTGGCAACCGGCGGCACTATCGAAGCGACCGTTAAACTGATCCGTCGTCTGGGTGGTGAAGTAGCTGACGCTGCGTTCATTATCAACCTGTTCGATCTCGGCGGTGAACAGCGTCTCGAAAAACAGGGCATTACCAGCTACAGCCTTGTCCCGTTCCCGGGCCATTAATTATCGTCAGTCTTGCGCTGCTCACGCTACGGGCAGCACAAGATGTGCATTCAGCCTCGCCGTTCTGACGGGGCTGTGTTAGCATTACCCCTTCGTGAATCCACCTTCCAGCGTTTCAGAGCCTGCCAATGAGTTATCAGGTCTTAGCCCGAAAATGGCGCCCACAAACCTTTGCTGACGTCGTCGGCCAGGAACATGTGCTGACCGCACTGGCGAACGGCTTGTCGTTAGGGCGTATTCATCATGCTTATCTTTTTTCCGGCACCCGTGGCGTCGGAAAAACCTCTATCGCCCGACTGTTGGCGAAGGGGCTAAACTGCGAAACCGGCATTACCGCGACGCCGTGCGGCGTGTGCGATAACTGTCGTGAAATCGAGCAGGGGCGCTTTGTCGATCTGATTGAAATCGACGCCGCCTCGCGTACCAAAGTTGAAGATACCCGCGACCTGCTGGATAACGTCCAGTACGCTCCGGCGCGTGGTCGTTTCAAAGTTTATCTCATCGACGAAGTGCATATGCTGTCGCGTCACAGCTTTAACGCACTGTTAAAAACCCTTGAAGAGCCGCCAGAGCACGTTAAGTTTTTGCTGGCGACGACCGATCCGCAGAAATTGCCGGTGACGATTTTGTCACGCTGTCTGCAATTTCATCTCAAGGCGCTGGATGTCGAGCAAATTCGCCATCAGCTTGAGCACATCCTCAACGAAGAACATATCGCTCACGAGCCGCGGGCGCTGCAATTGTTGGCACGCGCCGCTGAAGGCAGCCTGCGAGATGCCTTAAGTCTGACCGACCAGGCGATTGCCAGCGGTGACGGCCAGGTTTCAACCCAGGCGGTCAGTGCGATGCTGGGTACGCTTGACGACGATCAGGCGTTATCGCTGGTTGAAGCGATGGTCGAGGCCAACGGCGAGCGCGTAATGGCGCTAATTAATGAAGCTGCTGCCCGTGGTATCGAGTGGGAAGCGTTGCTGGTGGAAATGCTCGGTCTGTTGCATCGTATTGCGATGGTACAACTTTCGCCTGCTGCACTTGGCAACGACATGGCCGCCATCGAGCTGCGGATGCGTGAACTGGCGCGCACCATACCGCCGACGGATATTCAGCTTTACTATCAGACGCTGTTGATTGGTCGCAAAGAATTACCGTATGCGCCGGACCGCCGTATGGGCGTTGAGATGACGCTGCTGCGCGCACTGGCGTTCCATCCGCGTATGCCTCTGCCTGATCCAGAAGTGCCACGCCAGTCCTTTGCGCCCGTCGCGCCAACGGCAGTAATGACGCCAACACAGGTGCCGCCGCAACCGCAATCAGCGCCGCAGCAGGCACCGACTGTACCGCTCCCGGAAACCACCAGCCAGGTGCTGGCGGCGCGCCAGCAGTTGCAGCGCGTGCAGGGAGCAACCAAAGCAAAAAAGAGTGAACCGGCAGCCGCTATCCGCGCGCGGCCGGTGAATAACGCTGCGCTGGAAAGACTGGCTTCGGTCACCGATCGCGTTCAGGCGCGCCCGGTGCCATCGGCGCTGGAAAAAGCGCCAGCCAAAAAAGAAGCGTATCGTTGGAAGGCGACCACTCCAGTGATGCAGCAAAAAGAAGTGGTCGCCACGCCGAAGGCGCTGAAAAAAGCGCTGGAACATGAAAAAACGCCGGAACTGGCGGCGAAGCTGGCGGCAGAAGCCATTGAGCGCGACCCGTGGGCGGCTCAGGTGAGTCAACTTTCGCTACCAAAACTGGTCGAACAGGTGGCCTTAAATGCCTGGAAAGAGGAGAGCGACAACGCAGTATGTCTGCATTTGCGCTCCTCTCAGCGGCATTTGAACAACCGCGGCGCACAGCAAAAACTGGCTGAAGCGTTGAGCACGTTAAAAGGTTCAACGGTTGAACTGACTATCGTTGAAGATGATAATCCCGCGGTGCGTACGCCGCTGGAATGGCGTCAGGCGATATACGAAGAAAAACTTGCGCAGGCGCGCGAGTCCATTATTGCGGATAATAATATTCAGACCCTGCGTCGATTCTTCGATGCGGAGCTGGATGAAGAAAGTATCCGCCCCATTTGATCGTAAGCACAGCTTACGTTCGTCATCCTTAACGTGATTGAGAGAGAAACCTATGTTTGGTAAAGGCGGTCTGGGTAACCTGATGAAGCAAGCCCAGCAGATGCAAGAAAAAATGCAGAAAATGCAGGAAGAGATCGCGCAGCTGGAAGTCACCGGCGAATCTGGCGCAGGTCTGGTAAAAGTGACCATCAACGGTGCACACAACTGCCGTCGCGTAGAGATCGACCCGAGCCTGCTGGAAGACGACAAAGAGATGCTGGAAGACCTGGTGGCTGCAGCATTCAACGACGCAGCACGTCGTATTGAAGAAACGCAGAAAGAAAAAATGGCCTCTGTATCCTCCGGAATGCAGCTGCCGCCTGGCTTTAAGATGCCGTTCTGATGCAAACCAGCCCGCTGTTAACACAGCTTATGGAAGCACTGCGCTGTCTGCCGGGCGTTGGCCCGAAGTCGGCGCAGCGTATGGCGTTCACGCTGCTTCAGCGCGATCGTAGCGGCGGGATGCGTCTGGCGCAGGCGCTCACCCGGGCGATGTCGGAAATCGGCCACTGCGCCGATTGTCGCACCTTCACCGAACAGGAAGTCTGTAACATCTGTTCGAATCCACGTCGTCAGGAAAACGGTCAAATCTGCGTGGTGGAGAGTCCGGCGGACATTTACGCCATCGAGCAGACGGGGCAGTTTTCAGGTCGTTATTTTGTGTTGATGGGACACCTGTCACCGCTGGACGGCATCGGTCCTGATGATATCGGGCTTGATCGTCTGGAACAGCGTCTGGCAGAGGAAAAAATCACTGAAGTGATCCTCGCCACCAACCCCACGGTTGAAGGTGAAGCTACCGCTAACTACATTGCCGAGCTTTGTGCGCAATATGACGTGGAAGCCAGCCGAATCGCTCATGGCGTACCGGTTGGCGGCGAACTGGAAATGGTCGATGGCACCACGCTGTCACACTCCCTTGCCGGGCGTCATAAGATTCGTTTTTAAGCAAACGAGAGCAGGATCACCTGCTCTCGCTTGAAATTATTCTCCCTTGTCCCCATCTCTCCCTCATCCTGTTTTTAACCTTAAAATGGCATTATTGAGGTAGACCTACATGAAAGGACAAGAAACTCGTGGTTTTCAGTCAGAAGTGAAACAGCTTCTGCATCTGATGATCCATTCTCTCTATTCCAATAAAGAAATCTTCCTGCGTGAGCTTATCTCTAACGCCTCCGATGCGGCGGACAAGCTGCGTTTCCGCGCGCTTTCTAACCCGGACCTGTACGAAGGTGATGGTGAACTACGCGTTCGTGTCTCTTTCGATAAAGACAAGCGCACGCTGACCATCTCCGATAACGGCGTGGGGATGACCCGCGACGAAGTGATTGACCATCTGGGGACTATCGCTAAATCCGGCACCAAATCATTCCTCGAATCCCTGGGTTCTGACCAGGCGAAAGACAGCCAGCTGATCGGTCAGTTTGGTGTTGGTTTCTACTCTGCGTTTATCGTGGCTGACAAAGTGACCGTGCGTACTCGCGCGGCAGGCGAAAAACCAGAAAACGGCGTCTTCTGGGAATCGGCTGGCGAAGGTGAATACACCGTTGCCGACATCACTAAAGAAGATCGTGGTACTGAAATCACCCTGCATCTGCGTGAAGGCGAAGACGAGTTCCTCGATGACTGGCGTGTGCGTTCCATCATCAGCAAATATTCCGACCATATCGCGCTGCCGGTAGAGATCGAAAAACGCGAAGAGAAAGACGGCGAAACCGTTATCTCCTGGGAGAAAATCAACAAAGCGCAGGCGCTGTGGACTCGTAACAAGTCGGAAATCACCGATGAAGAGTACAAAGAGTTCTACAAACACATCGCCCACGACTTTAACGATCCGCTGACCTGGAGCCACAACCGCGTTGAAGGTAAGCAGGAGTACACCAGCCTGCTGTACATTCCGTCTCAGGCACCGTGGGATATGTGGAACCGCGATCATAAACACGGTCTGAAACTGTATGTTCAGCGTGTGTTCATCATGGACGACGCAGAACAGTTCATGCCGAACTATCTGCGCTTCGTGCGTGGTCTGATTGACTCCAGCGATCTGCCGCTGAACGTTTCCCGTGAAATCCTCCAGGACAGCACGGTAACGCGTAACCTGCGCAATGCGCTGACCAAGCGTGTGCTGCAAATGCTGGAAAAACTGGCGAAAGACGACGCGGAAAAATACCAGACCTTCTGGCAACAGTTTGGCCTGGTACTGAAAGAAGGTCCGGCGGAAGATTTCGCTAACCAGGAAGCGATCGCCAAACTGCTGCGTTTTGCTTCTACCCATACCGATTCTTCTGCGCAGACCGTGTCTCTGGAAGACTACGTTTCCCGCATGAAAGAAGGGCAGGAGAAAATCTACTATATCACCGCAGACAGCTACGCGGCAGCGAAGAGCAGCCCGCACCTGGAACTGCTGCGTAAGAAAGGCATCGAAGTTCTGCTGCTTTCCGACCGCATCGATGAGTGGATGATGAACTATCTGACCGAGTTCGACGGTAAACCGTTCCAGTCCGTGTCTAAAGTTGATGAGTCGCTGGAAAAACTGGCTGACGAAGTCGACGAAAGTGCGAAAGAAGCGGAAAAAGCACTGACTCCGTTCATCGACCGCGTGAAAGCACTGCTTGGCGAGCGTGTGAAAGATGTGCGTCTGACTCACCGTCTGACCGATACGCCAGCGATCGTTTCGACCGACGCGGACGAAATGAGCACTCAGATGGCGAAACTGTTCGCTGCGGCGGGCCAGAAAGTGCCAGAAGTGAAATACATCTTCGAACTGAACCCGGATCACGTACTGGTGAAACGTGCGGCGGATACTGAAGATGAAGCGAAGTTCAGCGAGTGGGTAGAACTGCTGCTGGATCAGGCGCTGCTGGCAGAACGCGGCACGCTGGAAGATCCGAACCTGTTTATTCGTCGTATGAACCAGCTGCTGGTTTCCTGATGTCATGCCGGATGACCTTCGTGTCATCCGGCATTTTTCTTTTCTTCATCTGCACTTTCCGCAAATTATCTTGCCATTAACCGTTTCAGCCTCAGGTGCCTTTCTTGAGGCAATCGCCTGTTGGTGGTATCGTTTATCGCTTTTTCAAAAAATTCGACACATTTTAAGGGGATTTTCGCAATGCGTATCATTCTGCTTGGCGCTCCGGGCGCGGGGAAAGGGACTCAGGCTCAGTTCATCATGGAGAAATATGGTATTCCGCAAATCTCCACTGGCGATATGCTGCGTGCTGCGGTCAAATCTGGCTCCGAGCTGGGTAAACAAGCAAAAGACATTATGGATGCTGGCAAACTGGTCACCGACGAACTGGTGATCGCGCTGGTTAAAGAGCGCATTGCTCAGGAAGACTGCCGCAACGGTTTCCTGTTGGACGGCTTCCCGCGTACCATTCCGCAGGCAGACGCGATGAAAGAAGCGGGCATCAATGTTGATTACGTTCTGGAATTCGACGTACCGGACGAACTGATTGTTGACCGTATCGTAGGCCGCCGCGTTCACGCGCCGTCTGGTCGTGTTTATCACGTTAAATTCAATCCGCCGAAAGTAGAAGGCAAAGACGACGTTACCGGTGAAGAGCTGACTACCCGTAAAGACGATCAGGAAGAGACCGTACGTAAACGTCTGGTTGAATACCATCAGATGACTGCACCGCTGATCGGCTACTACTCCAAAGAAGCGGAAGCGGGTAACACCAAATACGCGAAAGTTGACGGCACCAAGCCGGTGGCTGAAGTTCGCGCTGATCTGGAAAAAATCCTCGGCTAATCAAGCCGCAGCAGATCTGCTTTCGGGCAGGTCTGCTCATCCTCCTCAGGCAATACCTCTTACAGCAATTAGTTCTTCTTCTTCACTTTTCCGCTACAATTATCAACAAGTTGAATCGATAAGAGGCGGTAATGCGTCAGACTAAAACCGGTATCCTGCTGGCAAACCTGGGTACGCCCGATGCCCCCACACCTGAAGCGGTAAAACGCTATCTGAAACAATTTTTAAGCGACAGACGCGTGGTTGATACCTCACGGTTGTTATGGTGGCCGTTGCTGCGCGGCGTGATTTTGCCGCTGCGTTCGCCGCGTGTGGCGAAGCTGTATGCCTCTGTCTGGATGGAAGGTGGCTCGCCGCTGATGGTTTACAGCCGCCAGCAACAGCAGGCGCTGGCGCAACGTTTACCGGAGACGCCCGTGGCGCTGGGAATGAGCTACGGCTCGCCATCACTGGAAAGCGCCGTAGATGAACTTCTGGCAGAGCATGTAGATCATATTGTGGTGCTGCCGCTTTATCCGCAATACTCCTGTTCAACGGTCGGTGCGGTATGGGATGAACTGGCACGCATTCTGGCGCGCAAACGTAGCATTCCGGGGATATCGTTTATTCGTGATTACGCCGATAACCACGATTATATTAATGCACTGGCGAACAGCGTACGTGCTTCTTTTGCCAAACATGGCGAACCGGATCTGCTGTTGCTCTCTTATCATGGCATTCCCCAGCGTTATGCAGATGAAGGCGATGATTACCCGCAACGTTGCCGCACAACAACTCGCGAACTCGCTTCCGCACTGGAGATGGCACCGGAAAAAGTGATGATGACCTTTCAGTCGCGCTTTGGCCGGGAACCCTGGCTGATGCCTTATACCGACGAAACGCTGAAAATGCTCGGAGAAAAAGGCGTGGGTCATATTCAGGTGATGTGCCCGGGCTTTGCTGCGGATTGTCTGGAGACGCTGGAAGAGATTGCCGAGCAAAACCGTGAGCTCTTCCTCGGTGCGGGCGGGAAAAAATATGAATATATTCCGGCGCTTAATGCCACGCCGGAACATATCGAAATGATGGCTAATCTTGTTGCCGCGTATCGCTAAAGCTGAGCGGTAAAGAACTGAGCGCCGTCGCGAAGAGCCTCGTCGGCGGTTTTCATCATCCGTGAATAATGCAAAAAGGCGTGCAGCGTGCCTGGGTAGAGTTTGAACTCACAGGGCTGCTGATGCGCCGCTAACGTCTGGTAAAGCAGACGGCTGTCATCCAGCAGCGGATCGAACTCCGCTCCGGCGATATAACAGGGCGGCACATTTCGAGTGAGATCATTATTAAACAGGCAGTAATATGGCGACTCGCGGTCCGCGTCGTTGCTTAAATATGCCTCTTCATACATCTGCAAATCCTGTTGCGTTAAGCCATCCCAGACACCACCCAACAGACGACGAGTCACGGAATCCCGTAATCCGTAAAGCCCATACCACAGCAAAACGCCCGCAATTTTACCGCAATCGATCTGTTTATCGCGCAACCACAACGCACTGGCGAGCGCCAGCATGGCACCTGCGGAATCACCAGCAAAACCAATGCGGGACATATTGATTTGATAATCCTCCGCCTGCTGGTGGAAATAACAACAGGCAGCCACAATTTCCTCTATCGCTTGCGGAAAACGCGCTTCAGGTGAAAGGGTGTAATCAATGCCAATCACCGTACATTGGCTGTAGCTTGCCAGCAGGCGCATGATGCGATCGTGGGTATCGAGATTGCCGAGAATAAAACCGCCTCCATGCAAATAAAATAGCGTCGCCGGGCTATCTGGTTGCGGATAAAAGATACGTGTTTTCACCTGCCCATATTTTGTTGGAACCCTGTAAGCTCTGGTTGCCATTTCTGGAGCGCCCACATTCCAGAATCGGCGCTCAAGCGTGTAATACTGTCGTTGCTCAGCAATCGTTCCCGTTGCAGGCCAGGGCGGTAAATCCGGCGGAAGAGTATTCACAACGGTCTTCATTTCAGCAGAGATAAGGTCCAGAACGGGTAATTTGTTTTCCGGCTTCATGCAAAAACTCCTTTCAAATTACGTCATTGTAAGGAACCACTGCCATGAAAATGCGATCCCGCCTGCTGATATTGAAACTGGCTGCGTCTCGCGCGCTCCCGTCAGATTGTGTTAACATTCGCCGCTCAGTTAACCACCCGTAAAAACAACCATGAAATTTCCCGGTAAACGTAAATCCAAACATTACTTCCCCGTAAACGCACGCGATCCGCTGCTTCAGCAATTCCAGCCAGAAAACGAAACCAGCGCTGCCTGGGTAGTGGGTATCGATCAAACGCTGGTCGATATTGAAGCGAAAGTGGATGATGAATTCATTGAGCGTTATGGATTAAGCGCCGGGCATTCACTGGTGATTGAGGATGACGTTGCCGAAGCGCTTTATCAGGAACTAAAACAGAAAAACCTGATTACCCATCAGTTTGCGGGTGGCACCATTGGTAACACCATGCACAACTACTCGGTGCTCGCGGACGACCGTTCGGTGCTGCTGGGCGTCATGTGCAGCAATATTGAAATTGGCAGCTATGCCTATCGTTACCTGTGTAACACCTCCAGCCGTACCGATCTTAACTATCTACAAGGCGTGGATGGCCCGATTGGTCGTTGCTTTACGCTGATTGGCGAGTCCGGGGAACGTACCTTTGCTATCAGCCCGGGCCACATGAACCAGCTGCGGGCTGAAAGTATTCCGGAAGATGTGATTGCCGGAGCCTCGGCACTGGTTCTCACTTCTTATCTGGTGCGTTGCAAGCCTGGTGAACCCATGCCGGAAGCAACCATGAAAGCCATTGAGTACGCGAAGAAATATAACGTACCGGTGGTGCTGACGCTGGGCACCAAGTTTGTCATTGCCGAGAATCCGCAGTGGTGGCAGCAATTCCTCAAAGATCACGTCTCTATCCTTGCGATGAACGAAGATGAGGCCGAAGCGTTGACCGGAGAAAGCGATCCGTTGTTGGCATCTGACAAGGCGCTGGACTGGGTTGATCTGGTGCTGTGCACCGCCGGGCCAATCGGCTTGTATATGGCGGGCTTTACCGAAGACGAAGCGAAACGTAAAACCCAGCATCCGCTGCTGCCGGGTGCTATAGCGGAATTTAACCAGTATGAGTTTAGCCGCGCCATGCGCCACAAGGATTGCCAGAATCCGCTGCGTGTCTATTCGCACATTGCGCCGTACATGGGCGGGCCGGAAAAAATCATGAACACTAATGGAGCAGGGGATGGCGCACTGGCAGCGTTGCTGCATGACATTACCGCCAACAGCTACCACCGTAGCAACGTACCAAACTCCAGCAAACATAAATTCACCTGGTTGACGTATTCGTCATTAGCGCAGGTGTGTAAATATGCTAACCGTGTGAGCTATCAGGTACTGAACCAGCATTCACCTCGTTTAACGCGCGGCTTGCCGGAGCGTGAAGACAGCCTGGAAGAGTCTTACTGGGATCGTTAAGTTATCGTCGGTTCGTAGGCCAGATAAGGCGTTCACGCCGCATCTGGCATTTTGCTCTCAATGCCTGATGCGACGCTGGCGCGTCTTATCAGGCCTACATATCCGCGCCTATTATCCGGCAACCACCGTTTACCCCGTCACCACCTCACCCGCCGGTGGCGTTTCCAGCAGTTCCAGCATAGTACGGGCAATTTCACGCTCACCCATCACTACCTGATTCGCACCACGTTCGGTGATATACGCCACTTCATCGTCATAATGGGCGCGGGCAATAATCTCAATATCCGGATTTTTCGCGCGGGCAGATGCCACAATCTCGCCCGCTTCATAGCCGTTGGGAATCGTCAGGATCAGCCATTTTGCACATTCCAGATGCGCCAGTTGCATAATTTCTTCGTTCGCCGCATTGCCCAATACTGCGCGGACCCCGCGCTCTCGCAGCTCATCAACACGGGTTCGTGACGTCTCAATCACCACCAGCGGAATATCAGAGGCGAGCAATTTCTCCCCCAGCAGGCTGCCTACACGACCGCAACCCACCAGTAGCGCATGGTTGCAAATATCCACTGGGATCTGCTTCTCTTCTTCGATTGCCTCTTCCAGCGTCTGCTCTTCCAGCGTTTCGGTCTTCGCCAGATATTTCTCCAGTAGTGCGAACAGTACCGGGTTGAGCATAATCGACAGGATCGCCCCTGCCAGTACCAGGTTTTGTCCGGCCTGCGGCAGTAAATTCAATGCCATTCCTAGTCCCGCCAGGATAAACGCGAACTCACCAATCTGCGCCAGGCTGGCGGCGATGGTTAACGCCGTGCGCTGGGAGTGACCAAACAAACGCACAAGGAACAGGGCCGCGACCGATTTACCAAATAGAATAATTGCCAGCGTCGCCAGTACTGCCAGCGGTTGCTGAATCAGAATTAACGGATCAAACAACATCCCGACGGAGACAAAAAACAGCACCGCAAACGCGTCGCGCAATGGCAGTGTATCGTGGGCGGCACGGTGACTCAGTTCAGACTCGTTCAGTACCATCCCGGCAAAGAACGCACCGAGTGCAAAGGAGACATCAAACAGCTCTACCGCACCAAAGGCAATCCCTAACGCCAGCGCCAGCACCGACAGGGTAAACAGCTCGCGGGAACCGGTTGCTGCGCTGCGTGCCATAATCCACGGCACCAGACGGCGACCTACCAGCATCATAATGGCGATAAATGCGATCACCTTGCCGATGGTGATCCCCATATCGACTGCAAGAGTGGCAAAGCCCACATCGCCCTGTTCCATCATTCCTGCTACCGCGGGTAGCAATACCAGCGTCAGGACCATCACCAGGTCTTCCACAATCAACCAACCGATGGCGATTTGCCCACGCTGACTGTCAATTAATTGCCGTTCTTCAAGTGCGCGCAGTAACACCACGGTACTGGCGGTGGAAAGACATAAGCCGAACACGATACCGGTCATTAACGACCAGCCCAGCACGGCGGAGAGCGCCATACCCAGCAGCGTCGCCACGGCTATCTGGGCGATCGCGCCGGGAATGGCGATGGACTTTACCGCCATCAAATCCTTGAGCGAAAAATGCAAACCGACGCCGAACATCAGCAAAATAACGCCCAGTTCAGCCAGTTCCGGCGCAAGCTTGGTATCGGCAACAAAGCCCGGAGTGAATGGTCCTGCCAGCACACCCGCTAACAGATATCCCACCAGAGGAGAAATACGTAGTTTATTGGCCAGCATGCCGAGGATAAAGGCGAGCACAAGGCCGCCAACAATGGTGGTGATAAGCGGGGTGGCGTGATGCATTCCGTCTCCTTTTCCTGGTGGTTATTGTCCATTTTTGGCCGGGAAAACCAAAATTACAGGTAATAGTTTATGATAATTTCATTGATGATGTTTATGAATAATTGTTGAATTTTGCAGAAAAATGGAATTAGCTGCAAAAAAAAGCACGGATCGGAAAACAGAAGGCGGTTTAACAGAGGAAAGGCTTATGGCGACTGTAAAACGATGCAGCCAAAGTTTGCCTTTGGCTGCAATGAAATCAGTCTTTATGCCGGTTATCAGGCAGGAATATGGTCAACATCCCCAATAGTGGCAGGAAAGCACAGATTTTATAGACTAACTCTATGCTGGTGTGGTCGGCGATAAGCCCCAGAACTGCCGCCCCCAGACCTCCCATGCCGAAAGCAAAACCGAAAAACAGTCCAGAAACCATACCGATACGTCCCGGAAGCAGCTCCTGGGCGTAGACCAGAATGGCAGAGAATGCCGAAGCGAGGATAAATCCAATAATCACCGTTAAAACCCCCGTCCAGTGCAGGCTGGCGTAGGGTAAAATCAGCGTAAACGGCGCAACGCCGAGGATAGAGCCCCAAATCACATATTTCCGTCCAATTTTATCCCCTACAGGCCCGCCAATCACCGTACCTGCCGCAACGGCAAACAGGAAGGCAAACAAATGAAGCTGAGCATTCTGGATAGATAATCCGAATTTTTGCATCAGATAAAAGGTGTAATAGCTGCTGATGCTCGCCATATAGAAATATTTCGAGAAAATGAGGATTAACAGAATGCTGACCGCCAGAACAACTTTATTGCGCGGCAGTGGATTGATAATCGTCGCTTTGGGTTTTCCTTTATTCATTCGGTGCTGTGCCGAGTACCAACGGCTGATTTGCGCCAACACCACGATCGCCAGCAGTGCCGCAAGCACAAACCAGGCAACGTTGCCTTTGCCATAAGGCGCGATAATCACCGCCGCCAGCAAGGGGCCCAGGGAACTGCCAAAGTTGCCGCCGACCTGAAAGATAGATTGCGCCAGGCCATGACGCCCGCCGGAAGCCATACGGGCCACGCGAGAAGATTCCGGATGAAAGACCGATGAACCGGTACCGACCAGCGCCGCTGCCAGCAGAACTGCGCCGAAACTGCCCGCCAGCGCCAGCAGCACCAGACCACTTAAGGTAAAGCACATGCCAATCGGCAACGACCACGGCATCGGATATTTATCGGTCCAGTAGCCGACCACCGGTTGCAGTAACGAAGAGGCGAGCTGGAAGGTGAGGGTTATCATGCCAATCTGCATAAATGTCAGAGAAAATTCTGACTGAAGCAGTGGATAAATCGCCAGAATCAGCGATTGGATCATGTCGTTCAGCAGATGTGAGAGGCTGATAGCACCTAAAATACCAAACGATGTTCGGGCCTTAGTCGTTGACGCAGCCGCGCCCGCCACAGGCTGGGTTTGTTCACGCATTGCCATAGGAAAGTCACTTTTTCAGGGTTGCGATGTAAAGAATGATCTTATTTGTGATTATTACCCGACTAACATACCTGTATGCGCCGCCTGAAGGAAGTCTCAACGCGGAATACAGAATTTCTAATCTGGATGCAGATTTATCTTCACCGGACGCAGACTTGTCTATGATGTCGCGTCATACTATTTTTCAACACGTTGAAATCAGGTCAGGGAGAGAAGTATGAAATTATTACAGCGGGGCGTGGCGTTAGCACTGTTAACCACATTTACACTGGCGAGTGAAACTGCTCTGGCGTACGAGCAGGATAAAACCTACAAAATTACAGTTCTGCACACCAATGATCATCATGGGCATTTTTGGCGCAATGAATATGGTGAATATGGTCTGGCGGCGCAAAAAACGCTGGTGGATGGTATCCGCAAAGAGGTTGCGGCTGAAGGCGGTAGCGTGCTGCTACTTTCCGGTGGCGACATTAACACTGGCGTGCCCGAGTCCGACTTACAGGATGCCGAACCTGATTTTCGCGGTATGAATCTGGTGGGCTATGACGCGATGGCGATCGGTAATCATGAATTTGATAACCCGCTCACCGTATTACGCCAGCAGGAAAAGTGGGCTAAGTTCCCGTTGCTTTCCGCCAATATCTACCAGAAAAGTACCGGCGAGCGCCTGTTTAAACCATGGGCGCTGTTTAAGCGTCAGGATCTGAAAATTGCCGTTATTGGCCTGACGACGGATGACACAGCCAAAATTGGTAATCCGGAATATTTCACTGATATCGAATTTCGTAAGCCCGCTGATGAAGCGAAGCTGGTGATTCAGGAGCTGCAACAGACAGAAAAGCCAGACATTATTATCGCGGCGACCCATATGGGGCATTACGACAATGGTGAGCACGGCTCTAACGCACCGGGCGATGTGGAGATGGCACGCGCGCTGCCTGCCGGATCGCTGGCGATGATCGTCGGTGGTCACTCGCAAGATCCAGTCTGTATGGCGGCAGAAAACAAAAAACAGGTCGATTACGTGCCGGGTACGCCATGCAAACCGGATCAACAAAACGGCATCTGGATTGTGCAGGCGCATGAGTGGGGCAAATACGTGGGACGGGCTGATTTTGAGTTTCGTAATGGCGAAATGAAAATGGTTAACTACCAGCTGATTCCGGTGAACCTGAAGAAGAAAGTGACCTGGGAAGACGGGAAAAGCGAGCGCGTGCTGTACACCCCTGAAATCGCTGAAAACCAGCAAATGATCTCGCTGTTATCACCGTTCCAGAACAAAGGCAAAGCGCAGCTGGAAGTGAAAATAGGTGAAACCAATGGTCGTCTGGAAGGCGATCGTGACAAAGTACGTTTTGTACAGACCAATATGGGGCGGTTGATTCTGGCAGCACAAATGGATCGCACTGGTGCCGACTTTGCGGTGATGAGCGGAGGCGGAATTCGTGATTCTATCGAAGCAGGTGATATCAGCTATAAAAACGTACTGAAAGTGCAGCCATTCGGCAATGTGGTGGTGTATGCCGACATGACCGGTAAAGAGGTGATTGATTACTTGACCGCCGTCGCGCAGATGAAGCCAGATTCAGGTGCCTACCCGCAATTTGCCAACGTTAGCTTTGTGGCGAAAGACGGTAAACTGAACGACCTGAAAATCAAAGGCGAACCGGTCGATCCGGCGAAAACTTACCGCATGGCGACATTAAACTTCAATGCCACCGGCGGGGATGGCTATCCGCGCCTTGATAACAAACCGGGCTATGTGAATACCGGCTTTATTGATGCCGAAGTGCTGAAAGCGTATATCCAGAAAAGCTCGCCGCTGGATGTGAGTGTTTATGAACCGAAAGGTGAGGTGAGCTGGCAGTAATCCGAAAGTGCCGGATGTTCGCATCCGGCACAATGCTTAATCGCGACGGGCGATATCAGCAAATTTGGCATCGAGTATCTTTGCCAGGTCGCTTGCCGCCAGTTCGATATCCAGACCGCGCTTGCCGCCGGAAACATAAATAGTGGCAAATTCTTGTGCGGGGGCGTCGATAATCGTTGGCAGACGTTTTTTCTGCCCCAGTGGGCTAATCCCTCCAACCAGATATCCCGTCGAACGCTGCGCGACCATCGGATCGGCCATCTCAACTTTCTTGGCACCCAGCGCTTTTGCTACTTTTTTAAGATCCAGTTGACCTGCGACCGGCGTAACGGCCACGGCAAGGTGTTTCATATCACCGTTCACTGCGACCAGCAGCGTTTTGTAGACCTGATCCGGATTCAAACCTAATTTTTTGACGACTTCATCGCCAAAATTGGTTTCAGCCGGATCGTGCTCGTAGGTGTGGATTTGAAACGAAATCTTGTTTTTTTCGAGTAATTTAACTGCGGGTGTCATGGTAATTTTCCTGCCTTAAACAAAAAAACGAAGCAAGCATACGCCTGATGGCGGTCCAAAAAAAAGAGTCATCTTGCCTAAGAGTATTGGCAGGATGGTGAGATTGAGCGACAATCGAGTTACACCGTCGCTTAAAGTGACGGCATAATAATAAAAAAATGAAATTCCTCTTTGACGGGCCAATAGCGATATTGGCCATTTTTTTAGCGCAACATCTGCGGCAAATTCCCTTCTCCATACAGGTGTAGTGCACCAACCGCGACCACATAGCGCCCCGGCGGCATGGCGCGTAATTTGTCCCGCCAGGCGAGATTTCGCTGATGCATCAGCACATCGTACAGCGACTGACTGAACGTATTAGGCAGCGTTATTTCATTATTTTGTGGCGGTGTATTCAGCCACCAGCTCATTATTTGTTGCAGCAACCGTGCGTTGGTGTGCCAGTGGGTCAGCGTATCGTCCAGCAGCGCCAGTCCTTTGTCAGGGAGCTGGAGCAACATGGCAATCTGGTTTTCAGCCCCTTCCAGTTCAATCACGGGTTTATGTTGTTGCTTAGCCGCCTGCAATAGCTGGTAATCGATACCGTATTCTGCCCGCAGCCCCAGTTTTTGCGCCTGCGTCGCCTGAAGAACCATCGCGATTTGCCACAGCGGTTGGGTAGAAAAGAGCGACGGAGAAATGCCCATCTCCTGGCTAATGTGCTGCAGGTTTTGGAGTTGCTCCTCGCTAATGCGCTCTTCCAGTGCCTCGCAGGCAGGCAAATTGGCAAAAGGCGTATCGCTGGTGGAAACATCCGCCTCGACGATCAGCGCATCGGCGTTTTTGAGCTTTTTGAGCAAACGGGTGGGCAGGGGAGCCATATCGTGGCTACCCATATGAATACTGCCGATCAGATGAAAATGGCGATTGCCGGGAAGAGTGATATCGATAGCAGGCCAGGTGTAATGATTACCGCGCAGCGCGGCCCAAAGCGTTTTTACCCGGTACAACAGATCCATACGACCTCCCTTTGTGAAATATCATGCTAGCGCGCGGGGAGGGATGGCGCAAATGGAGTTGATTGTTGCACTTGCGCACAGTGCTTGTGTGCATTACAATGATTAAATAATGGACAAGGAGATGAGAGAGGAATGGCTCAAAAGAAAAATATAAGGAGTTTTCGTGATGCCTGGTTGGCTGATTTTTTTGTCCATTCAACGCCACATCGAAAGATCCCTGCTGAAATCCATACCACGTTATCACGAAAGTTGGACATCATTAATGCTGCCACTTCTCATCGGGATTTACGTTCCCCTCCGGGGAACCGATACGAAGAGTTATCCGGGAAATTACAGGAATACTCCTCCATTAGAGTGAATAAACAGTACCGACTGATTTTTAAATGGGTTAATGGCAAGGCCGAAGAATTGTTTTTAGACCCACACAACTACTAAAACATAGCTGTCGTATTGACGAGAAAGGTAAAACTATGAAACAGGCAACAAGAAAACCGACGACACCCGGAGATATTCTTCTCTATGAATATCTGGAACCGCTCGATTTGAAAATCAATGAGTTAGCAGAGTTGCTGCATGTTCATCGTAATAGCGTCAGTGCACTGATCAATAACAATCGTAAACTCACCACTGAGATGGCATTCCGTCTGGCGAAAGTTTTTGATACCACAGTCGATTTTTGGCTAAACCTCCAGGCGGCAGTTGATCTTTGGGAAGTTGAAAACAACATGCGTACCCAGGAAGAATTGGGACGGATTGAAACAGTGGCTGAATATTTGGCACGCCGTGAAGAGCGTGCAAAAAAGGTCGCGTAGAATAATTTCCCTATAACGGATGCGCCACCCTAAAGCAGCGCATCCGCAATGATGTACTTATTCCTTCGGTTTAAACCGCAGCAAGCGGTTGGCGTTACTCACTACGGTGATCGACGAGAGCGCCATTGCCGCTCCGGCAACCACCGGGTTAAGCAGTGTTCCAGTGAACGGCCACAAAATACCGGCGGCGACCGGAATACCAATGCTGTTGTAGATAAACGCACCGAGCAGGTTCTGCTTCATGTTGCGCAGCGTTGCGCGGGAAATTGCAAGCGCATCCGCAACACCCATCAGGCTATGGCGCATCAGGGTAATCGCCGCGGTTTCAATGGCAACATCACTGCCGCCACCCATCGCAATACCGACATCCGCCTGGGCCAGCGCTGGCGCGTCGTTAATGCCGTCGCCTACCATTGCCACCTGACGTCCTTCACTTTGCAGACGTTTGATCGCTTCGGCTTTACCGTCTGGCAGCACGCCGGCTATCACCTCATCAATCCCTGCTTCTTTGGCGATCGCATTGGCGGTGGTTGGGTTATCCCCGGTTAGCATCACCAGGCGATATCCCGCTTTATGCAGGCGTTGCAGCGCCGCCACGCTATCACTACGCAACGGATCGCGTACAGCCAGCAGGGCTACCGCTTTCCCGTCAACCGCCAGCAGCACAGGCGTTGCCCCTTGCGATGCCTGAGCTGAAATATCTGCTTCAATTGCTTTGGTATCGACCTGTTGGTCATTTAACAGCGCCTGATTGCCCAGCAATAACGCATGACCTTCAGCTTCACCGCTCACGCCCAGCCCGCGCAATGTGCGGAAACCGTTGACCTGCGGTAGCTGCATATCACCTGCTTTATCGAGGATCGCCCGTGCCAGAGGGTGGCTGGAACCTTGCTCCAGCGCCGCCGTCAGACGCAATGCTTGCGCTTCATCAATATCAGCAAATGTTTTTACTGCGACAACCTGCGGCTTCCCTTCGGTCAGCGTCCCGGTTTTATCGAACACTACGGTGTCGAGCGTACTGGCGCGTTGCAGCGCGTCGGCGTCCCGTACCAGCACGCCAAACTCAGCCGCCCGCCCGACGCCCGAAATAATCGACATCGGCGTCGCCAGTCCCAGCACACACGGACAGGCAATAATCAGCACCGTGGTGGCAATCACCAGGGTATAGACAATCTGCGGTGCCGGACCAAAGAAATACCAGATTGCCGCACTGATCAGCGCAATCACCACCACTACCGGCACAAATACGGCTGAGATTTTATCCGCCAGCTGACCGATTTCTGGCTTACTGCTCTGGGCCTGGCGCACCATACGAATAATCCGCGACAGCGTAGTATGGCTGCCAACCGCACTGGCGCGAAACAGCACGCTACCGTCCTGCACCACTGTCCCGGCATGGACGCTATCGCCTTCGCCTTTTTGCTGCGGGATAGGTTCGCCCGTCAGCATCGCTTCATCCAGCCACGCTTCGCCTTGAGTAATCTCACCATCTACCGGCACACGGTCGCCGGTCGTCAGGCGCAGTAACATACCTGGCTGAACATCTGCCAGCGGCACGTTTTTTTCACCTTCGTCGGTGACCAGGCGCGCCGTCGGTGGGGTTAAATCGAGTAATTTCTCCAGCGCCTTAGAAGAACGCTGACGCGCGCGCGCTTCCAGCATATGGCCGAGATTGATCAGACCGATAATCATCGCGCTGGCTTCGTAATAAAGATGTCGCGCTTCCATCGGGAACCACTGCGGCCACAGGTTGACGCTCATCGAATAGAGCCACGCAACACCCGTTCCCAGCGCCACCAGCGCATAAACCGGATCCCGGAATGCTCCCGGCGGCGTCCGCCCCAGGATAATATCCCGGACAATGCCGCCTCCGACTGCAACACACAGTCCCAGCACCAGTACCCCGAACAGATCCAGATTTTTGCGGATACCCAGCATTGCCCCGGACGATGCAAAAGCGATCGTCCCGATGATCTCCGCCGTAAAAATAATCGGATTTTCCATGATCTCCTGTCCCCAGTTCCTTTTTTGTTAATACAATAGAATGCACGCTCTGCGAGATTCTATTGTCATGAATTATGACAGGCCGTATTCAGCCGAATGGGCATATTCTGCTGCTTTATAGTATCCTGCGCCGCACTGCAGACGGAGCCACCCCATATTTTTTCTTGAACAGCTTGCTGAAATGATAGGCATCCTCATAGCCGACCTGCGCCGCGATTTCCTGAATGCTCATTTCCAGATTCTGCGTCAGCAGGTTATAGGCCTTGGTCAGACGAATATCAATCAGATAATGAATCGGTGTGTTTCCGGTTTCCGCCTTGAAAATCCTGGACACATAAAAGGTGCTCAGATACATATTGCCGGCGATCCGGTCAAGAGAGATTTTCTCTGCATAATGATCCTCAAAGTAATCCGTGATCTTCTCCACGAGATATTTCCGGTTCGCGGATTCAAAGGAGCATCCACCTGCCTTCTGCGGCTTACCGGTCTCTTCTTCTTCCCGCAGCAGCAAAAGAAGCATTTGCATGGCATACGTCTTCATCATATAATAGCGCCCGATCCGGCAAAGCTCCTGCTCTGCCTCCATTGCCATACAGAGCTTGGAAAGCTTACGCTGCAGCTCTCCCTCCGTACGAAATACCGGGCAATTCCCCGGTAGTGGAAAATGGTTGCGCCCAAGCCCCGCCAGATTTAAATCTGTCAGCCCCACGTAAAATTCCGCAACCGGCGTTTTATGCTCTCCCGCCAGGCTTTGATGATAAACTCCTTCATTGATGACCAGCAGGTCACCCTCTTTTACTTCATATATAGTATCGCCGATTCTGTGCTTTCCTGTCCCGGATTGGATATAACACAGCTCCAGATGCTCATGGCAGGGATATTTCGGCCCATCCTACCCCCGTGTTCCCTTCCACATAAACAAGAAGGTCGGATTTAGCTCATCCTGAAATACCGTGTTTTCCCGTTCCATATCCACCAGCTTCCTTCCCGGATGCCTGAAATTTATCTTTTATTTTCCTGCAACATCCCACAAAAACATTTAACGTAACTGTTCAGTATCCTCACAGTTACCATTTAACAACATTTTACATGAAACCTGCAAGATTGTACATTCCAAATAAAATATTTTGCGATACACTTTTTTTATCCATGATCTATCAAAGCCCATGGATACTTTTTTAAGGGAGGAAAAAAGGAAATATGACACCAATGAAATGGTTCTGGGGATTTCTCAGAAAGTACCGCTTCAAGCTTCTGGGCGGCCTGATCCTGACGACTTTCATTTCCGTTCTCGCCATCGTAAACCCTTACGTTTCCGGTATGATCGTAGATGATGTCATTCAGGGCGGTCAGTATGACCTACTTTGGAAGCTTGTTCTCATCCTGCTTTTAGTTACGCTGGTCCGCGGTGCCCTGCGTTTCTTTTATCAGGTTATTTTCGAAGTATGCTCGCAGGGCGTGCTCTACGACATGCGGGACGTTGTTTACCGCCGCCTTCTGACAGAGGACTTCGCCTTTTACAGCAAGAAAAAAACAGGCGACCTGATGAGCCGTCAGACCGGCGACATGGAAGCAATCCGCCACTTCGTTGCTTACATTATCTATCAGGTTTACGAAAATATCCTGCTGTTCTGCTTTGCGCTCTTCATGATCTTTACGGTAAATGTGAAGCTGGCGCTCTGCATGCTGATCGTTCTGCCCTTTACAGCCATCACCACAGCAAAACAGTCCAAAGAGGTTCGACCGACATTCCAGCGCATCCGCGACTGCTTTTCTTCCCTGAATGCCTTCGTTCAGGAAAATGTCAGCGGCAACCGTGTCGTAAAAGCCTTTGCCAAGGAAGACTTTGAAATTGAAAAATTTAATAAGGAAAACGATGCCTACATGGACGCACAGTTGAACTCCTCAAAGGTCTGGATGAAATACCTTCCGATCTTCGAAGTTCTGGCATATGTCTTAAACGTTGTCCTGATGCTCTACGGCGGCTGGATGGTAATTACCGGAGAAATGACAATCGGTAACCTCGTAACCGTCAACGGTTATCTGTGGATGTTAAACGCTCCGCTGCGTATGGCAGGCTGGTGGGTCAATGATACCCACCGTTTTATCACCTCCGTAGAAAAAATTTATACAACCTATGTGGAAGAGCCTCTTGTAAAAATGCCTCCTGTGCCGGTTTCCCGCAAACATATGGAAGGAAATGTTGAATTTAAAGATGTTTCCTATACGGCAGATGATGAGGATATCGTAAAGGATATCAGCTTTTCTGTGAAAAAAGGACAGACAGTCGGCATTCTCGGTTCCACCGGTGCCGGCAAATCCACCATCATGAACCTGCTGTGCCGTTTTGTCGACGCGACCTCCGGCGAGGTTCTGGTAGATGGCGTAAACGTCAAGGACTGGAACCTTTACGATCTGCGTGACAACATCGGCATGGCAATGCAGGATATCTTTCTTTTTTCTGATACAATTGAAGGGAATATTGCATACGGTCGTCCGAACTGTACATTTGAGGAAATTCACGAAGCTGCTGTCATGGCAGATGCCAACCATTTCATCAAGGCTATGCCCGAAGGCTATGATACCATC